>Ga0207689_10001148_pt1 | contig 25510 bp, 21 predicted proteins | sample KBSMisM52_FD_184312 | JGI IMG/M metagenome (GOLD analysis project Ga0207689, IMG submission 184312) | Miscanthus rhizosphere microbial communities from Kellogg Biological Station, Michigan, USA - KBS Miscanthus M5-2 (SPAdes) (version 2) | ecosystem: Host-associated > Plants > Roots >... | reverse complement strand
CGCGACGTGAAATAATGCAACAATACCTTCAGCGCATAAAGGATCTTGAAAACCTGGCCATGGCTTATACCGGGGTAGAAAAGGCTTATGCTATCCAGGCCGGTCGCGAATTAAGAGTAATTGTGGAAGCAGATAAGGTCACAGATGGTGATTCTGAAAAGCTTTCATTTGAAATAGCCCAGAAAATTCAAACAGAAATGACTTTTCCGGGCCAGATAAAAGTAACTGTCATCCGGGAGAAAAGAACAGTGAATGTAGCCAGGTAAGTTAAACGTTTAATGTTTAATGGTTTAAGGTTCAATAGGAACTTACCTTCTCCGGATAAGATCGATTGATTTGAATAAACCTTAAACTTTAAACAGTAAACTTTAAAGTTCTAAGAAACTTTTCCCTACCTTTGCCTCCCTTAAAAATAAGAGTTATGAACGCCATCGCATATGTTCACGAGCAGCTGACAGGAAAGAAAGAATTCCCCGCTTTTAAGCCGGGTGACAACATCACCGTGAACTATAAGATTATAGAAGGCAATAAAGAAAGAATCCAGTCTTTTAAAGGAGACGTTATCAAACGCCAGGGCAGCGGCAGCACAGCCAGCTTCACAGTAAGAAAGATTTCAGATGGCGTAGGTGTTGAAAGGCTTTTTCCATTGAACTCTCCTAACATCGAATCTATCGTTGTAAACAAAACAGGCCGTATCCGCAGGGCTAAGCTTTACTATCAGCGCAGACGCAGTGGTAAGAGCGCCAGGATTAAGGAAAAACGTTTGTTGATAGAAACTACTCCGGCAGAATAAAAAATAGTTGCAAGTATAATGGTAAAGGCCTTTTTCGGAGGCCTTTATTTTTTTGTTTTTTACTGTTTCTTGTGAAAATTATAATTCGCATTTTGTTGCAGTAGTTATTATCTTTACCGTCTAATTAATTAATTATGATACAGGCAAACTTTTCAAGTGTGTTGTTAGGTGTGCTGGGAACACAGGAAATTATTATCATTCTCGTAATCGTCCTCCTTTTATTTGGTGGTCGCAAGATTCCTGAGTTGATGCGTGGGCTCGGCAGAGGTGTTCGTGAATTTAACGATGCCAAGAATAATGTAAAAAAGGAAATTGAAGACGGAATTAACGATGTTAAAAGCGCTCCAAACACTACAACAACTCCGCAACAATAATTCCGCATCACTCTTAATCTTTTTATTTCATCGATAAAAGCATTTGCTTTTGTTTGAGTTTTCTTCTATTGAGCAATATCATGCCTCGTTAACAGATGGCACGATAACTTGCTTGCAGGCCGTTGACTATTACCTGCAAAAAATTAACGCATGTCTTCATTTAAATGCTTTTATTGAAGTTTATACTGATGAAGCATTAAACCGTGCAAAGCTCCTTGATGAAAAACGGAAAAAAGGAGAAGCAACAGGCCGTTTACATGGTGTTATCATTGGTCTCAAAGATGTGATCTGTTATAAAGATCATACCGTTACTGCCTCATCAAAAATCCTGCAGGGATTCACCTCTGTTTATTCGGCAACTGCAGTCGAGCGTTTACTTGCCGAAGATGCAATTATCATTGGCAAATTGAATTGCGATGAATTTGCGATGGGCTCATCCAATGAAAATTCATTTTACGGTAAAGTTTTAAATGCTGCAGACGAAACAAGAATTCCCGGCGGTTCGTCAGGGGGGTCAGCAGTAGCAGTGCAGGCGGGCCTGTGTATGGTTTCGCTGGGCAGTGATACAGGCGGGTCGGTACGGCAGCCTGCTGATTTTTGTGGTATAGTCGGGTTGAAACCAACCTACGGCAGAATATCAAGATATGGCCTTATCGCATATGCATCATCGTTTGACCAGATAGGCATATTCGGTTCTTCAATCGCTGATGTTTCAAAAATATTGGAAGTGATTGCAGGGGCCGACGGGTTTGACAGCACCGTCACTCAATTGCCGGTAGATGATTATGCCTCCATTTCTTCTGACAGCCCGCGAAAGTTCCGTTTTGCCTATTTCCAGGAAGCGCTGGACCACCCGGGGATAGACCCTGAAATTTCAACCGGTATTAAAGGAATTATTGACAAGTTAAATGCCGATGGCCACATGGCGGAAGCGGTCAGCTTTGAGTATCTTGATTTCATCGTTCCGGCTTATTATATTTTGACAACTGCCGAGGCCTCTTCCAATCTTTCCCGTTTTGATGGGGTAAAATATGGGTACCGGTCACCCAACCCGGTGAACAACGTGGACGATTTTTACAAACAAACAAGATCCGAAGGATTTGGAAAGGAAGTAAAGCGGCGGATCATGCTCGGCACTTTTGTATTGAGCACAGGCTATTATGATGCCTATTTCACTAAGGCTCAGCAAGTGAGGAAATTGTTAAAAGATAAAACGGACCAGATTTTTAAAAATTACGATTTTATTCTCCTGCCCACATCCCCGACAACTGCTTTTAAAATAGGTGAAAAAATGAACGACCCGGTGGCCATGTATCTCGCTGATATCTATACGGTAATGGCAAACCTGATCGGTGCTCCCGCCATTTCACTACCGCTATTTAAACATAGTAATTCGATGCCATTTGGCCTGCAGGTTATGGCAAACAATTTTAATGAGTTATCTTTACTGCAGACTTCAGATCTTATTATGCACAGCTACAGGTAGCCTCGCATCATTTTTGCTGTCCTATGTTGTACCAGATGAAGAACTAGACGAATTAATATCTGGTTATGGTAAAAAAATTATTGATTTACAGCATAGGGATGGTGTCTGTGTGTGTATTGTTCGGACGCGTATATGGACAGGGGCAAGCCCAGGTTCCGGGTGAATATGCAGTGTCAGTTAAACCAGGAACTCCCAAATCGGTTTCTTCGCATGCTGACTCCCTCTCACACAAGGATACATTAATCAAAAAAGCTGAATTCGTCAGCGACCCGAAGCAGGGATTTAAAGATCTTTTTGTTTCGGCATCACGGACGAACGGAATTAATACGTCCCAACTTAATCCCCGTGCCATCAGCTTCGTGGAAGATTATATGCAGAAAAACAGCAAGAGCCTTGGCAAATTAAAAGGTTGGGGTAGACCCTATTTTGACATGATGGATAAGATCCTCGAGCTTCATGGAGTGCCGGGCGAAATGAAATACCTCGCTGTTATCGAATCTTACTTAAAATCCTCGGCAGTGTCGTGGGTCGGGGCCGTTGGTCCCTGGCAGTTTATGCCGGCTACAGCCCGTGGAAATGGATTACGCGTAGATAGATTTGTTGACGAAAGAACAGATTATTATAAAAGTACACATGCGGCCGCTCACTATCTCACCATGTTGTTTAATCTTTACAGGGATTGGTTGCTGGTGGTTGCTGCCTATAATGGTGGGCCTGGCAACGTGGATGCGGCTATCCGAAAAAGCGGCAGCCGTGACTTTTGGGTACTTCAGAATTACCTGCCTGCAGAATCGAGAAACCATGTAAAAAAATTCATTGCTACTCATTATATCATGGAAGGCCAGGGCGGTGAAACTACGCTCACAAAAGATGAAACAATTAACCTTAAATTGAATTACGCCCGCAATCAATCCGATTCATTAAACAAAGCGCGGCTGGACAGCACGAAATCCCAGTTTATCAGCGGGCGATTTAATTCAGCCGTTATAGCCCAGTTTACTACAATGGATATAAATGATTTCAATCGTTTCAATCCGGATTTTGACAACCAGATCATTGATGGTGGCAGTTATAATTTACGCTTGCCTCCCGATAAAATGCAGCTGTTCGAAGCCAACCGCGTTAAAATTCTGTATGAGTCTATGCAGCAAATGCTCAAAGCTTTGAATGAACCGAAAAAGGCATTCTAAAAATCAATTACTCCTCAACACTTTATCGATCGCCGCTGCCTTTAACCGGCATTCTTCCCATTCACTTTCCGGGTCACTATAAAAAGTAATGCCCGAACCTACCTGGTACGAAAGATACCGGTTGGATTCATTGTACATAATACTTCGTATCACCACATTAAAATCGAAATCCTGCTCCGGTGTAATGTAGCCAAGAGCACCGGAGAAGATGCCCCGTTTTGATCGCTCATATTTTTCAATGAGCTGTAGAACGCTTCGTTTAGGCGCCCCCGTCATAGATCCCATTGGAAAAGTGGCGCGGATTATGTCCGTAAATGAAATATCATCGTTTAAATCACCGCTTATAGTTGAAATCATCTGGTACACCTGGGGAAATGAATATACTCCGTACAATTCATCAACGTGCACCGTTCCTTCTTTACAAACTTTTGAAAGGTCGTTCCGTACAAGATCAACGACCATTACATTTTCAGACCGATCCTTTTGACTATGATAAAGATTCTTTCTGCTGAGCTCATCTTCTTCTCTTTGACCTGAACTCCTTTTCGCCGTTCCTTTTATGGGTTGCGATAAAATATGTGCCCCGTCCTTTTTTATAAACCGCTCCGGGCTGGCACAAATAAGATATTTATCATTCAGCTTGTATAACGCAGAAAATGGATTCGGTGAAACAATACTTAGTTTTTCATACATCACTAAAGGGTCAACCAGTGCATCCGAAGAAAAAAATTCCTGGCAAAAATTTATTTCATAGCAATCACCCCGCAGAATATGTTGTTGCAGTTTTCTTACCGTTTCAATATAGTCGTCCTTTGATAAGCGGCTATTGGTGTCTGTTATACTCTTCGTAAAATCAGCCTCAGCCGGCGTTGATTCAAGAATGTCGTGATATACCTGGTAGGGGTTATCTGCATCAATAACAATCGTGTCGTTTCCCAGCCTGACCAGGTATTCGGGTTCGAAAAAAAATAATTCGGGAAAGCCGAGGTGATCTGTATGAGATGAGGTTAATAATCCGATCTCGTTTTTCAAGTCATAATTTAAATGACCAAACAACCATGACTTCTTTTTATTTATAAACTGTTGAAGCCTATCCAGCGAATTCATATCGCTGCCCGTGATACTTCGTTTGGATCCTGCTGCCAGCATACATTCTATCGTATGCGGTTCAATCTGGTATTGATGATTATCCAGCAAACAAAAAATGCTGAACTGTTTGGACCAGTTCAGCATTTTCTTTTTTATCTCTTTGATATCACTAACGGGAAAATGCAGTTAGTTATGATTGTCTATTGAGAAAAATTAAAAATCATCATCGTCATCATCAAAACTGTCGCGGTCATTGAACATATCTTTAAACTCATCATCCATTTTGAAATCTTCATCGTCATCAGCAGCCTTTTTTCCGCCAGTGGTGCCGGTAGTTTTTTTTGCTTTTGATTTGGGCATGTCGAATTCTTCAAAATCCGGATCCCAATTATCTTCCTCCTCCACTTTATCCCAATCATCTACCTCGTCTACGCCACCTTCCTCATCATCGTCATCTTCTTCGTCTTTACCTTTTTTAGATGATGCTGCTTTGCCACCTTTTTTTGCGACACCTTTCACTTCTGTCACTTCTTCATTATCTAAATCGTCATCATCATCATCGTCCTCCTCTTTCTTTTGAGGTTTCGGAGATGGTTTACTCTCTACTCCTTTTGCGGGTCCGGAAACTTTGCCGGTCGATTTTTTTTCTTTATCAGATTTAGCTGCCATAGTCTAACTGGATTACACTTGTAAAATTTCAGCGAAGTTTTTAATTAGCCAAATTTTTTAAAAAGTTTTTTCAGAGATTAATCAACTTTTCATGGTATCGAAATAATCTGATCTCTTCCCGGTCCGTTTGAAATATAGTGAATGTTGACGCCCAGGTATTTGTTTATAAAATCAACATACGTTTTCATATTCTGAGGCAAATTGCCAACCGAATTCGCTGCACCGGTAGGTATATTCCAACCGGCAAAGCTTTTATATACGGGTTCGATTTTCACCCTCATCATCTGAAAGGGAATTTCCGTGGAATCTTTCCCATTTATTTTATAAGACGTACAAACGTCCAGTGTTTTAAAGGCATCGAGCACATCGGCTTTTGTCATTACAATCTTTGTAACGCCGTTTATCATACAGGCGAAACGAAGGGCAACAAGGTCAATCCAACCACAGCGTCTCGGCCTGCCGGTTGTTGCGCCAAATTCATTGCCGATCTTCCGGAGCTCTTCCCCGGTTTCATTTTCCAGTTCAGTAGGAAAAGGCCCGCCCCCCACTCTTGTGCAGTAAGCCTTTGTCACACCGATTACTTCTTTTATTTTTTGCGGCGCAACACCAAGGCCATTACAGACTCCCGCCGATATTGTATTGGACGAAGTAACATATGGGAAAGTACCGAAGTCAATATCCAGCATACTTCCCTGTGCGCCTTCGGCCAGTACTCTTTTGCCCGCTTGTATCTTGTCGTTGATAAAATATTCGCCGTTTACGATATTCAACTCACGAAGAAATTCAACAGCCTCAAAAAACTGTTCTTCCCAGGCTGAAATATCTTCTGAGAAAGAAAAATTATCCAGCAGCCGCTGATGTTTTAAGCGGAGTTTTATATAAGATGTTGTAAAATTTTTATCGATTAAGTCTCCGACACGAAGGCCATTGCGTCCTGTTTTATCCATATATGTCGGCCCGATCCCCTTGAGGGTTGACCCGATCTTTTGATGCCCTTTTGATTGTTCTGCCGCGGCATCCAATGCACGGTGCGTCGGAAGGATTAAATGGGTACGCTCAGCAATGTATAAGTTCTTTTTAAGATCAATGCCAAAAGAAGCAACGGTTTCACATTCTCTCTTCAAGGTAACAGGATCCAGCACCACACCATTTCCTATAAGGTTGGATGTATTGGCATGAAAAACGCCGGAGGGAATCTGGTGTAAAACGATTTTTTTATCATTTACATAAAGCGTATGCCCTGCATTTGGCCCGCCCTGGAAACGTGCAATGATATCGTAGTCTTTCGCAAAATAATCGACAATCTTTCCTTTTCCTTCATCGCCCCATTGAAGGCCGAGAATAACATCTACCATTAGTTTGAATTTGTAACGGCGGCAAAAATAAGGTTTCAACACACAGTCCCCTCATTTCTATAAATGATCATCCAGAAAGTTATTCACGAAAACCAGGGGGTTATTAACCAGGCCGCAAATTTAGTGTCTGGCACAAAATACCCTTAAACTTTTAAACTATTAAACTTATTACTCACGCCGCCTCGGCATCATAACGTTCAACAGACTCGATACCGGACAGATCTTTTAACCTTTGAACGAGCACATCCAGTTCTTCCTTATCATGTACATAAAGCTTGATATTTCCCTGGAAAAGCCCTTCTTTGGCTTCAACGGTGAGTGCAGCTATATTGATCTTTAATTCGCCGGATATAAGGTTGGTTATTTTATGAATGACACCGACATCATCCATACCGATAATTTTCAAACCGGTAAGGAATGATATCTCTTTATTTTTCGCCCATTTTGTTTTTACAACCCGATGACCATAATTGGCCAGCAATTTAGCTGCATTGGGACAATTGGTGCGATGTATTGTCAGCCCTTTCCCGGTTGTAACAAAACCAAATACATCATCACCCGGGATCGGCTTACAGCAATTGGCAAGATTATATACTATCTTATCGCTGCTTTCACCAAAAATGATCAGTTCGGCATCTTTTTTTGAAAGATGCGAATGGGTAAGCCCATCCAGTTTAACCTCTGAAGGAATTTTTACAGGTTTCGGTGGTTCCAGCCTGTCGCCAAGCACTTTAAAATCTTTTAATTCTTTCAGGTCAATATTCTTAACCGCAATCTGGTAATAAAGATCAAGGGCTGAACTTAACTTATAATAGGAAACGAGCTCATCGATATTTCCCTGTGAATAGGCGGCACCCATTCCTTCTATCTTTCGCTGCACTATGTATTTGCCTTCGTCTGCTATTTTGCGTTTTTCCTCTTTCAGCGAATCTTTAATTTTTGTCCGTGCTTTCGCAGTAACGACAAACCCCAACCAGTCTTCAGTTGGCTTTTGCTTGTTGCTGGTAATGATCTCCACCTGGTCGCCGCTGCGTAACTTATGGCTGATGGGAACCAGTTTGTGGTTCACCTTGGCGCCGATACATTTTGAACCGATAGCACTGTGAATGGCAAATGCAAAATCAAGCGCGGTGGAACCGATGGGCAACATTTTAACATCACCCTTTGGTGTATACACATAAATTTCTTCGGCGAGAAAACTTGTTTTAAAGTCCTGTAAAAAATCGATACTGTCTGTTTCCTGGCTGGTGATCACTTCGCGAATCTGCTGGAACCATTTATCAAAACGGCTTTCATCCGCATTACCTTCCTTATATTTCCAGTGTGCAGCAAGACCTTTTTCAGCAATTTCATTCATTCGTTTAGTCCGGATCTGCACTTCCACCCATTTCCCCTGCGGACCCATTACTGTCGTATGCAGGGCTTCATATCCATTGCTCTTGGGATTACTCAGCCAGTCCCGTAAGCGCTCCGGAGACGGCGTATATTCATCTGTGATCAATGAATATACTTTCCAGCATTCTTCCTTTTCTTTTTCAGGTGGTGAGTCAAGTATAACACGGATGGCAAAAAGATCATACACTTCTTCAAAGTCCACCGCCTTTTTCCGCATCTTATTCCAAATAGAATGGATACTTTTCGGGCGGCCGTAAATTTCAAAATTGAATCCGGTTTTTTCCAGCTTATCTTTTAATGGCTTGATAAATTCATTGATATAGCGGGTCCTTTCTCTTTTTGTTTCCGAGAGTTTTTTAGCAATATCCTTATACGTTTCCGGCTCCATGTATTTCATCGCCAGGTCTTCCATTTCCGTCTTAATATTATACAGACCCATACGGTGAGCGAGCGGTGCATAGATATATACGGTTTCTGAAGAAATTTTTAATTGCTTTTCCCGCTTCATGCTGTCCAGTGTACGCATGTTATGCAGCCGGTCTGCAAGTTTTATAAGAATAACCCGGGGGTCGTCGGTAAGCGTGAGCAATATCTTCTTAAAATTCTCCGCTTGCTGCGAAGCATTTACATCGATAACATTTGAAATCTTGGTCAATCCGTCCACGATTCTCGCTATTTCGCTGCCAAATTCTCTTTCAACATCTTCAAGCGTAACATCGGTGTCTTCAACAGTATCATGCAACAATGAACAAATAGTAGAACGAACCCCTAAACCGATCTCCTCCACGCAGATCCTTGCAACAGCTAAAGGATGTAGAATATAAGGCTCCCCGCTTTTTCGACGCATACTTTTGTGCGCTTCGGCGGCTATTTCAAATGCACTGCGGATCAGTTTACGGTCACCGGGTTTCAGTTTAGTCTTCAGGGAACGTAAAAGGGCCCGGTACTCACGGAGAATCAAACTTTTTTCCTGCTCATCGGTTAAATTATATTTCGGTAACTGTGCGACTGTTTCCATTGTCTACGAATTTAAGAAAAAGCTGCGGTTTGACTCATGCCGTTTTGGCGAAATGACCTACATTTGCAGCCCCTTAAACGATTGAATGTTTAAGGTTTAATGTTTAAAGTTCTTTAGAGGTGATTTTCACGGCAATTATTGAAGTTTCCTGTAAAGCAGGAAATTGCCGGTTGCAGGAAACCTTAAACTTTCAACATTAAATTTTAAACCGAGCAGGCGGGTGTGGTGAAATTGGTAGACATATCAGACTTAGGATCTGACGCCGCAAGGCATGGGGGTTCGAGTCCCTCCACCCGCACTATAAAGGTTGAATGTTTAAGGTTTAATGGTTTAAAGTTCCTTACGAATGCAGATCTTCTATAATCGTAAGGTTACAAAGACCCAAACCTTAAATGTTGATCCTTAAACTTTAAACTTATTTGCATGGCAACAGTTACAAAAGAAAATATCGGTTTGCTGCATGAAAGACTGACAGTGAAACTGGAAAAGACAGATTACCTGCCATCTTTTGAAAAAGCGCTTAAAGATTATAGCAAAAAAGCCAATATCCCTGGCTTCCGTAAAGGACAGGTGCCGGCGGGCCTGATTAAAAAAATGTATGGCACTTCGGTTTTTTCTGATGAAGTGCTGCGTTCCGTGGATCGCGAATTGATCAAGTATCTTGAAACCGACAAACTGGATATTTTCGCACAGCCTTTGCCGATAGAAATAGATGTACACCAGCTGGATATGAACAACCCGGCTGAATACGTTTTTCATTTCGAAGTGGGCATGAAACCTGATTTTGCCCTCGCTGATCTTGCAACCGCGAAAACAACGAGATATAAAGTAACCGTAACGGATGAGATGATCAATAATGAAATCGAAAGACTGCAGAACCGGTATGGGAACATGAAGGATCTTGACAAAGTTGAAAACGACGACAATGTGCTCAATGTGATTTTTACACAAGCGGATGAAAATGGAAATGACATTGACGGTGGGATAAAAAAAGATAATTCGCTGCTGGTTAAATATTTTAAAGAATCTTTCCGCCCGAACCTCGCGGGTAAAACTATCAACGATTTTGTAATCGTTCAGCTGAACGATGCATTTGATGAAAAAGAAAGAGAATGGATTGTCAGCGATCTCGGGTTAAATAACGATAACGAAACAGCGAAAAACGGTTATTTCAAAATACAGATCACAAAAATCGGCTTGCTGGAAAAAAAAGAATTGAATGAAGAATTTTTCAATCAATTATATCCAAACCAGGAAGTGAAAACCGAAGCTGATTTTCGCAATAAAATGAAAGACCAGATACAAACGCATTGGGATAACCAGGCGAGGAATCAAATTCATGACCAGGCGTATCACGAATTGGTCGATCATACCGAGATAAAATTTCCGGAAGGGTTTTTAAAAAAATGGATGAGAACACAGGGCGAGCAGGTTAAATCGGATGAAGAAGTGGAAAATGAATTTCCTGTTTTCCTTAATCAATTAAAATGGACGCTGATAACTGATAAGATCATTCGCGAAAATAACATCAGCGTACAGCCTGAAGAACTCAGGAATTTTGCAAAGCAGCAATTATTCGGCTATATGGGCATGAGCGGCGGAGCAGACGAACAAGGCTGGGTGAATGATTATATTGAAAAGATGATGAAGGATCGCAAATATGTAGAGGATACCTATAACCGTTTGCAAACACAGAAAATATTTGAATGGGCAGAAACACAGGTAAAGCCTGAAGAAAAAGAAATAAGTGCGGAGGAGTTTACAAAATTGGTAGAAGCTCATCAGCATCATCATCACTAAATAGAATTTGACAGGTTAATATGTTGAAGGGTTGACAGGGCATTTTACCCGTCAACCCTTTTATATTTCAGTCGGCTGACCAAAATAAGTCAACTTGACACTGATTTTGCAGTTTTCTCATTTGGACGGATATTTGATGAATAAGGATTTCAGTTGAGCCGGTAGAAGATGAAGTGGAAGTTTAGCTTCCGGGCATTTCTTATCGCTCAACAATTATCTCGTTAACTTGTTAACTAAAAATTCATGAAGCTTAAATCGGAATTTGAAAAATATGCCGTCAAGCATCACGGCATTTCCAGTAATACCCTAAACAGTTACGGCTCCCATCTTGTAACAGCGCTTACACCGAATATCATCGAAGAACGGCCCATGAATGTGGCTGTGATGGATGTGTACAGCCGCCTGATGATGGACCGTATTATTTTCCTTGGATACCCTATTAATGACGAAGTAGCAAATATTGTGACGGCGCAATTGCTCTTCCTCGACTCTACAGACAGGACCCGTGATATTAATATGTACATTAACAGCCCCGGCGGTAGCGTGTATTCCGGATTGGGTGTGTATGATACCATGCAGTATGTTTCGCCGGATGTAGCCACTATTTGTATTGGAATGGCTGCTTCCATGGCATGTGTACTATTGGGGGCCGGCACTAAGGGAAAACGAGCCGCCTTAAAACATGCCCGCATCATGATGCATCAGCCAAGCGGTGCTATCGGCGGGCAAGCCAGCGATATAGAAATAACGGTAAATGAAATACGAAAATTGAAAAGTGAATTGTATGAAATTGTTCACTATCATTCAGGCAAACCGGCCAAACAGATTGAGAAAGACTTTGACCGTGATTACTGGATGACTGCAACCGAAGCAAAAGATTATGGACTGGTAGACGAAGTATTATTGATAAATCCAAGGAAACAAAAGAAAGATTAAAATTTAATTTTCAAACTATAGATCTATGATACCTAGACAATATCTGTACAACGATTGGAGGGCAGACGATGAAGATGATGAAAAAGAAGAACAGCCGAAGTCGGACCTGATGATGTTCAGCAAGAAGCTTGAAAAATATTTCTTTGATAAGCGAAGTGTGTACCTGTGGGGCGTAGTCGATGATAAAAGCGCAAGAGATGTGGTGAGTAAATTGCTGCTGCTGGATGCCGATAAATCGGGAGAAGAAATAAAATTATATATAAACAGTCCGGGCGGTGTCGTTACAAGCGGTATGGTTATATACGATACCATGCGCATGGTAAAGTCCCCGGTGGCTACAATATGTATGGGCCTTGCTGCTTCTATGGGAAGTATCCTGTTAAGCGGTGGTGTAAAAGGCAAACGATACATCTATCCGCATGGGGAGGTGATGATTCATCAACCTTCATTAGGCGGACATATTCAGGGTGTAAGTGCCGATCTTGAAATACAGGCCAGGCAAACCAAGCGTGTAAAAGAGCTGGGCGCTAAAATACTCGCAGAAAATTGTGGTAAAACAATGCAACAGATCCTGAAGGATTTTGATCGTGACTATTGGATGGATGCGAAAGAAGCGCTTGAATATGGCATTGTAGACCAGGTGATAGAAAAGATATAATTCGTTGATAATTAACGTACAGTTGACAAATGTCAATTGTTACAAATAAAAAACTGAGCTTATGCGTTCAGTTTTTTATTTTTGCAGCCTAGCAATATTGTGAGCTAGGGCACATAAACTTAAACATTGCATGGCTAAAAACCCGTTACATTGTTCGTTCTGTGGCCGCAGTCGTGATGAAGTAAAGATTCTTATTGCAGGCCAGGAAGGACACATATGTGAAAACTGCGTCGAACACGCCCGTGAGATCATCGACCAGGAATTAGTAGTCCGCGAAGAAAAAAGTAATACTTCTTTCAAGCTAACTGTAAAAAAGCCCGTAGAAATAAAACGTTTCCTGGATGAATATGTGATCGGCCAGGATGAAGCGAAAAAAGTATTGGCTGTTGCAGTTTATAATCACTATAAACGTTTGCAACAAAAGACCAATGAGTTCAATTCCGGCAGTGATGTTGAAATTGAAAAGAGCAATATCATCATGGTCGGTGAAACCGGTACCGGTAAAACATTACTTGCAAAAAGTATCGCAAGAATGTTGAATGTTCCCTGTACTATCGTTGATGCTACGGTGTTTACTGAAGCAGGTTATGTTGGTGAAGATGTGGAAAGCATTCTTACCCGTTTGCTGCAGGTATGCAATTACGATATTGCAGCGGCCGAACGCGGTATTGTTTATATTGACGAGATAGATAAAATAGCCCGTAAAGGAGATAACCCTTCCATTACCCGCGACGTAAGCGGTGAAGGTGTTCAACAGGGAATGCTGAAGCTGCTCGAAGGCACTGATGTGTTGGTACCACCACAAGGAGGACGTAAGCATCCGGAGCAAAAGCTGATCAAGATAAATACACAGAATATTCTTTTTGTATGCGGTGGTGCATTTGATGGTATTGATAAAATTATCGCACGTCGTGTACAAACGAATACCATTGGGTTCAATGTAGATAAAGATCACCAGGAAACGATGAAGAAAAACCTGTTGCGTTATATAAATGCACAGGATCTTAAATCATTCGGCCTGATTCCTGAATTATTGGGTCGTCTGCCTGTAGTTACGCATCTCGATCCGTTGGACTCAACTACACTCAGGGCGATTCTGACAGAGCCAAAGAATGCGTTGATGAAGCAGTATAAAAAATTGTTTGAACTGGAAGGCATTCATTTGGAAATAGAAGAAGAAGTGCTCGATTTTATGGTGGAAAAGGCGGTGGAATACAAATTGGGCGCCCGCGGTCTGAGGAGCATTTGTGAAGGCATACTTACCGATGCTATGTTTGAATTACCGTCATCAAAAGAAAGCCGCTTTCATCTTACACTCGATTACGCCAAACGTAAATTTGACAAGAGCAAGCTTAGTTTATTGAAAGTAGCTTAAAATAATATTCAAAAGATTTAAAAAAGCCCGGTTTTTAAAATCGGGCTTTTCTATTTTGCAGAAATGATTGAGGAATTTATTGAGCTCGTGATCTACCTTTGATTTTTTAAATCTTTAAACTTCAGATTCATGCAGGAATTAATTGACAAATTAAAAGCCGAAGCTGGTTTAACCGACGAACAGGCGAAGAAAGCAATTGAAACGATAAAGAATTTTGTAGTGGAAAAATTCCCGATGATGGAAGGAGCGGTAAATAGTCTTTTCGGATAAAAAAATAAAATAAAAAAGCGCGGCGATTTTTATAAATCACCGGCTTTTTAAAATAATTAAATAGTAGAATTTAATTCAGGTTCCTGCATCTCATTCCCTTGCGATGATTCGCGGCATCATAAGGTGTAAACGCACGGTTACATGCAGACAATACACCAATGATGAGAAGCAGTAATAACAGATATTTGGCTTTCATAGTGCAACGGCTTTAGCGGCTCAATATAGCATCGTTTCATTTTACTGCGAAATGATTATTCCGCCTCAAATATTCGAAGGATAATAAGTATTTGTCCTCCCCTTTTTCAACGTAGGAATACCTAAAAATTAAAATCCCCTTGTGCGTCAAGGGGATTTATGGTGGGTACTTGTTTATGGTTTTCCGTCCAGTTCTCAAATTTTAGCTGCAGCCCATGCTATTGCCACAATTCAGGCACTTATAGCATGTACCACTCCGTACGGTGATATGACCGCAGGTATTACAAGCCGGTGCATCACTTTGCATACTCTTCGCCGCTGCGTTCATTGCACTTAACCCGGTTTCAGCCTTTGCAGATTGTGAAGCGCTACGCTGAACTTTCGCTGCCTGTGGCGCTACGTTTGCGTTTGAAGTACTGCTTATAACCCGGATACTTGATAGTTCAGGTTCTTTCTCATATTCAAGATTAGTGGGCACTTCATCCCAATCATCGGTTCCGGCATTCATAATCTCAGGTTTGTCCAGCACGTGTACAAGATCTGTGCGGCCGAGATATTCATAACCTAATGCGCGGAAGATAAAGTCAACAATAGATGTTGTTGATTTGATATTCGGATGTTCCACAAAACCTGCCGGATCGAAACGGGTAAAGGCAAATTTGTCAACGAACTCTTCTAACGGTACACCGTATTGAAGGCCGATGGAAATTGCAATAGCAAAACAGTTCAGCATACTACGCATCGTAGCACCTTCTTTTGCCATATCGATAAATATTTCACCCAATGTTCCATCACTATATTCACCGGTGCGCAGGAAAATAGCCTGGCCGTTGATCTTTGCCTTTTGGGTGAATCCACGGCGCTTTGCCGGCAATGAACGACGCTCAACAATACTGGCCAGTTTGCGTTTCAGTTTTGTATCCGGGGAAGACTGTACTCTCTTTTGTACTTCCTCCAGCAATTCTTCAACCGTCAGTTTGCTCATGTCAACGATGTTTGATTGCTTGACAGGTTCGCTTATTGCTGCCGGTTGTTCTGCCTTTGGCTCTTCCAACTTTTTCTTTTTGTCAGACTTAGTGCTGAGGGGTTGTGAAAGTTTCGATCCGTCACGGTAAAGCGCACATGCTTTTAATCCGAGCTCCCAGCTCAACATATAAGAATCGGCTATTTCGTCCACCGAAGCCTCATTGGGCAGGTTTATTGTTTTGGAAATAGCACCGCTGATAAAGGGTTGTGCGGCGCCCATCATGCGGATGTGGCCATGCGCATGAATATAGCGCAGGCCTTTCTTTCCGCATTTGTTGGCACAGTCAAAAACGGGCAGGTGCTGCTCTTTCAGATAAGGTGCACCCTCAAGCATCATTGTGCCACATACATAATCATTAGCGGCTTCAATCTGCTCATCGGTAAATCCGAGTGCTTCAAGCAGGCTCCATTCGAAGTCATTGTATTGCTCCGGTTTAAATCCTAAACGCTGCAGGCATTCTTCGCCCAGCGTGTATTTATTGAATATAAATCCAATCTCGAAAGCGGTTGATGCAGCTGCATCCAATCTTTTAATTTCATCGGCAATAAATCCTTTCTCACTCAATGACTGGTGATTGATGAATGGCGCACCTGAAAATGTTGCTGCGCCTACGGCATATTTTACAATCGTGTCGACTTCTTTTGCATTATAACCAAGACTTCTCAACGCTGCCGGAACGGACTGATTGATGATCTTGAAATAACCACCGCCGGATAATTTTTTAAATTTTACAAGGGCAAAATCCGGCTCAACTCCCGTGGTGTCACAATCCATTACCAAACCGATCGTACCGGTGGGAGCAATAACAGTTGCCTGCGCATTGCGGTAACCAAATTTTTCGCCAAGCTCTACTGCATCATCCCATGCTTTGCAGGCAGCAGACAACAAATAATCCGGGCAATATTTTGCTTTAATACCTTGTGGTTTTAAGCTCAATCCCTCATATTCATCTGCATCATAAGCGGCAAGGCGGTGATTGCGCATTACACGCAGCATATTTTGTTTGTTCTCTTCGTAGCGTGGAAATGTTCCCAGCGCTTCAGCGAGTTCTGCAGATGTTTTGTAAGAAATACCGGTCATGATCGCAGTAATTGCGCCGGCAATTGCTCTTGCTTCCTCACTATCATACGAAATACCGCTTACCATAAGCATCGTGCCGAGATTCGCATAACCAAGACCGAGAGTTCTGTATTCATAGCTTAACTGCGCTACTTCTTTGGAAGGGAACTGCGCCATTAAAACAGATATTTCCAATACAACTGTCCAGAGTCTGCAGTTATATTCATATCCTTCTACATCGAATACATTTTTCTGTGCATCATAAAACTTCATGAGGTTGGCCGATGCAAGGTTGCAGGCTGTATTGTCGAGGAACATGTATTCGGAGCAGGGATTGGACGCCCTGATCTCTCCACCAGCCGGGCAGGTATGCCACTCATTGATCGTTGTATTGTATTGCGTTCCCGGGTCGGCACAGCGCCATGCTGCATAAGAGATCTGTTTCCATAATTCCCGAGCAGGTACTTTTTTCATAACCCTGCCATCCATACGACCGGTCAATTCCCAATCATCGTTCGCTTTTAATTTTTCAAAAAACGAATTGGGAATGCGAACAGAGTTATTTGAATTCTGGCCGCTTACTGTTTTGTAGGCTTCACCTTCATAATCGCTGGCATAACCGGCAGCAATAAGCGCCCCCACTTTTTTCTCCTCCTCAACTTTCCAGTTGATGAATTCAACGATTTCCGGGTGATCCAGGTCCAGGCAAACCATCTTTGCCGCGCGGCGTGTTGTACCCCCACTTTTAATAGCACCGGCGGCCCGGTCACCTATTTTCAAAAAGCTCATCAAACCGCTTGACGTTCCCCCACCACTTAGTTTCTCGCCTTCACCACGAAGATTGGAATAGTTGGTTCCCACACCAGAACCATATTTAAATATGCGGGCTTCGCGAACCCATAAATCCATGATACCACCGTCGTTCACCAGGTCATCATCCACACTTAAAATGAAGCAGGCATGCGGCTGAGGACGCTCGTAGGCAGAAGTAGAGCGTTTTAACTGACCATCGGCAGGATCAACATAATAATGGCCTTGCGGCTTACCTTTTATGCCATAGCTTTCATACAAACCCGTATTGAACCACTGTGGCGAATTCGGCGTACACATCTGGTTGAGGACGCTGTACACCAGTTCATCGTAAAAAATAGCAGCATCTTTTTCGGAGGCAAAGTACCCATAACGTTCACCCCACACCTTCCAGCAATTAGCCAGGCGATGTGCTACCTGTTTTGCAGAAGTTTCTCTTCCCAGGCTTCCATCTGCCTGCGGTACGCCGGCTTTTCGAAAATATTTTTGGGCAAGGATATCTGTCGCGATCTGGCTCCACTGTTTGGGAACCTCGACATTGTTCATTTCAAATACTACTTCACCGCTGGGATTGCGGATTACTGAAGTTCGATAGTCGTATTCGAACTGGTCGAAGACGCTTTTATCGTCACGTGTGAAGCGACGACGAAATTGCAAGCCGCTTTTGGCGGATGCCTCATTTTTTCCTGCCATAACTAAAAAGAATTTGTTGGGTTTGATTAATTGTCCTTCTCAGGTGGGAGAAGTAAACGAAAGTCATTTTTTATTCTCAAAAATTGAAATCACAAATATCCACCTCTTGTGGAAAAACTATGTTGAAAATTTTGTAATTCAAGTGTGTAGTGGGTTACGTAAATTATACACAGCGCCGATTTTTTTTATGACAAATTTTTTTTGGTTCGTATGTTAATAAATTGTAAACAGAACTAAATCCGCCACCACTATGAGTTACAGCGGTTAAGTCATAAAACTGTCGTTTCCCGCTCAAAACTTTTTCGTCTGCGATGTTTGTCTTTTTTTTGTCATTATGAAATTGCAACTGGTAGTATTTGTTTTGTTGAACGGTATAGCAGTCAGTTCTCTCAGTCAAACTCAGTATAGCGGATGGTTTGCTTCATTCAATACGATTAAAGTGGGTAAAAAAACAAGTATTCATGCAGAAGCGCAATTCAGAAGTACAGATAAACTCGAACATCTTCAGTCTGCCCTTGTACGGGGAGGTTTAAATTACCATGTAAAAAAGAATATAACCGTGACCGCAGGTTATGGTGTTTTTCATAATCGCAGGGTTCTCAGCGGTAGGGTTGGCTATGCAAAAGAGCACCGCATATGGCAACAGTTTATGATAAATCATTCCCTGAAAAAGAAAATACTGGTGGCTCATCGTTTCCGGCTGGAACAACGTTTTATTGAAAAAAAGAAGATCACGGATAACGAACTGGAAAAGGATGGCTTTGCTTATGCCAACCGTTTCCGATATTTTATCCGCAACGTATTGCCTTTAGTAAAAGAACCGGTTTTTGCAGAAGGAATGTTTGTCGCCTTGCAGAACGAAGTGTTTGTAAATTTTGGAAATACATCAACGGTGAATGGAAAATTTTTTGATCAGAATCGTTTATACCTCGCCACAGGTTATCGATTGAATAAACAATGGGACCTGGAGCTCGGCTATATGAATCAATATATTTCCGGCGCGGCTAATACGTTCACAAACAATCATATTTTGCAGGTAGCTTCTTATCTTCGGTTGTAGTTGAACTACGCAGCCGGTTTACCGGCGAAATGCGGAAAACTTTTTGCATTTTTGCAATAATGAACCCGGTATCGGATGAAGATGACAATTTACAAATCACTGGAACAAAGAAAAAAGCAGGGACTTAAATCATTTGCCGTACTGATTGATCCGGACAAAATCAATACATCCATCCTGGATGAATTGGTTGATTTATCGCTTGCCGCAAAGGTGGATTATCTTTTAGTTGGCGGAAGCCTGGTTATTTCCAATCACCTTGACGAATGTGTGCAGCATATCAAAAACAAATGCTCCATCCCGATCATACTTTTTCCGGGTAGCCCCAGCCAGATCAGCAAGTATGCAGACGGATTGTTATACCTCTCGCTTATTTCCGGGCGCAACCCGGAGCTGCTGATCGGTCAGCATGTGGTGTCGGCACCGTTTGTTAAACAAACCGGTCTTGAGCTGCTCTCTACCGGTTATATGGTAATTGATGGTGGCGCTCCTACTACAGTATCCTATATCAGCAATGCCAGCCCGATACCTGCCGATAAAAATGAAATTGCTATGTGTACCGCCATGGCCGGTGAAATGCTGGGTATGCGGTTAATTTATATGGACGCTGGCAGCGGGGCACGCCGGCCCATTACAGAAAGCATGATAAAAGCCGTGGCCGACCGTATTGAAGTTCCCCTTATCGTTGGCGGCGGTATTTCCACTCCTGAAAAAGCGTATCTCAATTGCAAAGCCGGCGCTGATCTTATTGTGGTCGGAAATGCAATTGAGAAAGATGCCTCGCTGATTAAAGAAATGAGCGATGCGATACATTCTGTGCCGGTAAAATCGGTTTAACTGCGTTCAGCACATCGTACCATTCTATTTCAGCTCATTTACGTTTACACGTGACGGTGAGTCAGTTCCTGCAATGATTGATTTTGCACTCAGCGCAATGGATTTTATAATCATTGCCATGTTCGCCATATCCAATGTTTCTACCTGGTCGCTTACCTTGTGATAATTGGGTTCATCATCCATTTTGGAAGTAGAAATAGTGTGCGCAGGAACACCGAGTCTTGCCAATGTTGCATTATCAGAGCGATAAAATAAATTTTGCTGCGTATATGGGTCAGGATAAAATGTAAAGCCGGTGCCTTCCAGGTTTTTCTGCAGTATCTTACCCATATCTGTTTTTTCATAACCGGTAATATAAGCAGAATTGTTTCCCCATTTACTATCGGTTCCTATCATTTCAATATTAAACATAGCCGCGACTTTAGCGGCATCAAACTGCTTCGAAAAAAATTGTGAACCGAAACCACCGACCTCTTCGGCCGTAAATGCAGCGAACACCAATGTCCTTTCATTATTATGTAATACTTTAAAATATTTTGCAAGCAATATGACAGCCGTTGTACCAGAAGCATCATCATTTGCCCCATTGTTGATGGAGTCTCCATTTACCGCCTGCCCGATACCAATATGATCATAATGCCCGGAAAAAATTACATACTCGTCTTTTCTTGATTTTCCCGGAAGTATGCCTACCACGTTCGCCAGTTTCTGTTCGGTGATCTGATGTTTTGCTTCAACTGTGAACGTTGCCGGTTCCTTATCTGCTAAAACAAATACTACACTTTTATCTGTTTTAAACATTCCACCGCTTTTGAACTGTGCCAGCCTTGCAAAGTTTTTTGCGAAAGAAGTATCAACCGTTATAAAATAATTTTTGCCAGATTGAAAATATCCATACGCTTCCATGAATAAATTGTCTCCTGCTTTTATGGTTGCTTTCTCGTATCCTGAATTCTGGTCCATTTTAAATTCAGGCTGACTGGTGATAACAACAACATTTTTTTGATCAAGCGGCTTTCCATCCAACGAACCCGAAGCGCTCAGAAATTTCGGCCTTACCATAACAAAGCTCTGTAAATAAGAATTACTGCCATTCCATGTCTGCAAACCTGCTTTTTTAAATTCCGTCGTAATAAAATCAGCAGCTTTGTCTACATCGGCGGTAAATACTTTACGTCCATGCATATCATCCGCCGCCAGTACTTTTTCAATCCGTTCCGCTTCTTTTGCGTTTATAACATCATCCGCCTTTTGCGCAAATAAAAAAGAGGTTGTTGTCATCAACAACCCCATCACGATTAGTTTCTTCATATTTTAAATAAGTTGAAAACACAACCTGTAAGTTTAACGGCCAGGGACAACCGCTTTACATTTTGCATTTTATATTTTTCATTTTACATTTCACAGGCTCATCATCTCCTTAAACTTCACCGTTTGCCTGCGGCTCACTTCGATTTTTTCCCCGCCCTTTAATTCAAGCAACAATCCTCCATTAAAATAGGGTTCAATTTTTTCAATTAACCGAAGGTTGACAATATGCTTGCGGTTTGCACGGAAGAATGTTTTTTCATCCAATCTTTCCTCCAGTGCATTCAATGATTTTAAGATAAGCGGCTTATTGGTGCCAAAAAATACTTTTGCATAGTTACCAACGCTCTCGAATAACCGGATATCGCTGAGTTTTACAAACCAGCAGCGTTCACCGTCTTTCACAAACACCTGGTCGCTCTCGCTAAGCAAACTGTTATTTACATTTTCCGTACCGTGCCGGTTTTCTTTTTGCTCGGTCAGGTGCAATTTTTGAATAGCATCGGCAAGACGCTTCGGTTCTACCGGTTTTAAAAGATAGTCCAGCGCATTTACTTCAAAAGCTTTCAATGCATATTCATCATAAGCCGTAGTGAAAATAACATACGGCGCCCGTTCCAGTTCCGACAGCATATCGAATCCTGTTTTGCCCGGCATCTGGATGTCTAAAAAAACCAATTCGGGATTGAGGCTATCAATTTTCGATATGCCTTCTTCTGCATTGGCAGCTTCATCTATCACCTCGATTTCGGGAAAATCCTGCAGCAGCTTTTTCAATTCCGCCCTGGCCAATCTTTCGTCATCAATAATAATTGCTCTCATGTGTGTAGTTTTTATTTGGCTTCAACAGGGATGGATAATTTGGCTTCAACAAGAGTAGGTGTTGCCTGCCTGATTTCAAAATTTGCTTTATCACCATATAAAAGATGCAGCCTGTTTTGTGTGCTGGATAATCCAAAACCTTCATGCCCGTTCAATGCACCATTCAGATAGCCGGTATTTTGAACAATCAATTCATGATGACTGTTGCGGAAATCTGAAACGATCTTAACAATGCCGCCGTTTAATTGTTTACTGATGCCATGCTTGATCGCATTCTCCACCAGCGTTTGCAGCATCATTGGCGGCACCTGCTGATCGAGTGTGTCTTCGTCAATTTCGTACACCACTTTCAACCGGTCTTCAAACCGCATATTTTCGAGAGCAAGATAATCTTTTACAATATTCAATTCTTTTTCAAAATTCACGGTCTCTGCTTTTTCCACCTGCATACTGCTGCGTAATATATTGCTGAGTTCTGTTACCGCTCTTCTTGCCCGCTCCGGGTTTTCATCCACCAAGGCACGGATACTATTCAAAGAATTAAAAATAAAATGAGGATTGATATGTGCCTTGATCGTCTTTAATTCAAGTTCTTTTACAAGCGCTTCGAGTTTCAACGTATCTAATTGCTGCTTGCGGCTTTTCTCTATATAATGGTAAATGAAATAAATGCAGTTCCAGATAAAAAGGTAGACAAATGAATAGAATGCATTATTAAGAATGAGTTTGGGAACGGCAATTGGCCTGTTTGTTCCGGACTCTCTTGGTAAAATATCGAAGTATTGCTGAATATATGTTTCCGAGATACCCACCAGCATGGCAAACACCAGCGTAATGGAAATAAAACTGGTAATCTGGCTTTGTAAAGGTTTATACAGAATATTGGTTCTGTGAACTACCCATCGCATACCATGAGAAAGTAAAAGCCCAAGGCCAATGTAAATCATCAAACGGAAACCGAACTTCCATTCAATTTTATCGAAAATGAAGGCGAAGAATATATTAATGAGGGTAAATAAACCCCACCCAGATAACTGGAAAACCCAATATAGCCGCTTACCGATGCGCATTATCTGCAAAGCTACCTAATCAATTGTTGGTGAATTTGTGTAAATATACCAGTGGAAGATAATTTTTACAAATGGAATTCGTTTTCGTGAAAAAGGCAAAAACAGGCCCAAAACGGGTAATTCCGGCAAACTTTAGTACCAGGGCAACACCGGAAAATCTTAATTTTACATCCTCAAACAGCACTTCTACCGCATGCAAATTAATCCCGGACCACTTTTAAGCTCGATAAATTTCCCTGAAGATCTGAGAAAGATACCCCGTGAAAAATTGCACCAGGTTTGCGATGAGCTGCGCCAGTATATTATTGATGTTGTAAGTGTGCATGGTGGTCACTTTGGTGCCAGTCTCGGTGTGGTTGAGCTCACCGTTGCACTCCATTATATTTACAATACCCCGTATGATCAATTGGTTTGGGATGTGGGTCACCAGGCATATGGCCATAAAATTCTGACGGGCCGCCGGGATAATTTTATTTCCAACCGCAAGTACAAAGGGCTGAGTGGTTTTCCCAAAAGAAGTGAGAGCGAATATGATACGTTTGGTGTTGGCCATTCCTCTACTTCCATCTCCGCAGCACTGGGCATGGCGATGGCAGCAAAATATAAAGGTGAAACCGACAGGAAAACAGTAGCCATAATTGGCGACGGTGCCATGACGGCGGGCCAGGCGTTTGAAGCGATGAATCATGCCGGCGTAGCAGACAGCGATATACTGATCATACTGAACGATAACTGCATGAGCATTGACCCGAATGTGGGTGCATTAAAAGAATACCTTACTGATATTACCATCTCCCCCACTTATAACAAGGTAAAAGACGATGTATGGAAACTGCTCGGAAAATTGCCGGTCGGTAAGTCGTTTACAAGAGCAATGGCACATAAACTTGCAGAAGGGATGAAGGGAATGGTCAGCAGCAGTGCCAATCTTTTTGAGTCGCTGAAACTTCGGTATTTCGGCCCGATCGATGGTCACAATATCACTAAAATGGTGGATACGCTGAAAGACCTGCGGAATATTCCCGGTCCAAAGTTATTGCATATCATTACGGTGAAGGGCAAAGGATATTCTCTTGCCGAACAGGATCAAACGAAATGGCATGCGCCGGGATTGTTTGATAAAGTAACCGGGGAAATTGCAAAAAAGAAATATGATCTGCCACAGCCTCCCAAATACCAGGATGTGTTTGGTCATACAATAATCGAGCTGGCAGAAAAGAATGAAAAGATATTTGGTATAACTCCGGCAATGCCTTCGGGTTCATCGTTAAAATTTATGATGGAGAAAATGCCGGATCGTGCGTTCGATGTCGGTATTGCCGAACAACATGCTGTAACCATCAGTGCAGGTATGGCTACGCAGGGCATGAAAGTGTTCTGCAATGTTTATTCCTCCTTTATGCAAAGAGCGTACGACCAGGTAGTGCATGATGTTGCCATTCAAAAATTACCGGTAATATTTTGTTTGGATCGGGCAGGTTTGGTGGGCGAAGATGGTCCCACACATCATGGCGTATATGACATAGCCTACATGCGTTGCATACCCAACATGATCGTCAGTGCACCGATGAACGAAAGCGAACTGAGAAATTTGATGTACACGGCACAGCTGGATTCAACTGTATTGCCGTTCGTTATACGATATCCCCGTGGTGAAGGTGTGATGCCTGAATGGAAAACAGAAATGAAAGAAATTGAAATCGGTAAGGGCCGGAAATTAAGAGACGGAAATGATATTGCGATCCTTTCTTTAGGTCACCCGGGAAATTTTGCGGCTGCTGCTATCCGTGAGCTGAAGAATGATGGTTTGAATCCGGCACATTTCGATATGCGTTTTGCCAAACCGCTGGATGAACAACTGCTGCATGAAATATGCAGTCAGTATGAAAAAATTCTCACCGTAGAAGATGGAACGATAAAAGGTGGTTTTGGCAGTGCGGTCCTTGAGTTTATGGCTGAGCATAATTATAAAAATGAAGTGAGGATACTGGGTGTACCTGACCGGATCGTTGAACATGGCACATTAAAAGAGCTGCACAATGAGTGCCACTACGATGCTGCAGCAATAGCCGAGGTGGTAAGGGAAATGATGAAGGATAAAGTAAGTGTAAGGCAGTTGCTCGGTTGATACGACTACTTCCGGAAAATGAAATGAGAAATGTGTCACACTAAGACACTAAGATCACAAAGTATTTTGAGCCCCTTATGTTTATAAATGAATATG
>Ga0207689_10001147_pt1 | contig 25519 bp, 19 predicted proteins | sample KBSMisM52_FD_184312 | JGI IMG/M metagenome (GOLD analysis project Ga0207689, IMG submission 184312) | Miscanthus rhizosphere microbial communities from Kellogg Biological Station, Michigan, USA - KBS Miscanthus M5-2 (SPAdes) (version 2) | ecosystem: Host-associated > Plants > Roots >... | reverse complement strand
CGTAGCCGCCAGTCCCATTGAATATTTAACATACCCCCTTTTGTTTCCTCTGTCTGCCGGCGATCCATCCACCGCTTTTGAAGATGGCTATCTGTTAAACCCATGGGGAAGAGGGAACAACTGGTATCATGGAATTGGCGAGACGGATATCCGGGAAAATATCAATGAGCTGGAAAAGCTGGTAAAAATTGATCCCAAACGAAAATACCTGTGCGGCCATTCAATGGGTGGTTATGGTGCATGGAATATTTCCCGTAGCAGTCCGGAAATATGGGCCGGGGTCGGATTATATTCTGCAGCTTTATGGCATGATGGCCGTATCGTTTCTCCCGGAGCGGAGCAATTGAAAAAGATACCTGTCTATTTTGCCTGCGGTGTAAATGAAGGATTAAAACCTATTAACGAAGAAGCTTATGGTTTGCTGAACAAGGCCGGCAATACCCGTATTAAATTTGTCCTCTTTGAACATGGCCATGAATATCACAATGAAGATGTGGAAGCCATGTATCAATGGTTGAGGAAATATAAAAAAGAGTAATTTCTGATCTTTCTACCGCTAATACATACGCGAAATATTGTTCCACTGCAGGATTCGGCGCTGCAATGTCAAAGAATTTTTTTTGGCCAATAATCCCCGGCTATTTTCAGATTCCAATGAAGTAGCTGCCAGGGATCATAGTTGCCTGCCCGGAGAAATGAGTTGACCAGAAAGAAAAATAGCGGAGGCACCTGACAGAAAGTGGCTAACGACCATCTATACCTGGTAACATAATTTGTATCAAAAATTGTAAGCTTTTCGGGATGGCATCGGGTTTGAGTTACCAGCCAGCCTAAAGCATATAACCAGGCCGGGATAATAAAATAACCTCTTATTTCACCAAATAATTAAATTACAGGTAAATCCCGGGCAATGGCAGATACCAAATTCTACCAGGCATTAGTAAATGGATTCGCCTTCAATTTTACCAAAACCGTGTTGGACGCAGTTGACCTCGTTAAAAGATCGACTGCTGAATTCCACCTTATCAAAGATCATCGCTCCATTAATGCCAGATTGGTTGAAACAGATATATCAGGTAAAAAATTAAAAATCGAAATAGAGGGTGAAATCTTTGATATTGAGATCAAAGATGAGCTGGACCAATTGCTGGAAATGATGGAGCTGGGTTCGGCTTCCAATAAACAAGTCAGAGAGATCAGGGCACCCATGCCCGGTCTTGTTTTGGAAATTGCTATCACCGATGGCCAGGAAGTAAATGAAGGTGATAAGATATTAATACTCCAGGCCATGAAAATGGAGAATATCATCATCATCCATTCGCGGGCAAAGATCAGGAAAGTAGTGGTAGCTGCGGGGCAAGCTGTTGAAAAGGGACAAGTGCTGGCAGAATTGGAATAAACATACAGGTAACTATCATCTTCATTAAAAAGTTTTCAAACAGGAAAATCAACGATGCAAAAAATATTGGTTGCTAACCGGGGTGAAATTGCGTTAAGAATTATGCGCACGATTCGCAGGATGGGCATCCGTTCAGTAGCGGTATATTCTGAAGCCGACCGGAATTCGCCTCATGTATTCTTTGCTGACGAAGCCGTTTGTCTTGGACCCGCTCCTTCCACTCAATCTTATCTGAATGCGGATAAGATCATTGCTTTTGCTAAAGCGCTCGGAGTGGACGGAATCCACCCGGGTTATGGCTTCCTGAGTGAGAATGCAGAGTTTGCAAAAAAGACGGAAGAAGCAGGCATTATTTTTATAGGGCCCGGCCCTGAGGCTATGCGAATCATGGGTTCAAAGCTTGCAGCAAAAGAATGTGTAAAAAAATATAATATCCCGATGGTACCGGGTACAGATAAAGCGATTGAAGATATTAAGGTCGCCAAAAAGATTGCAGCGGAAATCGGTTATCCTATCATTATCAAAGCATCGGCAGGTGGTGGAGGAAAAGGTATGCGCATCGTGGAGAAAGCGACCGACATGGAAGAACAAATGCAACGGGCCATCAGCGAGGCAAGTTCATCTTTCGGAGATGGATCCGTATTCATAGAAAAATATTTTAGCTCCCCGCGCCATATAGAAATACAGGTATTGGCCGATAACTACGGCAATACGATTCATTTGTTTGAACGTGAATGCAGCATTCAGCGGCGGCATCAAAAAGTAGTGGAAGAATCTCCTTCTTCTGTGTTGACGCCTGAACTGCGTAAGAAAATGGGGGAAGCGGCAGTATTAGTAGCCACTTCCTGCAATTATAGAAGCACAGGCACCGTTGAGTTTTTACTGGATGATAAGCTGAATTTTTATTTCCTGGAAATGAATACACGGTTGCAGGTAGAACACCCGGTCACTGAAATGATAACAGGCATAGACCTGGTAGAGGAACAAATAAAAATAGCCCGGGGAGAAAAATTGGGATTTATACAAGATGATCTGTCTGTTAACGGTCATTCATTGGAGCTACGGGTATATGCAGAAGATCCATCGAATGATTTTTTACCTTCTACTGGCACCCTTACAAAATATATACGACCGCAGGGCGAAGGGGTAAGAGTGGATGATGGCTATGAAGAAGGCATGACCATACCGGTTTATTATGATCCGATGATCGCGAAGCTGGTGACGCATGGAAAAGACAGAACGGATGCTATTCAAAAAATGAAAGCTGCTATCAAAGATTATAAAATTGAAGGAGTAATCACCACATTATCATTCGGCGTATTTGTTTTGGAGCATGAAGCTTTCGTTTCCGGCAAATTTGATACGCAGTTTGTAGGAAAATATTTCACACCCTCAAAGCTCGCCCGCAATCAAAAGCAAAATGCGGAAATGGCGGCTATTGTTGCTTTAAAATACTGGCTGGATAAGCAAAAAGAAATTAAACCGGTGGAAGCTGCTCCTACCAATTGGACAATAAGATTATCTGAAAACAATTGAATTCGAAAATGAAGAAAACCAAAACAGAACTACTAAGAAGGAAGATCGAAGAAGGGAAGTTGGGTGGAGGAAAGGCCAGGAATGAAGCGCAGCATAAAAAAGGAAAGCTTACTGCAAGAGAACGTATTGCTCTTCTCCTTGATCCGGGTTCATTTGAAGAGATCGGTGCATTGGTGCTTCATCGCACCAAAGACTTTGGTATGGAAGATCAGCAATTTTATGGTGATGGTGTGGTTACCGGTTATGGTACTATTAATGGACGTCTTGTTTATTTATTTGCGCAGGATTTTACCGTGTTTGGCGGTGCCCTATCAGAAACACATGCGGAGAAGATATGTAAGGTGATGGATCTTGCTATGAAAACAGGCGCCCCGATGATCGGTTTGAATGACTCGGGTGGCGCCAGGATACAGGAAGGTGTGCGGTCATTAGGCGGCTATGCAGATATTTTTTACCGGAATGTTTTGTGCTCTGGAGTTATTCCTCAGATATCCGCCATTATGGGACCCTGTGCAGGCGGGGCCGTGTACTCACCGGCCATTACCGATTTTACATTGATGGTAGAAAACACCAGCTATATGTTCGTCACCGGTCCCAACGTGGTCAAGACTGTTACCAATGAAGAAGTGACGCTGGAAGAATTAGGCGGAGCGTCAACCCATTCTGCAAAATCAGGTGTGACACACCTGACCGCAGCCAATGATGTAGCCTGTATTGCGGAAATAAAGAAACTATTGAGTTACATACCGCAGAACTGCGAAGACAAAACTCCAAAGATTCCGTATGTTTTGGGAGATGAAACAAGAGAGATATTAGAAACGATCATTCCTGAAAGCAATAACCAGCCCTATGATATCCGCGCCGTGATTGACGGTATTTGTGACGAAGGATCGTTCTTTGAAATTCATAAAGATTATGCGCATAACATTGTGGTAGGTTTTGCAAGATTAGCGGGAAGAAGTATTGGAATAGTAGCTAACCAGCCCATGAGTTTAGCAGGCGTACTGGATATTGACAGTTCAAAGAAAGCAGCGCGGTTCACCCGTTTCTGTGATTGTTTTAATATTCCTTTACTGGTATTGGTAGATGTGCCGGGATTTCTGCCCGGTACCGACCAGGAGTGGGGTGGTATTATTATAAATGGCGCAAAATTACTATACGCATTAAGTGAAGCTACCGTGCCCCGCGTTACTGTTATTACACGAAAGGCCTATGGCGGAGCTTACGATGTTATGAATTCAAAACATATCGGCGCTGATATTAACCTGGCATGGCCTACGGCTGAAATAGCAGTGATGGGAGCTAAGGGAGCCAGTGAGATCATTTTCAAAAAGGAAATAACAGAATCTAAAGACCCTGCTAAAAAATTGGCTGAAAAAGAAACGGAATACGCGGAAAAGTTTGCCACTCCCTACTTAGCTGCCGAGAGAGGTTTTATTGATGAAGTGATAGAGCCGAAAGAAACCCGTACGAAATTGATTAAAGCTTTTGCGATGCTGGAGAATAAAGTGGTTAACCTGCCGAAGAAGAAACATGGGAATATACCTTTGTGAAAATTTAGTTTATATTTCTTTACGCCCCATAGATTTCAACCAACCTGTGGCCACTTAACCGATTCGTAAGGATACAAAATACAGCGAAGAAATTTTTGTTTGGAATAACATGTTTTATCTGCCAGAAAAAATCTGCCAATTCGCTTGCAGTCTTAGTGCTTTCTTTTATTGAAATACCATTTCTCTGCATTTTTATAATAAATTTTATCAACTACTTCTTTGGGAAGCTGGAGGCCTTTAAATTTTTTATTAACGAAAGGAGATTGCAGACTATCACCTGAGGTAAGGTAAGTCCAATCCCTTGTCCAGACATCATGGGCCTTCTTTTTTACAGTGTCTGGATTATCAGATTTTGTGGCTTGAAGGTCAGTTCCATACATTATCCTGTCCTGGTATTTTATAAAAAAATCGTGCACTTTTTGCCAGTTCGTCAATGACTGAAATTGTATTTGGCCAAATCGCTCTGCAGGTTCTACCGCCATATTTGGAAACTTATCCAATCGTTTAGCAATTTCGTCTACATCCCATTCCAGGCTCGCAAGGTGTGCTCCAATAAATTTTAAGTTTGGATGTTTTTCAAGCAAATGATCTCTTGACTGAATAATGGCATCATAAGAAGGATACCCGGGATGAAGGTACATGTGGTATTGAGGATGATCCCTGAAATAATTTCTGTCATTATTAGTCGTCATTTGATCCAGTGGCAGCCAGCAATTTTTCGGTTCACCCAGGTGACCAATTACAGGTATATTATTATTTTCTAAATAATTAAATACAGGATCGAAAATAGAATTATCTATCATGATAAAATTGCTGTCCTTATCCTTAATGGTCATTCCTATATTTTTCCAAACCTTAATACCGAGGGCGCCTTTATCAAATGAATTTTTTAAATAAGCAAGTTGCCTGTCAGCCCATCCGGCTTGATTGATCGTTGCAGTTTCAAACGTGGTAACATAGTAAATATCATCCGGAAATTTTGTGCGTTGCTGTAGTACGTAATATTGTTGGCTATCAATGGGAGGTTCGTCAGGCACTTCTACATTTACACTGATCAACACAACATTATCTTTCTTCGCTTGCTCCACCATTGCAGGGTCATCAGTTTCTACGTGAGCATGAACATCTATCTTTCTCTCGTTTGAAAAATCGTCAGGACTGTAATATTCGCTTTTATTATCTCCGGTTGAGTTGCAGCCCATCACTGTAAGAAAAGAAGCCACTAACAGGGATGTATATATTTTTTTTGCGGCTGTATACGATTTCATAGTTTTTCCATTTATATATTATTCAATTCTTCAACCTGAATAGCCAACAACTTATCCTGTACCAATTGATCTACCGCGTCGGTTGCACAGGGGAATACTTTTCGTAAATCAATTTCATCTTCGTTAGCCAGCTTGTTTTTCAAAGATTTCATAAAAATGTTCTTGATCTCTGTTGCCAGGTTTATTTTACAAATGCCTCTTTGTACAGCTTCTCTTAAAACAGGGTGAGGAATGCCCGAAGCGCCATGCAATACAAGAGCTGCATTTGTAACATTGTTTATCTCCGAAAGTCTGTCAAGATCAAGTTTTGGATGTTCTTTATAAAATCCATGTGCCGATCCAATAGCTACAGCCAGTGCATTTACTCCTGTTTCTTCCACAAAAAACTTTGCTTCGAACGGCTCTGTGAAACCAATCTTACCGGCATCCTGGCCTAATTTGGCTACATAGCCAAGTTCTGCTTCTACATTGGCACCATATTTTTCTGCAAGTTTCACAACAGTTTTTGTGATTTTAATATTTTCTTCCAAGGATTTTTCACTTGCATCAATCATCACTGACTGAAAACCTGCGTCAAGGCAACTGGCCACTAACTCATACGAGTCTCCATGGTCAAGATGCAACCAACCCTCGACGTTATAAAATTCAAGCATGGATTTGGCAAGCTCAATGGCTACTGCAAGACCCATATATTCAATTGAGCTTCGGGTAAGCTGAAGTATCAATGGTTTTTTTACGGCTACGGCTGCCTGTAATACTCCTTTAAGTGTTTCAAAATTATAGAAATTGGTCGCGAGCAGTGCCTGCTTTTGTTGTTGAAGTAGTTTAAATTTTTCCTGCAGTGTTACTTTACTCTTCATAACCAAATTTTTCTTTGGCGATTTTCATTGTTGTTTCCAGATCGGTAAAAGCACTGGTGCCGCCGGCAGCAGTGGTAGAAATTGCACCGATCAGGTTGCCAAATTCCTGGCAGGTTCCCAATGGTAAATCTTTAATGAATTTGAATATGAATCCCGCATTGAAGCTATCGCCCGCACCAATGGCATCTACAACTTCGCCATTTAAAAAAGCGGGTGTAAGTAATCTTTTCCCCTGGTGAAATGAAACGGAACCTTTACTCCCAAGTTTAACGATTACAACATCTGCAACATCTTTAATGAGATCGATCGCAGCGTCAATGCTGGGGCTGTTTGTTAGCCTAAGCAATTCTTTTTCGTTGGGCAGAAACACGTCTACAAAGGGTAATACCTTTTTATAATCAAATTCCCATTTTTCCTGTGGGTCCCATTGCACATCAAAAGATGTCGTCATCCCTGCATCCCTGGCCATTTTAAATAAATCGGCTAAATCATTTTTAAAACCCGGTTGAAAAAAATAGGATGAAAAATGTAAATGTTTCGCCTTGCTTAGCATTTGAGGTGTTATGTCATTTATACCCAGGCAGGTCATTGCTCCAAGATGTGTGATATTCGCCCTGTCTTCTCCAAAATTCAGAATGACGGTGGCACCCGTTTTTAACTCGTTACTTATCATAAGCATCGAAGTATCTACTCCTTTTACTTCCAATTCTTCTTTGCAGACACGACCAAAAACATCATTGCCAATTTTCCCGATGAAAGATACCTTCACACCTAAAGCGCTTAAATTACTGGCAAGAATGGCCGATGAACTTCCCAGGGTCAGCGTCATCTCTTCCGCCAGTTTTTCTTTGCCCACTTCCGGAAGCGATCCAACCTGGTTAAAGATCAGGTCAACATTGAGTTCGCCCACTACAATTACATCAAAAACAGTTGTCACTTTTTTCAGTTTAGTTTTTGGTTTTATGTGCAGAACGTAACATTTTAGAATGGATAAATAGTTACTCCCTGGACCACTCTGTGAATTCCCCCTGTTTTGGATGGAGAGTCAGGAGTTAATCCGACTTCAATCGATTTGTAAAAGCCGATGATCTGGGCGGGTAGCACGCTGCAAATTGAAAAATATTCATCCGGAATTTTGGCGTCAGCAGAAATGATGGGGTCAATTGTTAAGTCCAGTTTCAGCTCCCTTAATTCAGTTAAGGATTGTCCGATACCAACAGTGTAAAGAAAATGTTCTGTTGAATTAATGGACTTTACCAGGTCAACTTCATAACTATACACATAGGGATCGCTTGAAAATAAATATACAAGCAACGTAAATTCATCAATTACTGCCTTTGGTCCATGACGAAAACCCAAAAAAGAATCATAATGAGCGAAGACGTGGCCATCTGTAAGCTCTATTACTTTCAAATGAGATTCCTGTGCAGTTCCTTTTAAAGGGCCGGCACCTAGAAATACTACTCTCTTAAATTTGAGGTCGGCAATCTCGCTTAATTTTTCAGCGTAGTTGTCCAATATATTTTTTCCAAATAAAATCAGCCTGGATACATTTTCCCTGTTGTTCTCAATGTTATGTATATCCGAAATTAACAGACCGGCAAGTGTCATAGAAGTAAATGAACTTGTCATTGCCAAAGCCTTGTCATTAGTTCCGTCAGGAAGAAAAAAGACGAATGATTTTTTTGAGTTTAGGGCCATTTCGGCCAATCTGCCCTGTGGATTACAGGTAATGACCAAATGATAAACTTCATCAAATAGTTTATCAGCGAGCTCAAAAGTGGCAAGACTCTCAGGACTGTCTCCTGAGCGGGCAAATGATATTAATAAAGTAGGGGTTGATTTCTGGAAAAAATCACGGGGGTGTGTTACTATATCGGTGGTTGATATAGCTTTTGTCGGCACACCAGTGTTTTTATGAAATGGATGCTGCAATATTTCACCAATGAATGCAGAAGTTCCGGCGCCGGTAAGGATGATTTGCAAATTGTTAATCTGATATATTTTGTCTAAAAAACAACCAATTTGATCCTTTTTAGACAAAATAGAATCGTAGGTATCCTGCCACAATTTTGGCTGACTGGCGATTTCTTTAGCGGTGTGGCTTGGTTTAATCAGCTTTGAAGATTTACTAGCTTTCATAAAAGCATTTCCTTTCTTTTCTTTACTTTTCAAAAATAATTATTTATTTTATCTTTCCTATATTTATTTAGTGTTTCATTTTTCTTTCTATTCTTCCTGATATACTTACTTAATCATAGGTTAGAAATGATTTAATTTCCCGGTTACCGGGAAAAATTTTTGAAAGAAGAAGCATCAGTTGGCTAACAGGAAAATGGCCAGTACCGCCAGCAGCATACCACTAAAAATTATCAAATGCGGAAAGATGCCATAAACCAGCAGCGACAAAATGATGGTGATGACCGGAGCGCCTGCATTCGTTAAGGGGCTTACAATAATAGCTTTTCCATACCTGAATGCATAAACGAGAAATAAGGCCCCGATGGAATTCAGAATTTGAATTCCAGCCGCTAAATAAGGTCCCTTGATACCATAATTTATTTTAGTATTGAAATTTGTCATCAACAACGCCGCCGGTATTAAGGCAATCCCTGTAACCATCATATAAAAGAATATGCTTTCTGCCTTCATATGATTATTGGCCACTTTCATAAAATAAGCCTGTACTCCCCAGGCCAAAAAAACAAATAATGCCAGGATAATCCACAGATAGCCAAACTTTTGTCCATTGCCCGGAGGTTGATAAGCAAGTAGAGGAATGGCTGCCAGGGCGGTTATGATTCCGATCCACGATTTGGTTGACGCTTTTTCTTTTAAAAGCCATAAAGACAATAAAATGGTAATCAGCGGGGATAGCGAAACAAATGGAAAAACAAGATAAGCCGGACCTGTTCTCAGGGCCTGGAACAGGATCAACTGTCCTGCCGCGCCAGAGATACCAATAAGCAATCCATATAGGACCGCTTTTCTGTCCGTTTCAAGCCTCCAGTTAATTATTTTAAGCGCTGCAATTGCAGGAATAATCATGGTCACAGCCCAAACGACGTAACCCAGCGTAGCGGGAAATCCTGCCTTTTCAGGTAGTTCAATAAATGCCCCCCAAATACCCCAAAAAATAGTTGTGATAAGTGCATAGAGCAGCCACGGTTTAACGTGCATATGATAGGTTTTGAAATAAAAAATAGACTTAATTATAAATATAAAGAAAAAAAATTTTGAAAAAAAGAAAGGAAATTAAATAAATTAGATTTTAGTTTTGCGCAATTGGAAAGGCTCAAAAAGGGCGAAATTATTAACTGAACAGGCGCTTACTCACTCACAAATAAATAAATATGAGGATACCGTTAGTCCTGGTAGTTGTAAAAATTTTATGGGCATGGCCTGGCTTAGCATTTTCACAGATTTCTTCTGGTATGTTAGTCGTGAGACCTAAAGAGATTGATAATATTCTGGTCAATCCGGGCATCGGCTTCACAACGTTTCAACGGTTTAATGGGGACACGTTGACTACTTTGAATAACAAATCGGGATGGACCGAGGGGCGCCCGATCATTTACCAGGAATTCAAAGGCAATCTTATCAATAATCAGCATCCTCAAACTTCTATTGCATACTGGAGAGTTTATTGGCGATATATCGAACCGGAAAAAGGTAAATACAGGTGGGACCTGATTGATCAGGCATTGGCTGCAGCCAGCGAGCGGGGTCAGACCCTTATGCTGAGAATTGCGCCTTACGGTACTGTACCAGATGGAAATGATGAAGGCAGCTCAGATAACGATGTACCAGAATGGTACAGGAAGATGGCAGGATCAAAAAAGAACTGGAAATATAATAATCCGGTAAACAGGTGGGTCGTAGATGCCGAAGACCCACGGTATGCTCAATACTTTGGTGGGTTCATTGCGCAATTGGGAAAACGATATGACGGGCATCCCGCTTTAGAAGCTGTTGATCTTTCTATAGTTGGTGCATGGGGTGAAGGTGCCGGTTCCGAATTGCTTAGTTCAAAAACAAGAGAGTTACTGGTGAAATCCTATACAGACAATTTCAAAAAAACTCCTTTGATAGCGCTATTAACAGATGAAAAGACTAACAAATATGCAAGTTCTCAAGCTCATATTGGCTGGCGGGTTGATTGCATTGGTGACCTTGGATTTTGGGCCAAAGAACAAAATGGATGGACACACATGTATGATTACTATCCCGAATCCATTATCAGGTTTGGTGTGAAAGATAGCTGGAAAAAAGCGCCGGTCAGTTTAGAGATCTGCGGTACACTTTATTGGTGGAAAGATAGAGAGGGTTATACCAAAGAGCAGGTAAAATACATTTTTGACCAAACGCTGAAGTGGCATATTTCATCCTTCAATGCAAAATCTTCACCGGTACCACCTGAGTGGGAGCCATTGGTAAATGAATGGCTGAATAAAATGGGTTATCGTTTTGTTCTTAGAAAATTTTCCTGTCCCGAAACAGTGAAAAGAAACAGTAGATTATCATTCGAAACCTGGTGGGAAAATAAAGGTGTGGCTCCCTGTTATAAAAATTTTGCCTTAGCAATAAAATTGAAAAACAATAAAGACAGTGTAACTTTTCTGACTGATGCAAATATTCGCGAGTGGTTGCCGGGTGACAATCTTTATGATAACAATATCCTTATTCCCCAAAATTTTATGCCCGGAGATTACGATTTGCAGATAGCTATAGTTGATCCGCAAACAGGGAGGGCTAAAATACAATTAGCCATTGAAGGGAAGAATGCTAATGGATGGTATGGACTGGGAAAAATAAAAATAGAATGATACCGGTGTTTAATAGTATTGCATGTTTTAATAAACCATACTTTTTATATTAATTGATAGATGAGTTGTATAAGCCCGGGTCAGTTCATCTTTCCACAATCACTTTATGTTCGGGGCCGGTTACGCCGGCAAGATTGACCGTTCTGAAAATAATATCGTTGTTATCTTTTTTTAATTCTGCCTGTACAACATTTGATACATCTTTCCAATCACCATCCGGTTGTTCTTTCATCTGGTAGGTTTTGAAATTTGGCGTGTTGGAAGTAAGTTCAATCTTTACTTTGTTTCCGGTAATAGCAACTTTTGATGCGATAGTATTGGGTGTCCATTCAATGGCTTTACGGTCAGAAACCAGCTTCATATATTTGGTGTTATAGGCCCAGTGCGGTTTTTTATCCCACATCCATGTATGACTTTTAAAATAATCATCGTTGTACATTGTCAATATTCCCCTGTCATCGCTGGTGCCTCCCCTGGGAGTGTACCTGTCAACATAAGTATCCCATTCAATCCAGGCATACGTCCGGGCAAAATGTTCCTTGCTGATTTTATACTCTTCGTCAAACTCCACAGGTATCATGTCCGGGCCGTTCACCATGACTATATCCGCGGCCTTATTTTTTAAATATTCATCACGGATTTCCAAAGCCGATAATGGTATCCCATTTTTTTCAAAGTGATGATCATACTTCGCATCAGACAAAAACCATTTATGATACGTGTTGAGCCATATTTCATCAATGCCATGATGGTTTTCAATTCCATCCTGCCCGCCAGGTCCGGCGCCAAGACACCGGGTTACATAACCATACGCATTCATTATTGCATTTTGAACCACCATAAAATGTCCGCAATGATACCCGCTTCCTTTTAAAGCGTGATCCAGAATACTTTCGCAGGAACCATCACCAGGATGGGGTCCCGGATCATTAATTTTAATAACCGACCTTATCCAGTTTCTTAGTAGCAATATTCTTTTTAACTCGTCCGTCTCGCCGTGAAAAATGGTATCCAACTGGTACTTTTTTTTCAGGGCTGCAAATTTTGGATTGGTTAAATCTTCATACCCGATAAAAGCAGTGTTAGGTACGAATGCAGGATTGCTGATCTCTTTTTCATGAAAGGGTTTCTGCGAATTGCAGCTTAGCATCAACGTTATTATGCCAATGGCTACTATTCTTATATGTTCCATAAAATGTAGTTTTTAATATTTGTTGTTTCGGGTATTCAATAATTTTTTTGTATTATTTGCTGTTAATCTTACTACCATCCTTCCGGCATATTTTCAATAAATTTCATTTTCACTGTTTTGAAATGAGTTTGATTTTTATCATCTCAGACACGTTACAATTCTTTGTTTAATTCATGATATGATTTATTTAGTGCTTTTGCTTTTTTTGAATAACAGAACGTGGTCCATAATGAGGTAGTTCCTGTCCGATTTCATAAGCTCCGCAATCTGGTGCTTTGCCTTTAAAATGATCGTTTATGTTTGGTATATACAATGCCGCATCTTCAACTTTTGATCCGGCCTTTGGTCTGAGGTCAGGAGCTGCGTATTCAGGAAACGGATTGAATGGAAATTTAACACCCGGAAATGTTTGTTCCATAGTTATCCGCTCAATACCGTGTGGCTCCATTGCAGCAAAAGATGTGTCAGCAATTTTTGCGATGTATTCTGTACCGCTAACACCAATAGCATCATAGTCAAAACTGCAATGGCTTCCCGGTTGTTTAATATCCGAAGCATAAGGATTGCCGGCGCCCCATCCTCCCCAGTTGACATTACCTGAAGGGCCGCCTATTGCAAGATTATTCCTGAAAAAAGTATAGTCCATCGGAGATTTCGCAGTAAGACCGGTTCCCAATTTTATCATTGTATTGTGCAGCATTACATCCCCCTGGCTAAATCGTTGCAACTTGAAAGACAAGTGGATTGTATTATACATTACATTTCGTATAAAATAATTAGGACCACCCAAACAGGGTTGAGAACTTAATCCGACAAAACAATTGGTTAGCCGGTTTCGTACAACGCGGCAGTTGGAAAAACAAAAATCCGCTTCAATTCCGTCATCCGTTGTTCTATTGATATCGTTGTTATAAATATCATCGCAAACCTGGTTGGCAGCGTGCTGATCTTCCATCAGGGAAATGCCATCCCTGTAACCGGAGACTTTATTATAACAGATTACATTGCCAGGGCCAGTTATTTGAATGCCTTCTCCCTGGTTCAGAGAATCTGTATAAAGCGTTTCAACAGACCATACAGATTTTCCTGTTACCACATTATCGCTGATATAACAATTGGTTGCACCGGGCAGATAGGCGACGATTCCATAGGAAGCATCAATAACGCAATGGGTGATTGCACAATCGGATGAGCCATTTAAACAAATTCCAAAACCATCATGAATAGGGTTATTAATAATAAGCCCATCAATATATACCCATTGTTTATTTTGTACATCGATGAATTTGAAAGTGGCCTTTCCTTTACTGCATCGGTAAACGACAGGACTTTTTGCATTCCCGCTAATAGTGTGGAGCGTATCATAATTGCCAGGTTGGATCTCGATGATCTTTGCTGTGGAAGTTATTTGAGGTACTGGTCTTGTACGGGCTTCTATTGTTCTGTCTGCTGCGCCTCCATCGGGGTCTTCCAATCTCAAACTGATCTCGTAAATCGTGTTAGGGTTTAAATCAAAAATGCTTCCCGAATGTTTATTTGTCCATTTGAAGTGCGGATAACCTGGAACGCTATCCATCAGCGGTTTTAATGTTTCATTTTCTCCGGCAGGAACCCGTCGCAGGGGCATCGCCTGTTCCCATTTGATTTTTCCTTTTTCCCGGAATCTTACATTGACTATACCATTTTGGTTATCGTCTCCGGAGATTTTCCATTCAATGGCGAGGTTAATAATGGTAGGATAGGGGGTTGTAATTTCTCCTGGAATACTTTCGTTTTGCGCAATACAGGATATCGTGTTGAAAAAAATGATTGCGAAAAACAGAAATGACTGATTCATAAATAATAAATATTTTAATTCTATAAAACAATCACTTGGTTTGAATGATTATTTTATGCTCTGCCCCAACAACGCCTGCAAGATTGATAGTCCGGAAAATAATTTCGCTCTTATCCTTTGTCAACCTCAGCTTTATTATATCCGATACATCTGTCCAATCTCCGTCGGGCAATACTTTCATCTGATACGTTTTCAAATTTGGAGTGATTGAGGTGAGTTCAATGTTGGCTTTATTTCTATCAATGAAAACTTTTGATACGATCGTATTCGGCGTCCATTCTATTGCCCTGCGGTCAGAGATCGGATTCATGTATTCTGTATGATACGCCCAATGCGGTTTCCCGTCCCATAACCAGGTATGTGTTTTGAAATAATCATCGGCATACACATTCATATAATCAGTGTTGGTTTTTGGAAAGTTACTGTACCGGTTGTTATACTTCCCCCAACTTAGCCAGGTATAGATACTTGCAAATTGATCTATTGTTATGTCTTTTAATTCCGGAAAACTATCAGCAGGTATTTTGTTTGTAATATCAGCGGCTTTGTTTTTAAAAAACTCATCGCGGATTTCTAAAGCGGACAGCGGAATGCCATTTTTTTCGAATTGAAAATCATACTTCGCATCTGAGACAAACCATTTATGATAACTGTTCGACCATACTTCATTCATAGCATGGTGCCCTCCTCCAACAATATAGTCAACCGGCACACCAACATCGGCAATTATACAGCGGGCAACATAACCATAACCATTCAGGATAGCGTTTTGTACGGCTGTAAAATGTCCACAATGAAATCCATGTCCTTTCCCTGCTTCATCCAGGATACTTTCCACAGAACCGTCGCCGGGATAAGGCCCGTCATTATCAATTTTTATATGTCTGTTGACCCATTTCCTTATCAGCAGAATTCTTTTCAGCTCATCTGTTTCGCCGTGAAAAATAGTATCTAACTGATACTTTTCTTTCAATGCTGTAAATTTTGGATTGGATAATTCTTCATAGCCGGCAAAAGCGCTGTCAGGAATAAATTCAGGATTATCAATCTTTATCTCGTAAAATGATTTTTGCGTAGTACAACTAAAAATCAATAAGCAGATGATGGCTGATAAAATTAATTTGCTCTTCATAACTCGTTTATTGACCAATTGCAGCACGAATTTATTTTCTATATAAAAATTTCGTCACCGTGTTTATCGTTCAATCATTACCCGGTGTTCAGGCCCGGTAACACCTGCAAGATTCATCGTGCGGAAAATGAATTCATTCTTGTCATTTTTCAATCCTATTTCCAAAGTTGCCGGTATGTCTTTCCATTCTTCATTTGATAATTCTCTCACCTGGTAAGTTTTAAAATTGGGTGTATTGGATATGAGTTCAATCCTTGCTTTGTTATTTTCAATGATAACTTTCGAAGAGATAGTGTTCGGCGACCATTCTATGGCATTGCGATCGGATACAAGGTGCAGGTATTTTGTGTTGTAAGCCCAATGCGGTTTACCATCCCTTATCCAGGTATGCGTTTTAAAATAATCATCCTTGAGCATCACAATGTCGCTGCTGTCATTCGGCCAATTGACATACCGGTTATTATATTTTTCCCAACTTAGCCATATATAAACTCTCGCGAAATGTTCTTTGCGACGGTTATTTAATTCAGGATAAATTTCTGTAGGTACACGATCAGGTCCTTTTACCAATGTAATACCGGCAGCTTTATTTTTTAAATAATCCTCACGAATTTCCAAAGCGGAAAGAGGAATATTGTTCTTTTCGAAATGATAATCATACTTGGCATCAGAAAGAAACCACTTGTGATAACTATTAAGCCAGACTTCATTGATGCCGTGATGCCCTTCGAGAAATCCTTCAACAGCTTCAGGCGATCCCTCTCCCGCACCAAGGCAGCGGGTTACATAACCGTATGCATTCATTATCGCATTTTGAACAGCCATGTCATGCCCGCAGTGAAATCCATGTCCTTTCAAAGCTTCATCCAAAATACATTCAGGAGATCCGCATCCGGGGTACGGCCCAATGTTATCAATTGAGATATGCTTTTTAATCCAGTTTCTTAATAACAAAATTCTTTTCAGTTCATCTGTTTCACCATGAAAGATGGTGTCCAACTGATACTTTTCTTTCAATGCAGCAAATTTTGGATTGGATAAATCTTCATACCCGGAAAAAGCAGTATCCGGAATAAATTGGGCGTTGCTTAAGTTCATTACGCGAAATGGTTTTTTCGTGTTGCAACTGAGCAATAGCAGCATCCCGGCAATCGCTATAACTAATATATTTTTCATTTTCATCTGGATAATACCTGGGTATTTACATACGTGTTCGTGTTTTCAAAAACCTAAAATCCACGGATAGGTGATCAAACGAAATTATTGTTTTCGTTTCTTTTTGGAAAATATTTTTACTTTTATACTTTTATAGCCTTTACTTTTATATAAATTATTTATTTTACCTTATCTTCGGACAAACACACTCTTTCTTATCAATTCAAGTATAATGAGTTTAATCTATGTAGGTAAAAGGGCGTTTTGGCGATTGAGTTTCATCATCCCTTTGCTTTCCTTTTTGTTTTTTTCTGTGCTTCCACTATTGAGCATAGCAACCGGCCTGACTGATTCCGGTGTGTATATAATTCCCTATCCCCAGCAAGTGGTTTTTAGTGGAGATGAAATGATCTTTCAAAATCATTTGAACATTGTCTTAGACAAAAATCATTCTGAAGCTGATGAATTTACGGCAAATGAACTGATCCATGATCTGAAAAAGGAGTGGAATATCGACGCAACGCTAAACGAAAAAGGGAGCAGCTATTCAATTATACTTTCCCGCAAAAAAACATTGTCGAAGCTTGGAAAGCAGGCATATCAACTATCGGTTACAAAAAATACTATTACCATAAAAGCCCCCGGCGAGGAAGGTTTGTTTTATGGCACACAAACATTATTGCAATTAATTCAAAAGAGTGTATCCGGGTACAAGGTTACCGGTTTAAAAATTACAGACTGGCCCGATATACCGGAACGCGCCATTCATTATGATACCAAGCACCACCAGGATAAAATGGATTATGTAAGAAGTTTTATCAAAGAGTTGGCACGGTACAAGATCAATATCCTCGTATGGGAATGGGAAGATAAGTTCGCTTATCCGAGTCATCCTGAGATAGGTGCTCCCGGCGCATTTACTACAAAAGAAATACAAGAGCTGACAGATTATGCAAGGAAGTATCATGTTCAAATCGCTCCGTTGGTGCAGGGGCTGGGACACGTGAGTTTTATTTTAAAATGGCCACAATATGCGCAATTAAGAGAAATTGCCGCTTCCAACTGGGAGTTTTGCCCGCTGAAAGAAGGCAGTTATGATTTGCTTTTTGATCTGTGGAAAGATGCAATGGATGCAACAAAAGGCTCTCAATACATTCATATTGGTTCGGATGAAACATATGAGCTTGCTGAATGCGAAAAATGTAAGCAGAAAGCAAATGAGATTGGTAAAAAAGGTCTCTACCATTTGTTTGCTGATAAAGCTGCAAAGTTTATTCAATCGCAGGGACGAAAACCAATGATGTGGGAAAGCCCGGCCGGGTTGCTCGAAGCATATGCAGAAAAAAAATTTTCTCCGAATAAAGGAATCGTGCTCACCGAAGATATGGGTGAAGTCGGAGTTGCCAATGCTAAAAAAGCGAAAGACCTCGGGTATAAAGTTTTTTTCTACGATCCCAATCCTGGTACAGAGCCTTTATTTCTACCCTATTTCTATCGTGAACGAGATTCAGTTATTGATGAAGCGGGTAACCAGTCTTCTTCTATTCCTAATCCTTATCCCCAGCTCAAAGGCAAAAAGAAGGAACCAGGATGCCTCGAATATTCTTACAAACAGTTAAAGCAAGCCGCTACCTCCGGGGCATTTGATGGTGTGATCCGCACATCGTGGGATGATGCGGGACTGCATAATCAAATGTGGATGCTTTGTTTTTTAACTACAGCAGAATCTTCCTGGAACGGACATGCTCCCGATTTGAATGAATTCAGCGAATCATTTTTCAAAAATTACTATGGAACGGTTTCCACCCACATGGATGAACTCTTTTTTCTTTTGAATGAAGCCGCTTATTATTATTGGGATACGTTTGAACGGAAAGTATGGCATTTTGGGGATGTAGGTAAAACCGGTTTACCGGATCTTCCCAGGGGTGATGCACTGGAATATGATCCCTACTGGAACAATCAGTACAAAGAAATGATTCACCGTTCTTCGCTTGAGCTGAAACAAATGGACAACGCTCTTGCTATAATTGAATCCAACAAAAAATCCGGTGTCAAACATCCTTACGATTTTGAAGTTTTTGAATCCATCATTCAGTTGGTTCGTCATACCTGTCAGACCTATCTTGATTTATCAGATTTAGAAAATGCTATAAAGGATGCACACAACCAAACTTTCCTGAACCGGGACAGCGCCATTCAATTTTTACAAAAGGCACAAAAAATTGTTGAAGACAATTTACAAAGCAGATCAGTTGTATTAAATAACCTGGTACAGGTATGGGAAAAAACAAGATTTCCAAAAGGACTGGAGACAGCGGAGAAAAAATATTTTTATCAACAGGATAGAGCAAGACATTTTGCAAACAGAAAGCCGGACATGAGCTTTTTGATTTACGATGAACAACAATTAGACCTTGAGGGGTACCTGGAAAAATTGAAGGCCTATACAGAAAAATATAAAAAAGATTCTTTTTAGCTTATTAAACGGTTCCGTAAAGAAATGCGCATTCTTTGGCTGATACTGGTTTTACTTCTTACTTATTCAAAATCGAAAGAACCCGCATCTCACAATGATATATGGAGTGGCGATTATACAAATGCAGAATTTGATACGGATACCGTCAGCACATTAACTGGTATTGCTTCCCGATATCCCGGTGACGTGAATATTGAAAACGATCCGGATGTGCTCTACGTTGAAAAATTTGATGATGGTTTTTCGGATATCCTGAGCCGTTACGACGATAAAATGAATACCGCGGGCATGTCTTTGGATACAGATGTTCCTCCCGGAAGCCAGGACCTGAGTTCTTTGAAAATGACAAGTACAACCGGGGGAGTAAATAATGGAGGCCATTTGTTTAAACATTTTACTCCGGGCTTTGACAGTATCGTATACATCCGCTACTATATAAAATATCCTTCTCTATCCAAAGGATACTTCCATCATGAGGGTGTATGGTTTGGAGGATATAACCCCGGCACAGACTGGCCCGATCCACGGGCCGGCACTTGTGGATTAGGAGGGAACAGGCTGAGTATTGCGTACGAAACGGTTTGGCAGGATACAAAACCACCGGGTATGGATACCTATTTATATTGGGGGGATATGAAAAGCTTTGATGGCGGTAAGACCTGCTATGGAAATACGATGATAAATGAAGGACGAACGGGATATAAAAATTCTGCGTTATCTACCGCACCGGTAAATACTCTTGATCAATGGATGTGTGTGGAAGTAATGATAAAGCTGAATAATCCTGTGACTGCCTCAAATGGTGAGTTAAGAATATGGCAAAACGGAAAAGAATTGGGTTATTGGGGCAAGGGATTTTCGAATGGCCATTGGATGAAAGACAAATGGTATAATAACCCGGCTGATCCGCCTTTTGAGGGTTTCCGGTGGAGAACAGATGCAAATCTGAAAATTAACTGGCTTTGGTTTGAATTTTTTCATGATAATCCGCATGCACCTTCCAGTTATATAAAATTCGACAACCTGGTTATGGCAACAAAATATATCGGCCCGATAAAAAATTAAGACTGTAATTCATTAAGGTATCGAACCTGGCAATGAAACAGTCGACTTCCCGGATTTCACCAGCGGGCAATGGATGTATCGGAAGAATAATTTTGCCGTGACTGACAATTATTAAATGGATAGCCCGAAGGATCACTCCGTGCCGCTTCATTTAACTAAAAGCGGGCTTATTACCTGTGCCATACGGCTATATCCTGTTTCATTCGGGTGCACACCATCTTCCGTAAATGAAGCTGTATCAATTTTTCCTTTCTTGTTTAAAAGCAGTTTGCCCGGATCCGTGTATAACACGCGAAGTGAAGAAGCAAGCATTGCGATACTTTTATTAATACCCACAATACGTTGTTCCTTTTCCTCCCGGGGAATTAATCCCAGCAGCAAAATCTTTGCAGCAGGCTGGCGAATTTTTATGGCATTTACAAGCATTTTTAATCCTTCTGTTATTTCTTTATCAGAATTATAGTCGAGATTATTTGTACCAATTAATATAACAACCTGTTTTGCGGCAAACCCATCCAGTTCGTCATGGTACACTCTCCATAGCACGTTTTCAATCCTGTCCCATCCGAATCCCGCATTGATGACTTTATGCGGTTCTATCATTTTCTCCCATGAATCTTTGCCACGGCTGATTGGCGCATCAGGTTTACCGCCCCAATAATGCGTAATGGAATTACCGATAAAAACAATAGACGGTGATTCTTTTTCTTTTAACGCGATGAACTCATTATGCCTCGTTTCCCAGTCATACGTATTGGCGTCCCGGTTTTGTGTGCGGGGTTTGGTAGTGGAATAAACGCCGGTTGGTTCATTTAAAATAAGCCTTAACTTTTTTTCATACGCTTCTGCATATTGAAGCATACCGAGATCTGTTGGATGCGTTCCATCTACCATTGCATTATCATCCAGGTTGATTTCTTCCTTTGTCAACAAGAAAATATTTTTTACACCTTCCTGTTGCAATTGACGGAAAGCTTCTTTCAAAAGCTTATTAATAGAATCTACTTTCACCCGGTTTTGGGGATTGATCAACGCGTCAGTATAACCTGCATGTTCAGTTAAAAGAACCGGTGTAAACTTTTTGCTGGTTCTGATTATCCTTACCGATTGAGTAATCCGTTCTTTCAGCTCAGCGGGAGAATAATTTTTTCCAATAAGGTTCGGAAGACAATCGAGTACGTAAACTTTAGCATCTATTTCCGTAATGAGGTCCATCAATTCTTTTTCCAGCAGGCCATTTCCGGAAAATCCAAGGTTAATTAACTGACGGTCCAGTTTTCTCCCAAGAATGGCTGTCCATGCCATTCCCGGCCTGGAAGCACAACCGCCCTGCGCAATAGATGTGCCATACACAACCACCGCTTTATCCTTTCGCAAAGGTAAAGGTCTGAATGAAGTACCGGCCACTGTTCCGATCTCGAGCCATGTAACGGTATTGTATAGAGGTAGATACAACTTGTATTCACCACCTTTCTGGTGAAACGGGTAAAGAGAGTCTTTATCGTTAATATTTTTAAAACGATAGGTAATTGTATCACCAAACGAATAATTTCCTTTACACCATAGCCAGTTGCCATCTTTACCAATACCATATAAATCAATACCACTTACACCTGTAGCCGGCATATGCGGGAAAGCCAATGTTCCATTTACCTTATATCGCACAACTATTTCAGGACTGTTCGAATGGAATGCTACAATTAACCCTGCAGCATTTTGAGATAATTCCCAAACTTCTTTGCGAACCTGTTTCTCCGCACGCTGCGGCAATCTTTCATAGTTCCCTTTCATTTCGGCCGGCCATGCCTGTCCTTCGATGACAGGGAATTCATTAGTGGCCGGGGTCCACCAATTGTACTCTTTATCCTGTTGGGAAAAACAGAATGTTGCCCGCAGTAAAGCAAATGCCAGCAGAAACAACCTGATTCGCATAGTTACACCGTTAGTCATTCTCAGTATAATTAATATCCTTCTTAAATGTTTCTTCGAGGTAAACGAGAGCGAGTATAGCAATAAGATAAGTTAATACACCAACGATTAAAGCGCTGTAAATTGTTCCTGTATAATTTTTCATCAACACAAACAGCGCAGTAAGCGGAATGGTAGTCCCTCTTACAAAATTGGGAACCGTAGTGGCTACTGTTGCCCGCAGGTTGGAACCAAAGAGTTCGGCTGCAACGGTAATAAACAGTGTCCAGTAACCACTGCAAAAGCCAAGGCATGCAATTATTAAATAAAGAGAGGTAGTATGTTTAAATGGAGCCAACAGATAGACCAAAACAAACAAAAAAGACATTATCATAAACAGGAAGATTACTTTTTTCCTGCTTTGAAAATATTGGCTGAGAGAACCGCTAACGATATTGCCCGCAACCTGGCTGGCAAAAACAAACAGGACTGCTTTTCCGGCATTGATAGGTTCGTCAAGTCCCATTGCTTTTCCCAATTCGGGAGAGAAAGTGATTAATATTCCCACCACAAACCAAATCGGCATACCTATTATTATGCTTGTGATGTATTTCAATAGCCGGTTTTTGTTATTAAATAACATACGTATATCCCCGCGCCGGACACTTTTTTCTTTTAGCTTCAAAAAAATACCCGATTCAAAAACTCTTATTCGCATTACCATTAACAATAGCCCGAGTCCTCCTCCAATAAAATAGGCGGCGCGCCAATCAAAGAGAAGTGAAACAACATAAGCTAGTAAAGCACCCAATACACCCATTGTTGCTACCAGGGTTGTTCCGTAACCACGGATTTTATTTGGTAAAATTTCTGACACCAATGTAATTCCGGCGCCAAGTTCACCCGCCAGTCCAAAACCGGCTATAAAGCGCAGCACAGCATATGCGCTCACTGAGGTGACAAATCCATTCCCAATATTTGCCAGGGAATAAATTAAAATGGAACCGAACAATACAGACAGCCTCCCTTTTTTATCTCCTAAAATCCCCCACACAATTCCGCCAACCAGCAACCCTGCCATTTGCAGATTCAGCAGCAACAAACCATCTTTCATGATGCTGTCATCAGAAAGATGCAATGACTTTAAACTTGGAACACGAACAATACTGAATAGAAACAAATCATACATGTCTACCATGTATCCAAGTGCTGCGACAAGAACAGGAATACGCAAAATTTCCTGCATAACAGTTTTGGAAGATTGCCTGGTTACTACGGACGGATTTTCCATTGCTTTGATTTTCTGATTAATGTTAAAGTTCACAGACTATGCAATGCATAATTGCTTATTGTATTATTGATTCGTTGCACTTTCCACTCTATACATTCTTCCGTCTGCTTTTGTCAATATATATAATTCACCTTTTGCATCTCTTCCAAAATGCAGATCAACCCGATCACTACCGCATACTTCTTTTAGTTTCTTTGGTACTCCGTTAATAGTCATCTTCCATTCTTTGATGGTCGCCTGCTTTCCCTGCTTTATGTCATCGACATCTATATAAAACAACCGGCCTGAGGGGATATCGCCAAACAAAAATTTTCCTTTCAATTGCGGTATTGCTGTACCCCAATATTCATAACCACCGGAAATCGCGAGGCCTTCGTCATGATCAAATTGGGCAACCGGGTAGGTGAATTTGTAAATGCTATCGTTTACGGGTAGCCGATGAATCTTCCCCAGGTTCCCGTTCAAGTCAGAGGAGACAAACGTTCCTTCCCTGAGCGGCCATCCGTAATCGCAACCGGGTTGGATAAGATTAATAGATTCAATATTGGCCTGCCCGATATTGCTGACAAGCATTTTGGCTGATTTAGTCCATGTAATCCGATGCGGATTTCTGAATCCGTACGCATAAATTTCCTTCAATGTGTTGCTGTTTGTATCCTGAACAAATGGATTGGTTTTCGGTATCCCATATTTCCCGTTACGACTGTTTCTGCCGGTGGGGTCTATGCGCAGAACAGTTCCCCATAATTTTTGTTTACTGTGTGCAAGAAAAGCATAATCGTTTTCAACGCTGCCGCCATCGCCCACACCTATATACAACAGGCCATAATCTTCATCGCCGGGTTTCGAAAGCGGATTAAATGTAATTTCCTGTACACCATGAATGCCGGTCACCATATTTACCCGGAATAACTCACGACTTGATTTGGCGGAAAAAGTATCTGCATCCGGATTATTTAACTGCCATTCGGTGAGCACCCATTGCACAGTCGCTTCGATAGAATCACTATAATCAAAATCCGCTTTGACTATTCCGGGACCTTCGGTATGTGTAGTGTATAAAAGACCGTTTTTTGAAAATCCGGGATGGAATGCAAAGCTTCCCAATCCGGTAGCGAGGCCTGGCCGATAAATAAATTTAGGCCGCAGCTTTGCCATATCTGCATACACAACAGGCTTATTATTCCTGAGTTTGTATAATTTACCAAAAAGATCATTGATAAATAAATTGCCGGAATTGGGTTGAAAGCCAAGTTTAGTAATTCTTGTCAGCGGCAATTGACCACTGTCATTGGTTGGCGGGAATTGTGCAAGCGGCTGGAGGTTTACTACCAGGTTTGAAATCTTTATTGAATCAGGGATCGGGTTTGTCAAACCAACACTGCTATCCTTTGTGATCTTTTGACCGGAAGATTTACTATGCAAGAAAGCAATGATGGCATTCAAGTCATCATCTTTAAGGGAAGAAAATGATGGCATCATTACTTTGTATTGAGCATATACTTCCTGCGCATGTTTATCTCCTGATGAAATCAGTTGCTGGGGGTTTTTTATGAATTGACGGAGCCAGTCTTCAGGGACGAGAGTTGTAATACCAGCCAGTTTAGGTCCGATGCCATCCCGCTTAATACCGTGACAGCCGCTGCAATAATTGCTGAAAGCAGTTTTTCCTGTTGCAAGCGTTACCGGATCATTAGCGATAGAACTATAATCTGATGTTGTTCCCGACTTACAGGAGCTGAGCAAATACAATATCGGCAAAACCCATATTGAGATGATTAGTATTCCTTTTTTCATTTGTGAAGAATATTTGAAACCTTTTTAATTACAAGCGTGAAATCGTTAGTCCGCCATCCACCATAATCACTTGCCCGGTAGAGTACATGAAATCTCCCCTGGCCAGCGATACTGCTGCCTTACCAACATCTTCAGCAGTGCCCCAACGATTTTGTACACATAGCCCTTCTCCAATAAGTTTATCATATTTTTCTTTTACGCCTGCCGTCATATCGGTACCG
>Ga0207689_10001141_pt1 | contig 25628 bp, 25 predicted proteins | sample KBSMisM52_FD_184312 | JGI IMG/M metagenome (GOLD analysis project Ga0207689, IMG submission 184312) | Miscanthus rhizosphere microbial communities from Kellogg Biological Station, Michigan, USA - KBS Miscanthus M5-2 (SPAdes) (version 2) | ecosystem: Host-associated > Plants > Roots >... | reverse complement strand
CTGGCCGAGGCCGTGGCGGACCGGATGACGGCGGTTTTGCGCGAGGAATTCGGCAATCCGTCGAGCGTCCACCATTTCGGGCAGCGGGCCAAGTCGGTCGTGGACGAGGCCCGGTCGGCCGTGGCGGATCTGATAGGCGGCGACCCGTCGGAGATCATCTTTACCAGCGGGGGGACCGAGAGCGACAACTTCGCCCTGCGCGGCGCAGCCGAAGCGCTCGAGCCGGCCGGGCGGCGGCACCTGGTGTCCAGCAGCATCGAGCACGAGGCGGTCCTGAACACGCTCAAGGCGCTGGCCCGGCGCGGATGGCAGACCACCCTGATGCCGGTCGGCGCCACCGGCCTCGTCACCGCCGAGGGGCTGACGGCGGCGCTTACGGACCAGACGGCGGTCGTCTCGATCATGCACGCCAACAACGAGATCGGGACCATCCAGCCGGTGGCGGAGCTGACCCGGCTGGCCAAGGCGCGCGGCGCGGTGGTCCACACCGATGCCGTGCAGACGGCGGGCAAGATTCCGCTCAACGTGAAGGCGCTCGGCGTGGATCTGCTGTCGATCTCGGCGCACAAGTTCTACGGGCCCAAGGGCGTCGGCGCGCTGTGGGTGCGGCGCGGCCTGCGGCTGCTCCCGTTCATGACCGGCGGCAAGCAGGAGCGCGGGCGCCGGTCGGGCACCGAGAACGTGGCGGCGATCGCCGGGATGGGCGTCGCGGCGCGCCTCGCGATGGCCAAGATGGCCGAGGAGGCGTCGCGCCTCGCGTCGCTCCGAGACCGGCTCGAGCAGCGCATCCTGCAGGCGGTGCCGGGCACCGCCATCAACGGCGACCCGGACACGCGCGTGCCGAACACGAGCAACATCAGCTTCGATCGCGTCGAGGCCGAGTCGCTGCTCATCGCGCTCGACCTCGAGGGCGTGGCGGTGTCCACGGGATCGGCGTGCTCGTCCGGCACGCTCGAGCCGTCGCACGTGCTCAAGGCGATGGGGCTGCCCGCGCATCGCACGCAGAACTCCATCCGCTTCAGCCTGGGCGCCGCGAACACCGAGGCCGACGTCGATCGCGTGGTGGCGGTGCTGCCCGGCGTCGTGGACAAGCTGCGCAGCCTCACGCGCACGCCGGTACGCGGCTGATGGCCGCTTCTCCCATGCGCGTCGTCGTCGCGATGTCGGGCGGCGTGGACTCGTCGGTGGCCGCCGCCGTGCTGGCCGCCGCGGGGCACGACGTCATCGGACTGTCCATGCAGCTCTACGACCAGAGCGGCACGCAGGCCTTCGGCAGCTGCTGCACGCTCGACGACCTGCACGACGCGCGGCGCGTGGCCGCGGCCATCGGCGTCCCCCACTACATCCTGAATTTCGAGCGGCAGTTCCAGCAGACCGTGGTGGCGAACTTCGTCGGCGAGTACGTGGCGGGGCGCACGCCCCTCCCCTGCGCGCACTGCAACAGCGACCTGAAGTTTTCGACGCTGCTCGAGCGGGCCCAGGGGCTGGGCGCCGAGGTCGTCGCCACGGGGCACTACGCGCGCGTGGAGCAGGCGCCCGATGGGCGCTGGCTGCTGCGGCGCGGCGTCGATCCCGACAAGGACCAGTCCTACTTCCTGTTCTCGCTGACCCAGGCGCAGCTGGCGCGCGCGGCGTTCCCGGTTGGCACCCTGACGAAGGCCGACGTGCGAGCGCACGCGCGGGCGCTGGGGCTGCGCGTGGCCGAGAAGCCGGACAGCCAGGAGATCTGCTTCGTGCCCGACGGCGACTACGCGAGCTTCGTCGAGCGTCAGGCGCCGGCGGCCGTCAAGGCCGGCACGGTGGCCGACGAGAGCGGCCGCGCCCTGGCCACGCACGACGGTGTGCACCGCTTCACCATCGGCCAGCGGAAGGGGCTCGGGGTGTCGTCGCAGAGCCCGCTCTACGTGCTGCGCATCGATGCCGACTCGGGCCAGGTGACCGTGGGCCCGCGTGCGGCGCTCGAGCGGCGGGCGCTGAGCGCGTCACAGGTGAACTGGACCGCCGCGGACGTGCCGTCCGACTGGCGCGCCGTCACGGCGCAGATCCGTCATCGCCATCGTCCGGCCGCAGGGCGCGTCCGCGCGCTTCCCGACAACCGTGCCGAGTTCGAGGCGGACGAGCCGCTCTCGGCGGTCACGCCGGGCCAGGCCGCCGTGTTCTACGACGGCGACGTCGTGGTCGGCGGCGGCTGGATCGACTGATTCTTGTCGGCTTAGGGCTTAGGGCTCAGGCCGAACGCGAGCAGCACGTTGCCGGGCATCCCGCCGAAGCGCGGGTAGCCCGAGTTCACGAACAGCATCCCGTTGGCCACCACCGGCCCGGCGCCGTCGAGCGAGCCGCCAGTACCGGGCACGCCGTTGACCGTCGTGTAGGTTTTCGCCGTGTCGACGTCCCACAGCAGCTTCCCGTCCGCCGTCGAGAACGCGCGCAGGTGGCCGTCCATCGCGCCGGAGAACACGACGCCTGGAATCACCGTCACGGCCGCGGGCTGCGCCGGGCTGCAGCCGGGACGAGGTGGCGCGCACGGCGTCCCCGGCGCCACCCAGACCTTGGCGCCGTCGAGCACGTTGAGCGCCGTCAGCCCGCCGCCCTGCGTGGGCGACAGCGGCGCATTGCCGAGGCCCGCGGCGCCGCCGATGCTGCCCGCCTGACGGCCCACATCCGACACCGCCGCGTAGACGCGCTGGCCATCGCTGGCCATGCCCCACTGCACGCCGCCGTTGGTGCCGCCGGCGCCCACGCGTGTCTGCCACAGGATCCGCCCGCCGTCCGCGGGGTCGAGGCCGTAGACGACACCGGACTTCTGCCCGGCCACCAGCACGTCGCGGCCGCCCGCCGCCTTCACCAGCAGGGCCGACGAGCCGAAGTCGAAGTCGGGCCCGTTGTTCGCGGGACAGTTCGCGCCGCGCCCTCCGCAGGCGGAGTTGTAGACGTCGTTCGGCGTGGTCTGCCGCGTCCACACGATGCGCCCGGTCTTCAGATCGAGCGCCATGACCGCGTCGCTCGTCGCGGTGGCCGGATACGAGTAGTTGTCGCCGGTGGTGACGTAGAGCACGCCTCGCGCCGCATCGACGGTCGGCGCCGACCACACGCCGGCGCCCGACGGCCCGAAGGTGTCGGTGCCGGCCGCGGTGGTGCCGGTCTTCACGGGCTGGTCCACGAGATAGGTCTTCCACACGACCGATCCGTCGCGCACGCGGACGGCGGTGATGCTCCCGCGGAAGGAGCAGCACTTGTAGCCAGGATCGATCGAGCGCGTCTCTTCCCACGAGGCCGCCGGCACGTACGCGATGCCCTCGTGCAGGGCAAAGGCGCCGGTCAACCGGGTGGCTTCGTGCGCTTCGACGCGCGTCTTCCACAGCTCGTCGCCGCTGCGCGCGTCCACGGCGTAGACACTGCCGTTCTGATCGCTGAACAGCAGGGTGCGGCGCTGCCCTTCGTTGGCGATCGTCATCGCCGATCGCACCGGACCGCTCGCCTTGTAGATCCAGTGGATACACCCGCGCTGCGCGTCGATCGCCTGCACGGTCCCGGCCGCGCTGCCCACGAACAGCGTGCCATCCAGCACGGTGGGAGCGGCAAAGGCCGTGACGTCACCGGTGAACCCGAATGCCCATTTCAGTTGGAGCCGTGGAACGGTGTCGGCCGTGAGGCCGGCCTGCTCCGCCGGCTGATATCGCGTGTTCGCGGCCGACGGCGACCAGCCGGTCCACGACCCGCGCGCGGCCGCGCTGCTGAGCGGACGGCCGGTCTTGCACATCGCCTGCGCTGAAGGGGCGGTCTCGTCGGGACCCTTGCCGAGAAACGCCGCCAGCGCCTCGCGCTCGTCGCGCCGCAGCGGATAGGCGACGCTCATCATCAGGCCGAAGTCGAGCGTCCGCAGGATGCGCGCCGGCGACATCTTCGTGAGGGCGTCGCGCGGCGGAACGCGCGGGCTCGCCTGGTCGTGACACGACGCGCAGTGCTTCGCATACAGCTCGGCGCCCGACGGCACGGGCGCCTGGGCCGCCGACGGCACGGTCGCCAGGAGCACGAGCGCAAACGCGAGGAGCGTGCGTTTCATGCGGCGGAGCGTAGCGCCTGGCGGCTCGCGCGATCCAGCCATTTCTCGACCGACGTCGTCGGCGAGACCCGCCATGAGGACGCGCCGCGTCGGGTCACGCCGCGTGGCGCCGGGACGCTCGCGGCCGGGGCGCCATCGGCAACGCGGGCCCGCGCCGTGGTCGCGCGGCGCGGGTTGCTTCGGGGAGGAACCGGCGCCACCACTCCGCCAACGCGCGTGCGGCTTCTGTCGCCGCGAAGCCGTCAACGACCTGCGTCTGCGCGAGGCGGTCGCCGAGGCGTTGCCCCTGCGGATCCCGCACGATGGTCAGGCTCTCGAGCCCCACTGCCACGAGGTTGGCCCCCGGCAAGAGAAAGAGCAGGTTCCGCCGCAACGAGACCATCGGCCCCGCCGGCCGGCCGCTTTCAAGTTGGATGACGACGAGACCCAGCAGGAACTTGCCGACGCTGCGGCCGGCGATCGCGTCGCGCATCGGCACATAGATCGCGGCGCCGATCAGGAACGGCAAGGCGCCGCTCGCCGTGTAGAGGACCACTCCCGTCATCACGAGCGACGCGTCCACGCCCGCGGCAAAGAAGCGGCGCCGCAGATCGACCTTGGCGTAGCGGGAGGCAAGTCCGCGCGCCAAGAACGTGACGATCGGGAAGTACGCCATCCCGAACAGGAGGGCTGGCACGACCACGTAACCGATGAGGGTCCCCACGCCGATCGGGACGTCCAGCACGTCGGCTACCTCGTCACCGGGTCGAGCCCGGTTGCCGACACTGTGGCCGCGACATCGGCCGAGGCCAGAAAGCGGATCAGCGACCCGGCCGCATCAGGGTTGCGGGCATGGGCGGTCACGCCGGCCGAGAACACGCTCACGCGCTGGAGGTCGGCCGGCAGCGGGCCGACGTAGTCGATGCCGGGCACCGGCAGCAGCTCGGACGTCTGCTGGAAGGCGAGCTCGGCCTCGCCGCGCGCCACCACGGCGCCGACCCGTTCGCCCTCGATCCGCCGGCTCTTCGACGCCATCTGCCCGGCAATGCCCAGCCGCTGGAACAGTTCGGTGGTGAGATAGCGGCCGCTGACGCTGGACGAATACGCGATCGACGACGCGGCGAGCAGTGTGCGCCGCAGCGCCTCGACGGTACTGATGTCGGGCTTCGGCGCGCCGGCGCGGACGGCCATCCCGATGCCGGAGCGCGCCAGCGGCGTACGGCTGGCGGCGACAACGGCACCGTCCGCGATCAACTGCCTCATCGCGTCGTCGTCGAGGATGACCACGTCGGCAGGTTCGCGGCGTTGCAGCCGGCTCGGGATCGAGTTGGCACCGACGCCCATGGTGGTCGTCGCCGCCACGACGTGATGGCCGGTGGCGCGCTCGAAAACGGGCGCGAGCTCGAGGAGCGCCGCGGTGAACGTGCCGGATGTCATCACCCTGAGCTCCTCGGCCGCGGCCGGCAGCGGCCACAGCAGAAGCACCAGGACGAGGAGCCCGGCCGGTCGCGAAGATCGGTGACGCATTGCTGTCAGGGGAGATTCTAGTGGCACTGCAGCACCGCCCAGGCCTGGTCGAAGCGGCCGGCGCGCGCGTCTTCCTCCCGAATCCAGAAATAGAGGATGCCCGCGTCGCCCCACATCACGCCGAGCGCGTCGTCGCTGTCGATCTGCAGCAGCAGCTGCCAGTCTTTGGCCCCATCCCGAAGCCCCGCGGCGTCCCGGCTCAGATATCCGGACGAATCACCGCAGTAGAGACCGTGGGACACGAGCTGGCATTCGAGCTCCATCTCGTCACCCTGGATCGGATGCGGGAATCCGCTCACCTGATGATGCGGGGCCTGCCCGTACACGGCGGTGGCCCCGTCGATCAGCAGCTCCGCCTCCGCGTCGGAGAGCTGCAGCGCCTGCACTTCGGGCCGCTCCCACGAGGGATACGACCTGATCGCGCGGAACGCGACCGTCTGCCGCGTCAGCTCCGCCACCGTGGGCGGCGGCACCGGAGCCCCGCCATCGACGAGCATCACGCGCCAACTGCCGCGATCCTTGGGATCGAAGCCCCAGGGTTGATTCTCCGCGTCGTAGAAGAACAGCAGGCGGCCAACCGGTGGAAGCCACGGCACGGGGAGCGCGGCGTGGAGCGACGGCAGGTCGAGGCACGCGAGGAACGTCAGCGGCCTGCCGTCCCTGGCCGGCCACATCATTCCAGCCGGCAGGAGCGGCGCGCCGCCGAGGTGCGACGGCGCATCGTCCGCCGACTTCACCAGGTGCGCGGCCGGCCGCGCGAGCGGCGCCGCCAGCACCATCACGTCGCGCGGTGGCGGCGGAGGCTCCGTGGGGCCGAACAGCCGCTTGAGAATGCCCACCGGCGCTATTTCAACGGACGGGCGGTGGCGCTGTAGGCCGCCTTCGACGCGGCCAGCTTGGCGTTGAACGCGGCGGACTGCCCGATCGGGATGCTCAACGAGTTCCACCGATCGCCGACCCACAGCTTCGCCAGATACACCACCTGGCCGACGTGATACGCCGCGTGCGCGAGCGATCGCTCCAGCGCCTGATCGATCCGCAGCGGCTGCGTACGGATGACCACCGTGGCGGAGAGGTCCGCGTCGTTGAGCGCCTGCACCTCGGCCAGCAGCGGCGCCCAGCCGCGCGCCCACTTCTCCATCAGCTCGGCGCGCGTCACGTCGCGCGACAGGAACTCGCTGTCGCGGTCGCGCGTGGCCTTCTCGCCGTCGGCGGTGCGGAAGTCGGTAAAGCGCGACTCCAGGTTGCCGGCGACGTGCCAGACGAGCGCCGCAAGCGAGTTGCCGTTCCCGGGCGGCTCCTTTGACAGGTCGGCGTCAGCCACCTGTGCCAGCGCCGACTCGCCAAGCGCCTTGTAGCGCAGATACTCCTCCTCGATCGATTTCACCGTGTCTCGCATCGCTCTTCCTCTTTCTCTCTCTACATTACCTGCCGAGTGCCCGAATGATTCCCATCACCGCCACAGCCAGCGCGGCCACGACGGTCGAGAATGCCACGGGCGGCCACACGTAGATGGGCATGGCTTCGGCGTCGCTGACGAAGGGCGTCTGGCCGTGAGCGCGCCGCGCGTCCACGTCGGCCACTTGCTCGGGGGCGAGCCGGTGGCCGGGAGCGCCGCGTGCGGACGCGGCATCGAGCACCGCTTTGAAGTGGCGCTCGAGAATCTGGTTCTCGTGCCAGGCGATGTCGAGCTCGGCCGGGTCGCCCTTGCGATCGGGATCCATGCCGAGATTGCGGCGGCGCACGTGCCACAGCGCCTCGGCTTCGTACTGATCCTCGCGGCCGTAGCGTCCCACGACGGGCGCCGGTCCGCCGCCCCACTCGCGCAATCGCTCCGCGCCCAGCTCGCGCAGGCGCGCCTCCGAGAAGCGCGAGCGGAACACGCCGATCTCGGGGTCGCGGATCTCGTGGCCGAGGTGAATGGTGGCGAGGAACGCGCCGAGCAGCAGGACCACCAGTGCGGCGCGCAAGCCCAGTGGGAGGCGCGTTCGGTGGTCGGCCGGGTCTAAAGACCCGGCCCCACGTACGTCAAGTGCGCGGCACATCAGCAGGCCACAGACGGTGGCGAGAAGATCGAACAGGACGTCGTGCCACTCGCCGGCGCGGCCGGGCACGAACCACTGGAACCATTCGTCGGCCACGCCCACCACCGTGGTCGCGAGCGCGGCCTCCACGTACGCCGTCCAGCGCGCACCCGGCTGCCCGAACGGAAAGAACAGCAGCGTCAACACGCCGTACTCGACGAAGTGAAACGCCTCCACGGCGTCGACGTTGGCGTTGCCGGAGCGGAGCGCCGCAAACGACACGGCCGCGAGCGCGACGGCCAGGCCGAGGAAACCGATACGCCGGGGCCGCTCGGTCTTGATGGCACGCAGGCACACCCCGAGAAGGATGACGCCGCCCAGCACGACGCCCGCCGAAATGATGGCGACGTACTGGCGCGGGAACGCGCGCAGCAACGCCAGCCGGAGGTCGCCGATCAGCGGCGAGCCGAGCACGACGGCGAGCGCCGCAACCCACGCCAGCACTCTCCGCAGCGGCACGACGTAGGCGGTCACGTCAGCGACCGGCGCGGCGCCGCGAGTACTGCTTCTTCAGGAGCTGGATCTGACCGGCGTGGTAGATGTCGTGCGCGGCCACACCGGTGATGAGACGCAGCCGGGTGACGCGGCTGCCGGGCAGCCGCGCCTCGATCGTGCGCGGCGCGGTGACCGCGACAGCGGCGCGGAGCTGACGGTGCATGGCATCCAGCAGCCGCAGGTCCGCGCGCCAGGCGGCCGCGGTGGCCTCGACCGGCCGTGCGAAGAAGTTGGAGCCCTCGAGCGCAAACGATCCGCGCGCCGCGCCGGTGAGCCGCCGCCACGCCACGTACTTCCAATACGCCGAGTGCACGAGCAGTTCCCAGACGTTGTGGGCGTCGCGCTGCGGCCGCCACGCGGCGGCGTCGAGCGAGACGCCGCGCAGCGAACCGCGCAAGTTGGGCCCGTGCCACGACGCCGTGTCGTAGGCGGTGTCGAGCAGGACGAGGAGCGGCGCGATGCCTCCCCCGCTCCTGCCCGTTGCGGCCATGTGTGAGTTAGTGCGCTGCGGCGGCGGGTGCGCTTTCGGCGGCGTGCCCCGGCAGCCCTTCGAGGAATCGCTCGGCGTCGATCGCCGCCATGCACCCCGACCCGGCGGCGGTAACGGCCTGCCGGTACACGTGATCCTGCACGTCGCCGGCCGCGAACACGCCGGGCACGCTGGTGCGGCTGCCGTCGTGCGTCACGATGTAGCCGTTGGCGTCGAGCTCGATCTGCCCCTTGAATAGCGACGTGTTCGGCGTGTGGCCGATGGCGATGAACACGCCGTCGAGCGGTACCTCGGTGAGGGCGCCGGTCTTGACGTTGCGCACGGTGACGCCGGTCACCTCGCCTTTCGTCACGTCGTTGACCGCGGCGATCTCCGAGTCCCACATGAACTCGATCTTCGGATTGGCGAACGCCTTGTCCTGCATGATCTTCGACGCGCGCAGCGAGTCGCGCCGGTGGATCAGGATCACCTTCGACGCAAAGCGCGTGAGATAGGTCGCCTCTTCGAGCGCCGAGTCGCCACCGCCGACGACCGCGATCGGTTTGCCGCGGAAGAAATAGCCGTCGCAGGTGGCGCAGGTGGAGACGCCGTGGCCCGAGAGCTTGCGGTCGGATCCGATGTCGAGCCAGCGCGCGGATGCGCCGGTGGCGATGATCAGCGCGTCGGCCGGAATCGATCGGCCGTCGGCCATCGAGATCGTGAACGGCCGCTGGCTCAGATCCACTTTGCTGACGTTGTTCTGGATGATCTCGGCGCCGAAGCGTTCGGCCTGGGCGCGCATCTCGGCCATGAGATCCGGCCCCATGATGCCGTCGCGGAACCCCGGCCAGTTCTCGACCATCGTGGTCAGCATCAGCTGACCGCCGGCCTCGAGCCCCTCGATGAGGAGAGGCTTGAGGTTGGCGCGGGCGGTATAGAGCGCGGCCGTCAGGCCGGCAGGACCCGACCCGATGATCACCACCCGGTGTTCGGACATCAGAGCAGCCTTTCGATCTTGGCGGCGATGTCTTCCTTGGACTGCAGCCCGACGATCGTGTCGGCGAGCTGGCCGTCCTTGAAGAGCAGCAGCGTCGGGATGCCGCGAATGGCGAAATTGCCGGGCACCTCGGGGTTCTCGTCGACGTTCATCTTCGCCACCGTGACGCGGCCGTCATAGTCCGAGGCCAGCGCGTCGACCGTGGGCGCCAGCCGGCGGCAGGGCGCGCACCACTCGGCCCAGAAGTCCACGAGCACCACGCCCTTGCTGGTCTCGTCGCCGAAGTTGCTGTCGGTAAACGTCTTCACTTTGTCGGATGCCATTAACTGTCTGCTCCCTTCGCTGACGCTTTCTTCTCAATTCCCTCTGCGGGCGCGCTCGTACACCTGCACGTAGGCGCGCGCCGACGAATCCCACGAATGGTCCTGCCGCATGCCGGCCCGCTGCAGGCGGCGCCACGCGTCGCGCTGCTGGTAGACATCCAGCGCCCATCGCAGCGTCCCGAGCAGCGCCTCCGGCGTGTAATCGTCGAAGGTGAACCCGGTGCCCTCGCCCGTCGCGGAATCGTAGTTCTTCACCGTATCGTACAGCCCCCCCGTGGCCCGCACCAGCGGCACGGTCCCGTAGCGGAGGCTGTACATCTGGTTCAGCCCGCACGGCTCGAATTGCGAGGGCATCAGGAAGACATCCGAGCCCCCTTCAATCAGGTGCGCGAGCCCCTCGTCGAAGCCGATGTGCGCCGCCACCACGTCCGGAAACCGCCGCGCGAGGCCGCGCCACAGGTCCTCGTAGCGCCGGTCGCCGGTGCCGAGCAGCACGAACGACGCACCCAACCGCGGCAGTTCATCGGCGACCGCCTGCAGCAGGTCGAATCCCTTCTGGTCCACGAGGCGCGACACCATCCCCACGAGCGGCCGCGACATCGTGGTGTCGTTCACCGGAAACCCGAACACTTCCAGCACCCGCCGCTTCGACGCCGCCTTGCCGTCGAGGCGATCCACGTCGTACGGCTCCGGCAGATGCGGATCGTGCGCGGGATCCCACTGCTGGTAGTCGATCCCGTTGAGGATGCCTACCAGCTTGCCGGCGCGCTCGCGCAGGATGCCGTCGAAACCGAAGCCGTACTGCGCCGTCTGGATCTCCTCGGCGTAGCGGGGGCTCACCGTGGTGACCATGCGGCTGAACACGATGCCCGCCTTCAGAAAACTGATGCGGCCCCAGTACTCCATGCCGTCGATGCGCATCAGCGAGCTGCCCAGCCCCAGACGCGGCAGCCACTCCCCTTCGAACACCCCCTGGTACGCCAGGTTGTGAATCGTGAACACCACCGGCACGCGCGTCAGCGCCGGCGCCGTCTGCGCGGCCATCGACAGAATCACCGGCACCAGGCCGGCCTGCCAGTCGTGCCCGTGAATCACGTCGTACCGCGCCCCGGTCAGCGCCGCCCACCGCAGCGCCGCGTGCGCCAGGAACGCGAAGCGCTCCGGGTTGTCGGCGAAGTCCTGCCCCTGGCTGCCGTAGATCCCCTCGCGGTCGAAGTAGGCCGGCTGGTCGATGAAAATCGTTCGGACACCGTCGGCGGACACCGCAAACACGCCGGCGTCGAGCGGCTGCGTGCCGAGCGTGACGGTGATGCGTCCCACTCGCTCGCCGGCGGTGACACCGCGATAGCGCGGGATGACCACTTCTACGTCATGCCCGAGCCGGGCGAGCGCCCGCGGCAGCGCGCCCGCGACATCCGCCAATCCCCCGGTCTTGGCAAACGGCACTGCCTCCGAGGCCACCATCAGGATCCGCATCCCCCCGAATTATCCCGCACGCTGTGTATGATCGGGCCCGTGCCCGATCCTCCTGTCCGTTCGCCGCGCTCCGAATCCCGCGAAGTCACAGAACTGCGCGCGGTGAAAGCGCGCCATCCCGAGCTCGCGGGCGCCGTGGACCTCCACATCGAGCTGCTGGAACTGCAACGCCGCATCCAGGGCCGGGTGCCGCTCCCTCCGCTCGAACTCGACGCCAACATCATGCAGCGCCACCAGTTGGAAGGCCGTCCGCTGCTCCGGTTCGAGCACATCCCGCTCGATCTCACCGACCTTCGCCTGATGGTCCGCCAGACGGCGGATGTCCTGCACCGTTTTGATGCTCTCGACGCGTCGGAGTTTCAGCTGGTCCACACCCTGGGCCGGGGCGACCAGCTGCTCGAGGTGGCGGGGCGCTGGTATCGGCGCGCCGCCGAGCGCGCGGCCGCTGCCACCGGCGCGGCGGTCGTCGCCGTGCCGGGCGCCGACAGCGAGCCCGAGATCGTCGGGCACGTGCTGGCGCTGGCCATGCGTCCCTTCCTGTCGAGATGCGCCGAAGTGCTGCAGCGGCGTCCGGAGCTGGGGGCCTGGACGCACGCGCATTGCGCGCTCTGCGGCGGCGAGCCGGATCTGGCCACGCTCGACCCGCAGGGCGATCGTCACCTCGTCTGCAGCCGCTGCCTGCTGCAGTGGCGTTTCGATCCGGTGACGTGCCCGTTCTGCTTGAACAGCGACCGCGCGCGGATGACGTCGTTCGGCACGAGCGACGGCATGTATCGCGTCTACGGCTGTGACGCCTGCCATCGCTACGTGAAGGCCGTCGACGCGCGGCGCGCCAACCGCCCGCTGATGCCGGTGCTCGACAGCGTCGCCATGCTGCCGCTCGACGCGGCGGCGATGCAGCGCGGCTATCAGTCGTAGGGGCCGCCGTCAGGCGGCCCGTGCATCGGGTACAAACGAAAAGGGCGGCCGAGAGGCCGCCCTTTGATGTGTCAGGCGATGGAGGCTTAGTTGTTCGCGGCGGGCGTGGCGCCCTTGGCTTCGACGGTGTCGCCGAGCAGGTTTTCCGCCTTGCCCGCGAGCCAGTTGAACAGGTGACGCGTCTCCCAGAAGCGACCCGCGTTCGACTTGGCGCCGAGCACCACGACGGCCACGTCGGGCCCGCCCTGCGGCAGGCGCAGCAGCGTGGCGAGGCAGTAGCCGGCGGAGCGGATGAACCCGGTCTTGCCCGCCTGCACGTCCACGTCACCCACTCTCACGAGCTGATTGGTGGACGACACGGTAATGGTGCGGGCTCCCGCGTGCACCGTGTACTGCGGCGTGCGCATGATGCTCGCGATGCGGTCGTTGCCCGACACATAGCTGATGAGGCGCGCCATGTCGTACGCGGACGAAACGTTGGCGTTGAGTAGGCCCGACGGATCGGCGTAGCTGGTGGTCTGCAGTCCGAGCTCCGCGGCCTTCTCGTTCATGCGCCGCACGAACCCTTCCGAACCCACGGGCGAGGTGCGCGCCAGCGCGCGGGCGGCGGCGTTGTCCGACCCGATGAGGAGCAGGTGCAGCAGATCGTCACGCGTCACCTTGTAGCCGGCGCGGAGATAGGTGGTGGAGGCCGCGCGCACGTCGCTGCGATCGACGACGATCGGCGTGGTCAAATCGACGTCCGGGTCCTCGAGGATGACGGTGGCCGTCATCACCTTGGTGATGCTGGCAATCGAGCGCTGGTCGAGCGAGTTCTGCTCCCACAGCACCTGCCCCGTCTTGGGGTCGTAGATGATGGCGGCTTCGGCCCGGATGTCCGGCACCAGCGCCCCTGAATCGTCGAACTTGAAGCGCGGCTGCCGAGCTTCCTGGAGCTGGCGGGCCTTCAGCGAGGCCGAGGCGCGAGAGCGGGACGCCGCCGCTCTAGTCCGCGAAGTTGTGACCTTTTTCTTCTTGAGGGTGAGTTTCTGGGATCCCGGGGTGCGCTCCACCGACGAGCGGGTACGGCTCGTGGCGGGGGCTGATTCAGCCGGCAGACCAACGATAACCAGAATCGACACGGCACAGACGACCCGCGCCAGGCTGAACAGACGGGATATGTTCACAGGCAACTCTTTGGCAAACAAGCTGTTACGTGTATCGGCATTCTACCAAGAGATCTGTATGATGCAAGAGGTACTACGCGCGCGATCACGATTTTGTGCGCGACCTTTACGCCCTCCCCGGGCCTCCCGGGGGCTACAGGGTCCAAAACGGGTGCCACGATGAGTTTGACGGAGAGCGAGTTCACAGCGCTGCGCGCCACCATCGCGTCGCGCGGCACGGCGCGGATGGTCCTGGTGCCGGTTGTCGTGATCAGCTGGGCATCGCTTGCCATCGTCGTCGTCCTCTTCGGCGACCTTCCGGTCGCCGCGCTGCCACCGCTGGCCGTGCTCGTCGGGGGCTTCGAAGCCATCAACGCCCTGCACGTCGGTGTTGAACGAATCGGCCGCTACCTCCAAGTCTTCTACGAGGGCGCCGCAGGGGCACCGGCCTGGGAGAACACGGCCATGGCCGTAGCGCCGCGCGTCCGCGGCTCCGGGGTGGATCCGCTGTTCACCGTCGTGTTCGCGGCAACCACCATTCTCAACCTGACCACGGCGCTCGTGCCCGAGCCCACGCCGCTCGAGACGCTCGTCATCGGCGCGTTCCACGCGGCATTCCTGGTGCGAATCGCGCGCGCTCGCCAGGTGGCCAGCTCGCAGCGGGCGCGCGATCTGCGGGCGTTCGAGGAGCTGCGACACTCGTCGAATCCCAGAACCTCAGAAATTCCCTGACGGAACGCCGGGCGTGCTGTCGTCCAACCGATTGAAGGCGATCCAATCCTTGGCGCTTTTTGTCGCCTAAGTGACACGTTGTGTCCACTCGATCCGCCGCACTGGCGCGGCGTGATCCGCGGGATTCAGGCCCGATTTTCCGAGGACCGGATCCACCATCCGCCGTCCTTCACCGTGCTTGTTCGCGGCACGCGATTTGCTCGTTAACACAAGCGGAGGCGAACCATGAGTCTCGTGAGGCTCCTTGGGTTTCGAACGCTCACCTGCGGGTGCGTGATTGGCCGCTACCGCGACCTGGCCAGCGGACGTGAGCTGACCTACGTCGAAGAGAAGGGCTCGACCTGCGAGTCGCACGCGCACCGCCGCAACCACACGGTGGCGACCGAGCGGGAGCACGTGCCAGCCGTCAGCCTGATCGAAACCCGCGCGTCCTAACTCGCGGCCTTATCAAGACCACCGCGCTACAATCGGCGCGGTGCCTCGCTCGATCCGTCCCCACACCACTCTCACGTCAGGATCCACCAGCCTTCGGTTCTATCTCGGCGACTGCACCGAAGTGCTGCCCCGGCTCGAAGCGGGCGGCCTCGACGCCATCGTCACCTCGCCGCCCTACAACCTGGGCATCCGCTACCGGACATACGACGACACCATCCCCCGTTCGGAGTATCTGCAGTGGACCGACCGCTGGCTGGCAGCCGCCGGGCAGGCGCTCTCGCCGCAGGGATCGCTCTTCCTCAACGTCGGGGCCAAGCCCACCGACCCGTGGACCGCGCTCGACGTCGCGCAAGCGGCGCGCACCCACTTCCGGCTCCAGAACACCATCCACTGGATCAAGTCGATCGCCATCGAGAAGGCGCTGGCGGGGACCCGGACGAAACTGGCCGGCGACCTGGCGGTGGGGCACTACAAGCCGATCAACAGCCGGCGGTTCCTGAACGACTGCCACGAGTTCGTCTTCCACTTCACGCCCGGCGGAAACACGCCGCTCGACCGTCTGGCGGTGGGCGTGGGCTACCAGGACGAGTCGAACATCGGCCGCTGGGAGACAGCCGCCGGCGGCGTGCGGTGCCGCGGCAACACCTGGTTCATCCCGTACGACACCATTCAGAGCCGCGAGAAGGACCGGCCGCACCCCGCCACCTTCCCGCCGAAACTCCCGGAGATGTGCCTCCGGCTCCACGGCCTCGACCGCGCTCATACCGTGGCCGACCCGTTCATGGGGCTGGGCTCCACCGCAGTTGCCTGCGCGACCCTGGGCGTCAGCTTCGTGGGTATCGAGATGGACGAGGGCTATCTGAAGGAAGCCGTCGCACGGGTCCGCGCTGCGCTCGTGAGGCCCGAACGTTCGAGCAAGGCGGCAGGCGCATAGTTCCTCTTGAACCCATGCGGATTCGAAATGTACGCTCGGGCCCATGGATCTGCGCCAGCTCGAAGTCATCCGCGCGATCGCCGAGACAGGGTCCTTCACGGCCGCCGGGCACCGGCTGCACGTGTCCCAGTCGGCGATCAGCCGCCAGGTCATCCTGCTCGAAGAAGAGCTGGGCGAGGCTGTCTTTCACCGCGTAGGCCGCAAGGTCCGCATCACGCCGGCCGGCGAGTCGCTGCTCCGCCTCAGTCATCGCGTCTTTCAGGATCTGCAGGACACCGTCGCCGCCATCAGCGAAACGCGTGAATCGCTGCGGGGCACCATCCGGCTGGTCGGCGGGATGACGGTGTGCCTCTACGTGTTTCCGTCGCTCCTGGCAGAAGTGCGGCGCAGCCACCCCAACCTCGACCTCAAAGTCACGGTCGGCAGTGCCGAGCGCTCAATCGCCGTGCTGCGGGCCGGCGCCGCCGACCTCGGCCTGGTCACGCTGCCGGTCGACGCGAGCGACTTCATCGAAGTGCCGCTCTTTCAGGACGAGCTGCTGCTCATCACCTACCCGTCCCACCCGCTGGCCAAGAAGACGCAGATCACGCCGGCCGACCTCGACCGGCAGCCGTTCATCCTGTTCGAGAGCGGGTCGATCACGCGCCGGCTGGTGGAGGCGTTCTTCACCCGCGAGGGGATCGAGTCGCACATCGTGATGGAGACGGAGAACGTCGAGATCATCAAGGCGATGGTGCGCAACGGGCTGGGCATCAGCGTCATCCCGTGGCAGGCGGCCGCCGACGACGTGCGGCAGAAGCAGCTGTTCTGCAGCCGGATTGCCGGCCACACCCTGACGCGGCAGACCGGCTGGATCTATCCGAAGATGAGCCGCCTGCCGCGGATGGTGGCGGAGGTGATGAAGGTGGCCGAGGCGGTCAAGCCCCGGCTCGAAGCGGCCGTGCGGCCGGACCCGCGAGAACTCTGAGTAACGCCAGCGTTACGGTAGACACCGGGCGCGCTAGCGCGGCCCGGGGAGTGGACGCAGCGAGTACGACGTGCGCGCGGTCACGTTGATGTTCGGACGCGTCACCTTCACGTCGAGCTTCCGCGTGCGCTTTAGCGGGTCCGGGTTGCTCGAGTAGTAGCCGATGACGTAGTAGTCGCTGGTTTCGTTGTCGATCTTCTTCAGCGCCTTGTTGAAGTCGTTCTGGTTGACGACGGCAATCCCGCCGGTCTGTTCCGCCAGCACGCGCAGGCTGTCCTGACTCTCGCGCAGGTAGGCGTTCCAGTCCTGGATGTCCACTTCCTCGTCGATGTCCTGGCCGGCCACGAGGCCCCGCGGGTCGATCGTGTAGAGCGTGGCGTTGGCGCGGTTGGCCGCGCGCGTCAGCTCGGCGAGCTCACGCACCAGGTCCGACTCGGCGAGCGCTTGTGAGCTCTGCTGGTTGCGGTAGAACGGATCGCTCTGAAGATCGTCCGCGTTGTCGACGTGCCAGCGGCGCGCCGTCTCCTCGAGGCGGCCCTTCTCGAACGGATTGAAGTCGTAGCCGCTGCTGATGTAGATGACCGCCTTGCGGCGGTTCTGCAGCCGCTCGAGGTTCTTCATCAGGTCGTAGGCCGTCGAGAACGCCACGTGCGCGCGGTGGCGCAGCTCGGTGGGACCGTTCGAGCCCTGCGAGCCCTCGATGATCTCCTTCGGCTTGAGCGCGTTGCCCGTCACACGCGACACCGCCGAGTCGAGCACCTGCCGGTCGTAGGTGAGCTGAATCGACAGCGACGACGTGCCGGTGGTCGTAATGCCGAACATGTCGCCGTCGTGGATCAGGTTCTTCAACATGTCCTGCAGCAGCTTGCGCGTGCGCGGCGTCTGGCGGAAGTCCAGGTGCAGGTCGTCGATGAAGATGATGAAGACGCGGCCGGCGGTGTCGTTGGTCGGTTTGTTGCGCGGGAGGATGATGCCTTCCTGCACCGGCGCCGGCGGCGGCGCAATCACGCTGTAGGCGCGCCCGCCGTGCACGAGCTCGATGGACGCGATCTTCTGCTTGACGCCGTCCTCGTAGATTTCGATCTCTTCCGGCTTCAGGTCCGCGATGAACTGATCGTTCTTCTGATCGCGCGGAATCATGTCGGTGGTGATCAGATCGACGCTGACCCGGAAGTCGGGTCGGCCTTGGTCCTGCAAAACCGGAGCGACGGGCTTTGCCTGCGCGTAGACGGTGTCGCGCGACCTCGAACCGGAGGTCACCAGGAGCGCGAGAACAGCGATCGCGACGAACCGGATGGTGTTGCGCATAGGTCAAAAGTATAGCAGTCTTGCGCGATGCGCCTGGCCCTCAGCTCCGACCACGCCGGCTACGAATTGAAGCGGGATTTGGCAGCGATTCTGGGCCAGAAAGGGCACGCGGTCCTGGATCTCGGGACGCACTCCACCGCCCCCTGCGACTACCCCGACGCGGCTGAGTCCGTCGCGGAAGCGCTGCGCAACGGTGACGCCGAGCGCGGCATCATCGTCTGCGGCAGCGGCGCCGGTGTGTCGATTGCCGCCAACAAGTTTCCCGGCATCCGCGCCGCGGTGTGTCACGACACCTACACCGCCCACCAGGCGGTCGAGCACGACGACATGAACGTGTTGTGCATCGGCTCGCGCGTCATCGGCGCCGCGCTGGCGCAGGACATCGTCACGTCCTTCCTGGGCGCGGCGTTCTCGGGCGAACCGCGCCATCAGCGACGGCTCGACAAAGTACTGGCGTTCGAAAAAAGGTTCAGCAAGTAGCGACCGGGCGGGTCGCGCGTTAAGACGACGAGGACGGTTCACCGGCCGGAGGCGGGGCTGAACCGTCGTCGCCTGGCTTGCGGCGGGCGCGACGGCGCCGGCGCGCGAAGACGTGCGACAGCCGCTCGAGCGCCTCGCCCGCCTGTTGCAGCTTCGTCTCCAGTTCCTCGGGTGCCCACCCGGCCGGGTTCATGCGCTCGGCCAGCGACAGCAGGGCCGCGTGTCGATCGGGATCCGACGCGCGACGATCGACCCGTTCGCGCACGATCGGATACCAGTGCTCGAGGAACGCCACGCGGTCCTCGGGAGTCAGCCCCTCGAGCGCGGCGGGGCTCATGGGGCGCGGCGGCTGCGCGGCGGGGGGCGGCGCCACCTTCGCGACGGGGGGCGGGGGCGCAGCTACGGCGGCCTTGGGCTCCTCGCCCTTCTTCGGACGGCGGCGTCTGAGCTCCGGAGAGGGCTCGATGACCTGCTTGTCGCCAAGCACCGCCTTCCAGTCGAACGGGATACCCGGATTCTGGAGTTCGAGCTGCCGCATCAGGCCGGGGTCGAGGGCGTCGCGTCCAACGCGCGTGCCGGACGGCGAGCGGAAGGCATACAGGATCCGCGAGCGCTGTCGCCCGTTGTCCTGAAACCAGTGCATCAGGTAGGTGGTCTCGTACCCCCGCTTGTCGCGGATGACGCGCAGAAAGGGCACGGCGGTCTACCGGCGCTTGGCCGGCTTGGCAGGTGGAGCGGCCTTCTTTTTCCCGTTCGCGCTCTTGGCGGCCACGACGGGCTTGGCGGTCTTCTTCGCGGCGGCGGGCTTGGCCGGCGCCGGCGCTGGCTTCTTTACGGCAACCGCCTTCTTCGCAACCGGCATGGGCTTGGCGGGTGCTGCCGCCTTCGCCTTCTTCGCGGGGGCGACGGCGGGCTTGGCGGCCGCGGGCTTCTCCGCCGACCGGGCCGAGGCCCCGTTCACTGCCGGCTTGGCGACGCTCGCGCGCGGCTCCGGCGACCCCTTGGGCAGGCCTGGCCCCGTCTTCTGGACCAGGGTGAACCGGAGCTGGTCGCCGATCGAGTGATAGGCCCAGATTTCGGCCACCGGAATGCCGAGGTCGACACAGAGGCGGCGCGTGCTGTCGATGGCCGACGCCGGGACGTAGAGATGGAACTGCGCCCGGAGCTTGCCGAACGCCACCCACTGCGACATCGCCTCGAGATGGTTCACCGATTCGGCGGTTTCCACCTCGACCACGCCGACGATTTTCCGGCCGCGCTCCTGCAGCACCAGATCGGGATACCAGGGCGAGGGGCCGTTGCCGACCGGAGCCGTCTGCTCGTTACCAGGATTGATGGCGACGTCGAATTTTCTCTTGTATTTCGCCTGAAGCAGTCGAATGACCCGATCGTGCTCGAGCTGCTCGCGCACGGGCCGCACGAGGATTGGGCTCAATAGAACCTCCGACGCGAGGGGCTCGATGCCGTCTGGACGGCCAGAATTCCTGAATTCACCTAGGAAACGCCCGAGAATATAGCACGACTCCGCGGCCAACCCCGTCAGTGTTTAGGGCTCCAGACCGTGTTGGAGCCGCAAGAAGTGCGGGCAATTCAACGTTGTCTTGACCGGTCCCCGGGGGGAGCCGACAATGGCCTGCGTGTCCCGTGTCTCCGGCAGCCCGCCCGCCGCGCGCGTGCTGATCGTGGACGACGACAGCAGCGTGACGGACACGTTCTCTCGCATGCTGCGGCTCGAGGGCCACGAAGTGTGGGCCGCTCTGTCGGCCCGGGAAGGCCTCAGGCTCGCGCAGACCCACCGGCCCACGGCCGTGATCGTGGATCTGAGGAGCCCGCTCGGCACCAGCATGGATCTCGTTCGGACACTCAAAACCATGCCCCATCTCGCCAGTACGCCGATGGCCATCGTCAGCGGCGACTATTACCCGAAACCCGACCACGTGACCGAGCTCTCGACCCTCGGCGTGGACCTGCGCTTCAAGCCGCTCTGGCTCGACGAGCTGGTGGCGCTGGCCCGCCGGCTGCTGGCCGCGTCGTGAGCGGCCACCGCTTTCTCCGCGCGTGCCGCCGCGAGGCGGTGGACACGACGCCTGTCTGGTTCATGCGGCAGGCCGGCCGCTACATGGCCGAGTACCGCGCCCTGCGGGCGAAGTGGTCGCTGCTCGACATCTGCCGCAACCCCGACCTCGCCACCGAGGTGACGCTGCAGCCGGTGCGCCGCATCGAGGTGGACGCGGCGATCCTGTTTTCCGACCTGCTCTTGCCGCTCGAGCCGATGGGGCTGCCCTTCGACTTCCTCAAGGGCGAGGGGCCGCAGATTCACTCGCCCATCGCCGACGGCGCCGACATCGCCCGCCTCAAGCGCTTCGAGCCGCGCGAGTCGCTCTCGCACGTGCTGCAGGCGATCGGCCAGATCCAGCGCGAGCTGCACGGCCGCGTGCCGCTCATCGGCTTTGCCGGCGCGCCGTTCACGCTGGCGTCGTACGCGATCGAAGGCGGCCACTCGAACAACTTCGCCAAGACCAAGGCGCTGATGTACGGCCACCCCGACGACTGGCACCGGCTGTGCGCGCTGCTCGCCGACATCGTCGGCGACTACCTCGTGGCGCAGATCGACGCCGGCGTGGACGCGGTGCAGGTGTTCGACTCGTGGGTCGGCGCGCTCAACCAGGCCGACTACCGCGAGTTCGCACTCCCCCACACGCAGCGGATTTTCGACACCGTCGGGCGGCGCGTGCCGACCATCCACTTCGGCACCGGCACGGCAAACATCCTGGCCGACATGCGCGAAGCGGGCGGCGACGTCGTCGGCGCCGACTGGCGCATTCCGCTCGACGAAGCGTGGACGCGCATCGGCCACGACCGCGGGATCCAGGGCAACCTGGATCCGACGCTGCTGCTGGGCCCGCTGCCGCGCATGTTCCGGCACGTGGACGAAATCATCGAACGCGCAGGCGGCCGGCCCGGCCACATCTTCAACCTCGGACACGGCCTGCTACCGTCCACGCCGGTGGAGCACGTACAGATGCTCGCGCAGTACGTGCACACGGCGGCGAGGTCGGCCACGCGGGCATAGAGGCACGGTGGACACGATCGTCGACGTGGCAATCGTCGGAGGAGGCATCGCCGGACTGTCGGCGGCCTACGAGCTCCAGCGCCGCGGCTGCTCGGTGCGCGTCCTCGAGGCCGGCGAGCGTCCAGGCGGCGTGATCCGCACCGAGCGCTTCGACGGCTGGGTGGTGGACTGCGGCCCCGACGCGCTGCTGGCGCAAAAGCCGGCCGGTGTCGGCCTCTGCCGCGAGCTCGGCATCGCCGATCGCCTGATCACGACGCTGCAGCCGCGCACCGCCTACGTGCTGCGCGACGACCGGCTGCACCCGCTGGCCGAAGGATCGTTCCTCGGGTTCCCGCTCTCCTTCCGTGCGCTCGCCACGTCCTCGCTCTTCACGCCCGGCGGCAAGGCCCGCATGGCCGCCGAGGTGCTGGTGCCGCGGCGCTCGTGGCACGAGGACGACGACGAATCGATCGGCGCTTTCGTTCGCCGCCGGTTCGGGCAGGAAGCCGCGGACTACCTGGCCGACCCGCTGCTGGCGGGCATTCACGCCGGCGACGCCGACGAGCTCTCGGTGCGGACGCTCTTTCCACGCCTGGTCGAAGCGGAGCGCCAGTCGGGCAGCGTCCTGCGCGCCTTCCGCGCGATGAAGATGACGCGCTCGCCACAGGGCGCGTTCGTGTCGCTCCCCGGCGGCACCGGCGAGCTCGTGGACGCGCTGGCGGCCGCGCTCGCCCCCGGCACCGTCACGACCGGCGCACGCGTCACCGAGCTCCGCCGCGCCGGCGACTACGCCATCGAGTGGGCCGGCGGCGCCGTGCGCAGCCGGGCGCTCGTGCTGTGCGTTCCGGCGTATACCGCCGCCGGACTCCTGCGCGCGTTCGACACCGGCCTTGCCGGCGCCTGCGACAGCATTCCGTACGCGTCCACGGCCACCGTCGCGTTCGGGTACCGCGCCGATCAGGTGCGGCATCCGATGCAGGGCACCGGCTTCGTGGTGCCGAAGGCCGAGCGGTGCGCGCTGCTGGCCGGCACGTGGGTGACGTCGAAGTGGCCTGGCCGGGCGCCCGACGGTCACGTACTGCTGCGCGCCTTCCTCGGCGGCGGCCGAGATCCCCATCGCCTCGAGCGCAACGATGACGCGACGCTCGTGCAGACCGCCCAGCAGGAGCTCGCCGAGCTGCTCGGCATCGACGGCGAGCCGATCTTCACGCGGCTCACACGCTGGGCGCGTCAGAGCCCGCAGTTCGCGGTGGGCCACCAGGCGCGGGTGGCCGCCATCGAGCAGCGGCTCAAGGCGCTGCCCGGGCTCTTCCTCGCCGGCAGCGGCTTCCGCGCCATCGGCATCCCCGACTGCATTGCCGACGGGCGCGCCACGGCGTCCACCGTGGCCGGATTCCTCAAGCGCAGCACCGCGGCGTGACACCCGTTCATCTGATCGGCGCCCCCCTCGACCTGGGCGGCGGACGGCGCGGGGTGGACATGGGCCCGTCGGCGCTGCGCATCGCCGGCCTCGGCGAACAGATCGCCGCGCTCGGCCGCGCGACCATCGATCAGGGCAACGTCGCGGCGCCCATTCGCGAGCTCGCGCGCGAGGGCGACGCCCGCAAGAAGTACATCGAGGACATCGCCGCCGTGTGCCGCCGTATCCACGCCATGGCGCGCGCCTCGCTCGACGCCGGCGCGCTGCCGGTGGTGATTGGCGGCGACCACAGCGTGGCCGCCGGTTCCGTCGCCGCGAGCGCCGAGGCCGTCCGTGCGGCGACCGGCAAGCCGCTCGGCGTGATCTGGGTGGACGCGCACGGCGACATGAACACGCCCGAGACGTCCGAGAGCGGCAACGTGCACGGCATGCCGCTGGCGGCGCTGCTCGGGCAGGCGCCGCACGAGCTCGCGTCGATCGGCACGTCGCCGTCGCTGCGGCCGGAACACACGGTGCTCGTGGGCATCCGCAACCTGGATGATCGGGAGAAGGATCAGATCCGCGCCGCCGGGGTGCACGTGTTCACGATGAAGGACGTCGATCGCGACGGCATCGCGCGCGTGGCCGAGCGCGCCATCGCGCTTGCGTCGGAAGGCACGGGCGGGCTGCACGTCTCGTTCGACCTCGACGTGTGCGATCCGTCGGTGGCGCCGGGCGTCGGCACGCCGGTGCGCGGCGGCCTCGACTACCGCGAGGCGCACATGTTGATGGAGCTCGTGGCCGACTCGCAGCGCCTGGTGGCGCTCGACCTGGTGGAAGTGAACCCGACGCTCGACGTACGCAACACCACCGCGGAATTCGCGGTGGAATTGGCGCTCTCCGCGTTGGGGAAACGGATTATCTGATTCGGTACGGACCTTTCAGGTCCGCCTCTACGGGACGAGCTTTTCGATCTGGTCCATCACGGCGTTCATGCGCGCCATGGTGAGCGTCAGCGGCTCGTCGGTGGTCATGTCCACGCCCGCCTCGCGCAGCAGGTCGATCGGATACTTCGAGCCGCCGCGCGTGAGAAACGTCAGGTAGCGGTCGCGCGTACCGGTGTCGCCCCCCAGCACCTTGGCCGACAGCGCCTCGGCGGCGCAGAACGACGTGGCGTACTGGAACACGTAGAACTCGCGGTAGAAGTGCGGGATGAAGCTCCACTCGTGCTGGATGTAGTCGTCCACCACGCAGGTGCCCTCGGCGTGGCCGTAGTAGCGGCGGCAGATCCCCAGGTAGAGCTCGCAGAGCGAGTCGCCCGTGATCGGCTGCCCCTTCTCCCCCATCTCGTGCAGCCGCAGCTCGAACTCGGCGAACTGCGTCTGCCGGAACACCGTGGACTTGATGCCCTCGAGCAGGTTGCCGAGCAGCGACAGCCGCGTGGGCGCGTCGTCGATCTGCTTCAGCACGTGATCGATGAGCAGCGCCTCGTTGAAGGTGGAGGCGACTTCGGCGACGAACGTCGTGTAGTTGGCCGTCGGGTAGGGCTGCACCTTGTTCGAGTAGTAGCTGTGCATCGTGTGGCCCAGCTCGTGGGCCAGCGTGCTCACGTCGTTGTACTGCCCCAGGTAGTTGAGCAGGATGTACGGGTGCACGTCGTAGGCGCCGCCGTTCGAGTAGGCGCCGGACACCTTGCCCTCGGTGGGATACCAGTCCACCCAGCGGTCGCGGAAGCCGCGCTCGAGCACACCGGTGTAGTCGCCGCCGAGCGGCCGCATCGCCGACACCACGTGCGCCTGCGCCTCCTCCGGCGTGTAGCGCAGCTCCACCGAGGAGACGAGCGGCGCATAGAGGTCGTAGTAGTGGAGGTCGTCGGGGAGCGCCATCACGCGGCGGCGCAGTTTCAAGTAGCGGTGGAACGTCGGCAGGTGCTGGTTGACGCCCTCGATCAGCCGCATGTACACCGACACCGGGATGTTGGGGCCGTCGAGCGCCGCCTCGAGGTTGGAGCCGTACTTCTTGGCGCGCGAATAGAACAGCGCCTTCTGCACGCTCGAGTTGATGGTCGTTCCGAACGTCCGGCTGAAATTGCCGAGAGCCCCGAAGAACGTCGACATCGCCGCCTTGCGGTCGTCACGGTTGGCCGATGCCCGCAGCGCCGTGTAGCCCGCCTGATCGACCTTCACCGCCTCGCCGGCGCTGGTGGTGATGGTCGGGTACGGGAAGTCGGCGTTCGAGAGGATGGTGTAGATGTTGGTCGCCGACGAGGCCAGCGGCGAGGCGTCGGCCAGCAGCTTTTCCTCGGCGTCGCTGAGCGTGTGGGCGGCGCGGCGCACGACGTCCCGCAGCAGGAAGGCGAACGGCTCCAGCCGCCGTTCGGCGGACAGAAAGCGCTCGACCGTTTGGGCGCCGACACGCAGCAGTTCGGGCTCGACGTAGGAGGCCTGCGCGCCGAAGGAGGCATACAGGTTCTGCATCTCCTGCTGCATCCCCTGCGGTTCTGACAGCCGCGAGTCCTCGTCGGCCACCATGCTGGCGTACACGTAGAGCCGCGAGATGGTCCGGTCGAGCGATGAGGATTTCTCGAGCGCATCGGCGAGGACTGACGCCGACGAGCCCAGCCTGCCCTTGAATTGCGCCAGCGCGGGCACCTCTTTCGCGGCGCGGTCTTTCTCCGCCCGCCAGGCTCCTTCGCTCGGATAGATCTCCGCAAGATTCCACGTGAACTTCTCGGGGATTGCGGATCGATCCCGCGTCTGTGCGATTCCGGTCAGTGTGAACGCGCTGACCATCAGGGCGAAAACCGAAAAGAAAGGAAGCGACATGCGCATGTCCGCATTGTAAC
>Ga0207689_10001138_pt1 | contig 25663 bp, 26 predicted proteins | sample KBSMisM52_FD_184312 | JGI IMG/M metagenome (GOLD analysis project Ga0207689, IMG submission 184312) | Miscanthus rhizosphere microbial communities from Kellogg Biological Station, Michigan, USA - KBS Miscanthus M5-2 (SPAdes) (version 2) | ecosystem: Host-associated > Plants > Roots >... | reverse complement strand
GCATGCCGCCAGCGTTCAATCTGAGCCAGGATCAAACTCTTCAGTTCGATCTTGAATGTTGCTCAATGAATTGAAGTGAACTTCACTTCATGAGCGTTTGAGGTCCCCGTCACACGAGTGACGGTTGAGTGGACCTCGGGTCACTAGGACCCAAGGCACTCGCCTCGAACGCCCACACTTATCGGCTGTCAGTTTTTAAAGAGCGATGGCCAAAAGGCCGGCTGATGCGCTCCTCGAAGTCTCGGGTGCAGCTCTCAGCGAAGACCGCGATTCTTGCACGTTTCGAAGGCTCGTGTCAAGCCAGAGCGTTCGAGAAGGACAAGAAGCGAGCGCGTCTCAGCCCGGTGTAGGCCACACGCGAAGCAGCCGATCTGCGATCGCTCGCTGCGATCGCGAAAGCCTACATCGCAGTCGCGCTCGCGACCAGAGGACCGCCCCGCGGCGACGCGATCTCGGCGATGATCGAAGCGACCTCGCGCTCGGGATCGTCGGCCGCGATGATCTCGGGCAGCGACTTTGCCCAGCGGCCGGCATCGGTTCCGAGCACGCGTTCCTTGATCGTCGGAATCTGCGACGGGTGCATCGAGAAGCTCCGCAGGCCCATGCCGAGCAGAAGCTCGGTGAACGCCGGGTCGCCCGCCATCTCGCCGCAGACGCTGACGTCCTTGCGCAGCCGCGCGGCAGACGCGATCGTCTGCGCGACGAGCTGCAGCACGGCGGGGTGCCACGGGTTGTAGAGGTGGGCGACCGTTTCGTCGGCGCGATCGATGGCGAGCGTGTACTGGATCAGATCGTTCGTTCCGATCGAGGCGAAGTCGAAGTAGCGCAGGAAGCTTGGCAGCACGAGCGCGGCAGCGGGGATCTCGACCATCGCGCCGAGCTCGACCGCACCGTACGCGCGACCGGAGTCCTCGAGCTGCTGGCGGGCCCGCGCGAGGGCTTCGAGCGTCAGTCGGACCTCGCTCAGCTGGCTGACCATCGGCAGCAGGATCCGTACGCGTCCGTGTGCCGCCGCACGCAGCATCGCGCGCAGCTGCTGGCGAAACATCGCGGGCTCGGAGAGGCTCCAGCGGATCGCACGCCGGCCGAGCGCCGGATTGAGCGCGTGCTCATGGCGAAGCTCCGTCGCCGACATGCGCTCGATCTCCTTGTCGGCGCCGATGTCGACCGTGCGGATCGTCACCGGCCGGCCGCGCATGCCCTGGACGACGCTGCGGTACGCCTCGTACTGCTCGTCTTCGCCAGGCAGCTCGCCGTCGCGATTCATGAACAGGAACTCGCTGCGGAACAGGCCGATTCCGACCGCACCCGCGGCGAGCGCGGCGGCGACATCGCCGGGTTGCTCGATGTTGGCCTGCAGCTCGACGCGCTCGCCGTCGCGCGTCACCGCGGGCAGGTGGCGCAGCCGCGCCAGCCGCGCCCGGCCGGCTTCGCGCTTGCGCTTGATCGCGCGGTACTCCTCGATCGCCGCCTGCGTCGGGTCGACGATGACGACGCCGGCATCGCCGTCGATGACGACCCAATCGTCCTGGCGAATCAGCCGGCTCGCCTCGCGCGCGCCGACGACCGCCGGGATGTCCATGCTGCGCGCGACGATCGCCGTGTGCGAGGTCTTGCCGCCGACGTCGGTCACGAAGCCGAGGAACACGCCGCCCTTGAACTGCAGCATGTCGGCGGGAGAGATGTCGGCGGCGACGAGCACGAGCGGGTCCTCGCCGCTATCGGGCGCGATCGCGTGCTCGACTGCGGACGGGCCGTCGGCGCCGCGTGTCAGCACGCCGATCAGACGCTCGACGACCTGCTCGAGATCGGCTTTGCGCTCGCGCAGGTACTCGTCCTCCATCTCGTCGAACTGGCGAGCGAGCACTTCGAGCTGGGCCGAAAGCGCCCACTCGGCGTTGTAGTGGCGCTCGCGGATCCACTGCTTCGCGGCGCCAGTGAGCGTGTCGTCGTGGAGCAGCATCAGGTGCACGTCGAGCAGCGCCGACAGCTCGGCCGGAGCTTCCGCCGGCATGTCGCGCTTCATCGCGTTGAGCTCGCGCGCGACCGCGTTGCGCGCAGTGCGCAGCCGCTCGACCTCGGCGTCGACGTCGTCCTCGGCGACGTAGTAGTGCGCGACGTCGAGCCGGCTCGAAGCGACCAGCACGGCTCGCCCGATCGCGATGCCCCGCGACACCGGCAGGCCGAAGAGCTGGAAACTCATGGATCGATCCTAGCAGCGGCGAATGGCTGCCGAGCGACCAAAGCACGATGCGCGCCCGCACCGCGAGCGCACGCAGGATGGACGGCTATTCGCCCTCGCCGAACTTGTCGTCGATCAGCGCGCGCAGCGCGGTCATCGCGGCGTCGGCATCGTCGCCCTCGGTCTGGATCTCGACGTCGGCGCCGAGGCCGGCGGCCAGCATCATCACGCCCATGATGCTCTTGGCGTTCACGCGGCGGCCGTTGCGCGCCAGCGAGACTTCGCTGCGAAAGGTCCCGGCGAGCTTGCTCAGCTTGGCCGACGCGCGCGCGTGCAGGCCGAGCTTGTTACTGATCTTGACCGTCGCCGTCGCCATGGCCGCGTGACCTCAGGTGCTGGTTCTGCGGTCGCGCTGTCGCGACCGGCATGACGCCCTGGGTCGCGCCGGCAAGGGCGCGCGCGACCAGAGACTCGAGCGACTCGGCCGGATAGCAGAGCGTCCGCCAGAGCATCGGCACGTTGACCCCGGCGACGACTTTGACGTGGACGCCATCGGCAAGGCGCTGCGCCACGTTGCACGGCGTCGCGCCGAAGACGTCGGTGAAGATCAACACCTCGCGCTCGGGCATCTGCTCGAGCATGACCCGGCCCAGCGACTCGATCTCCTCGACCGGCATCGTCGGCAGCACGTCGAGCGCAACAACGCGCGCGGCGCAATCCGGAAACGCGTGCTCGGCGACGGCTTTCAGCGCCGAGGCGAGCGGCGCGTGGGCGAGGATGAGGAGGCCGGGCATCGGGTTCGTCTGCTCAAGGCAGGCGGATCGCGCCGAAGAAGGTGTCGACCGCCTCGCGGCCAGGACCATCGTCGTCGCCCAGCACCGTTGCCTGGTACAGCGTCAGTCCCTTAACGAAGAAGGCAGCGTCGGCGACGACACGGGTCCCGTCCGGCCGCTTGCCGACGGCATGCAAGCGCACGCTTTCCGGATTGGGCGTCGCGCCCGCGAGGACGAGCGGCCGCTGCTCGGCCGTCGCGACGCCGAGGTGCGCGAGCAGCTGCGTGCGCAGCGCCACGAGGTCAGGGGTCACCCGGTACGGATCGCCGGCGTCGAGCGTCGCCAGCGCGAAGTTCGCGCCGCCGGCGCTGCACGCGTCCATCCGCATCGCGACGACGCTACCCGCGAGCGTCACGTCGCGCTGCTGGTGCTGCGGCCGACACGGGAACATCACGACCGCGCCGCTGCCCGCGGGACGGGCCTCGCGCCAGTCGAAGGTCGGCGAGCAGGCGGCGAGCGTGGTGGCGGCGAGCGCCGCGGTGGCGGCGTGCCGGAGCTCGGTCCGGCACGCACAGTCGCTCTGCATGCGGCCATTATCCGGGCTCGCCGACAATCGCGGCCATGACCACCGCCGCCGCGCCAGCGCCGATGGCCCTCGACGGGGTTCGCGTGCTCGACCTCTCGCGCGTCCTCGCCGGCCCCTGGTCGACGCAGGTGCTTGCCGACCTCGGCGCCGAGGTCATCAAGGTCGAGAAGCCGGCGAAACACGGTGCACCCGGTGGCGATGACACGCGCGGCTGGGGTCCGCCATTCCTGCGCGACCGCGACGGCCACGAGACCGCCGACGCGGCCTACTACCTCGGCACGAACCGCAACAAGCGCTCGGTGACCATCGACATCGCGACCGGCGAAGGAGCCGAGCTGGTGCGTCGGCTCGCCGACCGCGCCGACGTCGTGATCGAGAATTTCAAGGTCGGCGACCTCGCCCGCCACGGCCTCGACGCCGAAAGCCTGCTCGCACGCAATCCGCGGCTCGTCTACTGCTCGATCACCGGCTTCGGCCAGACCGGTCCGTACCGCGGCCGCGCCGGCTACGACTACGCGATCCAGGGCATGGGCGGCCTCATGAGCGTGACCGGGCCGTCGCGCGCCGAGATCGCCGACGACGCGCCCGGCGGTGGCCCGCAGAAGGTCGGCGTCGCGGTCGCCGACCTCTTCACCGGGATGTACGCGACGGTCGCGATCCTGGCGGCGCTGCGCCACCGCGACCGCACCGGCCAGGGCCAGGCGATCGACATGGCGCTGCTCGACACCCAGGTTGCGATGCTCGCCAACCTCGGCGCCGGCTTTCTCGCCAGCGGTGTCGCGCCGCAGCGCGCCGGCAACGCGCACCAGAACATCGTGCCGTACCAGGTGTTCGAGGTCGCCGACGGCCACCTCATTCTGGCGGTCGGCAACGATGCGCAGTTCGCGCGGCTGTGCACGATCGCCGGCTGCAGCGAGCTCGCGACCGACCCGCGCTTCGCGCGCAACGCCAGTCGCGTGCGCAACCGCGCGGTCCTCGTTCCCCTGCTCGCCGCGCACCTGAAGCTGCGCAGCCGCGCCGAGTGGCTCGCCGACCTCGAGGCGGCGAAGGTGCCGGCCGGGCCGATCAACGACCTCGCCGAGGTGTTCGCCGATCCGCACGTGCAGCACCGCGGCATGGCGGTCGAGCTGCCGCATCCGCTCGCCGGCAGCGTCCGCCTGGTCGCGAGCCCGATCAAGCTCGGTGCGACGCCAGTGCGCTACCGGCGGGCGCCGCCGCTCCTCGGTGCCGATACCGACGCCGTCCTCAACGAAATCGGGCTCGACGCCGATGCGATCGCCGCGCTGCGGCGCGCGGGCGCGATCTGAGTCGCCGGGGCCGCGAGGCCCGAATTTCGTGAACAACTTGTCGCATTTCGCGACTTCGTGACACCGACTGGCCAGCCGGCACGCGCCACTCTGGCGGCCGCGCCGGGCGTTATCCACACTTCCAGGCTCGCGGCGTCGCATAGAGAGGGGCGCCGCGATTTCGCCACGGCACCGGACATCGCGCGATGGGCGGACGGCCGAAGTGACCCTCCCGCCGCAGTGCGGCCCCCGCATTTTCGAGAATCGTCGTTCATGTCCACCGGCAAACTCACCGCCGCCGAGGCGCGCCACAGCGAGCGCCACGATCCGCTCGACTCCGGCGAAGACCACCGCTGGCACGACCTCGTGTCGCAGCTCGGCGTCGAGATCGCCGAGCCTTTGACCGCCGCGCTCGAACGCATCCACGGCCTAACGGCGACCGGCAAGATCGACCGCGCGAGCCTGCGCGCGCTGCGCGACGAGGTCGAGCGCGCGCGCCAGGCCGGCATGATCGGCCAGCAGCTGACGCGCTTCGCGTCGGGCAAGGTCAAGCAGTCGCATGAAGTGCTGCAGCTCGAGGAGGTGGTGAAGAGCGTGCTCGCGCTGCGCGCGCGCGAGACGCAGGCGCGCGGCATCGCGCTCAAGCACGAGATGAAGTCGGCGCGCGTCATCGTCGACGCGTCGCTCCTCTTCAGCCTGCTCAACGCGATCCTCGACTGGGCGCTCGCCAACGCACACGCGCACATCGCCTACGTCGTCGATTTCAAGACCTGGCCCGTGCACGCGCGGCTGACGTGCCGGTTCGCGAACCGTCCCGCCGATCAGGTCGACGAGAGCGTGACGACCGAGGCGTCGCCGCGCCTCGACTCGCTGACGTGGCGGCTGATCGAGCAGACCGCGTGGACGATGGGCCTCGCCGTCGACCGCAAGGACGCCGGCGGGACGACGACGCTCGTGATCGAGTTTCCGAAGACCGCGGGCGACGAGATGGTGGGCCTCTCGGCGACCGAGATCGACGACGGCGGCCCGCAGTCGAGCAACTCGAAGGCGCTCGCCGGCAGCCACGTCCTCGTCGTCGCATCGCGCCGCGAGGTGCGGGTGCTGATCCGCGACGCGCTGCGCAACATGGGCATGCTGGTCGACTTCGTCGCGTCGATCGGCGAGGCGGCGAGCTTTTGCCGCGAAGGGCTGCCGCACGCGATCATCATCGACGCGATCCTGAAGGGCGCGCGCTTCAGCTCGTTCCGCGACGAGATCCTCGGCGAGGTGCCCGACTTCGTCTTCATCGAGATCCTCGAGCAGGGCTCGACCTTCGAGATGTCGGGCACCAACGGCGCGCAGATGGCGCGGATCGGCCGCGACGTCGTCGCCAGCTCGCTGCCGGCGGCGCTGATGTTCGAACTGTCGCGCGGTCTTTGACGCGCTAGCGCGCGAACGCGCGCGACAGGATCGCGCTGCCGGTCGCAACCGGATCGCGACGGATCTTCTTCTCTTCCTCGCCGATCATGAAGTAGAGGCCGTCGAGCGTCTTGCCGGTCACGTAGCGCTCGACCGTCGCCGCGTCGCCGTGGACGAGGCCGAGCTGCGCGCCCTGCCCGGCGAGCGCGTTGTAGCGGCCGGCGAGGTCGACGCGATCGGTGTGTCGCTTGACGATCGGATAGAAGCGCTCGGCGAGCGGTGCGCGCGTCTTCTCCGCGAAGAAGCGCGTCACCGAGTCGTCGCCGCCGGTGACGATGGCGCGGGCATCGCTCACCGTCAGCGACTTCACGGCGCCGACGAGCAGGCTCTTCGCTTCGGGAACCGCCGCCTCGGCAGCGCGATTCATCGCCGTGACGAGTTCGTCGACGCGGCGCTGCTGGCCGGCCATGCGAAGCATCTTCGCAGCGTCTTCGAGATAGCCGGGCAGCGGAATGCGCACCTGTGGGTTGCCGAGAAAGCCGTCGGGCCGTCCGAGCGCGCTGACCGCGGCGCTGGCGCCGCGCTCGAGCGCGACGCGGATGCCGGCTGCCGCATCGGCGTTGCTCGGATCGGCGGCGTGTGCGCGTCGCGTGACGGCGAGCGGTGCGACGGCGAGAAAGACGGAAACATGACGTCGCTGCATGAGCACCTCCGCCGACGATTCTCCGTCTTCGGCGCTCAGCGCGTGCGCAGGCCGACGAGCGCGGCACCGACGATGAGCAGCGTCGCGATAGTGAGCGACGGCGTCAGCGTCCGCCCCGTCGTCGCTGCGAGCAGGAGCGTCGACGCGAGCGGCGTCAGGTAGCTGAGGAGCCCGATCCGGCGCGGGTCGCTGCGCTTCAGCGCCGCGTCCCAGAAGAAGAACGCGGCGCCGAGCGGACCGGCACCGACGACGACGATCAGCAGCCAGTCGCGCGACGAGAGCGCCACCGCCGGCTCGACGAGCGCGTGGCAGACGAGCGCAAACACGCCCGAGACGAGACCGAAGAGGCCGATCGCCGCCGTCGGGAAGTGCGCGACGCGCTGCGTGCCGAGCGAGTACGTCGCCCAGACGATCGCCGAGCCGGCTGCTGCGAGGTAGCCCCACGACAGCGTTGCCGCGATGCTGCGGCCGCCGACGATCGCGAGCGCGGCACCCGCGAATCCGGCAAGGGCGGCGAAGACATGCAGGGGCGTCAGCCGGATCCCCGGCAGCAGCACCGGCGCGAGGACGACGATGAGGAGCGGCCAGAGGTAGTTGACGAGGTTCGCTTCGAGCGGCGGCGCGGTCCTGAGCGCGACGAAGAGGAGGAAGTGGAAACCGAACAGGCCGTAGACGCCGAGCAGCAGCGTCGAAGGCGGAATCCGCCAGCGCCGCGCCAGCGGCCACGACGGCACGCTGCCGATGACGAGCGCGAGCCCGGTGAGCAGGAACGGCGGCACGTGCGCGAGCGCGACGCCGAGCGAGGCGAGCGTCGCCCAGAGCGCGATCGCGGCGAGCGCGCAGAGCGTTCCGGTCACGGGGCGCAGCGCACGACGCGGGCGCGCGACGCCGTCAGCGATGCAATGCGTGCCATCCGATCCAGAGGACGAACGCGACGCCGATCGCGATCGCGGGAACCTTCCAGCGTTCGCCGAGCTCGCTCCAGTCGGTCTCGTCGACGGTGCGGCCGCGCTGCGCGTCCGCCTCCGCCTGCAGCTGCGCCGCCCACTCGCGGCGACGCGGCAGGTCGGCCTCGAGCGCGTCGAGGCGACGACGGACGACGCCAGGCGACGGCCTTTCCGCGGCGGCGCGCAACGCCGGCGCGAGCGCCTGCACCTGCGCGTTCGCCTCCGCGAGGCTCGTGATCGCGAGCGTCGCGCCGCACTGCGCGCAACTGATCGTTTCGCCCGGCGGCAATGCCGCGCCGCACGCCGCGCAGTGCAGCGCGCCCTGCCGCTCGGGTGTCCGGTACAGCGCAGGCTGCTCGATGGTGTCGAGCGGATCGAGCGCGTGCGCAAGCCGGGCAACATCGAGCAGGCTCGGGATCGATTTGCACCACGGACAGAGCGCGTCGTCTTTGCCGATCGCGCCGCCGCAGTTGACGCAGTCGATGCGGCCGCGGTCGCGCAGCAGCTTGGCGCGATCGACCGTCGACATCGGCCGCAGCAAGCCTTTCTCCTGGAGAAACTGCGCGAACGACTGGTACGCGCCGTGGCGGCGCCTGCACTGCAGCTGCGACGAGCGGCCCCAGCGCGTCTGGTTGTGAGCGAGCTCGAGGGCGCCGTCGCAGCGCGGGCAGCGCGCGTCGTCGCGGAACAGCTCGTGCGGCAGCGTCTGCGACTCGGCCATCGCGCCGATCAGCTCGAGCAGCGCGGGTCCGCTCAGCTGCGCGGTCTCGGTGCCGTCGAACCAGACGAGGTCGCAGTGGCGGCAGACGTCGAGCTCGACGGTGCGGCCGTAATGGCCGGCGAGCGCGATGCGCTGCATCGACTGGCGGCAGTTGCCGCAGACGAGCGCCGGCTCGGCGGCCGCGCTCACGCGGGACTACGCGCCGACGCCCGCGGCATGCGCCTGCTGGTCGGCGTGGTAGCTCGAGCGGACGAGCGCGCCGACCGCAGCGTGGGAAAAGCCCATCGCCTCAGCCTCGCGCTCGAACATCGCGAACGTCGCCGGCTCGACGTAGCGGCGAACCGGCAGGTGGTGCGCGCTCGGTGCGAGGTACTGGCCGATCGTCAGCATGTCGACATCGTGTGCGCGCAGGTCGCGCATCACCTGCAGAATCTCCTCGTCGGTCTCGCCGAGTCCGACCATGACACCGCTCTTGGTCGGCACGTTCGGCACGAGCTCCTTGAAGTGCTTCAGGAGGTTCAAAGAAAACGCGTAGTCCGAGCCCGGGCGCGCCTGCTTGTAGAGGCGCGGCGCGGTCTCGAGGTTGTGGTTCATGACGTCGGGCGGCGCGGCCTTGAGGATCTCGAGCGCGCGGTCCATGCGGCCGCGGAAGTCCGGCGTCAGGATCTCGATCCTGGTCTCGGGCGAGAGCTCGCGCGTCTTCTCGATGCAGGCGACGAAGTGCGCCGCGCCGCCGTCGCGCAGGTCGTCGCGGTCGACGCTCGTGATGACGACGTACTTCAGCTTCAGCGCCGCGATCGTCTTGGCGAGATTCACGGGCTCGTCGGCGTCGAGCGGATCGGGACGGCCGTGGCCGACGTCGCAGAACGGGCAGCGACGCGTGCACTTGTCGCCCATGATCATGAACGTCGCCGTGCCCTTGCCGAAGCACTCGCCGATGTTCGGGCACGACGCTTCCTCGCACACCGTGTGCAGCCGGTGCTCGCGCAGGATCCGCTTGATCTCGTAGAAGCGTGAGCTCGCCGAGCCCGCCTTGACGCGAATCCAGTCGGGCTTCTTCAGCACCTCGGCGGCGGGGACGATCGGGATCGGGATGCGCGACGTCTTCGCCTCGGCCTTCTGCTTGGCGCTCGCGTCGTAGGTGGCGGGTGTCGTCATCGCGGGCTGAGGGTGGCGGAGAGCTTGGCGCCGAGCGTGGCAGCGACCTCGTCCCACGAGGCGCGAACGCCGATTGTAGAAAGATCGATCGTTTTCAGCCCCGGGTGGCCGCACGGGTGGATGCGCGCGAACGGAGCGAGGTCCATCGCGACGTTGAGCGCGACGCCGTGGTACGTGCGGTGGCGGCTGACCTTGACGCCGATCGCGGCGATCTTGCCGAGCCCGGCGAACGGGTCGGCTCCCAGCGACGCCGCCGGCAGCACGGCGTGGCCGAACGGCGCGTCGAGTCGGACGTAGACCCCGGGCTCGCCGCGGACGCGGTGGCCGGTGACGGCGAACGTCTCGAGCGTCTTGATCAGCGCCTGCTCGAGACGAAAGACGTATTCCTTGACGTAGATGCCGAGACGGCGCAGATCGACGAGCGCGTAGCCGACGACCTGGCCCGGGCCGTGGTAGGTGACCTGGCCGCCGCGGTCGCTGCGGACGACGGCGATCGCGCCGGGGTCGACGACGTGCTCGTCGCGACCGGCGATGCCCTGCGTGAAGACCGGCGGGTGCTCGCACAGCCACACCTCGTCCTCGCTGTCATCGCTGCGCGCCGCGGTGAAGTCGCGCATCGCGTCGAGCGCGAGGTCGTAGGCGACCGGGCCGAGCACCTTGACGATCATCGCCGGCTCGCCCGCGCCGGCGTGCTCAGAGCACGACCTTGACCATCGGATGCGTCGACAGCGTCCGGTACAGCTCGTCGAGCTGCTCGCGGCTGGTCGCGTTGATCGTGATCGTGACGCCGAGGTACTTCGAGCCGCTGCTCGGCCTGAGCTCGATCTCCGCGGCGTCGAAGGACGGGTCGAAGCGGCGCGCGATCTCGGTCACGGCGTGCACGAAGCCGTCGGCGTTGACGCCCATCACCTTGATCGGGAACCGGCACGGATACTCGATCAGCGACTCTTCGGCGGGGATCTCTCGCATCTGCGTGTTCATCCGGCCAAGATGGGGCCGGCGCAACGAACGGCAAGCGGACGCACCGTCAGATCGACTGCGTCAGCTTGGCGCGCTGGTACGCCTCGTAGAGCCGGCCGTAGACAGGCCCCGGCTTGCCGCGCAGCGCGCCGTGGCCGACGGCGTCGCCGTCGAGCGAGGTCACGGGCAGGATCTCCTTGGTCGCCGAGCTGAGCAGGAGCTCGTCGGCAGCGGTGACCTCGGACTCGGCGATCGCCCGCAGGTTGTAGGCGATGCCGCACTCCTCGCAGAGCTCCTTCATCAGCTCGACGCGAATGCCCTCGAGCACGAGCTTGCTCTTGGGCGGCCCGAGCAGCGCGCCCTCGTGGACGATCCAGACGTTCGACGCCGACGCTTCGGTGAGGTGGCCGGCGCGGAACATGATCGTCTCGACCGCGTCGCGGTCGGCCGACATCTGCCGCGCCAGCACGTTGCCGAGGAGCGACGTGCTCTTGATGTCGCCGCGCTCCCAGCGGAAGTCTTCGGCACTGATGCACGCGACGCCGTGGTGACGCTGCTCGGCCGACGGCGGCTTCATCGCGCTCGCCATCATGAAGACGGTCGGCTCGATGCCCTGCGGCATGACGTGGTCGCGCAGCGCGACGCCGCGCGTCACCTGCAGGTAGATGAGCTGGTCGGTCGCGCCGCCGCGCTCGGCGAGCGCATTGATGAGCTTCCGGCAGCGCTCGAGCCACTGGTCGCGTGTGTGCGGGTTCGAGATCCGCAGCTTCGTGAGGCTGCGGCCGAGGCGCGCCATGTGCTCGTCGAAGCGGAACAGCTTCTTCGCGTAGACCGGGACGACCTCGTAGATGCCGTCGCCGAAGACGAAGCCGCGGTCGAGCACCGAGACCTTCGCCTCGACCAGGGGCAGGTACTCGCCGTTCAGGTAGCAGAGCGTGTCGGGAAGATGGACCTGCATGGCGCCATTCTCACTTGATCCAGAGTCGGAGTGCGTCCCAGGCGCGGCCGAGGATGCCGCTCTGCTCGACCGGCTCCATGACCACCAGCGGGACATCGGCGACCGGCGTGCCCGACGCCGTCGCGACCAGGATCTTGCCGACCTTCTGCCCCTTGGCGAGCGGTGCGATCAGCGGGTCGGTGCGCTCGATCTTGGTCTGCAGCTTCCCGCCCTCGCCCTTCGGCACGCTGATGTAGAGCGCGCCGCTCGGCCCCAGCTTGGCGACGTTGGCGGTGCCCTTCCAGACCTGCGGCGTGACGATCGGCTTGCCGTCGTCGAACAGGCGCACTGTGTCGAACGCCTGGAAGCCCCAGTTGAGGAGCTTCTGGCTCTCGTTGGCGCGCGCCTCCATCGACGTCGTGTTGAGGACGACGGTCATGATCCGGCGCTTGCCCGCGCCGCCCGCCGGGCCCAGGTTCGGGAACTCGCGGGCCGCGGTGGCGAGCAGGCAATAGCCGGCGGCCTCGGTGTAGCCCGTCTTCATGCCGTCGACGGTCGGGTCGCGGCGCAGCAGGAGGTTGCGGTTCGGCTGCGCGATGTTGTTGAACTTGTATTCCTTGATCGAGTAATACGGAAAGTACTCGGGGAAGTCGCTGATGATGTGCGCCGCGACCGTCGCCATGTCGCGCGCGCTGCTGTAGTGGCCGGGCTGCGTCAAGCCGGTGACGTTCTTGAAGCTGGTGTTCTTCAGGCCCCAGGCCTGCGCCTGCCGGTTCATCGCGTCGACGAAGACTTCGACGCTGCCAGACACGCCTTCGGCAAGCGCGACCGAAGCATCGTTGCCGCTCTCCACGATCAAGCCCTTCAGCAGCTCGTCGACCTTGGGCGTCATCGTCGTGTCGATGAACATCAGCGATCCGCCGCCCTTGCGCTCGGCCCACGCGAGCTTCGAGACCGGCAGCGTCTGCTCGAGCGTCAGCTTCTTGTCCTTGAGTGCCTGGAAGACGATGTAGGCGGTCATCAGCTTGGTGAGCGACGCCGGGTCGTAGTGCGCGTCGGCATCGCGCTCGGCGAGCGTCTGCTTGGTCGTGAGATCGAGGACGAGATAGCTCTTCGCGGCGACCTCGGGAGGCTGCAACGCCTGTGCCGCAGCGGCGCCGGCGAAGACGAAGAGGACGGAGACGACGAGTGCGCGCGCGAGCGGACGAAACACGGACATTGGCGGAGTGAGGACGAGGTGAAGGGGATGGTCAGGAAACGGCGAGATCGCGCAGCTCGCGGACGAGGACCTTCTTCAGCAGGGCGATCTGGCCATGGAAGAAATGGCCGACCCCGGGGAAGACGATCACCGGCAGGCCCTGCGGCCGCGCCCACGCGAGCGTCGCGGCGAGCGGAACGAGCTCGTCGCTCTCGCCGTGGACCACGATCGTATCCGCTGGCACGGTGCGCACTGCCTGCTTCTCGGTCGACGGCCCGACCAGGACGATCCGGCGCGGCTTGGCATCGTCGGCGAGCCGCGACGCCGCTTCGACGGCGACGTAGCCGCCGAACGAGAAGCCGCCGAGCAGCAGCGGCTTGTTCGCGAACTCGTCGCGCCGTCGCCATTCGGCGATGACGGCGAGCGCGTCTTCGACCTCGCCGACGCCGTCGTCCCACGCGCCTTCGGAAGCGCCGACGCCGCGGAAGTTGAAGCGCACGCTCGCCCAGCCGACGTCGATGCACGCACGCGCGATCGTTTGCGAGACCTTGTTGTCGAGCGTGCCGCCGCCCTGCGGGTGCGGATGGCAGACGACCGCGAGCCCGTGCGATGCCGCCGCCGGGCGGTCGACGGCGCATTCGATCCGACCTGCCGGACCGTCGATCAGCTCGCGAACCGTTCGCGGCGTCATGGCGTCGGCAACGGCGCGCGGCCTAGCGGCCGATGTCCGGCGGCAGCAGCAGCCGCGTCACGACCTCGCCGCGCTCGAGATGCGACTCGACGATCTCGTCGATGTCGTGCTCGTCGACGTACGTGTACCAGACGCCCTCGGGGTAGACGACCGCGACCGGCCCACCCTGGCAACGGTCGAGGCAACCCGACTTGTTAACGCGCACCTTGCCCGGCCCGGCGAGGCCCGCCTTCTTCACCCGCGACTTGCAGTGGTCGAACGCCTGCTGCGCGCCGTCGTGGGCGCACGACTTCTCGCCGTTCTCGCGGTCGTTGAGGCAGAAGAAGATGTGCCGCTGGTAGTAGGGGACCGGCATCGGCGGGGCAGGTTCGGCGAAGCGCGAAGCCTACACGCCCGGCGGAGCCCCTACGCGGTCAGAGGCTCTCGGCGGGGTCGAAATCGAGCTCGACCTTGGCGCCGTTCGGGTCGTAGGTGAAGAGCTGCCAGATCCCCGAGTCCTTCTGCCGGCGCAGGTCGTAGCGCATGCCTGCGGCGTCGAAACGCGCCTTCACGCTCTTCACGTCCTTGGCCGTGAACGCCATGTGGTCGATGACGCCGGCGCGCTGCTCGGGCGGCTTGCGGTCGAAATAGAGGTGGACGATCGCGCCCGGGGCGTCGCCGTAGAGCCAGGCGCCGTCGAAGCCGAGGTCGGGGCGATGTCCTTCGCGCAGGCCGAGCAGGCCGACGTAGAAGTCGAGCGTCTTCTGCCGGTCTTCGGCGATGACGGTGAAGTGGTTCATGCCGACGATCATCGAGCTCTCCCGTGCGGTTCGGTGGTTGTCAGGCGACGAGGACGAGCGCACCGGTCGTGCGCCGCGACTCGAGCCGCGCGTGCGCTTCGGCGGCGGCGCCGAGCGCGTGGCGCTCGATCGGCGGGGCCCGCAGCGTGCCGTCGGCGAGCGCGTCCCAGACGCGGCGGGCACGCTCGGCAAGGCTCGCGTGCGTCGCCACGTAGTCGAACACCGCGGGTCGCGAGAAGGTGATCGACTTGGCGACGAGCTCGTCGCTCGAGATGGATTGCAGCGCGCCGCTCGCCTGGCCGAGGCTGATCCAGTGTCCGCGCCGGGCGAGCGCGGCGAAGTTCTCGTCGCGCGCGGCATCGCCGATGCCGTCGACGAGCACGTCGACGCCGTCGAACTGCCGCTGCACGGCGTCGGCGAACTTGTGCTCGCGCGTCACGATCGGATGCTCGCAGCCGTAGGCGCGCGCGACGCGCGCCTTCTCTTCGCTCGAGACGGTGCCGATCACCGTGGCGCCGAGGCGGCGCGCCCAGTTGCAGACGAGCAACCCGACGCCACCGGCCGCGGCGTGGACGAGGATCCGTTTTCCGGGGCCGACGCGGCCGAGGTCGCGCAGCACGAAGTCGGCGGTGATGCCCTTCAGCAGCGTCGCCGCGGCGACGTCGTCCTCGATCTCGGGCGGCAGGCGCACGACCCAGTCGGCGGGAACGGTGCGCACGCTGCAGTACGCGCCCGGCACCGCGGCGAGGGTCGCGACGCGGTCCCCGGGGAGAAAGCCGCTCACGCCCGCGCCGACGTCGACGACGCTGCCCGCCGCTTCCATGCCGAGGACGCCGGGCAGCGGCAGCAGCGCCGGGATCCAGCCTTTGCGGAGATAGACGTCGAAGTAGTTGACGCCGATCGCGCGCTGGCGGATGCGCACTTCGCCGGCGGCGGGCGCGCTCGCCTCGCCGTCGTCGGCTTCGAGCACCTCCGGGCCGCCATAGCGGCGAACGACCGCGCGCCGCGACGGCATCGCGACGCCGATCGGCATCGCCGAGGCGCTGCCCGCCGGCCCGCGCAAGTCCTCGCCGCGCGCGAGGTAGCGGCGCAGGTTGGCGAAGCCGGCTTCGTAGACGTCGTGCGCGACCATCTGCGCGAGCGCGCGCTCCTGACCCGGCGGCGTCGCGAAGGTCGACTCCCAGTGCCAGAACGTGCGGTCGCCGTCGGTCACCGGCTTCAGCGTCACGGTCGCCACGTAGCGCTGCAGCGCCACCGTCGCGTCGACGATGCAGTACGTGCTGCGATGCTCGCTGTCGGAAAGCGTCAGCAGCTGCTCGCGGATGCGGTGGCCGTCCTTCAGCGTGAAGCTGCGCACGCAGCCGACCTGGTCGCTGCGCTCGCCGCCCTCGATCCGGCTCTCGGCAACGACGTCGTGCCAGAGGTGATGGCTGTTGAAGTCGCGCAGCACCGCCCAGACGCGCTCGATCGGCGCATCGATCACGGTCGAGCGGACGACGCGCTGCACGCTTTGCTCGCTCGCGTCGCGCGCGCCGCCGCTAGCGGCGCGCGAAGTGGCGCTTCAGGGCGTCGAAGCCGCCCTGGAAGACGCCGTCGCCGATCGTCTCGACGAGCTCGCGCTCGCGACCCTCGGCGCACTCGAACTCCGCGCTCCACTCGGCAAAGCAGCGCGCGCCGTCGGTCACCGGCGTCAGCTTGATCGTCGCGACGTAGTGCTCGACGCCCATCGGGCTTTCGAGGATCTCGTAGACGCACTGGTAGTCGTAGTCCGAGAGCGCGAGCAACCGTTCGCGGATCGTGCCGCCGTCGCGGGTGTGGAAGTGGCGGATGCAGCCGACGCGGTCGCTCGCCTCGCCGTTCTCGATCCGGCTGTCGGCGATCCCCGGGTGCCACAGCGGCATGCCATTGAAGTCGCGGATGCGCGACCACACGGTGTCGGCGCTGGCGTCGATGACGCTCGAGACGTAGACGCGGATCACGCGCGCGACCTCCTCACTCGCTGCTCTGGTTGCGCGGTCCCGGCGGCAGCGCCGCCGGGCCGCCGCTCACGCCGCCGACGAGGCGCTGGATGTCGCCGCCTTCGATGCCGATCTCGCGCAGCAGCTGGTCGACGAGCGGCGCCTGCGCGCGATAGCGCAGCGCCGAGTTGACGAGCCCGTCGGAGAAGCTGCCCGGGTGCGCGCCGTCGCCGCCGTTGCCGCTGCCGCCTCCGCCGAGGCCGTCGACGTGCAGGATCTTGATGCCTTCGATCCGCTCCATCGGCCGCACCGATTCGCGGATGATCGCCTCGGCCTTCTCGACGAGCCTCATGCGCAAGGCGGAGGCGCGCGCCTCGGGCGAAAGCATGTTGTGCGCGTCGTTCATCATCCGCGCCGCCTCGGCCTCGATCTCGGCGCGCACGCGCATCGCCATCGAGCGAATCTTCTCGGCGTCGGCGTCGGCCTCGGCCTGGGCGCGGATCGCGGCGCCACGGTCGACGCTGGCCTCCTTCTCGGCGCGCGCCGCGCTCGTCAGCCGGAGCGCCTCGCGCTCTGCCGCCTGGCGCGACCCGATCAGCTCGATCGCCTTCTTGCGCTCGGCCATCTCGACCTCGCGCGCGGTGAAGACCTTCTCCTCGGCGGTGACCGCGTCGGCGCGCGCCGCGTCGGCCGCCGCCTGGGCGACGCTTTGCGCCTCGCTCTCCTTGGCGACCGCGATCGCGCGCTTCTGCTCGGCGAGCTCGAGCGCCATCCGCCGTTCGATCTCGGCGGCCTGGATCGCGCGCTCCTTGGCGATCCGCTCCTGCTCGATCGTCTGCTCGGAGCGAATGCGCGCAGCGTCGATCGTCTGCTTGGCGGCGATCTGCGCGCCTTCGCCCTGCTCCTCGCGCTGCGCGCGCTCGGTCATCAGCTCGGCGCGCTGACGCGCGCGCGCGATCTCGACCTCGCGCTGCTGCGCGATGCGCGCGTACTCGCCTTCGCGGTCGATCTCGAGCGAGAGCTTCTCGGCTTCGAGATTCTTGTTGCGGATCGCGATCAGGGTGTCCTGCTCGACGTCGTTTCGCTGCTTCTTGCGCTGCTCGATCGTCTCCGTGAGGCGCGTCAGGCCCTCGGCGTCGAACGCGTTGCTCGGGTTGAAGAACTCCATCGAGGTCTGGTCGAGCTGCGTCAGCGACACCGACTCGAGCTCGAGGCCGTTCTTCGTCAGGTCCTCGGCCGCCGCCTCGCGGACGCGGCGGACGTACGCGCCGCGCTTCTCGTGGAGCTCCTCCATCGTCATCTCGGCCGCTGCGGTGCGCAGCGCGTCGACGAACTTGCCCTCGACGAGCTCCTTCAACTGCTCGGGCTCCATCGTGCGAAGGCCGAGGGTCTGCGCCGCCGCCGCGACCGCCTCGGGGCGCGCCGCGACGCGGACGTAGAACTCGGCGACGAGGTCGACGCGCATCCGGTCGCGGGTGATCAGCGCCTTGTCGCGGCCGCGCGCGACCTCGAGCCGGAGCGTGTTCATGTTGACCGGGATGACGTCGTGGACGATCGGCAGCACGAACGCGCCGCCGTCGAGGACGACGCGCTGGCCGCCGAGGCCGGTGCGCACGAACGAGCGCTCCTTCGAGCTCCTCAGGTAGAGCCAGTGGAGCAGCCAGACGACGATCGCGACGACGATCGCGACGACGATCAGGCCGAGGATGAAGCTGCCGAATTGGGCGCCGGTCATGGTCTGTCTCCTGAAATCCGGGTGAAGCGCCGCGTCGTCTCGGTGAGCGCGGTCTCGGTCGGGAGCCGCTCCATCGAGCTCGCGCCGTAGAAGCCGTGGCACGACGGGCAATGGGAGAGGATGAAGGTGGCGTCTTCGGGCGTGGCGATCGGGCCGCCGTGGCAGAGCACGATGACGTCGTCGCGCACCGAGCGCGCCGCCGCGGCGCGCGCCTCGATCAGCGGCACGCAGTCGGCGAGCGAAAGCGCGGTTGCGGCGCCGATCGAGCCGCCGGTGGTGAGGCCGAGGTGGCAGACGACGATGTCGGCGCCGGCCTGGGTCATCGCGCGCGCCTCGTCCTCGCCGAAGACGTAGGGCGTCGTCAGCAAGTCGAGCGCGTGCGCGCGCGCGATCAACTCGACCTCGAGGCCGAAGCCCATCCCGGTCTCCTCGAGGTTGGCGCGAAACGTGCCGTCGATGAGCCCGACGGTCGGGAAGTTCTGCACCCCCGAGAAGCCGAGGACGATCAGGCGCTGCAGGAACTCGTCGGCGATCAGGAAGGGGTCGGTGCCGTTGACGCCGGCGAGCACGGGCGTGTGCTTGACGACCGGGAGCACCTCGCGCGCCATCTCGCAGACGATCTCGTTGGCGTTGCCGTACGCGAGCAGCCCCGCGAGCGAGCCGCGGCCGGCCATGCGGTAGCGGCCCGAGTTGTAGATGACGATGAGGTCGATGCCGCCGGCTTCCTCGCACTTCGCCGACAGGCCCGTGCCCGCGCCGCCGCCGATCAGCGGCCGGCCGGCGGCGATCTTGGCGCGGAAGCGCTCGAGGAGCGCTGCCCTAGCGATGCGCGGCATGGGCCCTGCCTTGCGTCCGCCGCTCGGCGCTCGCGGCGGCGTCGCGCCAGGCGGCGACGAGCGCGTCGGCGAACGCTTCGTCGTTGATGTGCAGCGGCAAGCGCACGAGCTTCTTGTCGCCGCCGCTGCGAAAGCCCGCCTCGATCGCGGCGAAGAGCGCGCGGTCGGCGTCGGGGTCGTGGAACGGCTGTCCGGGGCGATCGATCGCCGAGACCCCGCCTTCGGGGATGAGGAAGCGCACCGGCCCGTTCATCGCGTTGAGCTTGGCGGCGATGAAGGCGCCGATCGCCTTGCACTCTTCGACCGTCGTGCGCATCAGCGTCACGGTCGGGTTGTGGCGGTACAGGTTGCGGGCGCGAAAGCGCTCGGGCACCGAGTCCCAGGCGCCGAAGTTGACCATGTCGAGCGCGCCGCACGAGCCGACGTACGGCAGCGCGTGGCGCGCGAAGACGTCGAGCCGCGTCGGCCCGGCCGAGAGCACGCCGCCGCCGATCTCGTCGGCGATCTCGGTCGTCGAGACGTCGATGACGCCGGCGAGCAGGCCAGAGTCGACGAGCTTTTCCATCGACTGGCCGCCGACGCCGGTGGCATGGAAGACGATGCAGTCGACTTCGTCGGCGAGCCGCTTGGTGACCGTCTGCACGCACGCCGTGGTGACGCCGAACATCGTCAACCCGACCGCGGGCTTGGCGCTGGCCGACGCGACCGCAGGGTGCGCGATCATGCCGGCGAGCGCATTGGCGGCGTTCGCGAGCACCTGCTCGCTGATGCGATGGATGCCCTGCACGTCGGTGACCGAGTACATCATGCAGATGTCGCTCGGGCCGACGTACGGCCGCGTGTCGCCGCTCGCCATCGTCGAGACCATGACCTTCGGGACGCCGACCGGGAGCGCCCGCATCCCGCTCGTCGCGAGCGTCGTGCCGCCCGAGCCGCCGGCGCCGATCAGGCCGCCGATGTCGCTGCGCGATTGCACGAAGCGCGCGAAGGCGAGCGCCATCGCGGTCACTGCGCTGCCGCGGTCGCCGCTGAAGACCGCGGCCTCGCCGTCGGGGTGGTGGCGCGCGACTTCGCGCGGATGGACCGACGCCGTCGACGTCTTGCCCGACGTTGCGAGGTCGACGGTGACGACGCGCACGCCGCGGCGTTCGAGCTGCTGGCGCAGGAACTGCAGCTCGCGGCCCTTGGTGTCGAAGGTGCCGACGACGTAGGCGGCGCGCCCGCTCGTCGCCGCGACGCGAAAGTCGAGCACCTGCGCCGTGCCGCTGCTCGCGCTCGGCGATGACGCCGCGGGCGGCGACGACCGGCCCGGGTTCGACGGCTCGGCCTCCGCCGGCGTCGCCGCGATCGGCGTCGCCGCTGCGCGCGGAATGTCGGCGACGCGTCCGGCCGTGCCGGCGGCATTCCAGCGGTTGAAGCCGCGCACCGACGCCGGCGCCAGGTCGTCGAGTGTCGGCGCGCCGTCGCCGTGGGCGCGGCGCACCGTCAGGACTTCGGTCGTGGTCTCGTCGCTCGTCGGCGCCGGCTCGGCGGCGTCGCCGCCGTCGCCGCCTGCGCGCAATCCGAGCAGGCGCTCCTGCAGCGCGCGGTCGGCGCCGAGCTCGCTCGCCGCCATCTCGCGCGCGATGCGGCCGTTGACCATCACGCCGACGCGATCGGCGACGTCGATCGCGACGCCGAGGTTCTGCTCGATCAAGAGGACCGCGATCTCGGCCTCTGCGGCGAGGCCGCGCAGCGCGTCGACGACCTGCTCGACGACGATCGGCGCGAGGCCCTCGGTCGGCTCGTCCATGACGAGGAGCTTGGGCGCGAGCAGCAGCGCGCGGCCAATCGCGAGCATCTGCGACTCGCCGCCGGAAAGCTCGGCGCCGCCGTGGCCGCGCCGCTCGGCGAGGCGCGGAAAGAGCTCGTAGATGCGCGCGATCTCGCGCCGGTCGCGCGCGACGAGGCGCAGCGTCTCCTCGACGCTCAGCGACGGCCAGATGCGCCGGCCCTGCGGCACGTACGCGATGCCGCGCCGCGTGATCCGGTGTGGCGCCAGGCCGCGGATCTCCTCGCCGCGCAGCTTGATGCTGCCGCTCGCCGGCACGAGGCCGGTGATCGCGTTGCACAGCGTCGTCTTGCCCATGCCGTTGCGGCCGACGATCGCGAGCACGCCGCGCTCGAGCACCAGGTCGATGCCCTGCAGCACGTGGGCGTGGCCGTAGTGGACGTCGAGACGCGCGATCTCGAGCACCGGCGCGCCGGGGCGTGTCGATTCGCGCGCGGACGCAGCGCCGGCCGGGCGCTGGGCCGCTCCCGAGCCCGGCCGCGCCCCCTCGGGGGGCAGCGAACGCAGTGAGCGTGGGGGCGCCATCAGTGGCGCCCTCCCATGTAGATGTCCTGCACCTCGCGGTCGTTCTCGATCTCCTCGGGCGTGCCGGTCTTCAGGACGCGGCCGTTGTGCATCACGGTGATGCGCGTCGCCGCGCGCATCGCGATCTCGAGGTCGTGCTCGATCAGGAGAAAGCTCATGTGCGCCGGCAGCGACGCGAGCAGCGCGACGAGCTCGCGCCGCTCGGCGGGCGAGAGGCCGGCCGCGGGCTCGTCGAACAGGATCATGCGCGGCGCACCGGCGAGCGCCATCCCGATCTCGAGCTGGCGCTGCTGGCCGTGCGCGAGGTTGGCGACGCGCTCGTCGGCGATGTGCGCGAGGCGCGCGCGATCGAGCAGGTCGCGCGTCGCGACGCTCGATGGATGCCGCGGGCCGGGACGGCGAAAGCTGAAGCGCCCGCTCGCGACGCCGCGCACCGCGAGGAACAGATTGTCGCGCACCGTTAGGTCGCGAAAGAGCAGCGAAGACTGGTACGTGCGCCTGAGGCCCTTGCGGATGCGCTCGTGCGGCGGCAGCGCCGTGATGTCTTCGCCGAAGAAGAGGATCCGCCCGCCGGTGGGCGGAAAGTCGCCGGTGATGGCGTTGAAGAGCGTCGTCTTGCCGGCGCCGTTGGAACCGAGGATCGCGGCCTTCTCGCCGGCCGCGACCGAGAGGGTGACGTCGTCAACCGCGCGCAGCGCGCCGAACGTGCGCGACACGCCGGCGAGCTGCAGCGCGTCGCCCGAGAGCAGCGAGCTGCCCTGGCCGGGCGCGGCGCGCGGTGCCCGCGCGGCACCTTGCGGGCTGCGCGGGTGCAGCGACGTGATCGACGCCATCGCCGCGTTGCCTACTTGCGGCAGTCGGGGACGTCGCGCGAGCCGAGGCCCATCTTCTTGAACTCGGCTTCGGAGAGGCCGAGCGTCTGCGAGATGTTCGGCACCGTTTTCACGACCTTGTTGTAGAACGAGCCGTCCGGCGCCTTCGTGACCTCGGTGATGTAGGTCGTGCCGACGCCGTTGCGGTTGCCGTCGATCTTCACCTCGCCCGCCGGGCCCTTGAAGTTCGTCTTCTGCAGCGCGTCGCGATACGCCTTCTGGCCGTTCGAGAGGTCGCCCTTGACCGCATCGAGCGCCTCGAGCGTGGCGCGGGTGTTGATGTAGTACAGGTACGCGAACAGCGACGGGCTCGGGAAGCCGTCCTTGAACTGCGCCTTGTAGTCGGCGACGAACTTCTTCCACTCGGGCGTGTCGATCGAGTCGGCCATCGGGCCCGCCGAGGCGGTGCCGAGCAGCGACTCGCGGCGCTTGCCCTTGTAGTTGAGCACCGTCTGGTCGACCGTGATCGAGCCGCCGACCATCGGCTTGGCGCCGCCGGCCTGCTCGTACTGGTTGAGGAAGTTCACCGCGTCGCTGCCACCGAGGACGACGACCACCGCGTCGATGTCCTTCGGGATCTTCGCGACCACCGAGGCGTAGTCCTTGGTGCCGAGCGGCACCCAGGCCTTGTCGACGACCTTGCCGCCCTTGGCGCAATAGCTCGCCATGAAGCCCTGCACCTGCGAGTACGGGAAGCCGTAGTCCTCGGCGACGAGGAACACCTTCTTGTAGCCCTTGCCGAGCGCGTGCTCGCCGAGGCCGACCATCCACTGCGCGCCTTCGGTGTTGAAGCGGTAGAAGTTCGGCGCCGGGTCGACCAGCGTCGTCGCCTGCGCGCCCGACGAGCCGTTGATGAACGTCACGTCGGGGTGCGACTTGGCGTAGTTCTTGACGGCGATGCCTTCGTCGCCCGACAGCGGCCCGATCATGATCTGGACCTTGTCCTGCTCGACGGCCTTTCGCGTCGCGGCGACCGCCTTGTCGGGCGTCGCGTCGGACGACAGCTTGATGAACTCGATCTTCTTGCCGCCGGCCATGCCGTTCTTTTCCTTGAGCGCCATGTCGGCGCCGCGGAAGCCGTCCTGCCCCGGCACGGCGAACGGTCCCTCGAGGTTCGTCAGCAGCCCGATCTTGAGCGTCTCCTGGCTCCACGCCGAGCCCATCAGGGCCGTCGCGGCGGCCGCACCGACGACACTGCGCAGCCAGATCCTTCTTTTCGTCTCTCTCACGGTTGTCTCCTTGTTTGCTGGGGGGTCTGGGTCTTGACCAGGCTGGAGCGAAGCTTCGCCCACAACCCGAGCAGACCGTCGGGGGAAAACAGGACGATGGCGAGGAACCCTGCGCCGATCACGAGGTTGAAGCGCTCGCGCACGAACAGGTCGATCGCGAAGTTCTGCAGCAGCACGTAGACGATCGCGCCGACGAAGGCGCCGATCGGATGCTTCATGCCGCCGAGCACGGCGATGATCAGAATCGAGATCATCGCGCCGAGGTTCACGGTGCCGGGCGAGATGCGGCCGTTGTACCAGACCATCAGCACGCCGCCGACCGCGGCGAGCAGGCCCGAGACGGCATACGCGGCGACGCGGTGCGCGGTGACGGCGTAGCCGAGCGAGGCCATCCGCCGCGGGTTGTCGCGAATCCCCTGCAGCGCGATTCCGAATGGCGCGCGCACGAGGTGGCGAACCAGGAAATAGCCGGCGAGCGCGCAGGCGAGCGCGGTGAAGTAGAACGCCACCGGATCGCGCGACTCGGTGCCGAGGACCTCGGGCGCGCCGGCTCGGTTGAAGCCCTGGAAGCCGTTGAAGACGGTGTAGTTCTGCTGCGCGAGGTAGAAGAACGCGACGCCGATCGCGAGCGTGATCATGATCGTGTAGATGCCCTCGGTGCGCACCGAGAGCCAGCCGACGGCAGCGGCGAACGCGGTCGCGAGGGCGATCGCGACCGCCGACGCGAGCCACCATGGCCAGCCGAGGCTGATCGCCGCTGCGCTGCTGGTGCCGAAGACGGCGACACCGTAGCCGGCGACGCCGGCAATCGTCATCTGCGCGAGCGAGACCATGCCGCCATAGCCGCCGAGGAACGTCAGCGAGAGCGCGATCAGGCCGAGCGCGAGTGCCTGCGCGCCGATCTGGTAGGTGAAGAACGGCGACGCGACGAACGGATAGACGATGAGCGCGGCGAGAACGACGATGTGGCGCGGCCGGATGCGTGCGAGCCAGCGCCCCGGCCACGACGGCACCGTTTCGGCGGCGGACGACGGCAGCGCCTGCACCGATCGAGCGGCTGGAGCGCGCACGGTCGGCGCCGCAGCGGCTGCCGCCGAGTTCATCGCCCGTCGCCACTGCGCCGCGCTCATCCCGCCCTCCCCAGGATCCCGCGCGGCCGAACCGCGAGCACGACGACCATGATCACGAATGTGAAGACGACGCTGTAGGTCGGCGCGTAGGCGAGGCCGAACTGCTCGGCCAGGCCGATCAGCAGCGCGCCGATCGAAGCGCCGACGACGCTGCCCATGCCGCCGACGATGACGACGACGAGCGAGGCGAGCAGGTAGCGCGTGTCCTCGCCGGGCGAGATCGAGAGCGCGGTGCCGCCGACGACGCCGGCGAGCCCGGCGAGGCCGGCGCCGATCGCGAACGTGATCGCGAAGACGAGCTGGACGTTGACACCCGAGGCGGCGAGCATGCCGCGGTCGTCGACGCCGGCGCGGATCATCATGCCGACGCGGGTGCGGGCGAGAAACGTCCACAGGCCGATGCCGATGACGATCGCCGCGATCAGCACCGCGATCCGGTAGGTCGGAAATTTCTCGACCACCGGCAGCACGGTCGAGCCGTAGATCAGCGGCGGCGGATCGAAGGTGTAGATCTCGCCGCCGAATCCCCACAGCATCAGGTCGGCGAGCACGATCGACAGGCCGATGGTCACCAGCGTCTGCCGCAGGTCCTGCCCCTCCATGTGGCGAAAGACGAGCACCTGCATCAGCAGGCCGAGGACGGCGGCCGAGAGGAATCCGGCGGCGACCGCGAGCAGCCACGAGCCGGTGTGGTCGCCGACGACCCAGCCGACATAGGCGCCGAGCAGATAGAGCGAGCCGTGCGCGAGGTTGACGTTGCGCATCAGCCCGAACACGAGCGTGAAGCCGCTCGCGACGAGGAAGTAGAGCGACGCGAGCGTCAGGCCGTTGAGCAGCGTCTTCAAGTAGAGCGGCGCGTTGTCCACGAGCGCCCACGCCGAGAACGCGACGATCGCGAGCGCGAGCAGCGCGAGCAGCGCACGCGAGATCCTGGTCACGCCGCTCTCCTCACGCGGCGCGCTCCCAGCGCCGCTGCGACGCGATCTCGGGCGCCTTGGCGAACTCGCCGTCCTTCATCACGGCGAGGATCCGCTTCGGGTCGCGCAGGATCGCGAGGTTCGCGAGCGGGTCGCCGTCGACGAGCAGGAGGTCGGCGAGAAAGCCCTCCTTGACGATGCCGAGCTCGCTCGGCTTCATCATGATCTGGCCGCCGTAGAGCGTCGCCGAGCGGATCGCCTCCATCGGCGTGAAGCCGAGGTACTTGACGAAGAACTCGAGGTCGCGCGCG
>Ga0207689_10001137_pt1 | contig 25668 bp, 21 predicted proteins | sample KBSMisM52_FD_184312 | JGI IMG/M metagenome (GOLD analysis project Ga0207689, IMG submission 184312) | Miscanthus rhizosphere microbial communities from Kellogg Biological Station, Michigan, USA - KBS Miscanthus M5-2 (SPAdes) (version 2) | ecosystem: Host-associated > Plants > Roots >... | reverse complement strand
ATTACTTTCTGCGCTTAATTTTTCATCGTATCTTATCTTTTAAAAAAGTGCAAATATTTAGTAAGTCGTAAATAGGAGTAAGCTGAAATGAAAAAAATACCTATAAGGCAACTCGGTCCCGCTCAACAGGAATCCAAAGAATAATAATGATTGTCGCTTTGAAAGTCGTGATTTATTATGTCATAAATCTCTGTGACTTTACAGTCAGGTCAGAATGCCTTTGTACTTTTACAAAGACCTGTTTAAATTTAAAATATACACTATGCTTGAAATAAGACCAATATGTGAGCAATGTGGCAAACCACTTCCTCCCAATGCTACGGATGCGATGATCTGTACTTTTGAATGCACCTATTGCGCAGATTGTGTAAATAACATATTGTATAATGTATGCCCAAAATGCAGAGGCGGGTTTGAAAAAAGGCCGATACGGACAAAATATGCGTTGCAGAAACATCCTGCTGCGACTACACGGGTTTTTGCTCCATTGGACCCGATACTTTTCAAACCAATCCTCGAAAAACTAAAGGAAGTAAAACCTGAAGACAGATGAAGTTCATAGAAAGTTTCAGCAATTAAGGACTGTGTTCCGGCAGCTTATCTTAATAGCTATTTTATAATAATTACTCCCTTGTTATTTTGTCTCTTTATAGTCAGCAGGCCTCCATTGGTAAATGGTTTCCAGGTAAAGCCTTCACCCGACAGCTTATTTAATTCTGCTGCCGGCCGCCTGTCAAACAATACTGCAGAAGGTTTTTTTGATAAACGAACCTTCTCTATCCCTGATTTGTCAAACGTTTTATAAAAAACAGCGACTTTATCCCGGTCAATATTCTCCAGGTCGCCCCCGTAATATTTTTCCGGTAATGGCGCATAGCAGACTTCCTGTATAACTGAAGAGGTAGAGAGAATATGTTCCTGGTCCCGCGGGGCGGTTTCGGGAGCGGCGGCCATTGCATACAGGAAATGCCGGACATAATCGCCATAACCATCGGTCAGCCATACATCATTTGTAGGATAATAATTTTTCCCATCATGGTCTACCATATATGTTGCCCAATTGAGCTGGCGGATCGCATTGTTATAATTTAATTCCTCACCGGTCATGTTCATGTATTGCAACTCCGCGGCGGCTTGTCTCGCTGTATGACTGTTTCCGGGTTGCAGGTAAGCAGTCTGTTCATTAATAACAATAACAGCATATTTTTTCCATTCCCTATTGGCCATTTTCAGATAGACCCAATCAAAAATCTTTTTTACTTCTGTTTTCCACCCGGGAAACAGGTCGGGATGATTCATCATGAATTGCGCAAAGGTTATGGCATTGATCTGTGTGTCGCTCCAGCCAGGTACATCTTCGAAGAACGGACCCCATTTATTATTCTGCAACGGATATCTTTTCATCCAGCGGATAATTTTGTCAGCCGCCTGTTTATACAATTCCGTTTTGCCTGTTTTCATTTGTTGCAATTCCAGGAACAGTTCTAACGCAGGTGCCCAGTTTGTTGTGTAGCTACTGTAGACTGTCGTTTGTTTTTCTCCACTATTGTTTTTAAGTATGCCGGTCTGACCCGTGTATGCATTTACTTTAAATGGAAGCGGCGAATTATTTTCATCTCCTTCTTTTGTATGTTTTGCCAGCGTATTCGCAATCTTTACGGCGGCAGCAAGGTATTCATCATCGGTTATATTCGGATAATGCTCGCCGGTAGTCATTTTATACAAATGAAGAAGTTCCAACCCGAATGAACCTGCTTTATCAGGTTGCGTATAATTCCTGCCAATAATCATATCGCCATCATAGCTACCGGAATAAATAAGCGTGTTGTATGGAAACGGAATATCCGGCCACGCAACGTTTGGCGGAGAAAAGCCATGACCCAGGTAGTAATCTGACATAAATTTCATATTCTCTTTGATCCGCTCATTACCTGAATATCCATAGAGCAATTGCCAGGATGATAATGCCATTGAAATCTGATCGCCTCCAATACCGCGGGCGTCATTCACACCCGGTTTCCACACCTGGTGGTTCATATAATATGGAATGCCATTTATATCTGCACGCATTGTATCCCAGAAATTCCAAACCAGGTTTATTGCGTGGTCCCATGCCTTGCCGGTTTCGTTACTATACCAGGGAAGGATATTGCCGGCGCTGTCTGTAACTATATCGTGATAAACTAATTTTTCAGCCTGCGCGAAAACTGAATAGCAGAACAGTGCAAAAAGCACAATACAATTTATTTTTTTCATAGCAATAGTTAATAAGAAACTTTCGAAGACTTACTGTTCTTTCCAATTCAAACACCTGGTTCATGAAGGTATGCAGATCATATTACATTCAATCTGTACCCAACTATTTCGGAGGTTGTTTGCGATTGCCAGGCCTGAAGAGAAAGCCACCGGTTTATGCTTTACTGAAATTTTTATCTTTCAAACACCGGTCAACTACCTCCGCGGTCTGATCAGCAAAATGCAAAAGATCGGGATTATTGAATTGCAGGAAGAAAAAGTGTCTCATTAAAAAATACCGTATTACTACGGTTGACTCCTGTTATTAATTGCCTCAGATTTGCCCGCTTAACCGATACCATGAAAGAAGAGTTTTACCGTATTCTGCATCTTATGAATGCAGCTCAGGAAAATTATGTGAACGCAATAAAAAATAATGCGCCGGATACAATCCGGAAGGAAATCTGGCGGACTATACAACTACTTGCTGAAGAAATGCTATCGATTTATAAGGGATCGCTTGTCGCTGAACAAAAAACATGACCGGCTCCGGCCTATAGCTATTAAACCTGCTGGATTCTTCCAGCTATGTCCGGAAATGAAGGAGCCGGTTATTTATGGCTTATATATACCTCTCTAAGGGAATTTTTATAAATCTCTGAATTGTCCTCCCGTTGTTTACAACTAACAGGCAACGCTTTTACTCCACTTCACAAGAATGGCTATCAGCTCTTCGGGTTTAACAGGCTTGCTTAAAAAATCATCCATGCCCGACCGCAGGCAATCGTCCTGGTCCTCTTTCATTGCGTTTGCTGTCAAAGCTATTATAACCGGATGCGGTGGGCTGGAGGAACGTATTTTTCTTGTTGCTTCCAGGCCATCCATTTCCGGCATCTGAACATCCATTAGTATGGTATCAAAAGATTTATTTTCCATCTGCTTTAGCACTTCTGCTCCATTTACTGCTAACGTTGCCTGGTAGCCGAGTTTTTCAAGCATTTTAAGGGTCAGCTTCTGATTCACCAGGTTGTCTTCCGCAACAAGTATGTTCATCGGATATTTATTGGCAAAATCGGGAGCAAATTTTGATTTCGTTTGTTCCGCTTCCGGGCTAATCTTCGCTTTTTCTCTCAACTCGGTGCAGATAATCTTATATAGCATTTCCTGTTTTACAGGTTTTGTCAATACAGCTTTAAATAATTCGGAATGTTGTTTGCTTCGTTCATCGCCGATTGAACTTAAAAGTATAACAGGAAGAGCGGGATAATTCCGTTTGATTTCTCTTGCCAGTTCAGAGCCATCGATACCGGGCATCTGCATATCTGTCAATACCAGATCAAAACTGGTCGTTTTCAGAATGCTGAGCGCATCAGTGGCGGAACCTGCAATCACCGGTTTAAGTTTCCAGAATTGAAGTTGCTTTTCCAGTATACAACGATTTGTATAATTGTCGTCTACCACAAGCACTTGTTTTCCGCCAATACCGCCGGAAAGATGAACAGGGTCTTCGATTGGTATTGAGCCTGGCAAGACCCGTATGCGAAAAGAAAAAATAGTTCCTTCATTCTCCTTGCTTTGAACACTTATTTCCCCGCCCATCAGGCCGATTAATTTCTGACAAATGACAAGGCCCAGTCCCGTGCCTCCATATTTGCGGGTGGTAGACGAATCCACCTGTGAAAAGGCTTTAAATAATCTTTCCATTTTATCTGCCGGTATACCGATGCCTGTATCTCTCACTTCGATAGCCAATTCAAGTTCGTTGTCAGCAGTTTCACGAACCAACTGAACGCCTATAAAAATCTCCCCGGCTTCTGTGAATTTGACAGCATTGCCTACAAGGTTCATTAATACCTGCTTCAATCGCAGACTATCCCCGATAATGTTGACCGGAAGATTATAATCCACGTCATACATTAAATCAATCCCTTTCGATCCCGCCTTACCCGAAAAAACGTCGAGAACTTCTTCAATAGAATATCTCAGGTTGAAATCACGGCATTCGAGTTCCATGTTACCGGATTCTATTTTTGAAAAATCGAGAATATCATTGATGACGTTCAGCAACGCTTCGCCGCAATTCGTAATTGTTTTTGTATATTCTTTTTGTTCTTCGGTTAAATCGGATTCCGAAAGCAAAGCGGCCATACCAATTACACCATTCATGGGTGTCCGTATTTCATGGCTCATAGTTGCCAAAAAAGCACTTTTCGCTTTATTGGCCATGTCGGCCTGCATTCTTGCTTTGCGTTCTTCTTCATTGATCGCGACTAACTGCAGAGTCTGTTCCTTTACTTTGCGCTGGAGTTTCTCTTTTTGTCTTTTAATACTGTTGATCCTGATTGCATATATTGCGAATATTGAACCGGCGAGTAACAAAACGGCTATCGTCTTAAACCACCAGGTGAGCCAGAAAGGAGGTGTAATCGTTAGCGGAAGGGATATAATTTTTGATGACCAGCCACCTTCATTATTCAATCCCCGCACTTTGAAAACGTATTTGCCGGGGTCTAGGTTTGTATATGTTGCTGTCCGGCTTTTTCCTATCTCATTCCAGTTTTTATCGAAACCTTCCAGCATATAGGCATAGCGCTTTTTTTTCGGCGACGAAAAATTCAACGAAGCAAATTCAAACGAAAATACCGATTGATCATACGGTAGTACAAGTTCTGTCGTTTCTGTGATGTCGTGCTTTAGTAACCCTGCCAGCGTATCTTTTACAGCCACCTTCTTATTAAAAACCCGGAAACCAGTTAATACCAGCGGCGGATCAAACGGAAATTCCCGGATCGATTCAGGATAAAATTTATTAAAGCCATTAATACCCCCGAAGTATAATGCACCTGAACTACTTTTACAAAATGCCCGCATTTTAAATTCATAGGATTGCAAGCCATCCTCCACACCAAAATTTCTAAATTTTTTCTGGCCGGGGTTGAAACAGGATAACCCTTTGCTGGTACTAAGCCACAGGTTTCCCTGTTTGTCCTTCAGTAAACCAAATATAATATCGTTAGGCAATCCGTTGGCCGTTGTATAAATTGTAAACTTATTTTTTTTCACATCAAAATAATTGAGCCCGCCCATAGTCGCTATCCACAATTCTCCGGGTCTTTCTTCCAGTATATTGGTAACCTGGTTGTCGCTGATGCTGTTGCTGTCTTTACTGTGAAGGAGGGTCCTGAATAACCCTGTCTTCTTATTAAACACCTGCAGGCCCGCACCATCCGTTCCTATTAAAAGATTTCCGTCACTATCTTCATTAATCGAAAGAATTTTCTGACTGCTCGCATTTCCCGATCCGTCTGTAAAATGTTTAAATGAATTACCGGCAGGATTATAAAGATTTAATCCGCCGTTGTATGTGCCAATCCAGATATTCATGGCCCTGTCTTCATAGATCACCCATGCATTATTACAACTCAGGCTGCTGGTATCCCCGGGGTTATTTTTAAAATGCCTGTATGTATTTTTTGCAGGATTGAACATAGTTACTCCATCCGCCCAGGTACCGGCCCACACATTTCCGCGATGATCTTCATAAACGCTCAATACATAATTCCCGCAGATGCTGTTTTTATTTCCCGGCTCATGTTTGTACTGTGTAAATTCTTTGGTTCGTGGATCGAACAGGTTTAGCCCCCCGCCGTCCGTGCCGATCCAGATTTTGCCGGACGCATTTTCCATCATCGATAAAACATTATTATTGCTAAGGCTGTTTATATCGGTAGAATGTTTGTAATGTTCGAATTTGTTACTGCTTTCATTAAAAAGATCTGCTCCTCCCGCAAAAGTCCCGATCCACATATTATTTGTACGATCTTTGAAAACGACATCGATTGAATTATGACTGATACTATTATTGTCAATTTCATCATGTATATACTTCCTTATTTTGCCGGTTGCCGGATCATAGATATGCAGACCGCGATTTTCCGTTCCAATCCAGATATTGCCGGTTTTATCTTCTGCTATGGAAAATATAGCTTCATCCGCCAGGTTGTCCGGGCCCGAAACAATCCCTGAAAAACGTGTAAAGTCTTTTGTATTACGGTTGAAAATATTGACGCCTCCGCCAAAAGTACCGATCCATAGGTTTCCTTTACTATCCTCGAAAATCGACGATACATTATTATTACTTATGGAATTTTTATTGCCGGGATCATTTCTGAAATACCGGAATGATTTTGTTCCCGGTTCAAAATAACAAAGACCATTATCGTACGTCCCGATCCATATGTTTCCATCACGATCCGGGAATGTATAACGGGCGTTGATATGGAAACGTGAAAACCGGTTTTTAGCAGTTTCAAAATAGTTCAGACCGTCTTCGGTACAAATCCAGAAATTATCCTGTTTATCTGCGACGAGGTGAACGAGAAGATCGCTTGAAATAGTTGCGGAATCTGATGGATTATTTTTATAATGAACAAACCTGTCTTTGTTCCTGTCATATTTATTCAGTCCTCCTCCTCTTGTTGCCACCCATATATTGCCTTTGCTGTCCTGCGCGAGACCCGCAATAAAGTTATTGCTGATGCTGTTGCTGTCGCTGCCCAGGTTTTTATATACTGTAAAATTATAACTGTCGTACCTGTTGAGACCATCACGGGTGCCAAACCACATAAATCCGCGGCTATCCTGCAGCATACACATTACATTGTTCTGAGACAACCCTGAATTGATATCAAGATGGTCAAACTTCAGGTTCTGCTTTTGTCCAAATGCCAGCGAACAGCATAATAGCAAACCGTTGAAAATAAAAAAAAGGATGGCTTTCATGATTGAGGTTTATATTATGTCTTGATGGTACGAAGATGTATGCGTAAGGCCGATTCCAACTCCTTATACTCTTTTTGAGCAAGAGTAAATACCGTTAAAAATTCATCGCCGTTCTTATTGGCTTTTGCTGATTTTTCAACCGTGTCCAGCAGAGTAACCAACTGGTTTGCCTGCAAAACAGCGGCACTGTTTTTCAATTTGTGCGCTTTTCTTACCACCAGCTCAGGGTTTTCTTTTTTTATAGCATCCGCTATCTCTTTGATTTCTGAAGGCGCTTCATCCAGAAAAATAGTAACGATATCAATGATATACCCGTTATCGTCCATTTCTTCAAGGAAACTGAGATCAAAAAGCTTTGTGGTCGCTCTTTCACCTGATGGGTTGCTGTAGTTATTGAACATAATGTGAGTTTGTTATTATTAAGCATATTTTTCTTCAGCCAATATAGCGGACCATTTCTTAAGCATGTTTACAACATCCTCCGGCTTTACAGGCTTGCTCAGAAAATCGTTCATACCTGACCGTAAGCAATCATCCTTATCTTCCTGCATGGCGTTTGCCGTCATCGCAATGATGAGCGGTTGAACGGACATTCCTTTCCGGATGGTGCGTGTAGCCTCCATGCCATCCATCTCCGGCATTTGCACATCCATCAGGATAAGATCGTAAAATTGCTCGCTTATTTTTTCCAGTACTTCATGACCATTTTCAGCCAGGTCCGGTTGATATCCTAATTTCTCCAATACTTTAATTGCCAATTTCTGGTTGACCAAATTGTCTTCAGCTATCAGAATTTTCATAGGGTGTTCACTGGCGAAATCGGCCTGCAATTTTTTGACGGGCGCTGCTTCAACAATTATATTTCCCCCCGCCCTGAGCTCACTGAGTATAAGTCTTGCCAGGACCTCCTGTTTGATTGGCTTTGTCATTACAGCCCGGAAAAGGTGTGAATAATGTTGCCCGCGTTCATCACCGACAGAGCTTAGAAGGATTATCGGCAGAGCTGGATATTCCTGGTTTAATTTTTTTGCCAGCTCGCATCCATCCATTTCCGGCATCTGCATATCTGATAGTATCAGATCGAAATCGGGAGTTGCAGCAAGAATTTCCAATGCTTCTTTTCCTGAAGCCGCCAGCGTTGGAACCAGTTTCCAGATTTCCAACTGATTTTTCAAAATGTATCGGTTTGTATGATTGTCGTCTACTACAAGAACCTTCTTTCCTTCCAGAACCGACATGTGGCTCGTGATATAGGTACGCAACGATTGTGTACTGGCTGCTGTCTGAATCGTAAAGCTGAACGTGCTCCCTACGCCTTCAGCGCTTTTCACTTCGAAACGGCCACCCATCAAGCCTACGAGTTTTTCGCATATTACCAGGCCAAGGCCGGTACCTCCATATCGCCTGGTCATTGATGAGTCTACCTGTGAAAATGCTTTAAATAGTTTTTCAATTTTATCATGTGGGATTCCGATGCCCGTATCCCTGACTGAAAACTGCAGCTCTAATCCGCCGTCTTTTTCACTAACAAGATGAACCCCTACAAAGATTTCTCCTCTCTCCGTAAACTTGATAGCATTGCCGACAAGATTCATTAACACCTGGCGCAACCTGAGGCTGTCACCAATGATTTGCGCAGGAACTTCAGGTTTTATTTCATAAACAAGATCGATGCCTGTCTGCCCGGATTTCGCGGCAAATACATCCAAAACTTCTTCGATACAGGTACGAATATCAAAATCTCTTAACTCTATTTCAAGGTTCCCCGCTTCGATTTTTGAAAAGTCAAGAATATCATTAATAACGTTCAGCAACGCCTCTCCGCACGTGCTTATAGTTTTCGCATACTCACGCTGCTCTTCAGTAAGCTTCGTTTCCGCCAGCAATGAGGCCATACCAATGACACCGTTCATCGGTGTACGGATTTCATGACTCATCGTCGCAAGGAAAACGCTTTTTGCTTTATTGGCTTCGTCGGCCTTAGCCCTGGCTTTCTCGGCTATCAGGTAGGCAATTTTAAGGGCCTCTTCACTGCTTACCCTTTCCTTATGGATCTGTGCTTCTTTTTCAAGCTTCCCCATCGCCAACGTTTGGCCAATTTGTATTTCATTCGATTTTTTCAGTTGATACGCCCATAGACCACAGGTAAAAAATATTACTGCGGCCAGAATAAGATGGATGATCAATATATTAATGTCGAGGCTATTTAATTGGGTAAAGTAAATTCCATCCACACCAATGTTTTGCATATAAGATAAACTCAGATGGTGTATAACTACAGTTACCATCAATGGAATCTGCAGTTTCCAGTTTTGGTATGTAATAAGAACAGCACTGCCGATAAAAGCGACGAAATGCATTTCAAACAAGCCATGCATCTGGTATATATACTGCGCCATGAAAACTGCCAGCACTACTCCTAATACATACTGGTATAAGTCGGATTCGGGAAGTACCCATTTTGCGAGGTAATATGCAGCCAGCGAAAGGCTGCCTGCAATCATTGCCACCTGGAAAGTGTCGTAGTAAAAAGCGAGGCATAACCCAAATACAAAAAAACCTGCCAGGAAATAATTCATCAGCCGGTCTGATCTCTTTTTCACCTCTCGTGTGAATATATCTGTCTGAATCAATTGATCTGTATCCATGGTTTCGATATTGGTTGGTTGTTTCATGATCGGGTTATTGTTATTTTTTACAATTTGGAAGAGAACATCCATAGGCTTTTAATGCATACTGATCAAACTGCGGAACATCAGCAGAAGACAATAAGGATTGAATAGCCATTTGTGCATAGTTTGTTCTTTTATCTGTGCAATACCGGGTTCTGTTATAATTTCCCCTGTAATAAATGCAATGTTTATTGTCCAGTAAAACTGCCTGGGGTGTTGAATAGACGCCGCATTGCTTTGCCAGTGATGAGTCCATTATTACCGGTACTGAAAAATCAAACTTATCTGCAATGGACGTGGCGGAGTATGATTTATCTTTCGTCAGTACGACTACTGCAAAATTGATTTTATCACCGTACTCTTTTAGTAATAATTTAAAATGCGCTGTATTGAACCGCGAACATGGACAATCCGGGTTAAAGAAATGAAGAAAAACAGGGCGTTCATCAAATTGAAACTTGCCCGCAAGGTCGATGTGTTCACCGCGTTGTACGGAAATATAATTGGACGGGATGGGCGTCGGCAGGTTATATATCCATTGCTTATACCAGAATAAAAAAATTATACAGGAAAAAATCCCGCTGAGGCTGAACAGCACAATATATTTTTTCATCAATTGGTTTTTCAAAATATTGAATCTCGTTATAAAGAAACCAGGATCTCACATAACTTTTTATAGTCATTCAGATCATTAAATTGTAGTCGCTCAACTACAAAAAACTCACGTCATTTTATGCCATCGATGCTTTCGCTTCCGCTATAGTAAGCGCCCATTTTTCCAGCATGTTTACAAGCGCCGGTAGTTCTACCGGTTTACTGATATAATCATTCATTCCCGCCTGGATACAGGCCTGCCTGTCGCCATGCATTACGTTTGCTGTCATAGCTATAATGACCGGCTGCTTTTCCAGGCACACCCTTATCATCCGGGTCGCTTCGAGGCCGTCCATTTCGGGCATCTGTACATCCATCAGGATCAGGTCAAATGATTCGTGGCCCACCTTATCAAGAACTATTTTTCCATTCTCAGCAACCGATGCGTTATAGCCCAGCTTATTTAATATTTTTGTCGTCCATTTCTGATTTATTTCATTGTCTTCCGCAATAAGAATTTTCAACGGATATTTTTTTGAAAAATCGCCGGACAATTTTCCCGGCAATTCCCGCGCAGTTACATTGTTGTTGTCCGCGTGCCGCAATTGAGTAAGTATCGTATCAAAAAATTGCTGCTGTTTTACGGGTTTGCTTATGGAGATTACGGGTAATCCCATAGGTTGTTTGTACGATTCATTACCGGCTGGCAACATCAATAGTTGCGGAAGCTGAGGATATTTTTCACTGATTATGGACGACAGCTTCATGAAATCGATATCTGCCTGCACATTGTCTATAATCACTTCGTTGAACCGGGTTTGGGTAAGTATTTCCAGGGCCTGGGTTCCTGACGCGGCCCGTACGGGCAGGAGTCCCCATTGTTCCAGCAAATCATTGCAGATAGTTGCGATATTACTGTCCGCTGATATCAATAGTACAGGTTGCCCTTCAAATCCTTTCATTTTATATCCATCGCTTGCAGCAGTGTGTGCACCTATCGCCGACGTTCGGAATGAAAATATAAAACTCGCCCCTTTTTCAGGATTGTTTTCTGCCGAAAGACTACCGCCTAATTGTTCCGTAAGCTTCTTTGATATGATCAGCCCGATACCTGTATTTCCCTCTTTATTGCGTGTCGAGTACCCGGATGGAAGAATTCCTGTGAACAACGCCGGCATTTTATCATCTTGGATACCGGGTCCTTCATCACTAACGACAATGCTCAGGGTAAAATCAGGAGTATCCCCGGCCTGGCTTTTAAGTACATTGACAACAACATTTCCTTCCGCTGTAAACTTAACGGCGTTTTCAACCAGGTTTATCAGCACCTGTTGTATGCGTTGGCGATCGCTGATTATCTGTAAAGGAACATCTTTTGCAATTTTATATAAAAGGTTAATCCCTTTTTCAGCAGCAGCAGCCGAAAACATATCCAGCACCTCTTCAATACAATTGACCAACTCAACATTTTTCCGCTCCGGCTCTGCACTCAGCGAGTTTGTCTTTGAAAATTCGATAAGGTCGTGGACCATGATCTCGTTCACTTTATTCAGAAGTATTTTTCCGGACGAGATAATGGTATCCGTGTAATCTTTTTGCTCATCCGTTAATCCCGTTTGTTCAAGAAGCGCGGCCATGCCAAGAATGCCATTCATCGGTGTGCGAACCTCATGGCTGATCGCTGACAATAACCTGTTTTTTGCATTTCCTTTCTTTTCTGATTCTTCCTTCGCGTTTTTTTCCGCTTCAATCAATCTATCCATCTGGAGATTTACTGCCGCCAACTCCTGTTTAAGAGCAGTTATACGGTTATTCCTGCTTTGTATACTGCTGCGAAAAAACCGCGAGGCTATAAAAATCATGCATAAAGCGATTCCCCATACCAATAGTTTACCTGTATCGGTAATAAAAAGATAGCAATCGTTTCTCAAAAGAAAAAAGTCTGTCATATCCATACAATAGGTTTAATCATCCGGTAATTTATTCAGTGACCAGCACTTCTGCCGTGGCCAGTTTATTCAGAATATTTATTTCTTTCAGGTAAGGGTTCCAGTAAAAAACCAGTTTTTCGATGGGCTGCCATAGCATGACCCAACTGAAAATATCCAACCCACTCGTAATAGCAGAGTGAATGCTTTCCTCCTCTTTCAAAAATAAAGGCGCAACCAAGTGCATCATCACAATAACGGCCAGGCTAAGAATCAGCAGCACATAATTACGTCGTTTAAATCGTTCGAAGGCCCCCTGTCGTGAAAACTTCCTGGATTCAAAATGTCTTTTAATGGCATAGATCAACGGTTCGATGTACTGGCGGTCCTGTTCTGTTTTACATGTGACCTTATAACGGAAGACACTATAGCGTCTCGCTGCAGAAGTAGTCAGCATAATATACTGTTCAAATTCATGGCTGAGCTGTCGCTTATAAATCGGTGCAGGATCATTTGCGTTGAAATGATCAGCTATGGTATTTTGATTTACTGTAAGAAAAACAGTAATTGGATCGGTATCTGGATTATTCATAGAAAGTCCTGGTAACCGGATTTAATAATTCTGAAAATTCAATTTGACTATGAAGCGTAATTGCCTTCATTTTTTTTGCAATACTGCGCCGGTAATTACCGATTGTATTTACGGACAACGATAACTCAGCAGCAATTGCCTGGCTCGAAAAACCCTGTTCAATAAGACCGGCAATTATTGCTTCTTTACGACTAAGATTATTTGCGGTGGTATTCGCTGATCGCATGCAATAATCACGGGCCATTTGCTGGGTAATGTCATCACCAATATATTTTCTGCCGTTATGGATCTCTGTAAGCGCAAAAAATAATTCCTGCACTGTTGAATTTTTCGATATGTACCCAAAAGCACCTGCTTTCAGGATATTGACCAGGTCGGCAGATTCAAAATGATAAGACATGCACAACACTTTTGCAGATGGTATTTTCTTTCCTATTACCCGTGTCGTTTCTATACCATTAAACCGCGGCAGGTTAATGTCCATCATTATAATTTCCGGGAGGTAATCTTTTACCGCGGCAAGTACTTCTTCTCCATGGCTGCACTGGCCCACTGATCTAAAATCATCGCTTTCATTGATCAGTCTTACCCATGATTCCCGTATCAAGGCCTGGCTCTCTGCAATTAAAACGGATATTTTCTCTGTGTTTTCCATCCTGGATTGAATACGATTTAGTTCTTAACAAGTTTAAAATTGTATGTCGCCACGGCGTTTGTTACCGTGAGGATATAAGTACCCCGGGCTATTTGAGCGCTTATTGGTAACCGGCAGTATTTACCGGATTCTATCATAAGCGTTTGCCGGTGCACCAACTGTCCAGCAGATGTAGAAAGCAGGATAGTAAACGGTCCTTTGACCTGCCCACGGGATTTGAGAATTATATTATCATGAACGGGGTTTGTTACGAGTGTGATCGTGTTTTCACTGCCGGTATTTCTCACGGCTACGACCTGTGAGAATTTGTGCTGTCCATCTATATCTTCACTGCGAAGGCGATAGTAAACGATGGTCTTTATTTCTGTGCTATCATTGATCGAATATATTTCGCGGGTATTATAATTCCTCGCTGGTACTGAAGCAACGGTGGAAAAGACGATTCCGTCCGTGCTGCGCTCGACTTCAAAATGGCTTACAGTAGATTCATTATCCGTTACCCATGCAACATGAACATAGTCATTTGCTTTCTCCGCTGAAAAATTAATCAGTGTCAGCGGGATGGCGAAAGAACGACTGCCAAACGTCAAAAGATTGAATGAACTCATAGCAGTGGAGGTAACAGCACCCGTCGTTGTGACATTACCAGTTGCTGTGCCAACCCCACCCTGATCTGTCCACTGGCTCCCGTTATAATTAGCTGCTGATATAGATGACAAAACCCAATATGGAAATGATACTTTGCTATTATCCCAATTCAGAGTTGCGACTGCAGTTCCACCGGATACTTTGTTTACCGACCAATACTCTGAGGGGTCGATGCTGACAAGTGGAGATAACACTTGTGTCGTATTGGGAGTTGACTGCTGATATTTTACATTGAATTCGGATGAAGCGGAAAAGGCTGTTAACTGAATTGTTCTTTCGTATGTCGCATTTCCTACAGGGAAAATAAAATTTGTATTCCCGAATTTTTTAACCCAGCCATTCACATGGCGGCTATCATTATCGCCTGAATAGCTGGAACCAGCTTCATAGATAAGATAGTTGGGAGTAGATGATGTTGTAACCAGGCCACTTGTGAATACATGACTATTCGCTACGCTGAGATTATTATTCAATGTGATACCTGCGCTGTTGTTGGTATTCAGATTATATGTCTTAAAAGTTTGTAAACCATTTAACGACTGTGCTGCAGTTCCATTCAGGTATAAGGTTCCGTTACCGATGCCGGCAAACACCTGGTCATTGGTAAGATTCTGTCGTACGTATAAGCTTCCGTTGTTGGTCAATGATGCTGTAGACGTATTAGTAAAATCTCCATTGATATATAAGATATCACTGCTTCCGGTAAAATAGAGTATGCCTGTATTCTGCAGGTTTACCTGGGCCTTGCTTATGAGTGAAACAAGAAGTAAGAAGGCAATAATTTGATAACATCGTGTTTTCATGACATTTGTCTTAATGAGTTAATGCCTGTTCTTAAGTGATTTGATTTCTTTTTTAAGTTCATCGATCTGCTGCTGCTGTTGTTTTATCGCGTTTGTCAATACAGGTATCAGTTCAATATAATTCACGGCAAGGGTTTCTTTGTTTTCATCACCGGCAACAGCTTCGGGTATTATTTTCCTAAGCTCCTGGGCCAGGAAGCCAAGCTTGGTCTCTTTATCATCTCCTTCCTTCCAGTTGTATTGTACAGGTCTTATCTTCAGAACTGCATCCAGTCCGTAGCGGATATCCAGGATATTTGTCTTTAATCTTGCATCGGATATATTGAGCAAATTGTTTGAATAAATGGTAGACCACCTGTACGTGGAGGAACCGAGATTATAAGTATTGTTCGCCGATGGAAGAACATGACTTTTCATCACTACGCCTGTGCTGTTGATTCTGAATTTCTCATTTGAACTGGCATCGCCGCCTGTAAAAAAAATGATCGATTTGGACGAGCTGGCATTACCAATTACAAAGTCCTCCCCTTTACTATACAGATACGCGTTGTTAGGACCATTCAACAAACTGGATGTTCCATTATTATAGGAACTTGAATTAATTCCAAGATCTACATAATTATTTGTTTCCGTTCCATTATCCGCTGTCGCGACGATATCCGTACTTGCCTGGCCGGAACTATTTTTATTCTGAATATTAAACTGCAGGTAACCATTCCTGTTGCCATAGGCGCCGATCAGGTTATAGTTATCAGTTGTTCCTCCATCTACTCTCAGCAATTCCGGTGATGTTGCATCTAACGACGTGCCGCCAATACTTACGCTGCCTGTTGAATTGCTGAACAAGCGCATTCTTTCTGTATTATTTGTAATCAAAGGCAATGCATAATCAGCAGTTGTCCCTAAATTTTGAAGAGACCCAACGCTATTACCGCCGAGTAGCCATGCCGAGCCGTTGCTCCCGGGCACTGTTTCAGAGGTTACCAGCCAATTGGCACCATCGCTTACAAGCCTCGTCGTTTTATTGGTTATGCCAAGTATCCATGAGCTAACACCATCAATCGTTTGTGAAGAAGTTGTAGCTATCGTCAGTGAAGAAGAATTGGAACTTGCATTTTTGATCCAATAAATTCTTCCCTGACAGGTCGTTGCGTCCGGCAACGTTAATGTTGCAGCCGACGTACCGGTAAACACGAGCAGGTTATCGGAGGATGCAGTAGCCGAGGCAGAAAAGGCGGTATATTTTAACGCCATTGAACCTCTTACATCCAGGGTAGAGTTGGGTGTTGTTGTTCCAACTCCTATCTGGGCTTTCAAAGACTGAACAAAGAATAATATTAACAAGGGCAGGATACTGTTTTTCATCAGTTGGATTTTAATTATTGAACTTATTTATTGTTTATGAATTTGTGATAGCTTTTTTTTTCGTATGTATGCTTTTAGTTTCATTTGCCGGTTTTATTTTTTATGTCCCATTCCATGGTAATACCAATAACCATATAATTTTCAAATTGACCGCCGTTAAAATAATAAACAGGGATCCGCCACTTGCCGGAAGCAAATTCGGCCATAACCCCCGCGTTGGTTACTGTTTGATTGACCAGGTAAGCAGTTTGCTGAACTGCCACTCCTGCATCAAGCCAGGGCAGCAACCGGTAAGAAAGGTCTGTCCAGTGATAAAAAAAATTATTGCGGGCGGTCTGTGTATTCATCGTGTATTGAGCCTGTGAGCAGAATGAAAGATGATTATATTCCAACTCACAGTTTACCGCGAATGGAACACCATGATAAGTTCCCGCAATCAATCCGGCGGAAGGTGTGATAAATCCGTTCAGCGTTCCTGTTTTCTCAAATGTTTTCCCCGCGAGAAAAGATACAGCACCTGCTTCCTCATAGTTGTAGCGGATGCTTGTGTATAATTTGTTTTTTGTAAGAAGATGAACTGAGGGAGCCCATGTATAACCAGCCGTGTTACTCATATAATTATAGCTCTCGAGGCTTAGTGATCCCTGGCAAAATGAAACGTTGCAGCCGCACAGGGTGATCAGCGTGTATAAATTATATGTTAATCTGTTTTTCAAAAGGTGCCGGATATGGATTTTATATTTCCTTAGTATTATCTAAGGCTCCACAAAAAACAATAATTGTTGAAACGTTGCCATAGTCCTGCATGCCATAAACTTGTCCGTGTTCGGTTCGGGTCATGTAGTTGCCCGACTACAACTACTTAGTATTTCCTTAGGTGCAATTAGCCGTCAAGCAAGAATTAAAAAAGAATTTTACTCTTTCCGGGAAGAGATCCTTAGCCGGGATCTTCAACTCACTCTATTCCGGATTATACAGGAACAATTGAACAATATTATTAAGCATGGAGATGCAAAGTCAATAGCGATTGTTTTAGAGCGATCTGCTGACCCGCATTATGCGGAATTGCTTATTCATGACTACGGTAAAGGATTCGATTCAAACAGAAAACGAGATGGCGTCGGATTACGCAATATCAAAAGCAGGGCGGAATTATTTGCTGGGAAAGTAACATTGGTTTCGCAAGCCAATGCGGGTTGACTTCTCATTGTTGAATTTCCTGTGCCAGCCCAATCAACTGCCCGGGGTTGCGTGATAAGGATCAAGCGTTGTAAAAACAGGAATCGTTAAAAAGCATTTTGAAGCAAAAACGGATTTTCATACATCATTGTAATAAGCACTTTCGAATTTCTTATTTTCAATTTCCTGAGAATTTTATACCTGTGAACTTCCACTGTTTTTTCTGCAATTGATAAGGCCTCGGCGATCTGGCGGGTGGACTGACCCGATTTTATATAATTGGCTACCTGCATTTCCCGTCTTGACAACTTTTTTATATCGAGTGGGCCCGCATTCGGGTTGATCGCTTTTTCAACTATACTTTCTTTAATCTCCTGGGTGAGAAATCTTTTGCCACTATATACATTTATGATGGCGTCAAACAGTTCTTCGGGAAGTGAATTTTTACTCAGATAACCCCATGCACCTGCTCTGAGCATCTGGTCTACCCAATGAACTTCAATATGCATCGTCATGGCTATAACTTTTGATGCCGGTCGCTTACAGCAGATCCGGGAAGTTGCTTCCACACCACTAATGTCCGGTAAATTAATATCCATCAGGATGATGTCAGGATTCAGCTCAAGGGCTTTATTAACTGCTTCTTCTCCTTTCGTTGCTTCCGCAATTAGTTGAAAACGGTCGTCATGTTCCAGAATTGCAGCAACCCCTTTGCGAATCAGATGATGATCTTCTACCAGTAAAATAGTTATTTTTTCAGATTCGTTTTTCATCAGCTTGTGCTTTAACAGGTATAGATTTTATGATCTCAAAGATTAAATTAATTACTTACAGTTCATCTAAAGATTCCATGTAATTAAAGTAGTCTTCATACTACAATGTGCCCTCATCTGGAATCTGAAATCACCTTTCCTCTTAAAAATGCCTTTGAAATATGGACCCAATAAGAGTATTTACTTAGGTGTGTTTTAGAACGTGTTGAAAAAACATTAAAAAACTTTATTTATTTGAATTAAATGTTAACCTTTATGCTATTGTTTTCCCGTTGAAAATTATGGATTGCTTTATTGCCATTATCTTACCCTCCATCTTCAATCTGATGTGGTCTGATCCGGACGGCAATAATACTAATCGTACATATAGCGAATGTTATTCAGGGTGGTCATCGTACCACCCTTCTTTTGATAAAACGATGCCTCAGCCGGTATGTCCATAGGGCTTATAATAAATCAGGTTGCACTGGAATTGAGATTCCACTCAACACATCGGGTAACAACAAGTAGATGCCATTTTTGAAAACTATGACTGCGACAAACTATTCATTTTTAAACTGCCTGCTATGATCCGTTGTATCGTTGCCGATGATCATCCCATTGTTATCAACGGCGTGCGCCAACTGCTTCTTTCGGAATTTCCAACTGCTGAAATTGCTGAAGTGCATGATTCGGAATCGCTCGTGCGAAAAGTAATTAAAGAGCGATGGGACCTGGTCATAACAGACTTAAACATGCCTGGGCGCAGTGGGCTTGATGCGCTTGCTGAAATACGGAATGAATATCCGAAACTTCCCGTGCTGGTAATGAGTATGTTTCCGGAAGATCAGTATGCCTTACGCGTAATGAAAGCAGGTGCTTCGGGCTATCTCGTTAAAACATCCATACATGAAGAACTGATCAACGCTGTAAGAACCGTACTGGGCGGCCGGAAATTTATCACCTCTTCAATAGCCCAAAAATTGGCAGATTCGCTGCAGCATAATACACAAGTTCCTCATGAGCTTCTTTCTAACAGGGAATATGATGTATTTATATTACTGGCGCAGGGAACAAACGTTTCTGAAATAGCAACGAAAATAAATCTCAGCCCGACAACAATCAGTACCTACAGAGGCCGCATCATGGAAAAAATGAATTTAAAATCGAACGCTGACCTGACACGCTATGCGCTGGAACGAAACCTGATCTGATCACCGGCATTTGAGACGCTGCTCTGTTAAGCTAATCCGGCCATACTTACATTCTGGAAAACAAACGACAATAAATTGTATTTCTTACAAGATTAAAATAAAACCATTTGCAAAAAATACAAATGGTTTCATTTTCTTAACTCCTTCCGAATTTATATCCTTCCTTTAGTTCAAAATCCGTCTCTTTTCTTTAGCGCCCTTTTTTATTTTTAATGTTCGTAGTTTATTGATTGGCTATAGAAATCGAAACCGAAATGGTTATTTAAATTCGCTATGTTTTAAAAGTAAATTTCAATTGCCTGTAAATCTGGTTGCACCCGCCACCATTGCATCTTGTAATTTTTATAAATGCGCCGGCTACGGGCTCAATCACTTTATAAACAGCAACGGCCTGTCCGTCTATTACTACTACAATATGGTTCATCATGTTTTTCGTTGTAAACTCTCTTAACTTTTGGCTCGCATTTTCTGTAAGATGTACCAATACTTCATTCTCCCCGCTATTCTGGTATTGAACGACGGGTTTATCTGCCAATTCCAACGGAACAAAATCTTTTGTATATACTACAAGCGGAGTGTATTCTTCGGGATCGCCATCAATAAAAAAAGGGTTGAATTTTATAGTCACCTTGCCGGGTTCTGCAGCCCGGGGTTTTTCTTCTGATTGATCGATGACATAGATACCATCATAAAGCTTTGCCTGCGAAAAAACAGTTTGCTGGGTTATAATAAATGCGATAAAACAAATAATCCTTTTCATATAAATGTTATTTAAATAAAAATGTTCAGTAAAAAATACTAATGGCCATACACAAGCATTAATTTCTCAGGATCATTGCCGGCATTAGTAATACGAAGGCGTTTCTCAGAAAGTTCCACAATATGTGCGGTGGCAAAATAAAAATCAAGTGTCGTGTCGTTTTCAGCTAATGCCCAACTGAATTCTTCTCTTTGTTTATTACCATCACAAATCATTGCATTTTCATTCACAATGCCCGATCCGTCTTTTTTGAAAGTATATGTATTGTCTTTATCACAATCCCTGATATTTTCCTCATTACTTTCTACTTCTCCATTATTATTCTTATCATATCCATAAGAGAGCAATAGCCACGGCCGGTCTGTCAGATACTCCGTTGCATCCGGCGCCGGTTTTTCGGGCGCCTTATTTTTGGTGCAACTGAACACTGTGATAATCGCAGACACATACAGTAAACAAAATTTAATTGTCTTCATAATTCTTTTATGTTAAGGCTTACTTTCCTCAAAGTGATCGCCGGGAAATAAATATCACTTTCTATTACCTGCACTAAAAAGATATTCGTGAATAGAAATTGATGCATTTGTCAAGCCCGGGTTATGATACTATACGTTGACTACCCGGAGGCAGATCTGAATAATGTTGCTCAGTTTTTAAATTCATAAGAAAAAGGTTTAATGGTAATTATTTTCAGTTTGCAAATTTGATACCTTACGCGGTAAAAAAAATCCCGCAAAAGAGTGAATTACACTTCAGCTTTATCATACTTAAATTCCACCAATTCGATTTCAAACCCATCGAGGAAACCATCAAACCAGTAATAAGGATTCAATCTTCTTAACATTGCTTTTAATTTTTTAATCAGGGTGTTCATCAGTTCCATACATTTTATTCCTCGTTGCTGCTGCATTCAAACAGCCATCGTATCATCATCAATCAACGCCTTACAGATGTATTGAACGGATGAATGAAACACATGTTTTTCATGTTATACTTCAAATCACCAACTATATTTACTGCAAAGTTTCTTATCAGATCTACAAAAAAACAGATTCAGATTTTGTACTTTTAACTATATCAGATTTTTTAACATTTGCGGTAAAAACGCTGTCGCCGCCGATTGATTTTTTCGGGCCGCAAAGTTTCCTGATCAGTGGTAGATAGTTTCTACCGGAAAGGGGTGAATTTTGGAGACAATAAAAATGCCGTTGAAAATAAAGAAATATTTTTCCGTTGTTAAAATTACATCTCTATGCCTTTCATAAAAAGAGCGACAGCTCTTTGTCTTTTGTTTTTCTTTTTCCTGGCGAAAACAAATTTTGCCCAGGTTGAACTATTTACCCAATTTGACCAGAGAAAAGATAAGGCGCTAGCAGAATTAAAAAAATACAACAACCCCGATACTGCGCGTGTCAATGCATTGATAAAAGTTTTTACAACAGCCGTTTTTTTAAAACAACAAAAACAGGTAAAGCCCTATTGCGATGAAGCAATGGTCATCAGTAAAAAACTGAATTATAAAGAAGGTGTTGCCAAATGCTATCTCTTCAAGGGCAACTTTTACAGAAGTTCAGGAGAGAAGCAGATAGCGCATGCTTATTTTGATTCACTCATCTCTATAAGCGAAGATGCAAAAGACAGTACAATGCTTGAACTGAGGGCACAGGCTTATCGCTGGAAAGGAATGATTTATTATGCGGAAGAAGATTATTATGAGGCACTGCCCGATTTTTTTGAAGCACTTAAATATTATGACTATGATGTAGGCTATGTTACGGTTTACATGTATACGAACATTGCCAGTATCTATACTAAACTGAATAATCTTGACCAGGCCATATTTTATGCTACAAAAAATGTGGCAATCTCTGAAAACGGTTTTCCCCCGATTTATAAGGTACAGGCGTATTTAGGCCTTGTTGACATTTATCTTTTAAAGAAAGAATTAACACTCGCCACCGCGTACCTGGATAAGGTAGAACCCTATATGCCCGATTCAATAGAGACTACAATGAACTTTTCTTATTATGAAAACAGGGGGAGGGTATTTTTTTTAGAACAAAAATTTGACTCTTCTTATTATTATTATAAAGAAGCTTACAGGTATGCCACAATAAGCAGTCATGAAGACTATGTAAATACCGCTCTTTACTATTTATCGAATAACGCTTTAAAGCTGGGAAAACTTCATGATGCAAAAAAATACGGCGAGGAAAATTTAGCTATTGCCGAACGGTTAAATGCAAAAGAAGGAAAGATAGGCGCCATACTGAATTTGTCCGACTATTATCAGAAAGCAGGAAACGCCGGCAAAGCATATGATCTATTGCGAAAAGCAACCGAATTAAAAGACAGCCTTCTGTCAGAAAAAAACATTAAACAAGCGAATACACTTGCAGCCGTGTATGAAACCAGTAAGAAACAAAACGAAATTATCCAGTTGCAGAATGAAAAAACAAAGCAGGCGGAAGAAGTAGAGCAAAAATCGATGCTGAATAAGATTTATATTTCAACAATTATCGGCTTGTTGTTCTTCGGGTATCTCGCATACAGAACCATTAAAAGTGAACAGAAATTAGCCCGCCAGCAGCAGGAAATTCAAAACCGGAAAATAAATGATCTTGAAAAAGATAAACAGTTATTGAGAATAGATGCAATGCTGAAGGGGCAGGAAGAAGAAAGAAGCAGGATCGCTAAAGATCTTCATGATGGCCTGGGCGGAATGCTATCCGGCGTGAAATTTTCTTTTGTAAATATGAAAGAGAACCTGATTTTATCCGGTGAAGATGCGGACGGTTTTGACAGATCGATCGAAATGCTGGATAATACCATTTCTGAGTTGAGAAAAGTAGCCCACAACCTGATGCCCGAAACTATATCACGATTCGGCCTGGAAGAATCGTTAAAGGATTTCTGCAGCACCATAGAAACTTCCACCGGCATCAGGGTAGTTTATCAGCAGTTGGGAGAAGACAGGAAATTGTCAACCCGTGCGGAAATAGCTGTTTACAGGATTGTACAGGAACTGGTAAACAATGCCTTGAAACATGCGGAGGCTAAGCAAATTATTGTTCAGTTGACTAAAAATCACGTAAAAACAGCGATTACTGTAGAAGACGATGGCAAGGGTTTTGATGCAAAGATTCTCGATTCAAAAAAAGGAGCAGGTTTTAATAACATTAAATTCCGGGTAAATTATTTTAAAGGAGCTTTGGATATTAATTCGCAACCTGGAAACGGTACTTCTGTAAATATTGAACTAATTGCTTAACAAATGATAAAGGTTTATATAGTAGAAGATCATTCTGTTGTGGTAGAGGGAATACGGTCTTTACTGCAACATGAAAAAGAGTTTGATGTAATCGGCAACACAGACACGGGCGAAGGTTGCCTGGATTTTTTTCGCACCCGTACCGCGGATGTTATCTTAATGGATATCAATCTGCCGGATATGAGTGGTATTGACTTATGTAAAATCATAAAGAAAACTTACCCCGGTATCATGGTGCTTGCACTGAGCACTTTTAATCAAAGTATTTATATCAGTAAAATGATAGAGAACGGGGCAAGCGGCTACCTGCTAAAAAATTCCGGCAGACATGAAATTATACAGGCCCTTCGTGATGTGGCAAGTGGCAAAACATATCTGAGCTTTGAAGCCGGGCAGGCATTAAAGTCCCTTAAGTCAAAAAATTCAGAGCAGCCATTATTGACAAAAAGGGAAAAAGAAATTCTGGGATTGATCACAGAAGGGTTAACCAATACTCAAATCGCAGAAAGACTGTTTATCAGTATTGACACCGTCGACAGTCACAGAAAAAATCTATACAGCAAACTGAATGTAAGGAACACTGTGATGCTGATGCGCTACGCGATTGATAATAACCTGATCAGTTAAAATTATATTTCAATCACTGTCCGAAAGGTGTTTCAATCACATTTTTATTTTTATTACGTTGAACGAATAGGGCGCGGCGGAAAAATTAATACTCTTTCCTTTTACGGGCAATACCATATCCTGCGGCGATATCTTTTGCGGGTTTTCAAAGGAGTTCATACTATATAAGTCGTCACTTTTTAATACCGTAACCATGGCAGAATTTGAAATTTTTTTGAGCCCCTGCAATTGAATAACAGCCGCTCGTTGCTTATCCGATGCGTTTACCAGTTTAACAATAACTTCCTTTGCAACCGAATCAATAACAGCGGACGCATACAGACTATCCTGTCCTGCTACAACTTCATTATTCAATGTAACCGGAACAACGGCTGTTCCCTTATTTATGGAAAATAATTGCTGTACATAATAATCCGGCGTACCGTACGATTGCAGGTTATTCACCCATATGAGGTCAGGTGTCCATTGCCATCCATCCACGTGTGCAAATAAAGGCGCATAAGACGCCATATTAACAACGGCGGCATTGCGCTCAAGGCCGGTCATAAAGGCTGCTTCGGATAAGGCGGTAAGCCAGCAATTCTTATTGTTTACGCTTACTGTACGATCGCTTTGCGCGGCATACTCACCTGCAAAGATTTTAGAACCATCGCGGGGATAATTGTCATACCGTTTTGCATTTGCAAAAAACCATTCCGGCCGTTGATAATAATGCTCATCAATAAGATCCGCATGCATGTTGCGCAGCGTATCATTAAGATAATCAAAAAGTGCTCCGTCTGGTGCAAAGCCTGAGCTGTTTACCAGTTTAAAATCAGGATACTTTGATTTAATAGCTTTGGTAAAAATCTTTAAACGCGCCACATATTGCGGACCCCAGTTCTCGTTACCAACACCCATCATCTTTAAATTGAACGGCGAAGCATGACCCATATCTGTACGAACCTTACCCCATTTTGTTGATACATCCCCATTTGCAAATTCTATAAGATCAAGCGCATCCTGTACATAGGGATCGAGTTCATCAAGCGTTGCAACTTCTGCAGAATTAAACTGGCAAGCCATACCACAATTCAAAATGGGCAATGGTTCCGCGCCTATGTCTTCTGCCAATTGAAAGTATTCAAGGAAGCCCAGTCCGAATGTCTGAAAATAATCAGGCGCTGGTCTGTGCGCAAATTCCGTATTCCAGCGATTAATGATCAACTGCCTTTCTTCTATTGGCCCAAGTGTTTTTTTCCATTGGTAACGGTGCTCAAGATCATAACCTTCCACAATGCAGCCTCCGGGGAAACGAATAAAGCCCGGTTTAAGATCTGCAAGTTTCTGCACCATATCTGCACGCATACCACCGGGCCTGTTTTTCCAGGTGTCTGATGGAAACAAAGAGATCATGTCAAGATCAATAACTCCATTACCTTCAAACCAGATATTCATTTTTGCTTTTAATACAGTTGCATTAGCCGTAAAGTTTGCTGCAATTTTATGCCACTCAGCCCCTGTTTCGACCGGAACAATCGTTGTACCGCCTAAAACTCTATTATTGCTATCCACCAGTTCAACGTGCATTTTTATTCCGGGTGCATCCTGG
>Ga0207689_10001136_pt1 | contig 25671 bp, 17 predicted proteins | sample KBSMisM52_FD_184312 | JGI IMG/M metagenome (GOLD analysis project Ga0207689, IMG submission 184312) | Miscanthus rhizosphere microbial communities from Kellogg Biological Station, Michigan, USA - KBS Miscanthus M5-2 (SPAdes) (version 2) | ecosystem: Host-associated > Plants > Roots >... | reverse complement strand
GGCCGGAAAGGAAATATTATATTGACCAGATCATACCACAGTTTCCCTATTACAAATACCTGCTGAAAATAAAACCTGGTCTTACCAGCTGGGGCATGGTACAGTTTGGCTACGCAGAAAATGTAGATGAAATGATTGAACGTAGCAAATTTGACCTGCTTTACATTGAAAACATTTCATTATTGCTCGACTTTAAAATCATGATTCATACGTTACGGATCATTCTACTGGGTAAGGGAAAATAGCGTCAAATTCTTGCGTTTCGAGGTTTTTCAATTCTGTAGTAAAAGACGGGCTGAAGGCACTTTAAACTTTAAACTTTCAACCCAACAGTTGCGATTGCGAATTTTAGATTCTATTTTTGAAGAAACGAATCCTGGTGAAAAAACTGGTAGCCGCCCTTTTTCTTTTCTTTTACCAATCATACACGGCCAATTGCCAAACAGCTTACTGGCAGCAACAGGTCAACTACCTCATAGACGTTACATTAAACGACAAGGATCGCACGATCGATGGTTTTGAAAAATTAGAATACAGTAATCATTCACCCGATACGTTACATTATATCTGGTTTCACCTATGGCCAAATGCCTATAAAAATGATAAGACGGCATTCAGTGACCAGCTTTTGGAAAACGGGACTACCAATTTTTATTTTTCAGATAAGGAACAACGGGGGTATATCAATCGCTTGGATTTTAAAGTAAACAATACCACTGCACAGACGGAAGATCATCCCGAGCATATCGACATCATCAAAGTTATTTTGCCGGAACCATTGGCGCCGGGACAAACCGTTATAATTACTACTCCTTTTCATGTAAAACTGCCATACAATTTTTCACGGGGTGGATATGATGGCGACAGTTACCAGGTAACGCAGTGGTATCCAAAACCCGCCGTATACGATGCGCATGGCTGGCACCCTATGCCCTATCTTGACCAGGGAGAGTTTTATAGTGAGTTTGGAAACTTTGATGTTCGCATTACACTGCCGAAAAACTATGTGGTTGCTGCTACGGGTGATTTACAAAATGCAGAAGAAAAAGAATGGTTGGATACGAGGAAAGAATTCTCGTGGAATTCAGTTTCCAAAAAAATAAAAGCGAAAAACGGTATTACAAAAACTATCAGGCAGGCATATCCGCCGTCGTCAGCAGAGACAAAAACATTACGATATCTTCAAAACAATGTTCATGACTTTGCCTGGTTTGCCGATAAGCGTTTTATGGTGAAGCATGATACCTGTTCGTTGGCTTCCGGAAAAACCATTGATGTATATTCTTATTTTACAAAATCAGAATCTTCATCATGGAATAAAAGTGTCAGTTATGGAAAAAAGGCAATTCGGTTTTATTCTGACCAGGTTGGTGAATATCCTTACAACGTGGCGAGCATTGTACAAGGTCCGCAGAGTTTCGGCGGCGGTATGGAATATCCAACCATTACTGTGTTATCACCCGGAATAAAAAACGGATCTCTTGATGCACTTATCGCTCATGAGCTGGGTCATAACTGGTTTTATAGTGTACTGGCTTCTGACGAGCGAACACATCCCTGGATGGATGAAGGGATTAATAGTTTTTATGAAAATAAATATTCCTCAATAAACAAAAGTGATTTATCACCGGGAGAAAGTGTGTTGTTTGAAACGAAGGCAGTTACCAAAACAGATCAGCCTGTAGAAACGCCATCGCAAAAATTCAGCTATGCAAATTATGGGCTTGTCGCTTATTACAAGACAGCCGCATGGATGCGCTGGCTGGAATCAGCAATTGGCCAGGAAAAATTAAAAGCTGCCATGCACGATTATTTTGCAGACTGGCAGTTCAAACATCCGCAACCGGAAGATTTTAAAAGATCGCTGGAAAAAAGTACAGGGCAAAATCTTGATTCGCTTTTTTCTTATTTATATACACCGGGATTGCTCCCAAATGATAACAGGAAAGGAACAACGATCGTTACTGTTTTTCAACCCACCCGTTTTGCCAGTGAATTTGAAAATAAATTAAGTGCAAAGAAAAATGTTATTCGCATAGGACCATCTGCGGGATTTAACAGCTATGATAAGTTTATGATCGGCGGCTTGATAACGAATTACCAATTACCGCCCACTAAATTCAAATTCTTCCTGGCACCGATGTATGCAACCGGTTCAAAACAATTTACCGGCATCGGTACCGTTCATTATACTTTTTATCCCAACAATAACCTGTTTCGCAGCATTGATCTTTTTGCAAACGGTGCAAAATTCAGCAGCGATCTTTTTACAGATTCAGCGGGCAACAAGACATACCTCGGCTTTATCAAATTTGTTCACGGATTTCGTTTAACGCTGAAAGAAAAAGATCCCAGGAGCACCATACACAGGTACATTCAATGGAAAACATATTGGTTCAATGAAGACGGCTTGCAGTTTAAACACGATACAATCGTCAATGGATCGGATACTACTATCGGAAATTCGTATAAAAAAATAACGGACAGCAGAACATTACGGCAATTGCGGATTGTTATTGAAAATAACAGGGCCTTATATCCGTATAACGGAGAATTGAAGTTAGAATACGCCGGTGATTTTATACGAACTGCTTTCACCGGTAATTACTTTTTTAATTATGCAAAAGGCGGAGGTCTGAATGTACGGTTGTTTGCAGGCAAATTTTTTTACCGGGGTGAAAAAACAAATTCAAAAGAGTTTAATACAGACAGGTATCACCTGAATATGACAGGTGCCAGCGGGTATGAAGACTACACCTACAGCGATTATTTTATTGGCCGGAATAAATTTGATGGCATGGCCAGTCAGCAGATCATGCAGCGCGACGGAGGATTTAAAGTACGCACCGACTTGCTGGCAAATAAAATCGGCAAAACGGACGACTGGCTTATAGCTGCAAATTTTACATCCTCACTTCCCACCAGGATTAATTTGCCTTTCCGGTTGTTCGCAGATGTTGGTTCCTACTCTGAAGCGTGGAAGAAAAATTCCGATCTTGATCATTTTCTTTTTGAAGGCGGCATACAACTATCATTATTAAAAGAAACCATAAACATTTACCTGCCGCTTGTCTACAGCAGCGAACTTAAATATTATCTCCAATCTTATTTACCGGACAAGAACCGCTTGCTAAAAAGAATTTCTTTCACAATTGATATTGCTAACTTCAATCTGCGCAAAATAGACCGCAACCTGGTTTTTTAAGATGCCTGCCGACAGCACAATACAGTACATCAGGAACAGCAATATTGATAAAAAAAAATGGGATGCCTGTATTGATAACGCATCTAACGGACTCGTTTATGCTTATTCATTTTACCTTGACTGCATGTCCAAAAACTGGGACGCTTTGGTCCTTAACGATTACGAAGCAGTAATGCCCCTGACCTGGAACAAAAAATACGGGATATCTTATTTGTATCAACCGCCATTTATTGCAATGGCTGGAATTTTCGGTAAAACCCTTACGGCGGCTATCACAGAAAGCTTTATCAATTCAATTCCTGCACAATTCCGCCTAATTGAAATTTCGTTAAACCATGGAAATGCAGTTACAGGTAAAGAAGCATTGACGCTTAATAATTATGTTCTCAATCTTCGCAAACCTTATAACGCCATTTATGATAATTACCGGGAAAATATAAAAAGAAATATAAAAAAATCAATACAGGCTGGCTGTTACTGTAAAACAGGTGTTCCGGTTGACGACGTAATAAGGCTAAATAAAGAACAACTGCAACACGTTTTAAACATCACAGACGAAGACTATAGCCACTTTAAAAAGCTTTACGATTTTCTTTTGATAAGGCAACAGGCAATTAGTTATGGAATATTCAACAGCAAAAATGAATTGCTCGCATCCTGTGTTTATTTCTTTTCACACAACAGGGCCTATTATATTTTAGTGGGCAATCATCCCGACGGAAAAACGCTTGGTGCGGGTCATTATTTAATCGATCGCTTTATTGCCGACTACAGTGATAAGGAATTATTGCTGGACTTTGAAGGATCAGACATTCGCAATCTTGCATTTTTCTACAGCAGTTTTGGCGCATCTTTGCAAACTTATCCTGCGCTGCGCATAAATCGTTTGCCCTGGTGGATGAAGTGGCTAAGGAAATAACTGCTATCTCCGCTCGTCCAAAATTTTTTCAGCAATTAACAAGTCAACAGGTCTTGTGATTTTGATGTTGCCGGCATCTCCATCTATAAGATTAATTTTTACCCCCTTTCTTTCTATCACACTCGCTTCATCGGTAAAAAAAGGATCATCCTCCTGTGTGAATGCTGCTTTGATATCTTTACAATAGAATGTTTGTGGAGTTTGAATAATGCGAACACTATTCCGGTCAATCTGTTTGTTTCCTCCCGTTGTTTCTATACGAATAGTATCCGTTGCGGCAACTGCCGGTATTGCATTTCCTTTCTCTATAGCGGATTCGTAGCATTGATAAATCAACTTCGGGGTTACAAGGCACCGCACGGCATCATGGATAAACACGATTCCTTTATCACCAATACAATTCAACCCATTCTTTACTGAATCAAAACGTGTATCGCCACCGGTTGTCGTTTTGATGTTCCGTTTAGGAAATTCGTTGATAATTGCTTCGCTCCTTGCCTGGTAAATTGCCGGTATAACAATTATGATCTGAATATCGGGAAACGCCTCTGTAAACGCTTTTACACTATACCACAATACCGGCTTGCCTTTCAGCAATTGAAATTGCTTAGGAATACTTCCACCCATCCTTACACCAGCACCACCGGCAACTATAATCGCAAATTTTTCCATTTCGAAATAAATTCTATTTACTCAACGCATTATTTGGTGTCTCAAGGTTTCATTCACCTCTCACTTATAAATCGCCACCTTGTCAAGTCCTTCACTATCTCTCACACCCCGATACATTCCCGTGCTGTTAAACAACAAAGCAGTGTTGCCTTTTGCATCTACACCAATCATTCCACCTTCGCCTGCTAACTTAATAAGCTTTTCATTGACCACAATATTCATTGCCTCATACAAACTAAGACCATTATATTCCATTAAACAACTGACGTCATACGCAGCAACAGCACGGATAAACGGTTCGCCATGACCGGTACAACTGATCGCACAGGTATTATTATTTGCGTAAGTACCGCATCCGATCAAAGGACTGTCGCCTATCCTTCCATATTGTTTATTGGTCATACCGCCGGTGCTTGTGGCTGCAGCGATATTTCCATTTCTATCGCAGGCAACTGCGCCGATTGTACCAAACTTTTTACTATGCTTTGATTCGTCTGTTTTTGAATGATCCAATGCATATTTATCCGAACCGCTTATCGCTTTCCATTGATTGTACCGGAATTGACTAAAAAAATATTCATCAGGTTCAACTTTGACACCTTGCTTTTTTGCAAATTCATTGGCACCCTCGCCACTCAAAAAGACGTGATCACTATTCTGCATGACTTCTGCTGCCAGCTCAATGGGGTTACGTATATTTTTTACTCCTGCTACTGCACCTGCATTTAACGTTGCTCCATCCATCAGAGCCGCATCCATTTCATGTTCGCCCGTTTTTGTAAAAACAGATCCTCTGCCGGCATTAAACAAAATATTATCCTCCAAAAACATTGCAGCGATTTTAACAACGGTTACAGCATCCTCACCTTTTTCAAGTAAGCTGTAACCCGCATCCAGAGCGGCTTTCAAACCATCCAGATAAGCAGCTTCCATCTCAGGTGTCATGTCCTCCTTATCTATTGTGCCTGCTCCGCCGTGTATAGCTATTGAGATCTTTGACATTGTTTAATTCCTATTCACTATGACTTTTATAGTTTTTTCAGTTATCAATGAAGGCGATAAATTTTCCATGCATGCATGATCGCCGCGGTAACATGGCTTTTGACCAAACAAAGAACACGGTCGGCAATATAAATCCAGTTGCGCCGCATTTTCAACAGTTTGCCCCCAACCCATAAAACCAAAATAGATATGCGTTGGTCCCCAAACAGAAACAACAGGAACATTTACCAGCGATGCAAAATGCATATTTGCCGAATCCATACTGATCATAACATCCAGGTGAGCCATCAATTTTAATTCGTCATCTAAATTCAACTTTCCTGCCGCAATAATAATACCCGGATATTTTTCCGCCCATGTTGTAATGGCTGATGCATCTTCAGGCCCACCAAAGACAATAAGTCTATTACCCACATCTTTCAAAAGACTTTGTATCACCTCTTCCATTTTTTGTAACGGATACATTTTATTAAAGTATGAAGCAAATGGTGCTATCCCAATCCACTTTTCTTTTTTGGGTCCCGTCATGGACAAAATGTTCTGCGCAAGGACAGGTTGATTTGGAAAGATCCCGGTAAAATCTAGTTTAAAATCAAAGCCCAGGTCATGAAACACATTCCTGTATCTTTCAAACGTTGAAGTGAGCGGATGAAGATTTTTATTTTCTTTTTTTGTAAACGCCTTCTTTTCGGATCGGTCTTTATTGATTTTGGCAGTTTTAATTCCGGTTAAAGAAAACAACGTTCGGACAACCTGTGAACGCAATACATTATGAAGGTCTGCAACAGCATCTATTTTCTTTTCACCCTTTTTGCTATGCAATTGCCTGAATAATTTTACCAGGCCGGGCATTCCTTTGTGCTGTCCTTTTGTTTCTGCGAAAAAAAAAGATGCATTCAAGTCTCCAAATAAAGGTTTAAGCCTTTTGTTTGTAAGTATTGTAAGCTGAACAGATGGAAATGCTTTTTGAAATGAGTGCAATACCGGAACAGTCATTGCAACATCACCCGGCGCAGACAAGCGGATAACAAGAATATGCTCAGGAAGTTTCAATGAAATTATTTTTTGTATAAAACAGGATTAAGCTCGGGATCGTTGTACATCTTCATCTGTTTATACAATTTCATTTTCTTTTTGCCGGCGGCGAGATCATCAAGCAGCTGATCAACGGATGTAAACATATCTGCTTTCTGCTCAAGTAATATATTGAGTTTTCGCTTGCAATTGCGGATATGATCTTCTCCTGCATCACTTCGATTCGCTTCAATCCGCATGTGATAAATTTTCAACGCCAGTATAGATAAGCGATCGATAGCCCAACCCGGTGTCTCAGTATTTATCGTTGCGTCAGGCAAAACTTTGACGTCTTTTAATTCAGTAGCAATAACATCTTCAATATGTTCAACCAGGTCCACACGTTCCTGGTTATCCCGGTCGATGTTTCGTTTTATTTGCAAGGCAAGCGCCAGGTCTATGTCGGGCTTACGTATAATATCTTCACGATGCCATTGAATTGTATCAATCCAGTTTTTCCGGAAAAGCGTGTTTTCAATTGTTCCTTTTCCATAAGGATTATGAAATGGCTGTTCAACATCATCGAGGATATGATACGTGTCAATGCTTCTTTCGAAAATTTCAAAACATTCTTTGCATTTCAGCATAGGTAAAATTTTCGCAAAGATAACTCAGGCAGCGCCAACTTTCTTACGACTCGCCGCGAAGAAGTATATAGGGATGCCCGCTAAAACGATGATAAGTCCCGTGACCGCAAACTTTGGTTTCATCGTGATAAGAAAAACACAAAAGGTAATAGCCAATAATATATAAATAGCGGGAAGAACAGGGTAACCAAATGCTTTATAAGGCCTTTCTACATCCGGGCGTTTTTTGCGAAGTACAAAAATGCCGATTATCGTTAACGCGTAGAATACAACTACGACAAAGGCGATCATATCCAGCAGATCGCCATAGCTACCGCTCAGGCATAGAACAGAAGCCACTACTGCCTGCGACCACAGCGCCCACTGCGGAACTCCGTTTTTATTTAATGCTCCAGCCTTTTTGAAGAATAGACCGTCATTCGCCATCGTATAATACACTCTTGCACCGGCAAGTATCAATCCGTTATTACAACCAAAAGTAGAAACCATAATCATTACGGCGATTACAATGGAACCGGCAGAACCAAATATGGAATTGGACGCGGCAATTGCAACGCGGTCCTTATCTGCAAATGCAATGTCGTGTAACGGCAATACGTATATGTACATCAGGTTTGCAGAAATATAGATGATGGTAACGATCAACGTCCCCATAAAGAGACTAAGGCCAATATTCTTCTTTGGGTTTTTTATTTCGCCGGCTATAAAGGTTACATTATTCCACGAATCACTGCTGAAAATAGAACCGACCATCGCCGCGGCAATAGCGCCGATTAATGTTGCCCCGCCGATGGAGTGCCAGGCGCCGCCTTTTACAAACGAGCCAGTTGTATCTTTTTCCAATTGCACCGCCTCCATACCTGTTTGCCAGTTGGAATGCCAGAAGTTTTGTTTCACTAATAAGAAGCCGAGTATAATCAATCCAAACAGTGACAGAAGCTTTGCGGTTGTGAACGTGGTTTGAATTATTTTGCCGCCTTTTACACCTTTTGAATTTGTATAAGTAAGAAAGCAGATCAATGTAATTGCGAGAGCCTGTGCAGCAGAAATCTTTACAAATCCAAGATCAATTAATATATTGGTTTCGCTAACCCCCGGTATAAGATAAGCGGTGTACCGGCTGAATGCAACACCAACCGCGGCAATCGTTGCAGTTTGAATAACAGCAAAAAGACTCCATCCATATAAAAAGCTGGCTAATGGGTTAAATGCTTCCTTAAGATACACATACTGACCACCCGCTTTTGGATACATTCCGCTCAACTCTCCGTAACTAACCGCGGCGGCAATCGTCATAAAACCTGTTATAACCCAAACAGCAATCAACCAGCCGGCACTACCCACATTTCGAACAATATCAGAGCTAACGATAAAAATACCGGAGCCAATCATAGAACCTGCCACTACCATCGTAGCATCAACAAGTCCCAACGATTGTTTGAATGAACCCTGCGTTTCAGTCATGTTATTGCTTTAAGGATTCAAGATAAGTATTTCAATCCACGTTTTAAACTCCGGAAATAAAAACGTCCTCCCGGTTGCGGAAGGACGAAGTAAGCTGATTAGTAAATATTATTTCTTCTTTTGCTTCCTGTACATTTCGTTTAACCCGTTCACAACATCGTGCGTTATATTAAATGCACTATCCCGGTAAAAAAAGAGACCGCTTTCATACGCAAAAATGTAAGTGTATGTATTATTCTTGTTGTATTCTGCCAGGTAGGCTTCGATCTTTTTTTTCATTTCTGTATTCAACCGCATATAAAGGCTCTGGTATTCCTGGTCAAGTTCCTGCTTCCGGCTCTGTAACCGTTGTTGTCGCTGCATCAGATCCTGTTGTGCCGTTTCTCCCTGCGCTTGTGTCATCGTTGCTGCCTGGCTCTGATACTCGTTCATTTTTTCCCGTATTTCCTGGTCTTTACGCGCAAGCTCGGTCATACTTGCTTCCTCTTTCTTACCCAATTCACTTTTTACATCTTTCACCATTTCGCAATTATTATCCACCGAATCCATTTCAAAATACGCGATGCGGCAATTACCGTTTGCCGGAGCCTGCGCCTCTTTGGTTACAGTTATTTTATTGGACGAATCAGCACCTTTCGATAAAGTGAAATATTTATAAAACAAGAAGCCGACAGCCGCAAGCAAGACAACATTGAGTGCTACCAGCACATTTTTCATTTCAAACGGTTTTTTGCAAAATAAACAGGAATAGCCCGGCAAATATAGGATTTGGGCTTATTTATGAATCCCTTAACTTAAACGCTAATCGACGCAATGAAACTGATTTTAGATAATAGTGCCTGACATTTGAGAGGTCATTGTTCTTCAATGACACAAAAAAGGAGTGAAATTTTTCTCACTCCTTTATAAAATATTTACTGTGCATTCAAGCCCTATTAGCCTACGAAGCTAACATTATTGCTAATTCGAATTATTCTTCTTCATCAAACGCCATCACCTCTCTCGTCGTCTGCAACAATTCGTATTCTTCCTTGCTGCCCACGATCATGTTTTCAAACTCACGCAAACCTGTACCTGCCGGTATCGGGTGACCTGTGATTACGTTTTCTTTCAATCCAAGCATTTCATCCGTTTTACCTTGTATAGCTGCAGATGAAAGCACTTTCGTGGTTTCCTGGAAAGAAGCTGCAGAAATCCAGCTCGATACGCCAAGAGACGCTTTGGTAATCCCAAGCAGCGTCGGCGCCGACGTAGCGGGTTCAGCATCGCGAAACTCGATCAGCTTCTTGTCATTTCTGCGAAGCACTGAATTTTCTTCACGCACTTCACGCAATGTCATAATCTGACCTGCACGGACCTTTGTTGAATCACCCGGCTCTGATACTACCTTCTTATCGAAGATGAAATCGTTCTCTTCAAGAAACTCAAATTTATCGACCAGGTCTTCTTCAAGGAATTTCGTATCACCCGGATCAACAATAGAAACCTTACGCATCATCTGGCGCACAATTACTTCAATGTGCTTATCATTGATCTTCACACCCTGTAAGCGATATACTTCCTGGATCTCATTCACCACATACTGCTGTACTGCAAAAGGTCCTTGTATAGAAAGAATATCCTGCGGTGATGTTTGACCATCCGATAAAGGTGACCCTGCTTTTACAAAGTCTCCGTCCTGTGCAAGAATTTGTCTTGTCAACGGAACCAGATATTTTTTCTGAACGCCATCTTTTGCCTCAATGATGATCTCACGGTTACCACGTTTAACAGCACCCATTGTTACCACACCATCAATTTCAGAAACGATAGCAGGATTACCCGGGTTTCTTGCTTCAAACAATTCGGTAACACGTGGCAGACCCCCGGTGATATCTCTCAGCTTACCAAGTACACGCGGTATTTTCACAATTACTTTACCGGCTTTCACTTCATCCGCTTCTTCAAGAATGATATGGCTACCCGTAGGCAGATTGTACGATTTATGTTCTTTACCCTCAACGATGATGGAAGGGATTTTTGTTTTATCTCTTGTTTCAATAACCACTTTCTCACGGTGACCCGTTTGTTCGTCAGCCTCTTCACGGAAGGTAACACCTTCAATTACGTTCTCGAATTTCAACGTACCGTTGATTTCAGCAACGATTACATTGTTAAACGGATCCCATGTACATATCACTTCTCCTTTGTGTACTTTCTGACCATCTTTTACGTTCAGTGTAGCACCATAAGGGATATTATTTGTAATGAGCATCCTGTCGTTCTTCGTATCTACAATACGGACCTCGCCGGTACGACCGATAACCACCTGCACTTTATCGCCTTCATTATTCTCTGTTGTTACTGTACGCAAGCCATCAAACTGCACGGTACCATCAAATTTGGCAAGTAAGGTAGAATCAACGGTTGCAGAACCGGCAACACCACCCACGTGGAATGTACGAAGTGTTAACTGCGTACCCGGCTCACCGATAGATTGTGCTGCGATAATACCAACTGCGTCACCTTTCTGTGCTGTAGCACCCGAAGCAAGGTTTTTACCATAACATTTCACACACACACCACGCTTGCTTTCGCAGGTCAGTACAGAACGGATTTCAACTGTTTCAACACCGGCATCTTCTATCCTTCTTGCCAGGTCTGAAGTAATTTCTTCACCGGCACCTACGATCAATTCATCATTTTGCGGGTTATAGATATCATGCAGTGATGTACGACCTTCAATCCTGTCTGACAACGGTTCAATAACGTCCTCATTGTCTTTCAATGCTGAAGTGGCAATACCGCGCAATGTGCCGCAATCTTCCTCAGTGATCACAACATCCTGTGATACGTCAACGAGACGACGGGTTAAGTAACCGGCATCGGCCGTTTTCAACGCTGTATCGGCAAGACCTTTACGGGCACCGTGTGTAGAGATGAAGTAATCCAATACATTCAATCCGCCTTTGAAGTTGGAAAGAATCGGGTTCTCGATGATTTCAGAACCGGTAGAGCCGGATTTTCTTGGCTTCGCCATCAATCCTCTCATACCAGCCAGCTGTTTGATCTGCTGTTTGGAACCACGTGCACCGGAATCAAGCATCATAAATACAGAGTTAAAGCCCTGTTTATCGCTGCTCAATTCGCGTATAAGCGTCTCCGTGATCCTTGTATCCACACGGCTCCAGATGTCAACGATCTGGTTATAACGCTCGTTGTTGGTAATAAGACCCATATTGTAGTTATCCCAAACCTCATTCACCTCTCCCTTCGCATTTTCAAGCAATTCTTCTTTGATTTCAGGAATAATCAGGTCGTTGATGCTGAAGGATAACCCACCCTGGAATGCACTGCGGAAACCCAGTTGCTTGATATCATCCAGGAATTTAACTGTCTTGGGAATATTGGTGATCTCGATGATATCTCCAATGATCTCACGAAGATTTTTCTTAGTAAGTAAGGCATTCACAAATCCAACTTCGGCTGGTACATGCTGGTTAAACACAACGCGCCCAACAGTTGTTTCAATTAATTTATGCTCTAACAAACCATCATTGTTGCGGATGTTTGTTTTTACTTTGATATAGGCATGAAGATCAACTTTGGCCTCATTGTAAGCAATGATTACTTCTTCAGTATTATAGAAAATCATTCCTTCACCTTTCACCTTGTCTTCACCAATAGTTTTCTTTCCTTTTGAAATGTAATAAAGACCCAGCACCATGTCCTGCGAAGGCAGCGTAATCGGCTGACCACTTTGCGGGTTCAGAATGTTGTGCGATGCAAGCATCAGTAACTGTGCTTCCAGTACTGCTGCATTACTCAATGGCACGTGAACCGCCATCTGGTCACCGTCGAAGTCGGCGTTGAACGCTGTTGTTACCAGCGGATGCAATTGTATCGCCTTACCTTCAATCAACTTTGGCTGAAAAGCCTGGATAGATAAACGGTGCAGCGTCGGGGCACGGTTAAGCATAACCGGGTGGCCCTTCAATATGTTTTCAAGAATATCCCAGATAACAGCTTCTTTTTTATCAACAAGTTTCCTTGCCGATTTCACTGTTTTCACGATACCTCTTTCAATCAGCTTACGAATGATAAACGGCTTGAACAATTCTGCTGCCATATCCTTTGGTAATCCGCACTCATGCAATTTCAATTCAGGACCTACCACGATAACCGAACGGCCTGAATAGTCAACACGTTTACCCAACAGGTTCTGACGGAAACGGCCCTGTTTACCTTTCAATACATCACTCAATGATTTCAACGCACGTCCGCCTTCCGCTTTTACCGCATTTGATTTACGGCTGTTATCAAACAATGAGTCAACCGCTTCCTGCAGCATACGTTTTTCGTTACGAAGAATGACCTCAGGAGCTTTGATTTCCAATAATCTCTTCAAACGATTGTTACGGATAATAACACGACGATACAGATCATTCAAATCGGAAGATGCAAAACGACCGCCATCCAAAGGAACTAACGGACGCAGTTCCGGTGGAATAACAGGAATATATTGCATAACCATCCATTCCGGACGATTGGTGATTCTTGTATTTGCATCGCGGAACGCTTCGACTACGCTTAACCGTTTCAATGCATCGGCTTTACGTTGCTGGGAAGTTTCTGTCGCTGCTGCATTACGAAGATCAAATGATAACTGGTCAAGATCTATTCTTGCCAGCATATCATGTACTGCTTCAGCTCCCATCTTCGCAATGAACTTATTGGGATCATCATCGGGCAGGTACTGGTTATCTTTTGGTAATGTGTCGAGTATATCCAGGTATTCCTCTTCTGTAAGAAGGTCGCCATAGTTCTGACCTTTATCAACACGGATACCGGGTTGTATTACCACAAATCTTTCGTAGTAAACAATCGTCTCTAGTTTCTTAGAGCTTACACCCAGCAGGTAACCGATCTTATTCGGTAATGATTTAAAATACCAGATATGAACAACCGGAACAACGAGCTTGATGTGGCCCATTCTTTCACGGCGTACTTTCTTTTCCGTCACTTCCACACCACAACGGTCGCACACAATGCCTTTATAACGGATACGCTTATACTTTCCACAAGCGCATTCATAATCTTTCACAGGTCCGAAAATGCGTTCGCAAAACAAACCGTCACGTTCCGGTTTGTAAGTACGATAGTTAATTGTCTCCGGCTTCAACACTTCGCCATAGCTCCTTTCGAGGATAGTGTCAGGTGAAGCTAAGCCGATAGTAATTTTTGAAAACGTGGCTCTTGGACGATTTTCTTTTTTAATAGCCATATTTCGCTTTTTGCTTTAAGCCTTAAGCTTTGGGCCTAAGACATTTGTTTAAAACAATATTTTTAAAAAAAGACGGCTTACAGCTTATTGCCTGCAGCCTCTCGTTTTTATTCAAACCTCAGATCCAATCCCAACCCTCTCAACTCATGCACCAATACATTGAACGATTCAGGAATACCTGCTCTGGGAATGTTATCGCCTTTTACAATAGACTCATAGGTCTTTGCACGGCCGATAATATCATCTGATTTCAGAGTTAACAATTCCTGTAAGATGTTCGATGCACCGTATGCTTCGAGTGCCCACACTTCCATTTCACCAAAACGCTGACCACCAAACTGCGCTTTACCACCGAGCGGTTGCTGCGTAATCAAGCTGTACGGTCCGATAGAACGGGCGTGCATCTTATCATCCACCATGTGGTGCAGTTTGATCATATAGATCACACCGACAGTTGCTTTTTGGTGGAAACGTTCACCGGTTTCACCATCAAACAGGTAGGTATGACCGAATTTTGGCAGTTCTGCGTTGGCACAATACTCCGCAATTTCTTCAGTGGTAGCACCATCAAAGATTGGTGTTGCGAATTTCACACCCAGTTTTTCTCCGGCCCAACCCAAAACAGTTTCATAAATCTGTCCCAGGTTCATACGGCTCGGTACACCAAGCGGATTCAACACAATATCAACCGGTGTTCCATCTTCAAGAAACGGCATATCTTCCTGGCGAACGATCTTCGCAACGATACCTTTATTACCGTGGCGACCCGCCATTTTATCGCCCACTTTCAGTTTACGCTTTACAGCGATGTAAACTTTTGCAAGTTTCAATACACCGGCAGGTAATTCATCACCGATGGAGATGTTGAACTTATCTCTTTTATAACGGCCAAGTTCTTCGTTGAACTTAATGTTATAGTTGTGTAACAACGTGTTGATCTGGTCATCTACTTTCTTATCACCGGTCCAGCCAAGCGGGTTGATGTTCGCATAGTCAAGGCCAGCAAGGTTTTTAGTAGTGAATTTCGCTCCCTTGCCTATCTGCACTTCACCGAAATTGTTGCTCACACCTGTAGAAGTATGTTCTCTCAACAGAGTATTCAGCTTATCCAGCAATACTTCCATCAGGTCAGCTTCATTCTTCTCATGTATCTTTTCCAGTTTCTCAATCGCTGCTTTTTCTCTCACTTTCGCGTTCTTATCTTTCTTCGCTCTCTGGAAAAGTTTTTTATCAATCACAATTCCTTCCACACCGTTTGGTGCTTTCAGAGAAGCATCTTTTGCATCGCCCGCTTTGTCACCAAAGATCGCGCGAAGCAGTTTTTCTTCCGGTGTTGGATCGCTTTCGCCCTTAGGAGTTATTTTACCTATTAATATATCACCTTCTTTTATCTGCGCACCAATACGAATGATACCATTCTCATCCAGGTCTTTTGTTGCTTCTTCCGATACGTTTGGAATATCCGGTGTCAGTTCTTCTTCACCGAGTTTTGTATCGCGTACTTCCAATTCATATTCTGAAATGTGAACGGAAGTAAACAGATCTTCTTTTACTACTCTTTCACTGATTACAATGGCATCTTCAAAATTGTATCCCTTCCATGGCATGAAGGCCACTTTCAGGTTTTTACCCAATGCCAGTTCACCGTTTTGCGTAGCGTATCCTTCGGTAAGAAAATCGCCTTCTTTCACATGCTGACCTTTCTTTACAGCAGGCTTCAGATTGATAGAAGTTTCCTGGTTTGTTTTTATAAACTTGGTTAGTTTGTACACTTTCAGATCGTCTTCGAAGCTCACCAGTTTCTGCGAATCATTCCTGTTATAACGTACATGGATTTCATTCGCATCAACGAACTCAACAACACCGTTTCCTTCTGAATGTATCTGGATCCTCGCATCGCGTGCTGCTTTTCCTTCCAGTCCTGTACCAACAACCGGTACATCAGGACGGATAAGCGGAACTGCCTGGCGCTGCATGTTTGATCCCATCAAGGCACGGTTGGCATCGTCATGCTCAAGGAACGGAATCAAGGAAGCACTCAAACCAACAATCTGGTTTGGCGCAACGTCCATAAATTCAACGTCCTTTTTATCGAGAATCGGGAAGTCACCGGTTTCACGGCTCACAATCTTTTCTTCAACAAAATTCCCTTTATCATCCAATGCCGAATTTGCCTGGGCAATTTTCGCCGTATCTTCTTCTTCTGCACTCAGGAAAGTCAGTTCTTTCATGTTCACCTTTCCTTCCTGTACTTTGCGATAAGGAGTTTCTATGAAACCCATTTCATTGATTTTCGCATGTACGCAAAGGGTAGATATCAAACCGATATTCGGACCTTCAGGCGTTTCAATCGTGCAAAGACGTCCGTAGTGAGAATAGTGAACGTCACGTACTTCAAAGCCCGCTCTTTCACGGCTCAAACCACCTGGCCCGAGTGCTGAGATACGGCGCTTATGTGTAATTTCCGATAACGGATTTGTCTGATCAAGGAACTGCGATAGCTGCGATGTTCCAAAGAATGAATTGATCACAGAAGAAAGCGTTCTCGCATTGATCAGGTCAACCGGTGTAAACACCTCATTATCGCGAACGTTCATCCTTTCGCGGATTGTTCTCGCCATACGCGCAAGACCAACACCAAACTGAGCATACAACTGCTCGCCCACTGTACGTACGCGACGATTGCTCAGGTGATCAATATCATCAATTTCCGCTTTACCATTGGTAAGACGAACGAGATATTTAATGATCTCGATAATATCTTCTTTTGTCAATGTCTTTTGATCAAGCGGTGCCTCCAGGTTCAGTTTGCGGTTGATTTTATAACGGCCCACTTCACCAAGATCATAGCGCTTATCGCTGAAGAATAATTTATCAATGATACCTCTCGCTGTTTCATTATCGGGAGCATCGGCACCGCGCAACTGGCGATAGATATGCTGCACCGCTTCCAACTCACTGTTAGAAGTATCTTTATTTAACGTGTTGTAGATAATCGCATAATCACCGCCTACATCTTCTTTCTGAATGAAAACGCTCTTTACATCCATTTCAGAAATTGTCTCAATCGCTTCTTCATCAAGGACAGAATCACGTTCAAGAACGATTTCATTTCTTTCAATAGACACAACTTCACCGGTATCTTCATCCACAAAATCTTCAACCCAGCTTCTCAAGACGCGGGCTGCAAGGCGGCGGCCAACATATTTCTGTAAATGTTTTTTATCGGCAGCTACTTCATCGGCCATACCAAACAGTTCAAGGATGTCCTTATCTGTTTCATAACCGATAGAACGAAGCAATGTAGTAACAGGGAATTTTTTCTTACGGTCAATGTACGCATACATCACATTATTGATATCCGTAGCAAATTCCATCCATGCTCCTTTGAAAGGAATTACCCTTGCAGAGTAAATCTTGGTACCGTTTGGATGGATAGACTGACCAAAGAATACACCGGGTGAACGATGCAATTGTGATACAACGACACGCTCAGCACCATTGATCACAAACGTACCGCGCGGCGTCATGTAAGGAATATTGCCGAGAAATACGTCCTGAACGATCGTTTGAAAATCCACGTGTTCCTCATCGTTACAGCTTAAGCGCAATTTGGCTTTCAGCGGCACGGCGTAAGTCAGCCCACGCTCCATACATTCCTCAATCGTGTAGCGCGGCGGATCAATAAAATAATCCAGAAATTCCAGCACGAAAATGTTCCTTGTGTCAGTAATAGGAAAGTTGTCTTTAAACACACGGAACAAACCCTCGATATTCCTTTTATCAGGGGTCGTTTCTAACTGGAAAAACTCTTTAAAAGATTGGATCTGGATATCCAAAAGGTCGGGAGCATCGGCCAGGTGTTTGATCTTACCGAAATCAATCCTGGAATTAAGTTTTGTTGAAGACATATACGATTACCCTTTTTTTTAATCAGTTACGCAAAAACCGGTCAAAGGCGTTCACTTAGCAAAAAGCAAAAGCCATTGAAATTCAACTATTTAATTATGATTTGCGACGTCAAAATGTATTTGGCCAAAATTAAAGGATGGCAAAGGTAAGGAATAATCAATTACGAACAAGAAAGTTTTGCCAACAAATATTAAGCCATAAGTCACGAAAATGTCGATTTTAAAGTCTTTTAGACCGTGATTTTAATCAACACCAATGGATAAAAAAAGTTTGCTGAAAGATTATTTTAATTTTACCCGGAAAGAGCGGATAGCTGTTTTAATAATCACCGGTTTACTTATTATTATCTTCTTCATTCCCCTTATTACAAAGAAATCCGCGGCCGTGGTACAAGTAAAACGAGATTCCGCATGGCTAGCCGCAATTCACCAACTGAAAAAAGCCAATGCTGATAGTGGCGATGACAATGATGCACGATCATTTTTTATAGATAAACCCAACTCAGAAAATAAAACATCGGCGACCCAGCCGGAGTTGTTTTATTTCGACCCCAATACGATTTCGGCAGAGCAATGGGAGCGTTTAGGGGTGAAAGAGAAAACTGTTCATACTATTAAAAATTATTTGTCAAAAGGAGGTGCTTTCAGAGAACGGGAAGATCTTCAAAAGATTTACGGCCTGAGCCAGCAACAATACGATCAATTGGCACCTTACGTTAAAATCAGAACATCCGCCGGTGATCATAATTCAATAAGTAATGAACGTGAAAAAGAGAATGCATTCGATGCAACACGTACTCCCGCTCACCTTACAGCTGTCGATATTAATATTTCAGACACAACCCAGTTAATTTCTTTACCGGGAATAGGAAGCAAGCTGGCAAAAAGAATTGTCGGTTTCAGAGATAAATTGGGTGGATTCTATTCAGTAGATCAAGTCGGTGAAACATACGGGCTGCAGGATTCAGTATTTCAAAAAATAAAAAAGTATCTCCAATGCAATGATATTTCTGTGAAAAGGATAAATATCAACACCGCGACGAAAGACGAATTAAAAATGCATCCCTATATACGCTGGAATATTGCAAACGCCATTATCGAATACCGGAATCAGCATGGGCAGTTCACTTCAGTTGAAGATCTCAAAAAAATAAATGCGGTAGATAAAGAGACACTGAATAAAATCATGCATTACCTGGCCCTGTAAAACAATGGTTAATCGTGAGAAAGAATTAAAGGGCCGTCAATTATCATCGCCTTTTGTGAAACGCTATCGCCCGTCTTCAGCAGTTCTTCTTTTACAAGCGACGTCTTCACTACTAACTTCTCCGCTGTGTTGCGATCTCCTGTTTTTTCAAACACTACCTGCTTCACCAAAAACTCCGGTGTCCATTCAAAAAATGTTGAAGGCACACCGAATTCATCCCATGAGCGGGTGATGCCATATTTTTTTACAAAAAAATCTTCCGGTGGCCTTATAAAAAATACTGAATCGATTCCCGGATGATATTTTGTCTCTATGAAATTTCTCATTTGGGCATACTCTTTCGCAACAGGTTCCAGATACTGTTTATTAAAATTGAACCATGCATTAACGACAAAAAGCAGCGATACAATAGCGATAGCTGCGTTCTTTGTTTTTTCAGATCTTATAACGGATAATAGATTATCCGCAACAAGAAAAAAAACTCCCAGGTTCAACGCAAACAAAGTGCGGTTGGATGAATAGTTTTCTTTTACAACTAGCGAAGGCAAATAAATGAGGCCAAGCGTGCAAAAAACTATCAAAAGATATTTTATGCAATCAATCAATTTTGAATCTTTTTTCCTTTGCCGGAAAATATAAACTAACAGCCATGCCGAAGCGAAAAAAATGTAAACTACAAAACCCGCGATACTTTTTTCATTAAACAAATAAGTAAAATGAAAAGCACTTCCCAGCGGCCGCGCAATAAAAAAAGGTAATTTATTACCGACATTGATGTGCAAACCTGTTCGTTCGCTTGCCTGCATGTGATTTAACATCAGCAACAACTGGAAGGCTCCATAGTATATAACGTAGATAAGAAAATATACACCAACGGCTATAGCCATTTTTTTTATTGCTCCTGGTTTTGCTATCAACTGCAAAAGAAAAGGCAACAAAAAACAACCGAAGCCATTCTGATACGTAAACAGTGAAATGCATCCAAATAAAATAGAAAGAAAAATATGCGTATAGGAAAAAGAAATTTTTTTCTGGCCGTATCGTACACCCGTGTAAAGAAAATAACCCGATAACAACCCGGTTGTATTCGCTAAAAATAATTCCATGACCGATGCCCAACTGATATACGTTGCAAAGGGTGGCATAGCGATAAGATAGACGAGTGAAAAAAAGGTGAGCTGTGACGGTAATCCTTCTTTTGCTACTATTAATTTGATTGCGAAATACCATACCGGAATACAAACGATCCATCCCAATAAAGAAAAAATCCGGAGATAAGAGATTTCGCTGATCGTATGAATTGAACTGAAGAGCCATTGAAACAATTTCTCTGTGATGTACCGGCCCTGTCCCGCAAACATTTGATAACCTGAACCCTTCCTGTAAAACCAAAGTTGAACCGCTTCATCGGTGTATACATAACGTGCAAAAAAAATGGGATAAAAAATTATAAGAACGATAGTAATTAACAAAGTGACAGTAAGCAGATCAGTTTTTTTCATATTCAGTATTACATCTAAATTAAAATTTAAACTTCATTTGCTTTCACATAAATAAAAAACCCTGCTGAACAAGTCAACAGGGTTTAAAAAGTTTGAAGTATGGATGCCTTAAGCTATTTCAACATCAGCACCAGCTTCTTTCAGCTTGTTTGCTACTTCTTCAGCTTCAGCTTTAGCTACACCTTCTTTGATTGGTTTCGGTGCGCCATCAACCAGTTCTTTTGCTTCTTTCAAACCAAGACCAGTTAAATCTTTTACGATCTTAACTACGTTCAGTTTGTTAGCACCACCGCTTTTCAATATTACATTGAAAGCAGTTTTTTCAGGAGCAGCTGCTGCGCCGGCACCTGCAGCAGGACCGGCAGCTACTGCAACCGCTGCAGCAGCAGGTTCGATACCATACTCATCTTTAAGAATTTTTGCTAACTCGTTTACTTCTTTTACAGTCAGGCTTACAAGCTGATCTGCGAATGCTTTTAAATCTGCCATTTTTTACATTTTAAATAACCGCCTTCATTGCGTTATGCTCCGGCGGAGGTTTATTATTATGTCTTCACTTATACCCGAAGACGTAGGAATTTAAATTATGCCTGTGCTCTATCTTCAAGCGCCTTGATAATGCCAGCCAGTTTGCTACCTGCGTTAAGCCCGCTGATAACATTTTTCGCCGGCGATTGCAACAGCCCGATGACTTCGCCAATAAGATCCTGTTTGCTCTTCAGCGTTGTTAGTGTTTCCAGCTCTTTGTCTCCTGTATACACACTGCCATCAATAAATGCAGCTTTTAAAACAGGCCTGTCTCCTTTTGTATCCTTACGGAAAGAACTAATGATCAATGCAGGTTCTTTCGGATTTTCGGAAAAGAGAAGAGCTGTTACATTATGCAGTGATTCATATACACCTGTATAGCGTTCAGCATCGATTGCTTCCAACGCTTTTTTAATCAAGGTATTTTTAGCCACTTTCATTTCCACTTTCTTGCTGAAGCAAGCTCTGCGCAATTTGCCCACCTGCGCCACAGTCAGTGATTCTGTATCGGTGATATAGAAGTTACTGTATTGAGAAAATTTATCTTTCAATACGTCTATCACTTCATTTTTTTGATCTTTTGTCATGATTAGTATGTTTTGTAATCACTTATCTGGATTAGTGAACAAATGCTTTTGTGTCGATAGTAATACCCGGGCTCATGGAGCTGGCCAGGCTGATACCTCTTAAATAAATTCCTTTTGCAGAAGAAGGTTTTGCTTTAATAATTGCATTCAACAGTTCCTGGCTGTTCTCTGCAATTTTATCCGGCGTAAAACTTACTCTGCCTATAGATGCGTGGATAATACCCGCCTTATCAACTTTGAAAGCGATTTTACCACCCTTTACTTCATTCACCGCAGCAGCAACATCATTGCTTACCGTACCTGTTTTTGGATTTGGCATCAGGTTGCGCGGACCTAATACTTTACCAAGTTTACCGATTTTAGGCATCACAGATGGAGTAGCGATAATTACGTCTACATCTACCCAGCCACCTTCAATTTTAGTAATGAACTCGTCAAGTCCTACATAGTCGGCACCAGCGCCCCTTGCTGCTTCTTCCTTATCAGGCGTACAAAGCACCAACACTTTTTTTGTTTTACCGGTACCATGTGGCAATGTCACCGTACCACGAATTGCCTGGTCTGCTTTTTTGGGATCAACGCCCAGGCGTATATGCAAATCGACAGAAGCATCAAACTTGCAGGTAGTGATTTGCTTTACCAGCGTTGATGCATCTTTCAGCGAATACTGTTTGTTGTTATCTATTTTAGCTTCAGCAGCTTTTCTTTTTTTACTAATGGCCATTGTAATTCTTTTAAAATTTTAATCCCGTTGCCCGGGATAAATTGAATTAGTTTTCCCAGGGAGCTTTACCTTCAACCGTCAAGCCCATGCTGCGTGCTGTACCCGCTATCATTTTCATAGCGCTTTCAACAGTAAAGCAGTTTAAATCAGGCATTTTGTCTTTGGCAATAACCTCAACCTGTGACCAGTTCACCTTACCCACCTTGTTGCGGTTACTCTCTTTGGAGCCTTTCTGAATTTTGGCTGCTTCCAGCAACTGAACGGCTGCGGGAGGAGTTTTGATAACAAACTCGAAGCTTTTGTCTGAATAAACGGTAATTAACACGGGAAGCACTTTTCCCATTTTGTCCTGTGTTCTTGCATTAAATTGCTTGCAGAATTCCATGATATTGATACCCTTGGAACCAAGTGCAGGACCGATTGGAGGTGCAGGATTTGCCTGGCCACCTTTACACTGCAGCTTTACATAGCCGGTGATTTCTTTTGCCATTTTTTTCGATTTATTGGTTCAAACGACCTTTCACTTATTATCAGCTACTTGGTCTCCCAATCCGATCGCTATCGGATTCCATCGACTGCTGAAGCCTTAGCGCAGGCAGTCTCTCGCTTTCGTTAAATACTACAGCGAGCAAAGAAAGAACTGATTGGGGCGGCAAAGGTAAGGGGAAGTAGCTAAAATGACAAGGCTTTACAGATTTTTTCTTTCATCCCAGCCGGCTTATGAACCTTTCCCTGGATTAACAGGCAACAAAATTATCCAGTGTTCCTTTTAAATCCAATTTGCCAACTTATTCCGCTCCCCGGTTTTTCAACTCGGCCTTATTTCAATTATATTTACAAATACTAAACAAAAGTTTATATATTTTAAAATCAGCAGATCCGCGTTAACGGTGTGAAATTTATTCAAAACGTATTCAACAGGTCAAACACATTCTTCATCATCTGGTGTATGATTGCAGCATTTGGTGCCTATTTCTGCATGTATGCTTTCAGAAAACCGTTTAATGCCGGCGTGTATGAAGGATTGACGCTATGGGGTCTTCACTACAAAACCATACTTGTAATTACACAGGTACTCGGTTATATGCTTTCAAAATTTATCGGCATAAAAATAATTTCTGAATTAAAAGCTGCCAGCAGAAATAAACTGATCATCATTTTAATTCTTATCGCCGAAACGGCTTTACTCCTGTTTGGATTGGTACCTTATCCTTATAATTTCATTTGTTTATTTTTTAACGGGCTTCCGCTCGGAATGGTTTGGGGAGTTGTATTCAGCTATCTCGAAGGAAGACGTTTCACCGAAGTACTGGCGATGGGACTTAGTACCAGTCTTATTATTTCTTCGGGGTATTTAAAAACAATTTATTTCTATGTACATGAATGGTTTCCGCAGCTGAGCGAGTTCTGGCTTCCCTTTGTCATCGGTCTTTTGTTTCTGCCGCTGTTTCTTCTTTTTGTCTGGATGTTATCGGTTATCCCTGCACCTACGCCGGATGATATTCAACGGCGCTCACCACGTGTTCCCATGAGCAATGAGGATAAAAAAAATGTTTTCCGGCAATATGGAACGGGCCTCGTCGGGTTCGTAATCGTATATGCCTTGCTTGCCACACTACGTGATTTCAGAGATAACTTTTCGGTAGAAATATGGAACGAAGTAGAGCCCGGCTGGAATAAGACAATATTTGCAAAAACGGAAACTGTTGCCGGCATTGTTGTGTTGATTGCAGTCGGCCTTTTATCTGTAATTAAAAGTAACCGTAAAGGATTTCTTGCAACGAATTTACTTGCCATCGGCGGATTAGGTCTGAGCAGCATAGCAACTCTCCTGTTTCATGCAAATGCGATACAACCATTCTGGTGGATGTTATTGTCAGGCACAGGGCTTTTCCTCGCGTATATTCCTTTCCAGGTAGCTATGTTCGAAAGAATGATCGCTTTCTTCCGGATAAAGGCGAACGCAGGTTTTTTTGTTTACATATGCGATGCGATCGGATATCTCGGAAGTGTTATCTTATTGCTGTACAAAGAATTTATGATGAAAGATTTAAGCTGGTCAAATATGTTGATCCGGTTTTCCTATATGCAAGGTGTAGTCTCCATTACCATAATGGTTCTTTGTATCGCATTTTTCTTTAACCGGAAAAAACAAACACAGCAACTAAAAGAAATGCCCGGATTGAATTGATAAGAAAAATTTAATCCTGCAATAATGATAAGTTGACAAGGATAACCTGATTTTATATAACGTAAAACTGCGTCATCTCAATATGAAAAAATTATTGTTCACGCCCGGTCCGCTATCGACATCAAAAACCGTAAAGGAAGCAATGCTGGAAGATATGGGTTCCAGGGATCATGCATTTGTAAACGCTGTAAAAGAAATACGTCATGAATTGTTAAAACTGGCGCATGTATCACAGGCGGCAGGTTATGAGTGTGTAATCATACAAGGTTCCGGAACCTTCGGTGTCGAAAGCGTTATCAGCAGCGTTATCGGCAAAAAGGATACACTTCTTGTTATAGCAAATGGAGCATACGGAGAGCGGATTGTCAAAATGGCCGGCATTCATCAATTGAATCATTATGTACTTCGGTTCGATGAAGACCAGGTTGTAAATCCCGGATCGGTCCGGGAATTCTTACAGGTTCATCCGGATATTACACATATCGCCTGTATTCACAGTGAAACAACAACAGGTTTATTTAATCCAATAACTGAAATCGGCGCTGTTTGTAAAAAATATAACAAGGTATTTATTGTAGATGCGATGAGTAGTTTTGGCGGCGTGCACATGAATATGAAAGAAATGAATATCGATTTTCTCGTTTCATCATCAAACAAATGCATCGAAGGAGTACCCGGTTTTGCCTTTGCGCTTTGTAAAAAACCGGAGCTGGAAAAAGCAAAAGGCCAGGCAAGAAGTTTAAGTCTCGACTTATACGAACAATGGAAGGGGCTCGAAACTAACGGCCAGTTCCGTTTTACTCCGCCTACACTCAGCATTATGGCCTTTCGGCAG
>Ga0207689_10001134_pt1 | contig 25679 bp, 22 predicted proteins | sample KBSMisM52_FD_184312 | JGI IMG/M metagenome (GOLD analysis project Ga0207689, IMG submission 184312) | Miscanthus rhizosphere microbial communities from Kellogg Biological Station, Michigan, USA - KBS Miscanthus M5-2 (SPAdes) (version 2) | ecosystem: Host-associated > Plants > Roots >... | reverse complement strand
CCGGGCGCGTGCGTGAACTGCCATGCGTCGATGTATCTCCCGTACAAGAAGGCGGGCAACGGCGACATCGTCAAGGGCTTCGACAAGATCAACGCGATGCCTTACCAGGAGGTGTCGAAGCTGGTGACCCATCCCGTCGCCTGCATCGACTGCCACGACGGCAAGACGCTCGCACTGCGCGTCACCCGCCCTGCGTTCATCGAAGGCATGCGCGCCTACAAGGCAACGCTCGGCGTGAAGGACTACGACGTCAACAAGCAGGCCTCGACCGCGGAGATGCGCGCCTACGTGTGCGGCCAGTGCCACGTCGAGTACTACTTCAAGGGCCCCGAGAAGAGCCTCGTCTATCCCTGGTCGAAAGGGCTCCGCGTCGAGCAGATCACCGCCTACTACGACGAGATCGGCTTCCGTGACTGGACCCACAAGGACACCGGCGCTCCCGCGCTCAAGGCACAGCATCCAGAGTTCGAGACGTGGAGCCAGGGCACGCATGCGCGCGCCGGAGTCACCTGTGTCGATTGCCACATGCCGGCGCTTTCCAAGACGTTCACCGACCACTGGGTGCGCAGCCCCATCCTGAACATGCAGGCAGCCTGCGTCGCCTGCCACAAGAAGCACGACGCGAAGGCCAGCGCGGAAGATCTCCAGGCGCGCGTCTTCGAGATCCAGGACCGGCACTGGGCGCTTCGCGAGAAGGCGATGGCGGCAGTGGTGGCGCTGATCAACGACCTGAAGGCCGCCAAGGCGGCAGGGCGCAAGGACGCGGATCTTCTCGCCGCCCGCTACCTGCAGCGGCGCTCGCAGTTCTACCTGGACTTCGTCGAGGCGGAGAACTCCACCGGTTTCCACGCGCCGCAAGAGGCGGCACGCATCCTCGGCGAATCGATCGACTTCGCGCGGCAGGGCCAGCTTGCGCTGCGCGACCCGGCGTTCAAGCCGACCGTGCCGGTGGTCGACATTCCGCCACCTCCACCCGCGAAGTGAGTCGAATGCCCGGAGATCCGCAAGCGAATCCAGCGCCCGGCCGACCCGGCCTGCTGGCGCGCACCTGGCGGCGCCTGCGCAGCCCGAGCGCCCGCTGGCCGCTGCTGGCGCTCGTCGGCGTGGGCATCGTGCTCGGTGCCATCGCCATCATCGGCACCCAGGTGATGGTCCACGTCACAGGCACCGACGCGTTCTGCGGGACGACGTGTCACTCGATGCAGTGGGTGGCCCAGGAGCACCGCGAGAGCATCCACGGCGCGACCCGCACCGGCATGCGCGCCACGTGCCACGACTGCCACATTCCCAGGGAGTACCCCGAACTGCTCTGGTACAAGGCCGTGGCCGGCACCAAGGACGTCATCGGCGAGATGCGCGGGACCCTCTCCACGGAAGAGAAGTTCCGGGCAGAGCGCAAGCGCATGGCGGCGCTGGTGTGGTCCGAATACAAGGACAACGATTCGCGCGCTTGTCGCGGCTGCCACGTCTTCTCCACCGAGGTGCTCGCGAAGCAGCAGGAAGCGGCGCGAGCGGTACACACGCCGGTGCTCGAGGGCCGCGCGACCTGCATCGATTGCCACAAAGGGGTCGCCCACCTGGCGCCCTGATCTCTCGCGTTGCCGACAGATGCTGTCCGTCATGCTCGGCATGCAGCCTTCGGCGAGGCTCGAGTCGCTGCATCGGTCGCTCCAGGCGGGCTGATGCCCGCGCCGGAGCACGCTTCGTCGCTCAGGGCTCAGTGAAGCTTGACGCCGAGCTCGGCGTAGCCGTTGGCCGTCTCGAGCACGTAGACGCCGTTGCCGGCGAGGAAGCCCATGCCGCCTCCGTTGGTGGTCGCCATGCCTTGCCAAGGCACGTTGGCGGTGAAGCTGCCCACCAGGTTGACCGGGAGGCCATCGACGTTGGTCACGGTGATGGTCGTGCCGCTGGCGGTGAACACCGCCCAGTCGCCGGCCGAGGTGGCGGCGATCCAGGTGCCGTCGGTCTGCGCCGACGTCAAGGTCGCCTGCAGCGAGCCGACCACGAGGCCGATGCCGAGGCCACCGACACGCACATCCTTCAGGTCGATCACCAGCACGTTTTGCCCGGCCGAGCTGAAGCCGATCGCGGTGCCGACGTTGGTCGCGCCTTCCATCACCTGGAAGAGGCCGTTGCCCAGCGACACCAGCGTGCCGGTGCGGCCGCCGGCAGGGCAGGCGCCGGCGCCGAGGTTGCCGCTCGGGCACGACGACCAGGTGCTGTTGGCAGCGATCGCGAACGTGCCGGTGTCGGTGGCACACACGGCGCTCAGGCAGCCGCGGTGCATGTAGTTGTAGGTGCCGGCGAGCGACGCCACGCTGCTCACCGGATTGCTCAAGCCGATGATGGGCACCGTGACCACGGCGGTGCCGAAGCGCTCGCGCACGGCGCCCAGCAGCAGGCCGTTGGGCAGGATCACGATGCGCGCATTCGGGATGCCCGACGGCGAATACGAGCCGTCGAGGTTGCGCACCAGCGTGCCCGACCCGGTCTTGCCGGTGAGGCCGAACTGGCTCTCGGTGATCGTGTAGCTGTAAGTCAGTGCGACGGGGTCGACCGTGTAGGTGAGCAGCTCGCCGGCCATGGCGACCGACGTGTACTGCGTCGCCGCGCTCGAGCTGCCGCCGCCACCGCCGCACGAGGCGAGCAACGCGCCGACAGCGAGCAGCATCCAGGTCATGTGAACGCGAACCGAGGCGAACAGCGGGCGCATGGGAATCCCTCCGACGGTTGATGGAAGCATCTCGGCGCGACTCGCGCCGCGTCGTCGTTCAACGCGCGGGAGCGGCCGCCGACGACAGGCTTTTCGCGCCAGGCACGCACGGCGCGGCTTGATACGTCTGCTCACGCCTGAGCAACGCTGCACAACATGGCGTCCGTTTTCGAATGCGCCGCGTGCCCCGACGCGCGAACCCGCAGGCCCCGCGTTGGCAACTCCTATGCCCGCGTGCACTCCCCAGTCGAGCAGACTCCTAGCGGTGGGCCACGACGCCGCGCACCGCAGAATCGATTTCGCCGGCGCGTCACTGCCGGCGTACCGACGAAACGACTCTCTGGAGACAAAAACGATGTCACGTTTGCTATCCACCTGCGTCGCCGCAGCAGCATCGCTGCTGGCGTTGAGCGCAGCCGCAAAGACCCCCGCCACTGAAGACCTGGTGCGCGCCCGCAATCTCGTGTTCGGCGCCGAGCATGTCAACCAGCGCACCGCGCAGGTCGACTCCGGCAAGGTGATCTTCTCGTGGCTCACCAACGCGACGCTCGCCGCCTCGGTGAAGGGCCACATCATCCTGCTCGACACGTTCGTGCATCGGGCCGAGACGGTGCCCGGCCGGACGCCGTTCGTCGTCGAGGACCTCGTCAGCCTCGCGCCGGAGATGATCTTCATCGGACACGGCCACGGCGACCACGCCGACAACGCCGCCTGGCTCGGCGGCAAGCTGGGCATTCCCATCTTCGCCTCCGCCGAGACCTGCGCGGACCTCAAGACCCTCGATCTGCCGGCGCTCATCACCTCTGCAGCGCTTCCGGCAGGGACGACGCTCGACTGCCGCAACGTCACCTCGTTCGGATCGCACCCGGGCGCGGAGATCCTCAAGCTCACCGCGCTCGAACCGGTCGCCTCGATCACCGCGTTCCGGCACTTCCACTCGGGCACGTCGTACGCCGAGACACGGTTCTCGATCACGCCGGTGAAGAACGACGCCGATCCGCGCGACCCCGACATGTACCCGCCGGGCACCGCGCATTCGTTCCGCACCCTGGGGACGATCGGCGGCCCGATCAGCATCTACTACCACTTCGTCGTCCACGGCGACCACGAGTTCACGTTCGCCTGGCACAACACGACGGGCGACCTGCACCACGGCTGCACGATCGACCACGGCGTTCCCAATTGCTGGGACGACCTGTTCCCGGCCGAGCACATCCCGGCCAACGTGCAGAACGCGATCGCGACGCTTCCGGAGACCGACATCGAGTTCGGCTCGTTCGTGAGCCTCGGCTTCGCGACGACCGGCATGCGCGACCCGATCGAGAACACGGCGCTGCTGAAGCCGAAGATCTGGGTGCCGATCCACCAGACCAACGCGGCGCTGCCGACGTCCTCGCTGCGGTTCAAGGTCGCGTACCTGTCGCAGCTCGACATCATGAAGCAGGGTGGCTTCCTGACGGCCGACCAGATCCCCGAGAACCGCTGGATGGTCGACCCGGACGACTACCTCAAGCCGATGGTGTACGACCCGAAGGATCCGCGCTGGAAGAAGCGCGGCAAGCGCTGATCGACTGACGGGACCGCCGTGCGGCGGTCCCGCCGCCGGCTCACATCTGGCGGAACAGATGGACGTAGCTGCGGCTGACCGCGAGGCGTTCGTCGCGTCCCTTCAGGTGCAGCTCGCCGGAGTCGCCCGGGCCGTGCGAGAAGCGGTCGACGTGCATCAGGTTGACGATGGTCGAGCGGTGCACTTGCACGAACGATTCGGGGTCGAGCGCATCGGCGAGCTCGCGCAGCGGAGTGCGGATCAACGCCTCGCCGCCTTCCCACGCGACCACCGTGTACTTGGCGTCCGAGCGCACGTACACGACCTGCTCGATGCGGATCATGCGCACCGCGTTGCCAACCGTGGCCTTGATCCATTGCAGGTGCTTGGGTACGCCGCCGCGCTTGCGCAGCTCCTGCCCCATGCGCTCCAGCAGGGCCTCGAGCTCCGGGCGGCGCGCGTCGTCTGCGACGCGCAGCCGCGCCTGCAGCCGCTGCACCGAGTCGCGCAGGCGCTCCGCTTCCACGGGCTTGACGATGTAGTCGATCGCGCCTTGCCGGAACGCCTCGACGGCGTACTGGTCGAACGCGGTCACGAACACGACCTCGGCGCGCCGGCCGATGCAGCGCGCCGCCTCGACGCCGTTCATCCCCGGCATGTGGACATCGAGGAACACGACCTGCGGCCGCAGCTCGTCGAACAGCTCGACCGCCTCGCGGCCGTTGCGCGCGTGCGCGACCACCTGCAGCTCGGGCCAGAGCCGCGCCAGGTGCGCCGCGAGCTGGTCGCGCAGCAGCGGTTCGTCGTCGGCGATCAGCGCGGTCGCGCGGGTCATGCCTGAACGGAAGCGACGCGGATGTCGGCGCGCACCCCGTGCGGCGACTGCCCGGAAAGCGTGACGCTGGCACCGGGCCCGAAGAACGCCTCCAAGCGCTCCTGCAGGTTGCGCAAGCCGGTGCCGATGCTCCCTCCTTCGGCGAGGCCGACGCCGGTGTCGGCGACCCAGAGGTGGACGTCGCGACCGGCCCCGGCGCGCGCTCCCACCTCGACGCGGCCACCTTCGCACGCCGGATCGATGCCGTGGCGGATCGCGTTCTCGACGAGCGTCAACAGCGCCATCGGCGGAAACGGCAGCGTGCGCAGCGGCGGCTCGATGGCGATCGTGAACGCGAGCCGGTCCGGCATGCGCATCAGCATCAGCTCGAGGTAGGCGCGCACCAGACGTTCCTCGTCGCCGAGCGTCGAGCCCTCCTCGTGCAGCTGCGGCAGCGCGGCGCGCAGATAGTCGATCAGACTGCGGAACACCGGCGCGGCGCGCTGCGATCCGCTCTCGACGAGCTGCTGCACGTTGGCCAGGGTGTTGAGCAGGAAGTGCGGCTCGATCTGCGCCGTCAGCAGTCGCAGCCGGGCATCGGCCGCCTGGCGCTGCAGCGTTTCGCGTTCGAGCGCAAGCTGCAGCGCCAGCGTTCGCGCCTGCGCGTCGCGCTCGCGGACCAGCGCGCCGAGCGCGAACAGCGTGCCGATCAGCGCCGCGCTCAAGGTCACCAGCACATAGCCGTGCACCATCTGGCGCGATGCCAGGAAGGCCGAGAAGTCGCCGCGCACCGACAGCATCTGCACGATGAACGGCGAGAGCGCGGCGCCGAGCGCGACCGCGAGCAGCTGCGTGACCCAGCGCGGCAGGAGCGTCTGGCGCCACGCCCCGGCCACCTTGAAGCCGAACAGCAGCACCATGCTGACGAAGAGCGCCTCGGCGAGGACCTCGATGAACGGGTTGAGCGTGATCGGGTTGAGGGCGAGCGCGCCGATCACCGCCAGGGTCACGGTCACCGCCAGCTCGCGGCGGGTCGGAACGAGGCGGGCGCGGTCCCAATGCTCAGGGGCAGGCGGCGGCGCGGCGGGCGCTGAGGCGGTCACGCAAGAAGGTTAGCGTGACACCCGAGACGGTCAAGGTTGGCGCCGGCGGAATGGGACGAAGCGCGGAAGTCGGTGGATGAGCTGCGGCACATCGGCCGGCGCCGGCCGAGCTGCGACCGGCGCCGTGGTCTGTCTCGCACGCTAGCCGAGATGGCGCAGCTCCCTCAGCGCCACCGAGAGCATCGACAGATCGGCACCGCCCTTGGCGTCGGCCAGCTCGGCGAGCAGCCGCTGCGCGCGCTCGAGCGCGGTCGCGTTGCCCGTCTCCCACGTCGCCAGCAATTCGGCCGGGCTGCCCGGGCCCTGCTGCAGCACATCCTGAGCCAGCGCGCGCTGCAGCCCGGCGAGGTCGTCGCCGAGCGCAGCCTTCGCCAGGGCCTGCCAGTGGCTGTCGGACGGCAGCTCGTCGATCTGCTGGCGCAGCCGCGAGAGGCCGAGGCGGGTGCCGATGCCGACGTGCACCTCGCTCACCTCGTCGAAGTTGCGCTGCGCCGCCTCGGCGACCTCGGCGACATCGAGTGCGGCGATGAGGTGATCGGCGCTGGCCACGCGCAGGGCCAGCGGCGGCGGCACGCCGGCGGCGATCCATGCGGTCGCCTGCGGCGACGCGGCGGCCTCCGGCTCGAGCCGCGCGCGCAGCGCCTGCACCGCCGGGACGAAGCGGCCGAACGTCTGCTCGAGCGGCTCGGCCAGGCGCCGCGAGCGCAGGAACCAGGTCGTGGCGCGCGCGGTGAGCCAGCCCTCCTCGATCAGCATCTCCGACTGCACCGCGTCGGGCACCTTGTTGTCGAGCGCCTCGACCTGCTGCCAGACGGCGACGTCGCCGAGCACCTCGCGCGCGGCCAGGTAGGCGCGCACCACCTGCGCGGGCCGCGCGCCGGTGCGCTCCGCCAGGCGATGCACGAAGGTCGAACCGACGCGGTTGACCATGCTGTTGAGCACGTGCGTCGCGACGATCTCGCGCTTGAGCGGATGGCGCGGGATGTAGGCACCGAACTTCTCGCGCAGCAGCGCCGGGAAGTAGCGCGCCAGCGCGGTGCCGATCCAGGGGTCCTCCGGCAGGTCGGAGGCCAGGATCTCGTCGAACAGCCACATCTTGCTGTACGCGAAGAGCACCGCGCGCTCGGGGGTCGTGAGGCCGGCGCCGCGTGCCTTGCGCTCGGCGATCTCGTCTTCGGCTGGCAAGAACTCGATGGCGCGGTTCAGGTTCCCGGTCTTCTCGAGGAAGCGGATGAAGCGCGCCTCCTGGTCGAGGTAGCTCGGACCGAGGCGCGCGCCGACCGAGAGCGCCTGCGTCTGGAAGTAGTTGTCGCGCAGCACCAGCGTGGCGACGTCGTCGGTCATCTGCGCGAGCAGGACATTGCGCTGCTTCTCGGTCATCTCGCCGTCGCTGATCGCGAGGCCGAGCAGGATCTTGATGTTGACTTCGTGGTCCGAGGTATCGACCCCGGCCGAGTTGTCGATCGCGTCGGTGTTGAGGCGCACGCCGCCGAGTGCCGCCTCGATGCGCCCGCGCTGGGTGAAGCCGAGGTTGCCGCCTTCGGCCGCGACCTTGCAGCGCAACTCGCGGCCGTCGATGCGCAGCGCGTCGTTGGCGCGGTCGCCGACGTCGGCGTGAGTCTCGGTGCTCGCCTTGACGTAGGTGCCGATGCCGCCGTTGTAGAGCAGGTCGACGGGCGCCTTCAGGACCGCGCTCAGCAGCTCGGTCGGTGTCAGGCGCTCTGCCGCGATGCCGAGGGCGGCGCGGGTCTGTGGCGAGATCGGGATCGATTTCTCCGAGCGCGCCCAGATTCCGCCGCCGTCGGAGATCAGCTTCGCGTCGTAGTCGGCCCACGACGAGCGCGGCAGCTTGAAGAGACGCTCCCGCTCGGCGAACGACTTGACGGGGTCGGGATTGGGGTCGATGAGCACGTGCCGGTGGTCGAACGCCGCGACGAGCCGGATGTGCCGCGACAGCAGCATTCCGTTGCCGAACACGTCGCCCGACATGTCGCCGATGCCGACGACGGTGAACGGCGTCGTCTGGGTGTCGATGCCCTGCTCGCGGAAGAAGCGCTTCACGCTCTCCCAGGCGCCGCGCGCGGTGATCGCCATTCCCTTGTGGTCGTAGCCGGCGCTGCCGCCGGAGGCGAAGGCGTCGCCGAGCCAGTGGCCGTACTCCTTGCTGATGGCGTTGGCGTAGTCGGAGAAGGTCGCGGTGCCCTTGTCGGCGGCGACGACGAGGTACGGGTCGTCGCCGTCGAGCCGCACCACCTGCGGCGGCGGCACGACTGCGGTCCCGGCGAGGTTGTCGGTGAGATCGAGCAAGGCGCGCAGGTAGTCCTGGTAGCAGGCGACGCCTTCCTTCATGTAGGCGTCGCGATCGGATTGCGGCGGTGCCTTCTTCAGCACGAAGCCGCCCTTCGAGCCGACCGGGACGATGACGGTGTTCTTCACCATCTGCGCCTTCACCAGGCCGAGCACTTCGGTGCGGAAGTCCTCGGGGCGGTCGGACCAGCGCAGCCCGCCGCGCGCGACCTTGCCGCCGCGCAGGTGGATGCCCTCGAAGCGCGGCGAGTAGACGAAGATCTCGTACAGCGGCTTCGGCTCGGGCAACCCCGGCACCTTGGCCGAATCGAACTTGAAGCTGAGAAAGCTCCGCCGCGACCCCGGTGCGCCGGTATGGCCGACGCCCGTGCGCCAGAAGTTGGTTCGCAGCGTCGCCTGGATCAGCGCGAGCAGCTGGCGCAGCACGCGGTCCTCGGACAGGTTGGCGACCTTCTCGAGCGCCTGTTCGATGGCGTTGACCTGCGAGGTCGCACTCTGCTCGTCGCGGCCGGCGGGATCGAAGCGCAGCTTGAACAGCTGCACCAGCATGCGGGCGATGCGCGGATGCGCACCCAGGGTCGCCTCGATCGTCGCCTGCGAGAGCGCGAAGCCGATCTGCTTCAGGTACTTGGCGTAGGCACGCAGCACGACGATCTCGTCGGCGGCGAGGCCGGCGCGCAGCACCAGGCGGTTGAAATCGTCGTTCTCGACGTCGCCGCGAAAGACCCGCGCGAAGGCGTCCTCGAACAGGCGCCCCATCGTCTCGGGCTCGATGTCGCCCGCGCCCTGCACCTCGAGCTCGAAATCGTGCAGCGACACCGCGGCGTCGGCCGTCTCGACGCTCGCATGCTGCTCGCCGAGCACGCGCACGCCCATGTGCTCGAGCATCGGCAGCGAGTCGGAAAGCACCACGGGCTCGCCGAGCCGATAGAGCTTGAAGCCGAGCGCGCCGGCGCCGGCGCCGAGCGGCCGATAGAGCGCGAGCGCGAGCGGCGAGTCGGTCGTGAGCGAGGCGATCTTGCGCACGTCGGACACCGCGCCGCGCGCCGGAACGCGCTCGCGGTAGTCGGGCGGGAACGCCGCGCCCCAGCGCTTGAAGAGCTCGATGCCGCGCGCCTCGCCTTCGGCGTCGACGAGGGCGTCGCGAAGCTGGTCGGGCCAGCGCCGCGCCGCCTCGGCAAGGCGGGCCTCGACCTCCTTGCGATCGAACGCCGGGATGTGGCCGGGCGTGGTGCGCACCATCAAGTGGATGCGTGCCAGCACGTTATCGCCCAGCAGCACGTCGAAATCGGCGGCAGTGCCGGCGAAGGTCGCCATCAGGATGCGCTGCACCTTCATCCGCAGATCGGTCGAATAGGCGTCGCGCGGCACGAATACCAGACAGGAGACGAAGCGCTCGAACGGGTCGCGGCGCACGAACAGGCGCAGCCGCTGGCGATCGCCGAGCGCGAGGATGCCGAGCGCGGTCTCGTAGAGCTCGTCGTCGGAGATCTGGAACAGCTCGTCGCGCGGATAGGTCTCGAGGATGTGGTCGAGCGCCTTGGCCAGGTGCCCGCCCGGGGGCAGGCCGGCGCGCTCGACGATCGCCTCGACCTTGCCGCGCAGCATCGGCGTCTCCGCCACCCGCGCGCTGTACGCCGTCGAGGTCAGCAGGCCCAGGAAGCGGTGCTCGCCGATCACCTTGCCGCGTTTGTCGTAGCGCTTGACGCCGACATAGTCGGTGTAGCCGGGGCGGTGCACCGTCGAGCGGGTGTTGGCCTTGGTCACCACCAGCAACGGCAGGGGGTCGCGCGCGAGAGCGCGCGCCTGCGGCGGCAGCGCGGCGAAGCTCGCCGACGATTGCTCGGCCGCGGTCTCGCGCAGCACGCCGAGGCCGCTCCCGGCAACGAGCCGCAGCCCGTCTTCGCCGTGCTCAGTGACCAGGTCGTGGCGGCGGTAGCCGAGCAGCGTCATGTGCTGGTCGGCGAGCCAGTGCAGGAAGGCGCGGCTTTCGGCGACCTGCGCTGCCGGCAACGACGCCGGCAGGGTATCGAGCTCGGCGATCGCCTCCTGCAGGCGCGTCAGCATCGGCTTCCAGTCCTCGACGGCGGCGCGCACGTCGCCGAGCACGCGCTCGATGCCCGCGACCAGGTCGCTGCGCTGCTGCGCATCGACCAAGCGGTCGACCTCGACATGCATCCACGATTCGCGCGCTGCCTCGGCAGATTCGCGGCGCGGGTGGATGGAGGCCAGCCGGCCGCCGGCGTCGCGCTCGACCGCGAAGATCGGGTGCACGATCAGGTGCAGCGTCAGCCCCTGGCGGTTGATCTCCGTCGTGGTCGAGTCGACGAGGAACGGCATGTCGTCGTTGACGATCTGGATCACCGAGTGGCGCGAGGCCCAGCCGTCCTCGGCCAGCGTCGGGCTGAGCACGCGCACTTTCGGTACGCCCGGCGTGCGGGTGGCGCCGAACTGCCAGTGCGACAGCACCGCGCCCGACAGGTCCTCGGGTGCGCGCTCGACGAGATCGTCGTCGTCGAGCTGGCGGAAGTACTCGCGTGCGAAGCCCTCGAACATGGCGCGCCGTTCTGCGGGCAGGCGCGACGCGGCGAGCGCCAGCACGGTATCGAGCCGCTCGAGTCGCAACGAATCGGTCGGGGCGTTCATCGGGTTGTCTCCTCTCTCGGTTCTGCGCGACGAGGCCTCTGCTGCTGAGTGTTCTGGAGGAGAGGCCCGATGGCACCAAGGGGACCCGCACTCGACCCTGAGCGAAGCAAGAACGACGCGAGTCACTTCCCGCCGGAGCGGACCAGGATGGCCTTGGAGTCTTCGAATCCCAGAGGTGCAGAGGTGTGTTCGTGAGCGATTCGAAAGACGTGCCCACTCTCGCGAAGCACCCAGGTGATCCGGTTTTGCATGGAGCGAATTGGCTCACCCTGCGCGGACTCCGCTGAATAGGTGACGATGGCGCTCACCACTGCGAACGCATGCTCGGCGCTGGATTGCAACTCGGAGAAGCTCACCTTGACCCTGTCGCCGCCAAGCGATGCGAACCAGCCTTCGACTGCGATTCGCCAAGCGGCTGCTCCTTCGTACAGCCAAACGCCCCACGCGTCGAACACTCGCACTGTCGGGTGATAGAGACGCATGAATGCATCGACATCCTTGGTGAGAACCGCGGCCGCGTAGGAGCCGATGACCCGCTGGATCTCCTTTCCCGCGTCGCTCACATCGACTCTCCAAGATGGCCGGCGAACCTGCGTTGTAGCACCCTCGTCGCGCCCCTGGCGCCGGCATCGGGTCGAATTCCAAGGCCGGGCGCGATCGACCGTTCCCAATCTGAAGGCGACATCGGCTGCACAAGGTGGCAAGCTTCGTCACCTGGGCATCGCAGCGACTTGCAAGGAAACCACGTGGTCCGCCTCGAGCTCGATCTGGCCCTCGCGTACGACATCCGCGACCGCAACGGAGCGGACTTCGTCTTCAACATCCACGCCGCGCAGACGCCGCAGCAGCGCGTCCGTGCCGAGCGGCTGACGCTGAACCAGCCGCTCGTCGCCGACGTCCAGACGGATGCGGCGACCGCGACGCGCTTCATGCGCGTGCACGCCGAGCCTGGGCCGCTTCGGGTGAGCTACACGGCGACCGTCGATGTCGATCACCACGTCGCCGAGCCGGACACGCTCGACGAGGTGCCCGTCCGGTTGTTGCCGCTCGACGTCGTGCCGTACATCTACCCGAGCCGCTACTGCGAGTCGGACCGGCTGCTCAAGCTCGCCAGCGACGAGTTCGGCCAGCTCTGGCCAGGCTACAGCCGGGTGCTTGCGATCCAGCACTGGGTGCAGCAGCACGTCACCTTCGCATCGAACACGACGGATGCAAGCACGTCGGCGGCAGACACGCTGATCGAGCGCGTCGGCGTCTGTCGCGACTTCACGCACCTGATGATCGCCTTGTGCCGCGCGCTCAGCATCCCGGCGCGCGTCGCCACCGGGACCGACTACGGCGCCAGCCCCGATCTCGGCCCGCCGGACTTCCACGCGTACGTCGAGGCGTATCTCGGCCACCGGTGGTACCTGTTCGACGCTTCCGGGACCGGCATCCCGATGGGGTTCATGAGGCTCGGCACCGGCCGCGACGCTGCCGACGTCGCCTTCGCGACGATCTTCGGCGATGTCTTCGCGATGGCGCCGACGGTCGACATTCGCGCGCTCGAGGGCGAAGGGCTCGAGACGCCCCGCCATCGTCGCGAAGCGCTCTCGACCGCGGCGGGTTCCGCGCCTGCCCACGCCATCGGCGTCTCGGAGAAGGAGACCTCGGCGCTCGCGGGCGGTTTGCTCACGAAACAGCTGCCCGACTGACGGGCCGGCGTGGGTCTACAGTCCACCTCGTTCAACCAGGAGCCTCTACATGCCTGTACGGTTCGCATCGCTTTCTCGCCAACTCCACAAGAATGGCCAGCGCCTCCATTTCGCCATGGCGAGCCGCGCGTTTTCGCAGGGTCCGGAGCAGCCGGCCGACGAAGCAGAGCAGGCCCTGCGCGAAGAGCGCCGCCGGCTCAAGGAGCAGCAGAAGCAACGTCACGCCCAGGCGCTGCTGCCCAGGCCCAAGGCGGTGAAGCCGGTGAAGGAGCCCAAGCCTCCGAAAGCGCCGAAAGCACCGAAGGCCGCCAAGCCGCCGAAGGAAGCCAAGGCGGCCAAGGGGAACAAGCCCTCGCGCGCCGAAAAGCAGACGCAGAAGGCGGCAAACGTCGAGGCCGCCAAGAAAGCCGACCGGAAGTCCGCCAAGACCTGAGCTCGGCGAGTCTCGGCTCACGGACGCGACGACTGCGCGCTTCCCCTGAACCATGCGCCGGCGTGCACGGCGCCGAGCACCATCGCGCCGTAGACGACCAGTGCGACGCCGAGCGTGGCGAAGGCCCACGCCAGCGAGCCGGTGGCGGCCGCGACGAGCCATCCGCCGCCGACGGCGATGACCAGGCGCACGAGGCCCGCGAGCAGAGGCCAGAGCAACCGCCCAGCGCCTTGCGAGGCGAAGTAGAGGACGAGGCCGAGGCCGAAGAAGCCATAGCACGGCCCGACGAAGCGCAGATACGCTGCGCCGGTGGCGAGCATCTGCGGGTCGGCGCCGAAGAGTCCGAGCCACGCGCGCGGCCAGAGTGCCGCAGCGACGCCGATCGTCTCGGTGATGCCGAACGCGAGCGCGCCGCCGATGAGCGCGATGCGCAGGGCGCGCTCGCGCTGGCCGGCACCGATGTTCGTGCCGACGAGCGCCACGAGTGGCGCGCCGAGGCCGAAGACGAGCGGAATGAGCAGGTACTCGAGCCGCGCGCCGGTGCCGTAGCCTGCGACCGCGCCGGGGCCACCGTACGCGCCGACGAGCGCGGTCGTCAGCACGACCGTGAGCGAGGTCTGCAACGTGCTCACGGCGCCGACGCCGCCGACCCGCAGGATGTCGGCCGCGGGAGCCCAGCGCAGCGGCACGCGCTTCAGCCGCACCACCGCGCGACCCGCCAGCAAGTAGCCGGCGAGCGCGGCGAGCGTCGCGGCGGTGCTGACGACGACGGCGACGCCGCCGCCGGCGATGCCGAGCGCCGGCACCGGCCCCCAGCCGAAGATGAAGAGCGGCGACAACGGCAGCAGCAGCGCCACGCCGAGGCAGACGGCGAGCGCGGGCACGAGCATGTTGCCGGTGCCGCGGATCACGCTCGCCAGGGCGTTCATGAGCCACACGAGCACGTTGCCGACGAAGACGATGTTGGAGTACGCGAGCGCGGCCTCGAGCGACGGTCCGCGCCCGCCCATCGCCGCATAGAGCGGACGCCCGAAGGCCAGGAAGAGCGCCGACGTGACGACCCCGAGGCAGAGGTTGACGACGAGCGCGTGCAGGACCAGCGCGTCCGCGTCGCCGCGGCGGTTGCCGCCGAGGGCGCGCGCAATCGCCGACGAGATGCCGCCGCCGACGGCGCCTGCAGAGAGCATCTGCATCATCATGAAGCCGGGGAAGACGAGCGCCATCCCGGCCAGCGCGTCGGTGCCGAGGTGCGACACCCACCAGGTCTCGATCAGTCCGGTGGAGGCTTGCGCCAGCATGACGAGCACGTTCGGCCACGCCATCGCGAGCAGCGTCGCGACGATGGGTCCGTGCAGCAGGCGCCGCGTGCGCGGGCTCATGCTCTCGCTCGCGGGCGCGGTCGGCGACACCAGCGGCGGCGGCACGGCGATCGGCACGCGCGGTGCGACGGTGGTGCTCATGCCTTGGCGTTGCGCGACGCAGTCGCAGCGGACGCCTGCTCGGTGAACAGTCCTGCATAGCGCGGGTGCGTCTTGCGCCCCGGTGCCGGGTAGTGACGCCTGCCGAACGCGACGAGCGCCGCGAGCACCGGCTTGAAGTCGCGACCGCGCGCCGTCAGGACGTATTCATCGCGCGGCGGACGCTCCTGGTAGCGGCGCCGCTCGAGCAGGCCGCCTTCGACGAGCGCCGCGAGACGTCGCGCGAGCATGTTCGGCGCGATGCCGAGGTTCGTCTGGAAGTCGTCGAAGCGCGTGACGCCGGCGAACGCGTCGCGCAGGATGAGCATGCTCCACCACTCGCCCACGTGCTCGAGGCTGCGTGCGATGGGGCACGCCATGTCACCGAAGCTCTTGCGCTGCACGTGCGCATGATAGGCATGTAGCTTGCATCATGCAAGTTACCACCCCCGGACCCGGCGCTGGCGACCGTCTGCCCGGCGTTGATTGACCCTCCGAGGTCGACGGGTAGCCTTTCCGGACTCGGCCGGGAGGAAACAGCCAGATGGATCGGCGTGATTTCTTTCCACTGCTCAGCGGTGCGCTGGCTGCGTTGCCACTTCTCGCGCACGCGCAGACACGCAGGACTCCGCGGATCGGCGTCCTGTGGCACGCGGGGAGCGCTGGAGAAGAAGGGGTTACTTCACCGGACTTCGTCAAGGTTTTCGCGACCTCGGCTATGTCGAAGGGCGCAACGTTCACTTCGAGCATCGCTTTCCCAACGAGCTTCCGGAACGATTCCGAAGCATGATGGCCGAGCTGGTGGCGCTTCAGGTCGATGTCCTGATCACCGTCGGAACCCAGACGGCGCCTTATGCCAGGGACGCGACCACCTCGATCCCGGTGGCCTTCATCTTCGTCCCGGACCCGGTCGGGAGCAGATTCGTCGAGAGCCTGGCGCGGCCCGGGAGGAACATGACCGGGCTGTCGCAGTTCGGAGCCGACATCGTCCTCAAGCGCCTGCAGTTCTCAGCGAAATCGTTCCTCGCCTGTCGCGCGTCGCCCTCCTCGTCAATCCCAACACCGAGGTCGCCGATCTGTACAAGCGCGTGACCGAGGCATCTGCGACTCAGCTCGGATTGGAAAATCGCACCTTCGAAGCGCGCTCGCTCGACGAGCTCGAGCGGGCATTCGACGCGATGGTCAGCGCCGGCATGCAGGCGGTGACCATCAACGGCGAGGGATTGGCCTACCAGCAGCGCGCGAACATCGCGAAGATGACGGTGGAACGTCGCCTTCCGCTGGGCGTCTGGTCGAAGGAGACCTTCGAAGCCGGTGCGCTCATCTCGTACGGAGCGGACCAGGTCGCGATGTGTCGCCGCGGACCGGTGTTCGTCGACAAGATCCTGAGGGGAGCCAAGCCTGGAGAGTTGCCGGTGGAGCAACCGACGAAGCTCGAATTCCTCGTCAGTCTGAAAACCGCGAAGGCGCTCGGCCTGACGGTTCCGATGTCCTTGCTGATGCGCGCGGATGCGGTGGTCGCGTAGGCGGGAGCGCGCCGCTACCGCTTGGTCGACACGCGGTCCATGGCCGAGTAGATCGCTTCGCGAATCGCCGATTCGAACGCTCGAGCCTTGCTCCGGTCACGCCGAGACCCGGGGTAGACCACGATGTCGGGAAGCCGCGGCGCGCCGCTGGCTTCCAGGACGCGGAGCGTCTGCGGCGAGAGTCTGTCGGCGGGTTCCCTGCAGATGAAGACCAGCGCCGCCGAGCCTCGCGCGTTGACCGCTTCGCGAATCTCCCACGCGATGTGGTCGGTCACCTGAGAGATGTCGATGACCACGACGTCCACCGCTGCGAGCGCGCTGACGACGGCGGCGCGCCAGTTGGCGTCGGAGATCCGCAAGACCACGGCACCGCGCTTGCGCCGCCCTGCGGCGATGCGCGACACGAGTCGGGGCAGCTTCGCGTAGTCGTCCCGGTTGCGAAAGAAGAAGGTCTCGACGGGTCCGGCCGCCGCAGCCGTCCCGATCGCAGCCAGCAGGATCAAGACCGCGAGCATCCACACCTCTGCGAAGATCAAGACTTCTCCGAAGCTCTGCATTCCCTCGCGCACCGAGCTGCCGAACAAGGCGACCCGCGGCGCGAGATAGACGCCGAACGCTGCCAGCAACAAGCCGGTCACGGTCCAGAACATCGGGGCCAGTCGATGGTGTCGCTGCTCCAGCGAGAGGCGCACGTCGCGGTCCTGCAGGGTCAGCGTGCTGATGCCGTCTCTGGCGAGCCGGTCGATGACGCGCGACGTCCGGAACGCCTCGCCGCCCTCGGCCTGGAAGCGCCGCAGCCACATGGCCTGAATTCGCTGGCGAACCAGGAGACCGCGGACGAATGAAGAGGTCCAGCGCCCGACGACTACCGCGAGTGCGATGGTGATCGCGGCGGCGAACGCCGACATCGGGGCGCCGAGGTATTGGTTGACGAACCATGTCGCATACAGAAAGCCGGCAAACACGACGGCGATGCACAGCGACACGAGTCCGTCGAACAGCCGGGCTCGTCTTCGATCGCTCGCGATCAAATCGCGCAGCGAGAGCCGCATGTCGTCTCGGCGCTCTACTGCGGAAAGGCGTCGAGCCCCGCCGCCGGGCCGGGCCGAGCCGGCGTGCGAGCGACGTTCATCAGCCAAGACACCGCCACGAAGTAACCGACGAGGGCGGTGAGCTCCACGATCCCGCGTTCGCCCCAGCGCGCGAGCGCGGCGCGGTAGGTGAGGTCGCTCACGCCGTGCGTCGCGAGAAGCTCGCGAGCGAAGTCGACGGCTTCTTGCTCGTCGGGCGCGAGCGGGCGAGGCGTCGCGCCCTGCCGCAGCGCCTCGATCGCTTCCGGCGCGACGCCGGCACTGACCGCCAGCGGCGCGTGCATCGTCCACTCGAACTGGTTGCCCGCATGGCGCGCCGCTAAGCACGTCGCGAGCTCGCGGATCCGCGCGTCGAGCACGCTGTCGAAGCGCAGGTACTCGCCCACGCCGGCCATGCGCTCGAGCAGGACCGGGCTGCGGAGCAGCGCAACGAACGGGCCGTAGACGCCCTTGCGCGGCCCGTCGATCAGTGTCTGCGCGGCGGCTCGCTGCGCTTCGTCGAGCGAGCTGAGCGGCGGCATCGGCAGGCGCTCGGTCGCGCCGGCGGCATGGCCCTGGCGGGGCGAAACAGGATCAGCCATTCGAGAGTTCCTCCGAAAACGACGGCGACAAACCCGTGCGCCACAGCCACGGCACCGTCCCGAACAACGCAGCGGCCCCCGTCGCGAGGGCGAGCATGAGCCCGCTCGGGCCGAGCCGCAACAGGAGCGCGGAGACCACCGGCCCGGCGATCTGCCCGCACGCGAACGCGGCGGTGACGCTGCCGACGAGAGACGCCGCACGCGCCGGCGTCGTGGCGCGGGCGCGCATCTCCTGCACGCCGGCGAGGGTGATGACCATGAAGGTGCCGCCGACGAGGAGCGCCGACGCGGCGATCGTTCCCGCGTCCTGCCGCAACGCCGGCAGCAGGACGCCGAAGCCCATGAGCAGCTGGCAGGCGGCCCAGGTGCGCAGGCGCCCCGCGCCCTTCATCAGACGGGCGGTGAGGAGGGTCGAGAGCGCCGCGGTCGCGCCGAAGACAGGCCACGCGAGGCCGAACAGGCGCGGGTCGTCGACCACGCTGCGCGCCAGCACCGGAAGGAACGTGGCCGGAAGGATGTACCCGAAGCCCATGACGCCGTAGCACACGACGATGCCTCGCGTGCCGTGACTCGCGGCAGCGACGTCGCTGCGCGCCGCCGCCGGTGCGGCGGCACCGGCGGTCTGGCGACCGGCGATCACCCAGAGCACGGGAAGTGTCAGCACCAGGGCCAGCCCGCCGAGCTGCAGCCACAGTGGCTGCGAGCGAACGCCGGCCGCGGACGCGACGAGGCAGTGCGTGCCGGCGAGCGCGATGCCGACGCCGACGCCGGCGTAGACCCAGCCACTCGCCCACGCCGCGCCGCGTCCTGCGAGTGCGCCGAGACACCAGACGCTGGTGGCGACGAATACCCACGCCGAAGTCACGCCCGCCAGGAAGCGCAGCGGCAACCAAAGCAGCGGCAGCGGCAACGCCATGGCCGCCGTCAGCGCCGCCGTGGCGATCAGGGCAACGATCGCCAAGGCGCCAGGCTGCAGCGGCAGGCGCGACGCGGTCAGCGCACCGGCCAGGTAGCCGGCGTAGTTGGCGGCCGCGAGCCATCCGCCCTCGGCGACGTCGAGGAGGTCCTCGCGCAACATGAGCGGCAGCATCGGCGTGAAGGCGAAACGACCGATGCCCATCGCGGCCGCGAGCGACAGCAAGCCCGCAAGGACGAGGAGGAACGTGCCGGCGTGTCGCGGGTGCGTTGTCATGCGCAGCGATTGCACCCAGAATCGCGCTGCGAGACAAATGAATAAATCTGGAGCACTGTTCTCGTGACGAGAAGCATCGACCTCGACAGCCTGGAGATCTTTCGCGCCGTGGCCACCGAAGGCGGCGTGATCCGGGCTGCCCGGAAGCTAAACCGCGTGCAATCGAACGTCACCACGCGCATCAAGCGAATGGAGGAGCGCCTCGGCCGTCCGTTGTTTCGCAAGCAGGGCCGCGGCCTGGTGCTGTCGGCCGAGGGCGAGCTCCTGCTGTCGTATGCGCAAAGGCTGTTCAGGCTCGCCGAGGAAGCGGAGCACGAGCTGCGCTCCGGCCGGCCGATGGGGCTGCTCCGCATCGGCTCGCTGGAGAGCACGGCAGGCAGCCGGCTCGCGCCGATCCTCTCGCGCTATCACCGCGAGCATCCCGGCGTCGTGGTGGAGCTGCTGATGGGAACGACAGGAGCACTGCTGCAACGCGTCGCCCAGTTCGAGATCGAGGCGGCGTTCGTGTCCGAGCCGTTCACTGCCGACGGCCTCTCGACGATGAAGGTGTTCGAGGAGGAGCTGGTGCTGATCACCGCCCGCGGCCAGCCGCCGGTGCGCGCCGCGTCCGACCTGGCCGGAATGACGGTGGTGGCCTTTGCCGCCGGCTGCTCCTACCGCAAGCGCCTCGAGGACTGGCTGGGCGCATCTTCGCTGTTGCCGGCGCGCACCCTCGAGCTCGCGTCGTACCAGGCGATGATCGCGTGCGTCGCTGCGGGAACGGGGTTCGCGGTCGTGCCTCGTTCACTGCTGCTTGCCCTGAAGTCCGCCAGGGAAGTGCGGCAACACGAGCTGCCGGCACGCGTTCGGCACAGCCACACCCACCTCGTGTGGAAGGGCGAGCCTTCGGGGGCGCTGTCACGGCTCCAGGAGATGCTTTCCGAAACAGCAACATGACGTCGATGCTTCCATCTCTCTCCTTCTCGCGTCGATCAGCCCATCACTCGATCACGTGGTCTGCCCTCGCGAGCACCGAAGCCGGTATCCGTATCCCGAGCGCTCGTGCGGTCTTCAGATTGACGAAGAGCTCGAGCACGGTCGGCTGCTCCACGGGCAGGTCATTCGGGCTCACTCCTTTGAGGATTTTGTCGATGTAGACGCCGGCGTGCCGTTCCATCTCGACCAGGTTCGGACCGTAGCTGATCAGCCCGCCCGATTCGACGAAGTCGCCGACCTCGTACATCGCCGGCAGCCGCATGCGCGCAGCGAAGTCGACGATGCGCTGACGATTCGCTCTGGTGAACGGATCGGCCAGCGTCAGCAGCGCGGCGTCCGCGCCGGTGCCGATCGCGGTGAACGAGGGCTCGAAGTCGACGAGGTCATGGATGCCGTACGAATCCACCACGATGCCCAGGCTCTCGCCGGCATGCCGGGTGTAGCGCGCGCTTGTCTGCATGCTGGGATTGGTGTCGTTCCACAGCATCGCGAGGCGCGACGCACCCGGCGCGATCTCGTGCAGCAGTTCCAGCCGCTTGGCGCTCAGCTCGGGCGACAGCGTCGCCAAGCCGGTCGCGTTGCCGCCCGGGTGTGCCAAGCTCGCGACCAGGCCGGTGCCGACGGGATCGCCAACGCCGGTGAAGATGATCGGGATCGTCGTGGTGGCATGCAGCGCCGCGAGAGCGGCCGGCGTGCTGAACGTGGCAATGGCGTCGACTTCCGCGGCAACCAGCGTCTGCGCGAGAGGCGCGAGCCGCTCCGGTCGGCCCTCGGCCCACCGAAACTCGAGCATCAGGTTGAGGCCTTCGATCCATCCGGCTGCGCGCAACCCTTGGCGCAAAGCCTCGACGACGGGAGAGGGTGCCATGTCGGGCTGCAGGACGCCGACGCGCTTGGGCCTTCGTGTCGTCGACTGCGCGAGCGCCGAGCGGCATGCGCTCCAGGCAACGGCGGCGACCAGCCAAGCCCGGCGACTGGCTTGACCATCGTTCAGACGCACCGCGGCCGACGAACCCCGGCCGGGCCTGTCGGTGTCGGACGCGTGGGTAAACATGCTCGTAGCCGCCGTGGGCGCTTGCCGCGCATCATGCCGCACTGCCGGACATGCCTCGTTTCCGAACGCCTGCGTCAGCCGCGTGGGCACCGACGTCGATTGGGGTAGTTTGCGATGACCGATTTCTTCTCACTGCTGACGGAGCTGTTCTCCTCCGAGCCGCCGCCGCCACCGGAGCTGCTCGGCCAGCGCATCCAGCAGCGCCTGCAGGTCATCCTCGCCGGCCTCGACGAGCGCGAAGCGCTGTCGGCGGGCGACGTCGAGACGCTGCGGCGCGAGCTGCGCATGCTGCTGAAGCTCGAGCGCATCCAGGTCGCCGCTGCGGAGATGGACAAGTCCGAGCAGGTGCTGCAGTACATGCTGCGGCCGAGCTTCGAGGACTGCCTCAACCTGTGGTTCGGCAAGTCGGAACAGACCGACCAGGAGATCGCGGCGCGCTTCGGCGCCGACGTCGCGCTGGCGTCGAACGGGCACTACGACCACTGGGCGCTCGACGTCGAGCATCCCCGCCTGCTGGTGGCGCTGGTGATCATGCTCGACCAGTTCCCGCGCAACATGTACCGCGACACGCCGCGCATGTACGCGACCGATGCGCGCTGCCGCGAGCTCGTCCGGCGCGGGCTGCGCGTCGGCGTCGGCGAGCGCCTGCGCCCGATCGAGCGGGTGTTCCTCTGCCTCGTGCTGACGCACTCCGAGCTGCTCGAGGACCAGCACCTGTGCATGGAGGAATGGGGCCGCGCGATGGCCGACCTGGCGGCCGACGACCCGCTGAACGCGTTCCACGAGATCTTCCACCGCCACGTCGCCGTGATCCAGCGCTTCGGGCGCTTTCCCCACCGCAACAAGATCCTGCAGCGCGCGAACACGGTCGCCGAGGACGACTTCCTCGATAACAGCACCTTCCGCTTCGACCTGCCGCTGGTCCGCCGCGCCGACGGCGGCTTCGTCTTCGCCGGCACGGTGAAGAAGCGCACCGTGAAGCTGCTCGACCACGAGTACGAGACGCTGTTGCCCGACGTCGACGAGACGCCCGAGGGCGCGTTCGAATTCAAGTACCTCGGGCCCGACAAGGTCTTCACCAAGAGCCACGAGCAGCTGCAGAAGCAGGGCTACATCCGGATCGGCGACAGCGTTCCGGACTTCGACGCCGAGACGAGCCTCGGCCCGATCAACTTCCACACCTTCATCGGCGACGGGTGGTGCGTGCTGTTCTCGCATCCGGCCGACTTCACGCCGGTCTGCACGACCGAGTTCGGCGCCACGGCCAAGCTCGAGCCGGAGTGGCGTTCGCGCCGCACCAAGGTCATCGGCCTGAGCGTCGACAGCGCCGAGGACCACGAGCGCTGGATCGCCGACATCAACGAGACGCAGTCGACGCGGGTGAACTTTCCGATCATCGCCGACAAGGACCGCAAGGTGGCGATGCTGTTCGGCATGCTCGACCCGACGACGTTTCGCCACGGCACCGGCATCGGCGAGACGATGACCGTGCGCAGCGTCTTCATCATCTCGCCGGCCAAGCGCGTCGAGCTGATCATCACCTACCCGGCGTACATTGGCCGCAGCTTCGACGAGATCCTGCGCGTGCTCGACGCGCTGCAGCTGTCGGCGAAGTACCGCGTCGCGACGCCGGTGAACTGGAAGCCAGGGGACGACACGGTCGTGCTGCCGTTCATCAGCGATGAGGAGGCCGAAGCGATGTTCGCGGACCGGGGTGGGCTGAGAAAGGTGCGCTCGTACCTGCGCTACGTGCGCGATCCGTCGCTGCGCTTGCTGTGAACGCCCCCGGTGGAGCAGCTTCGATGTCGACGACCGCGGAAGCGCTGCCCACCCGGCAGCAGACGATGGCCCAGCAGCTTCGCGAGCTGCCGCGCGCGTTCTGGATGCTCAACGTCATGGAGATGTTCGAGCGCCTCGCCTACTACGGAGTGCGCGTCGTCATCCCGATCTACATCGCGCAGGCCGACGAGATCCACGGCCTTCACTTCACGCAGACCCAGAAGGGCTTCATCTTCATGCTGTGGGCGCTGGTGCAGACCGGCGTGCCGGTCTTCTCGGGCGGCTTCGCCGACCGCTACGGCTACAAGCGGACGATCGCCGCCTCGATCGCGATCAAGGTGGCCGGCTACCTGCTGATGGCCACGCAGCGCGAGTTCTGGCCGTTCACGATCGGCTGCCTCGTCCTCGCCTTCGGCACCGCGATCTTCAAGCCCGGGCTTTGGGGTTCGCTGCTGCTGCAGCTCGACAAGCGCAACTCGTCGATCGGCTGGGGCGCGTTCTACATGCTGGTCAACATCGGCGGATTTCTCGGCCCGCCGCTGGCGCACTTTCTCTACGGCGTGTCGTGGCCGGCGGTGTTCTCCGGCTGCGCGGTGATCGTCTCGCTCAACTTCCTGATGCTGTTCACCTACCCGGAGGTCGCCGCCGGCGGCGTGCAGAGCGGCGGCGTGCTGCGGGTCGCCGCGACCACCTTCCGCAACCTCGCGCGACCGCGCCTGGCGATCTTCATCCTGATCATGTCGGGCTTCTGGCTGATGTTCATGCAGCTGTTCGACATGCTGCCCAACTTCATCGTCGACTGGGTCGACTCGTCGGCCATCGTGCGCGCCCTCCACCTGCCGGCGATGTTCACGACCGAGACGCCGCGCGGCACGATGATCGCGCAGGAGTGGATGATCAACGCCAACTCCTTCCTCATCGTCGTCTGCGTGGTCTGGATCTCGCACCTGGTCGCGCGCATGCGACGAGTGCACTCGATCATGATCGGCATCGTCGTGGCGTCGATCGGCCTCATGCTGGCCGGCTTCACGATGTCGGGCACGGCCTGCATCGTGGCGATCCTCCTGTTCTCGGTGGGCGAGATGCTCGCGAGCCCGAAGATGAACGACTACCTCGGCGTGATCGCACCCGAAGGGCAGAAGGCGCTCTACATGGGCTACGCCAACATGCCGCAGGCGATCGGCTGGGCGTACGGCTCCTTCCTCGGCGGCCAGATCTACGACTCGATGGGCGACAAGGCGAACCTGGCGCTGCGCTACCTGAAGGAGCACGGCGGCCTCGACGTCGGCGTCGACCGGACCGCCGCGATGGAGACGCTGCAGCGCGCCCTCCACCTCGATGCGGGCGCAGCGACCCGCCTGTTGTGGAGCACGTACGACCCGTGGCGGCTTTGGATCCCCTTCGCGGCGATCGGCATCGCGTCGGCGATCGGCATCGCGGTTTACGCGCGGTGGGTGCGTCGCTACGAGGCGCCCGACGTCTGAGCGCTGTTCCGGTCAGCCGACAGCACGCATCGGCGAAGTCCGACAGACCACCGCACCCGCCGATCGCACCCTTCGGTCATCGAAGCCGAAGGAGGACTGGCATGACGCAGCAGACCAGGGACTACCGGCGCGAGCAACTGGCCGACGTCGCTTCCGGCCGAGATGCGATCGAAACCGCGAACCTCCATGCAGGCTGGCGCAGGTTTCGCAACGAGCTCGATGCTCGGATCGTCGACCGGTTCGGAGTCGCCTTCCAGGACGCCGACGGCAGCGAGTTGGACCCTGCCGTCCTCGCCGACCTCGCCCTCCAGCGCGCCCTGATGCCTTGACCGGTGCGCCGCGTCGCTCCTGCCAGGCAGCGCGCAACCATCCATGACCACGTCCGAGATGAGCCTCAGCTGGCGGTGCTGCGACTGCGGCCGGCTGCGCCTCGCCAGCGAACCGATTCCGAGCCCATCGCCGTGCGCCGACTGCGGAGGAATCGCGTTCGATTCCGTCGGACCCTACGGCAGTGCGTCGGGCAGATCGCCGGACGAATCGACCGTCGTGACCTGGCCAGTGGTCGATCGCCGGAAGTCTTCCCGTGGCTGATGTTGCAACGTGTCCGTCCGTCGGACGTTCTCACCGCACGAAGCGCAGTGGCGCAACTCCCTCGAGGCGACCTGATTCACAAGCAGTGTCGAGCCAAGTAGCACTGCAAACCCCGCCGGCATTCCACCGGACGCCGAGGCTGGCGAACAGTCTCTTGTTCAGGCAGCGACGAGCACTGGAGCGTCGGCAGCGGTTCGAGCCAGCACGCTGCGCAGTGCAGCACCGGTATGACTGTCGTCGAGCACGACCAGGCGCTCCGGGACTGCCTCTGCGACCACGCCTCCGCCGTTCACACCCCCCTCCGGCCCGAGGTCGATCACCCAGTCCGCCTCCGCAATCACATCCAGATCGTGCTCGATCACCACCACGCTGTGCCCGCCATCCACCAGCCGATGCAGCACCCGGATCAACCGCTCCACATCCGCCATGTGCAGCCCCACCGTCGGCTCGTCGAGCACGTACAGCGTGTGCGGCGCCTTGTTGCCGCGCCGCGTGACGTCGTCTCTCACCTTGGCGAGCTCGGTGACGAGCTTGATGCGCTGCGCCTCGCCGCCCGAGAGCGTCGGTGACGGCTGGCCGAGCGTGAGGTAGCCCAGGCCGACGTCCTTGAGCAGCTGCAGCGGGTGCGCGATGTTGGGCATGCTCGCGAAGAAGTCGACCGCCTCGTCGACCTCCATCTTCAGCACGTCGCCG
>Ga0207689_10001132_pt1 | contig 25698 bp, 22 predicted proteins | sample KBSMisM52_FD_184312 | JGI IMG/M metagenome (GOLD analysis project Ga0207689, IMG submission 184312) | Miscanthus rhizosphere microbial communities from Kellogg Biological Station, Michigan, USA - KBS Miscanthus M5-2 (SPAdes) (version 2) | ecosystem: Host-associated > Plants > Roots >... | reverse complement strand
GGTTGCCTCCGGAGCAACAGGTCGGGAGTTCGAATCTCTCCGGGCGCACCAGATTATCTCTCGCACGCTCATTGAATTACGCCCTCCGAACTGTCACGCTCCGTGCTGAATTTGGGCGCAACTGGGAGCAAAACTCTTTCTACTTTGCCTGCCAGTTGCCGTTGCGCTTCCGGCATCGGCTGGGTAATGAAGAATCTGTGTGTCCGAGCGGCTACATGGGCTAGTGGAGTTCGGGGTTTTCCAGCGGAGGATGGCCCTCGGCTAGACGTTGTGCGTGCATCTGTTGGACGGCATTCGTTTGCCGTCGCGAACGCCGAAGAATACCTGACACTCCCTGAACAAACGCCTTCATCGCCTTTTTCATTCCTGCAGGGAATATCCAGTGAAGGAAAAGAAGGAAAACAAAAGCGACTAGGACATTCAACCGTTCCATCGGTGGTCAATGTTATTGTTTCGCTGAGTAATTGTGTATTTACGCAATGGGTCATTTGGGAGCAAGTTGGGAGCAGAACCAGGCAGATTTCTGCGAATGGCCTGTTTTTGTTTCATTCTGATTGTGAGCACATTCGCAACCGTCCGATTCTTTACCTTGTCCGACTTCGCACACTACACAAAGTACGCCTTTTCTGAAGGCGCTGCTCTCCTGCTGGGAGCACTACCATTTCTGCGGTCTCGGAACTGCGAAACCCGATCGGTAGTGTCATGATTCGATTAGAGAAGAGAAAACGTCACTGCTTCGCTAGGTCTGATAATTTTGCGAGGAAGTCCAATGAGTAAAATCAAGGCAGTCTTTGCAACTCCGGAGGGGAAAGAAGCGAATCATCAACTTGGCCGTCTGCAGACATGCGGTCCATAATTCCGTCATCGAAAATCGAATAATCCTGTGGGGCTGTTATTTCCACAGACCTAGAGTTTCGCCTTCAATTCGCCGCGCCATCTTTTCCCGGTATTTGAGTAATCCCTTCATACCGAGGATGCCGTATTTCGCTTCTGACGAGTCCCGAGAAAGCCCCTGTTTCAATAATTTACCGCCGGGGCCATTAACGTGCCTAGTATTTCAGAGCATGTTCCGAGTTCCCATTCGGCTCTCTGGAGGACTTATGTCTGACAAGATGCCAGGCGATACAGCAAGAAAGGAAACTGAAATGCCCCCTAACGAGCACTGGCGTGTGCTGTGCAAAAGGGCGTCCACCGAAAGCGACCCGCAAAAATTACTGGAACTGGTTAGGAAGATCATTCAACTAACCGCGGCAGAGATTCCGACGAATGATGAAGTTTCTCGGTTGGATACAAGAAGAACGCCAACAAAGGTGCTCTAGCTAGCCTTTTTATGCGGATTAGATATGCCTAGAGGATCGTTAAAGAAGACTGCTCGATTCTGCAAGTCAAGACCGAATTCCGCCAGCGTAAATTCGAGTTCTCCGAGCAGAGAGCGTAACTTGTCGAAATCGCGTTCAACGGCGATTGCTGCACACAAGTGCCGTAAGTGTTCTTCGGGGGACATCGCAATATATATTAGCGACGAATAGTCATAAGAACCCATACCGCGAACGCCGTATCCCAGTGGTGCGGCCTTTCATCTAAAGGAATCAACTTAGAACTTCAGGCCGGAAAATTGTCGAGCAATACGAAGTCTTGCGAGGATTAGAAAGGAACTGCTCGGTTTTGCACATCGAGTGCGTACTCAGTTAATGCAAACTCCAACTGGCGAAGCAATGAGTGCAGTTCTTCAGGATCAGATTCAACGGCGATCATGGCACACAACTTCTGAATGCGTTTTTCGGGGTTCACGGTTGGTATCGTATCCAACGTACGCAGATGTCGGAATACCGCGTATGCCCTAGCAGAATAGTGGGGTTCAGTTCAGCTACTTTTGAGTTCTTAAGGCCAAGAGGCGGCCTGTTTTTCTTTCAGGAGCCTGGGTTGGCTTCGATAGTGAGTCGGTATTTAGCGACAGAGACCTATGCCGCGATTGAAATTCATTCTGGCTCGCTCGAGTCGAGGCGTGCTGCAACCAGGAGGAACACTTACAGTTTCTCTCCATCCGATCAAGAATCCCGAGTGTAGACTGTTGTAGCGGGTACTCAGTAGATCGAGTTGTACTGAGTAGACCCCAAGTAGAATTTCCAATCGGTTACAACTCGGTGGGTGCACCAGAAAGTTATCGTCAAATTTCTTTTCAATTTATTTGTTCAGCAGTGTCGTATGGCTGGCCACGCAACGCCAGACACCATTCTGAAAAATCCAGGTATCGGTAAAGCGCCCGTAGTGCTCGAAGGCCTTTCCTTTGTAGGTCCCCTTGGTGTGATAGGTCCCAATTACCACTGCGGTGGTGTTGTACGAAAATACCTTTTCATTCTCATTCGCGACCAGTGATGCTTTGTAGTTCGGGTCTTTGTTGTCTGCCAGAAACTGCACCTTGTTCATCACCGTGCCGTCGGTGTCGGTATAGGCAAAGGTGTCGGCGACTAGGCTGTCCAACGCTTTGGAGTCGTGGTGCAGCTGTGCCAGGTTCCACGCGTTTTCGAGCGCGATGATCTTGGTTTCATCCCCGCTGGCAGCGAATCCCCATGTGGCCAATCCCAGGCACAAGCAAAGGCAGACCGCGAATTTCATGGACAGCGTCTCCTTATAAAAGGTTAATAAATGCAGGCCCCCAACACTAGTACCCGGTGGTAATGGGAATTTGGTTACTGCCAAAAGTAACCATAGTCATCTTGTTCTAATGGCGGGGCTAGTTCAGTCTTAATGGAGGGCAGGGTGTCGCCAGCCAGGCGAGCAGACCCCAAGGCCTCCTCCGCTATGAGTGCTACCAAGACATTCGCCACCGGCGCCGACTGGACACAACTACTTGCTGACCCCGATCTGGTCAGCCACCTGGGAAAACTGCTAAAAGTATGCCGCGAGGCCGCTCCGGAAAAGCGGGAGAAGGCGCTATTTGAGGCCATCCGCGAGATCAAACAAGGCGCTGGTTCGAAGCAGAAAAAAGACGACGGCGGCGGTGTAGCGGTGGCCGAAGAGCCTGTGGCTCAGCCCCAGACTATAGCTGCCGAAAGTTCACCTCCGTTTCAGCCGGATATCTTCACTCCTTCCTGGGGCAACGATCGGCGAAAGTATCCTCGCATGCACTGCTTTGTAGCGGTGGAAGTTCGTGTCGAGGGGTCAGAGGCTCCGATTTGGGGCAATCTATCAAACACCAGCTTGGGTGGGTGTTTGGTACAGACTTCTTCGTTGGTCGATACCGGCAAGAAAATTGAGATCGGGCTCTGGGTGGCGAACGGCAAGCTCTGGGTAAGAGGCGTGATCCTGAACGGAATCGTTACCGGGATCAAGGCCAGCGAAGGCATCCGAATTAAGTTTGCGGATATGGAACCTAGCGAACGTGAAACATTGCGTCACTTCCTGAAATTTGTGGAAAGCACCACAAAGAGCTATCACCAGACCAACGGTTACTTGGCGCAGATGAAGCGGTAAAACTTCGCTGCGTAGATTAAGAAATTCATACCATTTCCGTGCCTGAACGTCTGTCGATGTTCATCGGCAAAATTCATATTCCCGCAAAACCCGTCTGCCTGGAAAACTTGATAAACTGCCAATAGGCGCAGCCCTTGCGCTGAGGAGAAAGCTTTCTATGGCAGTAAGCGAGCAGACGCTGACCAGCAAGCAAATCGAGACCCTGGCCATCAACACCATCCGCACCCTGGCGATCGACGGCGTGCAAAAAGCCAATTCCGGACATCCGGGCGCACCCATGGGCTTGGCGCCTACCGCTTACACGCTGTTTCAGCGGTTCATGAAGTATGACCCGAAGGGACCGTTGTGGCCGAACCGGGACCGGTTTGTCCTCTCGGCGGGGCATGCTTCGATGCTGCTGTACTCGGTTCTATATTTGATTGGGGTGAAGGCGGTGGATGCTGAGGAAGAAAATATCCTCGATGGGACTGCCATTTCTCTCGATGACATCAAACAGTTCCGCCAGTTGGACAGCAAGACTCCTGGACATCCCGAATATCGGATTACTGCTGGCGTTGAAACCACCACCGGGCCGCTCGGCCAGGGTGTGGGTAACAGCGTTGGAATGGCGATTGCCGGACAGTGGCTAGCGGCCCGCTACAACAAACCGAACTTTACAATTTTTGACTACAACGTGTACGTCATTTGCTCTGATGGCGACATGATGGAAGGCATCGGCAGCGAGGCCGCATCACTCGCTGGCCATTTGAAGCTGTCGAATCTGTGCTGGCTCTACGACAACAATAATGTCACTCTCGACGGACCAGCGGACTGGTCTTACGGCGAAGACACAGAACAACGGTTCAAGTCTTACGGGTGGAATGTTATTCATGTAACCGATGCGAACGATGTTGAAATGCTGTCAAAGGCGCTGAACAACTTCCAGCAGACCAAAGACCGGCCGACCCTCATCATCGTGAATAGCCACATCGGCTTTGGATCTCCCAACAAGCAAGACAAAAACGCTGCGCACGGAGAGCCGCTGGGGGAAGAAGAAGTAAAGCTCTCCAAGAGAAGTTACGGGTGGCCTGAGGACACGAAGTTTCTGGTTCCCGATGGCGTGCTTGAACACTTTCAAGACGGCATCGGAAAGCGCGGAGCCAGTGCGCATCAGTCCTGGGTCAAGATGTTCGCCGAGTATGCCAAAGCATTCCCTGACTTGGCCGAGCATCTCAACCGTATGCAGCAGCACAAGCTGCCAGAGGGATGGGACAAGAATCTAACGGCTTTCCCTGCTGATCCCAAAGGCGTAGCGACACGAGAGAGTTCTGGCAAGGTGCTCAATGCGATTGCGCAGAATGTGTCGTGGTTGATTGGCGGCTCTGCCGATTTGGCAACCTCCAACAAGACCACGTTGAAATTCGAGGGAGCCGGCGGCGACTTCAAACCCGGCAACTTCGGCGGACGCAACTTCCACTTCGGTGTCCGTGAACATGCCATGGGCGCAGCGCTGAACGGGATGACATTGTGCGGCGTCCGCGCTTTCGGCGGGACGTTCTTCAATTTCCTCGATTACATGAAGCCGAGTGTGCGGCTTGCGGCCATCATGGAAATCCCCGTCATTTTTGTTTATACCCATGACTCCATCGGACTCGGCGAAGATGGCCCGACGCACCAGCCGATTGAACAGCTGGCGACTCTTCGTGCCACCCCGGGAATCGTATTGCTACGACCGGGCGATGCGAATGAAGTAGTCGAGGCCTGGAAAGTCATCATGCAATTGAATCGCGAGCCGGCGGCGATCGTGCTCTCGCGTCAAGCGATGCCGACGTTTGATCGCACGAAATTCGCTTCTGCGGCGGGAGTCGCCAAAGGCGCATACGTCCTGGCTGATGCCGCGGACGGCAAGCCGGAACTCATCCTAATCGGAACCGGCAGCGAACTATCTCTGTGCGTCGGCGCTTACGAACAGCTCAGCAAAGAAGGCGTGAAAGCACGCGTGGTCAGTTTGCCTTCATGGGATTTATTCGAAAAACAAAGCCAAAGCTACAAAGATGAAGTGTTGCCCCCGTCGGTCGGCGCACGCGTGGCCGTAGAACAAGGCTCGACGTTCGGCTGGGCGCGATGGGTGGGCCCAACTGGGAGCGTGGTTGGCATGACCACCTTCGGAGCATCCGCGCCCATTAAAGACCTGCAAAAGAAGTTTGGTTTCACTGTGGAGAATGTAGTCAAAGTTGCCCGTGAAACCATGGCGCGCCAGCCAAAGAAATGAAACGTATTTACACCCCAAAGCATCACAAAGGTAGGAGGCGGAGATGAATCCCGTAGAAACTCTTGAGACCGCGAAAGCGATCAACCCATTAAAGGATCTGCTGAAATTTGGTCAGTCGGTATGGCTAGATTACATCCGCCGCGACCTGATGACCACCGGCGAACTGAAGCGCCTGATTGAAGAAGATGGCCTGCGTGGTATGACCTCGAACCCTGCGATTTTCGAGAAGGCGATTTCCGATAGCAATCTTTATGACGACATTCTTCATTCGCTGGCTGGAAAAAACCTTACCCCTATTGCCAAGTTTGAAGCCCTCGCCATTCGCGATATCCAAGACGCTGCAGATGGACTGCGAGCGGTGTTCGACGCAAGCAAAGGGCAGGATGGATTTGTCAGCCTTGAAGTTTCTCCATATCTCGCTCGTGACACTCAAGGCACGATCGAGGAAGCCCGCCGCCTGCACAAAGCAGTCGGTCGTCCGAACGTGATGATTAAAGTGCCGGGGACAACCGAAGGATTGCCAGCCTTCCAGCAACTGACAGCGGAAGGCATCAATATCAATGTGACGCTTCTGTTCTCGCAGCAAGTCTATGAGCAGATCGCCGAAGCCTACGTCGCCGGACTTGAACAACTGGCAGCCAATGGTGGCGATGTCAGCAAAATGGCCAGCGTAGCCAGTTTCTTCATCAGCCGCATTGATTCGGCAATTGATAAAGTTGTTGAAGCCAAGCTGAAGACCTCGAAAGATCCGGCTGAACGAGCCGCTTTGAATAGTGTTCAAGGAAAAGTGGCCATCGCGAACGGCAAACTCGCTTATCAAAGCTATCTGAGAATTTTTGGAACCGACCGCTGGAAAAAACTCGCAGCTAAGGGAGCACACACGCAACGCGTTCTCTGGGCCAGCACCAGCACCAAGAATCCAGCATATAGCGACGTCATGTATATCGAAGAACTGATCGGGCCGGACACAGTGAACACGGTTCCTCCCGCGACGCTCGATGCCTACCGTGATCACGGTCATCCGCGTACGACGCTCACCCAAAATATCGCCGATGCAAAGCAAGTCATGGACACCTTGCCAAAGGCCGGCATCTCCATGAAAGAAGTCACCGACAAGCTGACAGACGACGGCGTCAGACTCTTCTCTGAGGCGTTTGACAAGCTGTTGAAAGCTATCGAGAAGAATGCCAAGTGAACTGAATTCTCAAACGTATAAATTACCGGGCGGACTGGATTCGGCTGTAAAGTCCGCCATCGCGGACTGGCAAAGTGGAGCGAAAGTCTCCAAGTTGTGGAATGGCGATGCTTCCCTGTGGACTGGTTCTGATGAAGGCCAGTGGCTGGGCTGGCTAAGGATCACCAATCAGCAGTTAAGCAACTTAGATACTTTTCGCCGCGTTGCCGACGATGCCAAGAGTGGCGGCTTCACCAGCATTCTGTTGCTGGGGATGGGCGGGTCTAGTTTGTGTCCCGAAGTATTGGAGAAGACATTTGGACACATCGCGGGATTCCCTCAACTTTATGTTCTCGATTCCACCGATCCCGCACAAATCAAAACTTTTGAAAAGAAAGTTGATCTTGCAAAAACAATATTGGTAGTTTCGAGCAAATCGGGCAGCACGCTTGAACCCAACATTTACAAACAATATTTCTTCGACCAAGTGAAGCAGGTTGTCGGCGCGGATAAAGTGGGCAGTCGCTTCATCGCCATCACAGACCCTGGCTCCAAAATGCAAAAGGTGGCCGAGGGCGACAAGTTTCGGCACATCTTCCACGGGCTCCCCAGCATCGGCGGACGCTACTCTGCCCTGTCGAATTTTGGGATGATTCCTGCGTCCCTGATGGGAATTGACGTAGCAAAGTTCCTCGAGCAGACCAAGAAGATGGTGGATGCGAGTTCTGCCTCAGTCCCCGTTGACCAAAACGCCGCCGTAGTCTTGGGATTGATTTTAGGCACTGCCGCAAAACAGGGCCGCGACAAAATCACCATCATCACTTCTCCCGGTGTTTCCGATCTTGGAGCTTGGCTAGAACAGCTAATTGCCGAATCTACGGGTAAACAAGGTCACGGCATTATTCCTGTCGATCGCGAAGCTCTAGGTGTACCTGGGATCTACGGAAACGACCGCGTATTTGCCTATCTGCGGCACGGAGCTTCGGCGGATAAAAATCAAGACTCGGCCGTCGCTGCCCTGGGGCAGGCGGGACAGCCGGTGCTGCAGATCGCGCTCGACGACATCTACAACCTCGGCCAAGAATTTTTCCGCTGGGAAATTGCTACCGCAGTCGCCGGTGCGGTCATTGGCATCAATGCCTTCAATCAGCCGGACGTCGAGGCCAGCAAAGTTGTCACTCGCGAACTTACCTCGGCATACGAGAGGACAGGTTCTCTGCCATCGGAAGATCCGGCGCTGACGGATGGGTCAATCAAGCTGTTCACCGATCCTAAGAATGCAGATGCTCTCGCGAAAGCGGCGGGAGCCGATAAAACCTTGGGGGGCTATCTACGTGCCCACCTCGGGCGCATCCATAGCGGTGATTACTTCTGCTTGCTCGCCTATATCGAGATGAATGACGCGCACGAAGCCGCGCTCCAGAAAATGCGCCATGCTGTGCGCGACAAAAACAGGGTCGCTACCTGTTTGGGATTTGGTCCGCGGTTCTTGCACTCGACCGGACAAGCCTACAAGGGTGGACCGAACAGCGGAGTTTTTCTGCAAGTGACCTGCGACGATGCAAATGACATTCCGGTGCCCGAACAAAAATACACGTTCGGAACGGTCAAAGCGGCGCAGGCGCGCGGGGATTTCCAAGTGCTGGCTGAACGAGGACGACGGGCTTTGCGGGTGCATCTCAGCGGCGATTTGCAATCAGGATTATCTAAACTTTCCAATGCTCTATTGAGCGCGTTGGGTTAGTTTTCCACAAAAGAGGAACTATGCGATTAGGGATGGTCGGTTTAGGCCGGATGGGTGCGAACATGACTCGCCGGTTGATGCGCGGCGGGCATGAGGTTGTTGTCACCGATCTCAGCACAGACAATGTTAAGAAAATTTCCGGTGAGGGTGCGGTTGCATCCTCCTCGATCGATGATTTTGTCAGCAAGTTGGGAAAGCCGAAAATTGCCTGGATGATGGTCCCCGCTGGTGGCCCCACCGAAGAAACGGTTAACAAACTTGCGGCAAAGTTTTCCGCAGGCGACATCCTGATTGACGGCGGAAACTCATATTTCAAAGACGACGTTCGACGCGCGCAAGCGCTCGAAGAAAAAGGCATTCACTACGTAGACGTCGGCACCAGCGGCGGCGTCTGGGGACTCGAGCGCGGATACTGCATGATGCTCGGCGGTCCGAAAGATGTTGTGCAACAGCTTGATCCAATTTTCAAAACTCTGGCTCCGGGACGCGGTGATATTCCACGCACTCCAGGACGCGAAAAAATGCCGGGTACCGCCGAAGACGGCTACATCTACTGCGGCCCCGCCGGTGCGGGGCACTTCGTAAAGATGGTGCACAACGGTATCGAATACGGGTTGATGCAGGCATACGCAGAAGGCTTTGACATCTTCCGCAACGCGATCAGCAAAGAACTGCCGGAACAGTATCGCTACGACCTGAATCTCGCTGACATCGCCGAAGTCTGGCGCCGCGGCAGCGTGGTCGCCTCATGGCTGCTCGATCTAACCGCCATGGCTTTAGCTGAAAACCCCAGCCTATCTGAGTACTCAGGCTTCGTGCAGGACTCAGGCGAAGGCCGCTGGACCATTCAAGCAGCGATTGACGAAGCGGTTCCGGCAGACGTTTTAACGGCTGCCCTGTACGTGCGCTTTCGCTCACGCCAGGAACATACGTTTGCGGAAAAGATGCTCTCAGCCATGCGCCAGAAATTCGGCGGGCACGTCGAACCCAAGAAACCCGCCTGAGTTTCGGCGTAGATCGAAGGCAGGAAATGTCAAAAGCAGAAATCATACATGCCAACACGTCCCGCCCAGGAAGGCCTGCCGATCCCTGTGTCATGGTGATCTTCGGAGTCACCGGCGACCTGGCCAAGCGTAAGCTGTTCCCCGCTCTCTACAATCTTGCCAAGCAGGAACTGCTTTCCCGCGAGTTTGCGGTGGTGGGCGTGGCACGTAGCCCCATGTCGAATGAAGATTTTCGCAAGAAAATTTCTGCGGAAATTAAAGAGTTCATCACCGGCGAAGAAGATGCGGACCTCTGGGAGTGGTTCATCCGCCGTTTGCACTATGTAGATGGAGAGTTCCCCGACAAAAATCTCTATATCAAACTGGCAGACGCGCTGAACAAAGTCGACCAGGACCATTCCACCCATGGCAACTACTTCTTCTACATGGCGACCGCGCCGGAGTTCTTCGGGACGATTGCAGAGAATCTGTCCGGAGCCGGACTACTTCAGGAAAGCCAGCGCTGGCGGCGCATCGTCATCGAAAAACCATTCGGTCATGATTTGGAATCGGCCAGGGCACTGAATAAGCAATTGCTAGGGGTCGCGGACGAAAAGCAGATTTATCGCATCGATCACTATCTGGGAAAAGAAACCGTACAGAACATTCTAGCTTTGCGCTTTGCCAACGGCATTTTTGAACCGGTGTGGAACCGTCGTTACATTGATCATGTGCAGATTTCGGTGTCGGAAACCGTCGGAGTTGAGCAGCGCGGCGGCTATTACGACCAATCGGGCGCGCTGCGCGACATGGTTCCTAATCACATCATGCAACTCATCAGCCTGACGGCGATGGAGCCTCCGATTTCATTCCGCGCCAATGCGGTACGCGATGAGCAAGCAAAGATTCTTCATGCCATTCAGCCCATGAGCGCGGAAGAGGTACTGCAACGAACTGTCCGCGGACAGTATGGCGAGGGCACGGTGGCAGCCCAACGTGCGCCTGCTTATCGAAGCGAAGACAAAGTGCCGCCCGATTCCAAGACAGAGACCTTCGTCGCCATGAAGCTGCTGATCGACAACTGGCGCTGGGCAGATGTGCCGTTTTATCTCAGAACTGGAAAGCGCCTTCCTGGACGCAATACTCATGTGATCATTCAGTTCCGGCAGGCGCCGTTCATGCTCTTTCGCGACACCCCGGTGGACAACCTCATGCCCAACCAGCTGGTGCTGCATATCCAGCCCGAGGAGGGCATCTCGCTGCGTTTCGCCGCGAAAAAACCGGGGCCATCCATGCGCTTAGGCGCTGTGGACATGGATTTTGAATATAAAGACTACTTCGGCACCCAGCCCAGCACGGGCTACGAACGCCTGCTGCATGACTGCATGATCGGCGACCAGACGCTGTTCCAGCGTGCCGATATGGTCGAAGCCGGCTGGTGCGTCGTCAGCCCGGTCCTCGATGTGTGGAAGGCGCTGCCGCCGCGGGACTTTCCCAACTATGCTGCCGGAACCTGGGGACCAACAGCGTCCGACGAATTGCTCGAGCGCGACGGGCGCGAGTGGAGAAACATCGAGAAATGAAGCCGCGCATCTTTGAAACACCCGCCGACTTATTTCAAGGTGCCGCTGAAGAGTTCGCCAACCGCGCGCCACAAGCCCTAAAAGATCACGGCAGATTTTGCGTGGCCCTATCCGGCGGATCAACCCCGAAGCGTCTGTTCTCCTTGTTGGCCAGCGGAAAATTCTCCGCGCTTCCCTGGAAGCAGATATTTTTGTTCTGGGGCGATGAACGCTATGTCCCATCTGATGCCCCTGAGAGCAACTTTCGCATGACGAAAGAGGCTTTGCTCTCCAAAGTACCCATCCCGACAGAAAATGTGTTCCGCATTAAGACGGAAATCAGTCCGTCCGACAAGGCTGCAGCCGATTACGAGCAAACTCTAAAAACATTTTTTAATCTCCAGTCTGGCGAGCTTCCGCGTTTTGATCTGACTTTGAACGGCGTGGGGACCGAGGGGCATACCGCTTCTCTTTTCCCCCATTCTTCGGCACTTGATGAAACTTCGCGGCTGGTGGTCGCGCCGTGGATCGAGAAGTTCAAAATGTTCCGCATCAGCTTGACCTTGCCGGTGTTCAATCATGCAGCCAGTGTCATGTTCCTGGTCGCGGGGAAAGAAAAGGCTCCGATTCTTCAAGAAGTATTCGAAAGGCCCAGCGAACAACTGCCGGCGCAACGGATCCAACCATCGCATGGAGATTTGTTATGGTTTGTCGACCGGGCAGCCGCCGCCAGTTTGAAATCCGTCGCTTAGAATGTAGGCGTGAGATTGTGCTTTTTCTGATACATTTTGCGGTCGACCGCACGTAATACGTCGTCAACGCCGGTACCTGTCACGTAAGCTGCTACTCCCCAACTGAACGATAGTTCATATTCTTTCTTGTTGTTCTGGTTCCAGTCGGCCACCATACGCAACAAGCGTTGCAGGGGATTGTCAGCCTGGTCTTCGGTCGTGTCCGGCATCAATACAAGGAATTCGTCTCCACCCTGGCGGAACACCATGTCCCCACCGCGGAAAATCAGCTTCAACATTTTGCCGAAGTCGGTGAGGAGCATGTCGCCTTCGAGGGAGCCGAATTTTGTGTTGATAGAACGAAACTTGTCGACATCGATCGTGAGAAAAGTTAAACCAGCACCCAACCGATTCGCTCTCGCCACTTCCCTGGGAATGAATTCGTTCATAGCGCGGCGGTTTAAAAGCTGTGTAAGCGGATCGATCAGTGAAAGACTCTCTAGTCGCTCGTTCAGCACCAACTCGCGAATCAATGCACGCCGCGTGGTATTCAGCGTGAACTTCTGCCCCAGCAGATAAATATTGACCAGCAGAATCAGGGAGATCAATCCGAAGAACAGTTGCGGCAAGTAAGACAGCTCAATGTTCATCACCCGTTGGGACCAGACCATGTTGGGCAAAATGAGCGCTGCCAAACCGGCGGTCACGACCAGCATGATAAGAATACCGATCGACCATAGCTGCCAGTCGCGTCCGGAGATATGCTGGATCTGCTGTTGGATTTCCTCCGCGCGCTCCAACATCGAGGGTTGGTCGGGCTTACCCTCTGCGACTTGCGACATGGCTGTTCCTCCGGCCCAGTGTGCGGGGGAAAGATGGGGCTGGGTAGATTTTCGCCTAGTTATTGGGAAGGTGTATAAGCAAACGCCGATTACCGATTACGTTGGTAATTCGCAAACATTCGCATCAGGAACGAAGTCCCGTTCTACGCATAGCTTACGTGTAAGAGCACGTTGTAGCCGGACGTCTTGCGCAGGGTTACCTCAACTTTTTGTCCGACCGGCAAGGCATTCCGCAGATCGCCTTCAAACACCAGCGTGACAGGAGATTTGCCGCTGGCAAGGGTCACAATCGACTTATTCGGCTGTCCTACACCGGACTCAAAGAACTCCACGCTCTGCACGCGGCCACGCTGCACCGCGCCAGCGGCTGCGCCGGTTTTTCCACCCGATGGCAGATTCCCTTTAAATATTTCGTAGAGTCCCATCGTCCCGCATATGCCGGAGATGGTGATAAGGATCAGGCTCATGAACAGCCCGTCGACGGTAAACAGCATTCCACTGATGACGATCCATGCAATCCCTAAAAGTGGAAGCAGCGCGAGCACAAACGTAGTGATCAGGCCCATAAAGAGTCGCCTCAAAAATTACAGCAAAATGCGAGAATGAGCAATATCCGCTTATATGGAAAGATTTGAGTCGGTGCTTGTTTTCAGGTTTCGCTGTTTTGGCTCTGTTTCCTATCCTGGTGTCGGAGAAAACATCCGAACTCGGCTGGAGGGTAGCTTTGGGAACATTACGTTCGCGAATTTTTGCTCCGCGTCGTCGAGAAATCAGGCGCACTCGCGCCAGTTTCCAATTTCTTTCAAACCATCGGCGCGGGTGTGTTCGAACAAACGTACGCGATGGCGGGAGTGTTCGAATTCGTGGATGTCAGCCCAGACTTCTGCCTGCCAAGGTTCGTCGTGGACCGCAGATTGGCCACAGCTGGCACAACGGGTGTGCAGCTTGCGCGCTTGGTAGCATTGATTGGGAATTTCCTGAAGTTCCAGAAACACGCAGCGGACTTCCTTGATGTCTTCGTCTTCCCCGATGATGTGCTCGTACCGTAGTAAAAAGCCAAAGCCTAGCCGGCGCGCTTCGCGTTCAGCTTCCGCTCTGGTCTGAAAGGGGCCATATTCGGCGCGTAGTTGCTCGGTCGAGTCACAAGCCATCCAAAATATCTCTCTGTGTTCCATTCGTTTCCTGGGATTGTTGTTACAAATCGTCATTGGGTCCGCCAAGTCACGAAGCAATCCACTACCCATTGTGACCCGATTAGACATTTTGTTATCAATGATTTACGACAGCAGTAACGTCGCGCTTCCGCACATACTGCAACCAATTGCGTGTTTTTCCTCTAGTTCCTTTTGGAAACTGGGCTCTAACCTTCATCCCATTGGTTACTTGGCAGTCGCATAGTGATCAATTAGCATTTGTTTTTCCCTTGAACGTATGGGCAAACGGCGCGAGCCCCGGCATGCGATCCGGATTCCAGTTCGGATCTTTGGTACCGATGCGGATGGACAGATGTTCTCGGAAAACGTCCACAGCTTCGACATCAGCAATCAAGGTGCTCGCCTGGATGGCGTGCAGGCCCGGCTCAAGCCCGGGGAAGTAATCGGCGTCAGTCAAGGACAGAAGAAAAGCCGCTTCTGCATCCAATGGATTGGTCAGTTGGGCACATCGACTGCGGGACAAGTCGGACTTGTCAATGTCACCCAAGACAAAAGCATCTGGGATGCTCCGCTTGCGTCTAAAGGCGCTGATTCCTACGTCGAGCCGGAGCCAGCAGGCGAACGTCGTAAAGTACTGGACCGCCGTCAGGTTTCCGACCGCCGTGGTGGCGCACGACTGAAGTGTGTGATCTCGGTGCAACTTCAACCTTCAGGCCAATCTGCCCCGATCTGGGGCAAAGCTGTAGACATCAGCATGGGCGGCTGCTTCATCGAAATGCCCATCCCCCTGCAAAAGGGCACCAAACTCGCGATTGGCATTTGGATCAAAGAAAACAAACTGCAAGCCATCGGGCGAGTCGTGAACAGCCGCCCTGGATTTGGCATTGGCGTACAGTTCACTGAAATGTCTGAAATCGATACCGCCCAGTTGAAGGACTTCCTCAAAAGCATCACCCAGATCCCTACCGGTCGCTGAGCAGTGGATGCGAGACAATCTTGTTCCCTAGCACAAGTTTATCCTTCCAACCTGCGCCCCCAAGACATGTTTCACGGTGCACGGGCGATCTTTAACTGTTGGGCGATCTCATTGTTGCTGCAATTCTGTGCCAGCGGTCTGAGACCTTCCGCGTCCCGCACGTTAATTTTGATTTCGCCAATATTTCTCACATGGACCTCGGGGATCGTGCCCGATTTTGCCAGCAGCGCGAATGGGTTTGCGGAAAAGCAACTGTTTCGCCACGTCTTCTCTGGCGAACAAAAAGAGACATACCCTTTGAATGCAGCAATTTGGCTGCAGAAAAGGATTAGCCTCTACAATTTTCAGCGAAAGAATCCCACTCAACCTGGGACAAACCGTCCTACAATGGAACCGCAAATCCGCTTGCATCGACCGGGTTGAATAGTGCAGACTTTTGCACAGATCGGCGTGCTGCCAACGCCAAATTGCAACAGTTTGCAGCTAAGCGGCTTGGAATGAGAATATTACAGACTCCCCGAAAGGCAATTTGGACAATCAATTGCACCATTCAGAGGGAGCCGTAAAAGGCAGGTACGGAGCACCAGGCAAACGTGAAGCCACAATCCAGGCGCGAATCCGGTCCTCCGGTGGTGGATGAGACAGCCTTCCAACAGCTGCTCTCCGCTGCCTACGTCATGCAAGAGCACAACAACCGCCTGAAAAAACCTGCCGCACAGGTTGCCGCACCAGTTACAGTTGCAACCGCACCAGCGGTAGTTGTTCCCGATACACCTGCTGAGACAATTCCATTTTCGTCAGCGCAACCGCCGGCAAGCGCTGGCTCCAGTTGCCAGGAGTGCGGTTCCGCTCTCGCAGCGAATGAATTTTTCTGCGATAGCTGCGGCGCACCTGCTGAGCGGCCCAATAACACGATGCAGAAAAATTGGGCATCGCTCTGGGAGATGCATCAGTCTGCTCAGACCGAAACAAATACCGCAACGAAAGAAAACAACGTCCCCTCGGCTAGCCTAAAAACCGTTCATCCCGAAGAAACGACCGATGAGGAGATCGATCTGTTCCCTGTCGAGCTCGAGCAAATCATAGGAAAATTTTCTGAGCCGGAAACGGACGAAGAATCCGAAACGGAAGCGGTTCAGTCCGAAACATCAGTAAAAGCTTTAAGCATCGTGGAAGCTACTCCTCCTGCAGCCACCACGGAAAATGCAGCGGTCACACCGGCCACCTCTATCTGGACGTCCGCCTCCAAAGCGCGTGCCTGGCTCGATTCCCTGAAGCCTCAGCAAAAGAGCAAAGACTGGTTCAGAGACGAATGGAACCTCCATCGTGGAATGATTTCGATCGCGCTGGCTTCCGCGGTACTTCTTGTGGTGCTTTTCCAATGGGTCACGCGACCGGCTACAGTTCCTGGTCAGCCGCGCCAGCTTTCTGCCTTTGAACAGATGCTGGTAAGCATGGGGCTGGCGGAGGCCCCAACTCCTGATACTCCTGCGCCGCAGCCGGGAAATCCCAATACCAAGGTTTGGGTCGATGTGCATACCGCGCTCTATTACTGCCCGGGTGCTGATCTATATGGCAAGACGGCCGATGGGAAATACACCTCGCAGCTGGATGCGCAGCGCGACAACTTCAGGCCATCCACTCTCAAAGCTTGCGACTGAGGACACACAGAAAACTTAGCCAGCAAAAACAAAATGGCCTCCGCGGTCGCGGAGGCCATTTCCCTGATCCAGATCGCCGAAACCGGCCGCTAGTCCCAGTGTGCGGATGCCGCACGCTGCAGGGCTCGGGCCTGGGCCTTGGTCGTTAGGGGAGGGCCACTATGCCACTCGGTCGACTGATCAGGCTTGTCCTGTGGTTTCAAATCTGCGGGCTTCGTACCATAGGGCAAGTTCAACCCGGTTCCAAAGTCCGAGTTTGTCGTAGATGCTTCGCAGGTAGTTTTTGATAACGTGTTCTGTAGTTCCGATTGCGTCTGCGACTTCTTTGTTTTTGAGTCCCTGGGCGACAAGTTCGATGACAAGCTGCTCTCGTTCACTGGGGGTACGTTTTCCGTAGCGTTCGCTTCCGAACATAGTTGCCTCCGATATAAAAGAGTTGCTAATTTAACGCGTTTGATTCCACCATGAATGCCAAAGCGCAGGAATAGACGATTAAAATGTGCTTTTACCGTCCTCCGGGCCATCTTTAACTGCTTTGCTATATCGTCGTTGTCGCAGCCCTGTAAGAGCAAATCCACGATCTGTTGCTCCCTTGGGGCCAGACGAGCCAACTTCTCTATCATTCCGCTTCTCCCTTGGGGGTTAGGTTGCCTTCCTGGTTGCAAGCGAACTCTAACCGGAATTTGATTCCAGCCCTACGGTACTTCGCCAAAACTCGCCCACCAGGTGGATTTATACGGAAATCTGTAGCACAAACCCTGCCATGTTCGGACTTGTATAGCGAGAAAATGCGCCAAATTTTCCACAGCGGTGAAGATTGTGCCTGTCAACGAGGGATGGTTTTCCGCTGATTGCTGGCTTCGCAGCCCAACGCTTCTGACGCAAAATTGGCGCAAAATCCGCGCCAAATTGCATTTTTCCTTGATATCACTCTATCTTTCCAGTTCGTACTGTAGGACCATCATGATTCGTGCTGGCGCAAAAAAAGAACTGACGGAATCGCCAGTCTTTTTACTAAAGAATTGTTGTACTGGCTTTTTCCTAGGTGACACTAAGCAATAACCCTAAGGTTAAACCCTTAGAATAAAATTCACTCATTTTGAGATTGCTTGGAAGAATTACACTTACGAACAGTCTTCGTGACTCGGGGTCGCTACAGACGTGCTTCTTGCTTCCTTCGGTCTATTATACCAATTAAAACATGGTAAATGGGACACGGCTTGCGACTCCATATTCTCAATTCAATCAAGCGTTTGCCCTATAGCCTCGGTAAAAGAGCTTGACAACAGTTTGGCCGGGAGCGACTTTTAACTACCTTTGTCCGCAGCCAGCAACTTCTCGGGGCGCGAGGCGCTTCCTGCTTTAGACTGGTAAAAAGTAAATGAAACTATCGGTGGTCATCCCGGTCTATAACGAACGCCGCACCCTACGGCAGCTTCTACAGCGTGTTTTGCAGGTTCCGTTTGAGACGGAAATATTGTGTGTAGACGACGGGTCCACCGACGGATCGCGTGAACTGCTGGCTGAACTGGAAGCGCAACATCCCCAGCTTCGGGTGTTTTTTCAGGCAAAGAATGCCGGCAAAGGCGCGGCTCTTCGGCGCGGCATTCAGGAAGCCAGCGGGGATTTTGTCATCATTCAGGACGCCGATCTTGAATACGACCCGGCAGACTACCCTAGCCTGCTCGAACCGCTGATCCAAGAAAAAGCAGACGTCGTGTACGGCTCACGATTTCTGGGTAGTGGTCCGCATCGTGTGCTTTATTTCTGGCACTCGGTGGCCAACTGGTTCCTGACCCTGGTTTCCAATTGCCTGACCAACATCAACCTGACCGATATGGAAACTTGCTACAAAGTTTTCCGGCGGGAGATCATTCAGTCCATTCCTATTCAAGAAGACCGCTTTGGCTTTGAGCCTGAGATCACGGTAAAAATTGCCAAGCGAAAACTGCGTATCTACGAAATCGGTATCAGCTACGCCGGTCGCACCTATGAAGAAGGCAAAAAGATCGGCTGGAAAGATGGAGTATGGGCGCTGTGGTGTCTGCTGAAGTATTCGCTCCTGGAACCGGTTTCCGTCCTCCAACCCGATAATTCTGAAAATGTCTTAGTCTCTTCTGCTCACCATGAGCGTTTAGATTAGACTTGCAGATCCAGAACCTCGAACCCTCTGGTTGGTTTTTCCTCGAAGATGACTTCCTTGTCGACCTCAACCATGCCGGTTCGTGCGTGGGACAATCCATACCAAATTCCGAGAGTCGGCGGGATCATGAGTAGCATCCGCAATGGATTCAACAATGCCCACGATTCAAATTGTGACGTAAGGACAACGTACGCGAAAAATCCCAGAAAGTAACAAACCACCAGCATGATCGCGGACTCGCGAAATGGCGGGTAGGAGCAAGTAAAAGGAATTTTGCGAAATCGGACTAACAAAATATCCGACAGCAAAATTCCCCACGCGATTACCACCCATGCGTGTAGCGCGGCGCGCGTCCATCCCCCCAGATAACGATGAAAAGGGACAATCCCGGCAATCACGCACGGGATCACAAACGTCAATAACACCTTGCGTGCCAGCGGAATACACTCGGGTTTGGAGCGATCGAGCAATAACTTGAAAATCCAATTCGAACGCAGCTCAACGGGAATAGCGAAAGCAAAACGCAGGCCGACAATGACGCAGTAACTCAAGATCAATGGAATGGACAAGATCGCCGGCGAGCCCGCGTTTACGGACATTTCTTGGCCGCTGAATGCCGCAAATAAAAACTGCGAAGCCAAAACGACTCCCAACCCGACAAAGCCCCCCAGCACCAGACTGTGCCGCTCGCTACGGAACAATGTTTTCAGGACAAATCGATAACCCGCACGTTGCACCGGAGTGCGCAGCACGATGCGATCCAGTGAAGCGAAAATCCGCCGAGCAATGGGCCGCTCGTTTGAAGCAATTAGATCCAAGTTTTCTGGAATGCGGTTGAAGCATCTGCGATAGCTGACGGCGTAGGCGACAAGCGCACAGCCTACAAGACAAATCAAGCTCATTAGCCCAAGATTGCCCAATATCGCCAAAGCAGGACTGGCCCTGCCGCGCAGCATTTGACAGAGGCCCAAGAACCATACCGATGGCAGGAACCTAACCGGACTCTTTGGCAAATGGCCAACCAAGGAGGGCACGGCAAAACTCGTGCAAAGGACACCAACCAAATAAGCAATCAGCAAGCCGCGCAGGTAAAGCGAAACTTGTCGGAACATCCGATAGGGCAAAATTGACATCAACAAACCAACTACACCAAACACGGCAAAAAAACTAAAAAGACTGGACAAAACAACCACCGCCGCATGCACCATCGCAAAGTGCAGGAAAAACAAAGCAGTCTCCTGCGACGCCGTTGCCACAAAAGGAAACAAAAACGCTGAGACCAGATTCACATCCAGGGCAAGCAGTCCTGCCACCAGAAATATGGCGGTGAGATTAGCGAAGAAAATAGTCCGCGTAGAAATTGGAAGAGGAACTAGGTTGGCATAGTCGCGGCGATCGGGGAAGATGCTGTCGCAGCGCCACACGACTGCGACGCCGGTAACCACCATGGAAAGTACGATCAGGAAATATTCATCGGACAATGCAATAGACAGCACATCGAAGTGCTTGTCGCCATGCATCCATTGCAAAAATGACCCATATTTATCGAATAGCAGTATGGAATAGAAGGCACCAGGAAGGGCTAATAGGGACAGCACCAGCCCTGTGCCGAAATCGAGTTCTTCACTTTCCGAGTCGCCGCTGCCATGAAATGCGCGGTCGATGAATAGCTTTATCAATTGAAGAAAGGGCCGTTGAGAGTGGGACTTCCACTTCGCTTCCAGTGTGGCGAACGGGAAGATCACGCTTCCCCCATGGCACAAATGATGTCTCGCGCAATCTTCTCGGTATCACCAGCCTCCACCAGATCCATGAAGCGGCTTTCCAAAGAAGATCGGTCACTCTGGATGACGTGGGTGGCGTCGTGAGCGATAACCTCTCCTTTTCGCAGGATGAGCAGGTGTGAGCAGACTTGCTCCACCACCTCTAAAACATGCGAGCAATAAAACACCGCTCTTTCCTTCTGCCCTAGCGCCTTGATCAAATTCTTCAGAATCAAAGCCGATGTCACATCTAGCCCGGAGAGCGGCTCATCAAGAATCAGAATTTTGGGATCGTCGATCAGCGCAGAAATCAGCAGAATCCGCTGGCGCATTCCTTTTGAGTAAGACGACATGCCCCCGTGACGACTGGGGTAAAGGCTGAATAATTCAAGCAAAGCCTCAGCCCTTTTCTTGATGCGTAAAGGAGGCATCCCCCGCAGTAACCCCACCAACTCCAAATACTCGTAGCCGCTCAAGTAGGGATACAGGTTTGCCTCCTCGGGCACATATCCCAAACATTTCCGATAGCTAACGAGGTCTTCGCGAATATCCTGGCCAGCGAATAAAACACTGCCGCGAGTCGGTTCGAGCAATCCAGTCAGCATTTTTACGGTTGTGCTTTTGCCTGATCCATTTGGACCAAGACAGCCGAGCACTTGTCCTGGACCCAGGGTGAACGTGACATTTCCCACGGCGGGAACCGATGAATATGTCTTTGTGAGTTCGCGGGCTTCAAGCATAACTTCCTGACAGCAATCTCATGAGCTAGGACACCCAGGTCAGCGCGAAAGTTCCAATAAAATTAATCCCGCATTCACGAACCTGCTATAAAAAGTTAGTAATAGTGGTGCGCCACTAAGATTTTGGATACAATAACGGAACAATGCTAGCTGCCCATCAGCGATGTTACTGTTGTCGGCCCCAGCGCCGTTGTTGTCTCTAAACAGCATTGTTCTGGCCACGATCGTGGCGGGTTCCAAGTTTCTCTTCATCACCTAACGAGGGTTCACTTCAGTCCACTCCTCGGCCAGAAGCTCTACTCAAAATCTGAAAAATCTTTGGAGGATTAAGGAATTGACCGCGTCCACTAGCCATCTGGTCTCCCCCCACGGCGGAGAATTAGTCAATCTGATTGCCCAACCCGAACGTGCCGACGAATTAAAAGCACACTCCCGTGAGTGGCCTTCCTGGGACCTGACTCCCCGCCAGCTTTGCGACGTTGAGTTGCTATTGAGCGGTGGATTTTCTCCACTGCACGGCTTCATGAATAAAGCCGACTACGAAAGTGTCTGTCACAACATGAAGCTGTCCAGCGGCCTGTTGTGGCCCATGCCGATCACGCTGGATGTGACCGAGGATTTTGCTAAAAAGCTCACCTCGGGTTCGAGCAAAGTGGCGTTACGTGATCCGGAAGGCGTGATGCTCGCGGTACTGCACGTGGATGATATCTGGCAGCCAGATCGGGCGGAGGAAGCAAAAGCAGTTTTTGGGACCAACAGCAAGCTCCATCCCGGTGCTGATTATGCGCAGAACAAGGCGAACCCATGGTATATCGGCGGAAAGCTCGAGGGTCTGCAGCTTCCCTCTCACTATGACTTCAAAGCAATTCGTCTAACTCCCGCTGAATTGCGCAATGAATTTGCCCGGCTTGGTTGGAGAAAAATCGTCGCGTTTCAGACGCGCAATCCGATGCACCGTGCTCATGCGGAACTGGCTTTGCGCGCAGGAAAAACGGTCGAGGCAAATGTTTTGGTTCATCCCGTCGTCGGCATGACCAAGCCGGGCGACGTCGACTACTTTACCCGCGTACGCTGTTACCAGTTGATCTTGCCGAAGTTTCCTGCCGGCACGGCAAAGCTTTCTTTGTTACCGCTGGCCATGCGCATGGGCGGGCCGCGTGAAGCCATCTGGCATGCTCTGATCCGCAAAAACCACGGCTGTAGCCACCTCATCGTGGGACGCGACCATGCCGGCCCTGGCAAGGACGAAAGCGGCAAGCCCTTCTACGGTCCCTACGAAGCGCAGGAAACTTTCAAAAAGCACGAACAGGAAATCGGCGTCACCATGGTTCCTTTCAGCATGATGGTGTATCTGGAAGACAAGGACCAGTACGTACCGGACAGCGATGTTCCGAAAGATGCAAGAGTCCTCAACATCTCCGGCACCGAGTTGCGCGATCGGTTGAATGGCGGCCGTGATATCCCTGGATGGTTTACTTATCCAGAAGTTGTGAAGGAGTTGCGGAAAAGCTATCCGCCTCGCCATAAACAGGGTGTGACGATTTTCTTTACCGGACTCTCTGGTTCAGGAAAATCCACCATCGCCAACATTCTGCTTACAAAGTTTCTGGAAGCTGGAGGACGCCCGGTCACGATTCTGGACGGAGATCTGGTTCGTAAAAATCTCTCTTCAGAACTTGGCTTCTCGAAAGAGCACCGAGACATCAACATCCGCCGAATCGGCTACGTTGCATCGGAGATCACTAAGAATGGTGGCATCGCCATATGCGCTCCCATTGCGCCGTATGACTCAGTCCGCAAGCAAGTGCGGCAGATGATTGAACCGAACGGCGGATTCATCCTGGTGCATATTTCCACCCCGATTGACGTCTGCGAAGGACGTGACCGCAAAGGTTTGTACGCGAAAGCGCGTGCCGGCATCGTCAAGGAGTTCACTGGCGTTTCTGATCCCTATGAAGCACCAACCGACGCCGAAGTCACCATCGACACTGCTGAACTGACCCAGGAAGAAGCGGCCCAGGAAATTATTCTGCATCTGGAGCGTGAGGGTTTCATCGGAGTAAATGGAGACGCAGCTTAGTCGCATGGACTTTGCTTTAAAAGTCTTGGTTGGTTTCATTGTCGGCACCTTGATCGGTATGACCGGCTTGGGCGGCGGCGTATTGCTGCTGCCCGTGTTGATCTTCGGACTTAGGGTTCCACCGATTCTGGCAGTCGGCTCTGACGCACTGTTCAATTTTGTTACGAAAATTGGCTCCGGCTGGATGCACATCACGCACGGAACCGTCCGCAACCGGGTAGTACTGGCACTGGCGGTCGGAAGTGTTCCCGGCTCAATTGTCGGCGTGAGCGTATTGGTACACTTGCGCACTCTCTATGGCGACGGAGTGAACCACTTCATCACCACTGCCATAGGAGTTCTGCTGATTGTGGTTCCCCTTCTTCTATTGTTCCAGAAACAAATTGAAGAGCACGTTACCGCGCGGCCGCCGACGATGAAGTCATTTGTCGGCATGTCCGCAATTGGGCTGCTGGCTGGATTTTTGGTCGGAATGACTTCCGTAGGCTCCGGCAGCATCATCATGATGCTTCTGCTGTTGTTTTACAGCTACTCGCCAAGAATCATGGTCGGTACCGACATTGTTCATGCCGTGGTACTGACGGGAGTAACAAGCCTGATGCATTTTCGCGCAGGCAATGTAGATTTCTCCCTGGTCGGGGCTTTATTGGCTGGCTCCATACCGGGCGCCCTGCTGGGATCGCATCTCAGCACGGTCGTTCCCATCCCTTGGCTTCGTCGCATGCTTTGCACCATACTGCTAGCGACTGGCGCGCGCATGTTGTTGGCGGCCTGAACCTGTTCATGACAAATCACTCTTACGCCGGAGTCTTAGAGCGCATCGAGTCTGCAATTGAGGCTGCCCACCAGGTTTTTGCTCGTTTCACTCCGGGAGAAATCGCAGCGGAATACAAAGCTGGCCATGACCCGGTTACCGAAGCCGACAAGGCGCTCGATATCGTACTGCGCAAGAAACTGCTGCGGGACGGCGAGGGCTGGCTATCCGAAGAGAGTGCGGACGACCTGGTGCGCCTCAACAAGAAACAAGTGTGGGTGGTTGATCCGCTGGATGGCACGCGCGAATTTGTTGCAGGTATTCCGGAATTTTGCGTCTCCATTGCCTTTGTTGAGAATAGCCGCGCGGTTGCCGGAGGAATTTGCAATCCGGCAACCAATGAAGTTTTTCTCGGTTCCATCGCATCTGGCATGACCTACAACGGTCAGCCAGCACACACGAGCAAGCTCAAAGGGTTAAAAGGTGCAGTGATTCTCGCCAGCCGAAGCGAAACTAAACGAGGCGAGTGGACTCAATTCCAGAACGCGGAATTTGCCGTACGCCCCATGGGTTCGGTGGCCTATAAGCTGGCCAGAGTTTCCGCAGGACTTGCAGATGCCACTTTCACACTCACTCCAAAACACGAGTGGGATGTCGCTGCCGGCGCCGCATTGGTCGAGAGTGCGGGAGGCTTTGTCGCCACGCTGCAAAATACCCCCTTACGCTGCAACAATCGGTCTCCCAAAATTTCCGGCTTAATCGCTTGCGGCTCATTCCTGCAAGACGACCTGACTGCTTTGATTCGTCAGTCACAGAACGCTTCTCCATCCGCTACACTTCGATAGAGAGCCACGTCCCTCTGGGTACATGGGTAACTTCTCGGCGGCAGTCATTTGCCGTAACTTGGATTAGAAGGATGTCTGGTCAGTTCTTGAGGAGATTAGAAACGATGCGGCGTTTTTCTGTTTGGCGTCTGGCCCTGCTTGTGGGAATGATTGCGTTCTCATTTTCCGCGTGTCACCGCGATCCCAATGTGCGCAAACAGAAATTCTTCAAAAGCGGGCAGGAGTACTTCGCTCAGGGGAAATACCGCGAAGCCGCCATTCAGTTTCAGAATGCCACCCAGATTGATCCGCATTTCGCTGAAGCACATTACTCGCTCGCGCAATCGTACCTAAAATTACAGCAATGGCCGGCAGCTTACCAGGAGCTTGCCAGAACGGTAGATATCCAGCCCAACAACTTCCCGGCCCGGCTGGAACTCGCCAGTCTTCTGATTGCCGCCAACCAATTGAAACAAGCGCACGAGCACGTCGATGTTCTTTTGGAACAGCAACCCAATGACTTTAAGGCCCACAACGCTGCGGCAACTTTGCTCGGCGCAGACGGCGATGCGAAAGGAGCCATCGACGAAGCCCAGAAAGCTATCGCATTGGCTCCACAGGAATACCAGCCCTACGTGACCCTAGCCCTGCTACAGATTCGCAACGGACAACCGGACGCCGGCGGAGATAACCTGAAAAAAGCCGCTGAGTTGGCGCCCACTGTCCCGCAAGCGCAGTTAGCCTTGGCCAGTTTCTATCAATCCCGCGGGCAATTTGGCGATGCTGAACAACAGCTGAAACTGGCAATTGCTGCCAGCCCGAAGAGCCCGGAGCTACGTGCG
>Ga0207689_10001126_pt1 | contig 25803 bp, 26 predicted proteins | sample KBSMisM52_FD_184312 | JGI IMG/M metagenome (GOLD analysis project Ga0207689, IMG submission 184312) | Miscanthus rhizosphere microbial communities from Kellogg Biological Station, Michigan, USA - KBS Miscanthus M5-2 (SPAdes) (version 2) | ecosystem: Host-associated > Plants > Roots >... | reverse complement strand
ATAGACGATGACCGGCTTATCCTTGTAGCGCTTGAGGCTCTCGAGACCCTCGGTGAGCCGCTCCGCAGGCAGGCTGCGCGCTCCGCGGATGTGCCCTTCCGCATACTGCTCGCTCGGGCGCACGTCCAAGAGCGCCGCGCCCTGGTTCATCAGCCGCACCGCGTCCTGGGGCGAGATCGCGCCGGCCTGCTGGCTGCGCTCGCGCAGCTCGTAGATCAGTACGGCAATGAACGCCGCGACCGCGAGCAGGCTCAAGCTCGGGTGGTGGGCGGTGTATTCAAGCAGGCGCTGCATGGAGCGTGTGTTTCCGGGCCTTAGGGTTAAACTGACCGCCGCGTTCAAGCGGGCCGCGCATTATAGCCTTGCTGCGTTAGACTTTTCCGTATGGCACCGTCGCGAGCGCTGATTTTCCTGCCGAATTTGCTGATCCTGCTCTCTTTCGGGGCGCAGCCGGTGCCCGCGGCCGCACCGTCCGCCGATCAGACCCAGGCGCAGCTCAAGGCCCTGAAGGAACGCATCGAGCGCGTAAGCCGCGACGTCGGGCGCGATGCGGTCGAGCGCGACCGCCTTTCCAAGAACTTGCGCAGCGCGGAACTGGCCGTGAGCGCGGCGCAGTCGGACCTCGATGACCTACGCACGCAGGAGGCGGCACACAGCAAGCAGCGCTCGGACCTGGCCGATGAGCGCGCGCGCGTGAGTGCCTCCCTCGACCACGAGCGCGCCACGCTCGCCATCCAGCTGCAGGTGGCCTACCAGATCGGCCGGCACGAACCTCTGCAGTTGTTGTTGAATCAGCGCGACCCGGCGGCGGTGGCGCGTATGTTCACCTGGTACGGCTATTTCGGCCGGGCGCGCGCTGCGCAGATCGAGGGCATCGCGCAGCAGGTCAAGCGGATCGATGAGCTGGATGCAGCGCTGGCGGAACAGGAGAAGGCACTCGAGCAGCTGCACGTGGCCAAGCAGCAGCGTCTGTCGCAACTGGAGGCCGGGCGCGCGCAACGCAAGACGGCGCTGACCAATCTTCAGGTCGAAGCGCGCTCGCGTCAGGCGAGCCTCGCGCGACTGCGCGCGCAGCAGGCCGATCTCGAGCAGCTGTTGCGCGAGCTGGCGCGTGCCGTACCGCCGAGCGCGCCGACCGATGAGCGCAGCGCGCGAGGCACGCAAGCCGGAACGGTGCATAGAGGCCGAGCGATGAGTGCAGGGCGCGAGGCGGTACGCCGATGACTTTCGCCACGTTCACGTTCTACGCGTTCGCGGCGATCCTGATCTTCGCGGCGTTGCGTGTCATCACGACGCGCAATCCCGTGCATGCGGCGCTGTGGCTCGTGCTGTCGTTCTTCACGGCCGCAGCCGTGTGGCTGCTGCTTCGGGCGGAATTCCTGGCGATCGCGCTCGTGCTCGTCTACGTCGGCGCAGTCATGGTGCTGTTCCTGTTCGTCGTGATGATGCTGGACGTCAACTTCGATACGATGCGCCAGCACTTCCGCAGCTACCTGCCGATCGGCGCCGCCGTCGGTGCGCTCGTGCTCTTCGAGATGGCGCTCGTCATCGTCGACAGCGCGATCGGTCGCACGGCCACGGCCCCTGCGACGCCGACCGGCAGCAACACCCGCGCCCTCGGCCAGTTGCTGTACGTCGATTACGTGTACCCGTTCGAGATTGCCGCCGTCGTGCTGCTGGTGGCGATCGTTGCCGCGATCGCACTGACGCACCGCGAGCGCAAGGAACGCAAGCACCAGGATCCGGGTCAGCAGGTCAAGGTTCGCCGCGAAGATCGCGTGCGACTCGTCGACCTGCCGTCGGAGAAGCCGCCGGCCTGACGTCCGGCAGTCAATGACGGGCGAGCGCGCAAGCGGCCTTAGCAAAAAGGCCACCGCGAACGTCCGTGTGATGGGGAGTGACACCAGTCCGTGCTGAGCGAACCAACGCTTGCGCATTACCTCGTGCTCGGAGCGATCCTGTTCGCCATCAGCATGGCGGGGATTTTCCTGAACCGGCGTAACGTGATCATGATGCTGATGGCGATCGAGTTGATGCTGCTCGCCGTCAACCTCAACTTCATCGCGTTCTCGCGGTATCTGGGCGACATGGCCGGGCAGGTGTTCGTGTTCTTCATCCTGACGGTTGCCGCCGCGGAGTCGGCGATCGGCCTCGCGATCCTCGTGCTGCTGTTCCGCAACACGGGCTCGATCGACGTCGAGGCGCAGGGCCGCCTGCGCGGATAGGCTCGAGATGCGCCTTCTCTACCTCCTGATCCCGTTCGCGCCGCTCGTTGCGTCGATCGTCGTCGGCCTGTGGGGGCCGCGACTGGGTCGCGGCGTGTCGCATTGGCTCTGCATCCTCGGCGTGGCCGCGTCGTTCGTTGCATCGATCGTCGTCGCGCGCGACGTGCAGGCGGGCAACGTGTTCAACGGCGACGTCTATGCATGGCTCGTCTCCGGCGATCTCAAGCTCGCAATCGGCTTCCTGATCGACCCGCTGACGACGACGATGCTGCTCGTCGTCACGTTCGTCTCGCTGATGGTGCACATCTACACGATCGGCTACATGGCCGACGATCCCGGCTATACGCGCTTCTTCTCGTACATCTCGCTGTTCACGTTCGCGATGCTCATGCTGGTCATGAGCAACAACTTCCTGCAATTGTTCTTCGGCTGGGAAGCGGTGGGTCTCGTCTCGTACCTGCTGATCGGCTTCTGGTACACGCGGCCGACGGCCATCTACGCCAACCTGAAGGCGTTTCTCGCCAACCGCGTCGGCGACTTCGGATTCGTGCTCGGCATCGGCCTCATCCTCGCGTACTTCGGCACGCTCGACTACGTGCCGGTGTTCGCCAAGGCCGAGTCGATGGCGGCGACGACGATCGTCCCGTGGAATGGCGCGCAATGGTCGCTGATGAGCGCCATCTGCATCTGCCTGTTCATCGGTGCGATGGGCAAGAGCGCGCAGGTTCCACTGCACGTGTGGCTGCCGGACTCGATGGAAGGCCCGACGCCGATCTCGGCGCTGATCCACGCGGCAACGATGGTCACCGCCGGCATCTTCATGGTCGCGCGGATGAGCCCGCTGTTCGAATGGTCGGACACGGCGCTGTCGTTCGTGACGATCATCGGTGCGATCACTGCGCTGTTCATGGCATTCCTCGGCATCGTCCAGAACGACATCAAGCGCGTCGTCGCGTATTCGACGTTGTCGCAGCTCGGCTACATGACGGTTGCGCTCGGCGTGTCCGCGTATTCGGCAGCGATCTTCCATCTGATGACGCACGCATTCTTCAAGGCGCTGCTGTTCCTCGGTGCCGGCTCCGTGATCATCGCGCTGCATCACGAGCAGGACCTGAGGAAGATGGGCGGGCTGCGCAAGTACATGCCCATCACCTACATCACGGCGGTGATCGGTTCGCTGGCGCTGGCCGGCATCCCGCCGTTCGCTGGATTCTTCTCGAAGGACGCGATCATCGAGGCCGTGCAGCTGTCGCATGTGGGCGGCCATGGCTTCGCGCTATTCGCCGTGATGGTTGGCGTGTTCGTCACGGCGTTCTATTCGTTCCGGATGCTGTTTCTCGCGTTCCATGGCAACGAACGTTTTCACGCCGGCCATGCGGGTCACGCGGCGCATGATGGCCATGACGCACACGCGCACGGTGGGTCATCGGCCACCGACGAGGAACCCGATGCGCACGGCCATGAAGGCGGTCCTCCGCACGAGTCGCCGTGGGTCGTCACGATTCCGCTGATCCTCCTCGCACTGCCGTCGATCTACGCCGGGTGGATGTACATCGAGCCGATGCTGTTCGGCGGCTGGTTTGGCGACTCGATCTTCGTCCGCGAGCCGCACGCCGTCGTCGCCGAGTTGAAGGACGAGTGGCACGGCGCGATTCCGTTCATCCTGCACGGCTTTACGCAGCCGCCGTTCTGGCTCGCCGTGGCGGGCATCGCCACCGCCGCCTATCTCTATCTGATCAACCCGACGCTGCCGGCAAAGATCGAAGCCCGGTTTCGCGCCATCTACGCGCTGCTCGACAACAAGTACTATTTCGACCGCTTCAACGACTGGTTTTTTGCAGGGGGCGCGCGGGCCGTGGGGCGCTTCGCCTCCACGGTCGGCGACCGGACGATCATCGACGGCATTCTCGTCAATGGCTCGGCGAAGCTCGTCGGCGCGGTGTCGGCCCTTTTCCGCCGCATCCAGTCCGGCTACGTCTACCACTACGCGTTCGTGATGATCGTCGGCGTCTTCGGATTGCTGTACTGGTGGGGCGTGCGTTGAGACCCGCAGGGCCGTTCCAAGGGTCGAATTGCGCCCCCGCCGGGAGCAGCGCAGCGGCGAAGCCGCCAGCGTGGGGGCGCCTTTGACGCCCTATCTCTCGCTCGCCATCTGGGTGCCGATCGTCGCCGGCGTGGCGGTGCTCGTCGTCGGCCGTGACCGCGAGGCGAGTTTCGCGCGCTGGATCGCGTTCGCCGGCGCGCTCGCCGGCTTCCTGGTAACGATCCCACTGTGGGCCAACTTCGACACGACGACGTCGGCGATGCAGTTCGTCGAGATGGCCGACTGGATTCCGCGCTTCGACATCCACTACTACCTGGGTGTCGACGGCATCTCGATGCTGTTCGTGCTGCTGAACAGCTTCATCACGGTACTCGTCGTATGGGCGGGCTGGGAAGTGATCACCGTCCGCGTCGCCCAGTACATGGCGGCATTCCTGATCATGTCAGGCCTGATGAACGCCGTGTTCGCAGCACTCGACGGCATCCTGTTCTACCTCGTGTTCGAGGCGATGCTGATCCCGATGTACCTCATCATCGGCGTGTGGGGCGGACCCAACCGCGTATACGCCGCCGTCAAGTTCTTCCTGTACACGCTGCTCGGCTCGCTGCTGATGCTGGTCGCACTGATCTACCTGTACAGCGTCTCCGAGAGCTTCGAGATCCTCGAGTGGTACAACGTTCCGCTCGCCATGCCGGCGCAGATCCTGCTGTTCGTCGCGTTCTTCCTCGCGTTCGCCGTCAAGGTCCCGATGTGGCCGGTGCACACGTGGCTGCCGGATGCGCACGTCGAGGCGCCGACCGGCGGCTCGGTGGTCCTCGCGGCGATCACGCTGAAGATCGGCGCGTACGGTTTCGTCCGCTTCATCCTGCCCATTCTGCCGGACGCGTCGCGCTACCTGTCCGGGTTCGTCATCACGCTGTCGCTGATCGCCGTGATCTACATCGGCTTCGTTGCGCTCGTGCAGACGGACATGAAGAAGCTGATCGCGTATTCGTCGATCTCGCACATGGGATTCGTCACGCTGGGCTTCTTCCTGTTCAGCCAACTCGGCATCGAAGGCGCGCTCGCGCAGATGATCTCGCACGGTTTCGTGTCGGCTGCGATGTTCCTGTGCGTCGGCGTGATGTACGACCGCATGCATTCGCGGCTGATCGCTGATTACGGCGGCGTCGTCAACACGATGCCAAAATTCGCCGCATTCATGATGCTGTTCGCGATGGCCAATGTGGGACTGCCGGGCACGTCGGGATTCGTCGGCGAGTTCCTCGTGATCCTCGCCGCCGTCAAGGCGAACTTCTGGCTTGGTTTCGCCGCGGCCGTCACGCTGATCCTCGGCGCAGCCTACACGTTGTGGATGTACAAGCGCGTGATCTTCGGCGACGTCGCCAACGACAACGTCGCGAAGCTCACCGACCTCAGCCGCCGCGAGTTCTGGCTGCTGGGGGCCGTGGCTGCGGCGGTCCTCGTCATGGGTGTCTGGCCCAAGCCGTTCATCGACGTCATGCACACATCGGTGACGGACCTGCTGCAGATCGTCGCGCGGACCAAACTGTAATGCTCGCCGAACTCAACTACTGGGCTGCGCTGCCGGAAATCGTCATCCTGACGGCCGCGTCGCTGATCCTGCTGATCGACCTCTTCGTCCCCGACGACCGACGCTACATCAGCTACTGGCTCACGCAGCTCGCGTTGCTGCTCGCGACGTGCGTCACGCTGACGACGCTGCGCATCGATTCGATCAAGGGCTATCACGGCCTGATCGTCGACGACATGCTGGCGGATTTCCTGCGCATCGCGTGCTTCGGCGCCGTGTCGCTGATGCTGTTCTATTCGCGTGCCTACCTTGCCGCGCGCAATCTGTTCCGCGGCGACGTGTTCGTGCTGACGCTCTTCGCGCTGCTCGGCATGCAGGTGATGATCACCGGCGCCAACTTCCTGACGCTCTACCTCGGCCTTGAGCTGATGTCGCTGTCGCTGTACGCGCTGGTCGCGTCGCCGCGCGACCACCCGCGCTCCTCGGAGGCGGCGATGAAATATTTCGTGCTCGGCGCCCTCGCGTCGGGCATGTTGCTCTACGGGCTGTCGATGATCTATGGCGCGACCGGCTCGCTCGACCTCGACACGGTCGCGCGCGTCATTTACGGCCGGCAGGGCAGCGGGCTGCTGCTGACGTTCGGGCTGGTGTTCGTCGTGTCGGGCCTCGCGTTCAAGCTCGCCGTCGTGCCCTATCACATGTGGGTGCCCGACGTGTACGACGGCGCGCCGACGGCGATCACGCTCCTGATCGGCACGGCACCGAAGATCGCCGCGTTCGCGATGACGCTGCGCATTCTCTCCGGTGCGCTGCAGGGCACGGCGATCGACTGGCAAGGGATGCTGATCATCCTGTGCGTGCTGTCGATGGTACTCGGCAACCTGATTGCCATCTCGCAGACCAACATCAAGCGGATGCTCGCGTACTCGACGATCGCGAACATGGGCTACATGCTGCTCGGCTTCCTGACGGCGAACCGCTACGGATTCTCGGCGGCCATGTTCTATACGGTGTCGTACGTGCTGACGAGCCTCGCGTCCTTCGGCATCGTCCTGCTGCTGTCGCGGCAGGGCTTCGAGAGCGACCAGCTCGACGACTTCAAGGGCCTGAACCAGCGCTCGCCGTGGTGGGCGTTCATCATGCTGCTCGTCATGTTCTCGCTCGCCGGCCTGCCGCCGACCATCGGCTTCTATGCGAAATTCATGGTGATCGAGGCAGCCGTCAACGACGGCTTCGTGTGGCTCGCCGTCATCGCCGTGATGACATCGCTGATCGGCGCGTTCTACTATCTGCGGATCGTCAAGCTGATGTATTTCGACGATCCCGTGGAAACGCAGCCCATCCTCGTTCGCGGCGACACCTGGATTGCGCTGTCGGCGAATGGGCTGCTGCTGCTGATCCTAGGCGTGCTACCCCAGCAATTGATCGGTCTTTGCGCGATCGCGCTCACCCAATCGAACTTCCCGTGATCGCGTCGCCGCGCCGCCAAGCGGCCCGGGCGTGCGTGATAACATCGGTTGTCCCTGATTGACCTCCATGCGCGTCGGTTTTTTCGTCACCTGCCTTGTCGATCTGATGCGCCCGTCGATCGGATTCGCGGCGATCAAGCTGCTCGAATCCGGCGGTGCCGACGTGTTCGTGCCCGCTTCGCAAACGTGCTGCGGACAGCCCGCCTACAACTCGGGTGACCGCGCCGATACGATCACGCTGGCGCGCAAGGTCGTCGAGGAATTCGAGCGCTGCGACTACGTCGTCGCCCCGTCGGGGTCGTGCAGCGGAATGATCAAGACCCACTACGCCGAGCTCTTTGCCGATGATCCCGCGTGGTCGTCTCGCGTGACGGCGCTTGCGGCCAAGACCTACGAATTGACGGACTTCCTCGTCAGCGTGCTCAAGGTTGAACGGGTTCCCGGCACGTTCGCCGGCACGATCACCTACCACGACTCCTGCGCCGGGCTCCGCGAGATGGGCGTCAAGTCGCAACCGCGTGCATTGCTCGGCCGGATGGAGGGCGTGCGACTCTCGGAGATGGCGGAATGCGAGACGTGCTGTGGCTTCGGCGGCACGTTCGCGATCAAGTTCGGCGAGATCTCGTCGCGTCTCGCCGACAACAAATGCCAGCACATCGTCACCAATGGTGCCGAGACCGTCGTGCTGGGTGACCTCGGGTGCATGCTGAACATCGAAGGACGGCTGCGACGGCGCGGTGACGCGACACGCGTGATGCACGTGGCCGAAGTGCTTGCCGGCGACCTGCCGCCGGGCGCCTGACCGGAAGGGAATCCATGCAAGTCGCGTCGATGTATTTCAAGGAGCGCGCGCACGTCAAGCTGCACGACACGCAGCTCCAGCTCAACCTGACGAAGATCAAATACAAGTTTGTCGAGAAGCGCCGGTCCGCGATGACCGAGCTCGACGATTTCGAAGGCACGCGCGAAGCGGCGCGCGGCATTCGTCAGCGCGCGCTCGACGACCTCGACGTCTGGCTGACGATTTTCGAGGAGAACGCGCGGGCGCGTGGTGCGACCGTGCTGTACGCGCAGACGCCCGCCGACGTCAATGCGCTGGTGCTGGAAATTGCGCAGCGGCACGACGTGCGCAAGATCATCAAGTCGAAGTCGATGGTGTCGGAGGAATCGGGGCTCGATCACGCGATCGAAGGCGCCGGACTCACGGTCGTCGAGACGGACCTCGGCGAATACATCCTGCAGATCAACAACTACGAGCCGCCGTCGCACATCATCGGCCCCGCGCTGCACAAATCGCGCGACGAGGTCGCGGATCTGTTCCACAAGCGGCACGGCAAGCCGAGGAAGGAAGGGATCGACGAGCTCTGCCTCGAGGCGCGCGCGGAACTCCGCACGCATTACCTGACGGCGGACATGGGTATCTCGGGCGGCAACTTCTTCATCGCCGAAACGGGGTCGGTTGCCATTGTCACCAACGAAGGCAATGCCACGCTGACCACGACACTGCCGAAAGTGCACGTCGCGATCTCCGGCATCGAGAAGATCGTGCCGACGCTCGAGGACCTCGCGACGCTGATGCGACTGCTGCCGCGGTCGGCCACCGGGCAATCGATCTCGAATTACGTCGACGTTCTGACCGGCACCAAGGGCCCCGGAGAATTCAACGGCGCCGAGCACATGTACTTCATCCTGGTGGATAGCGGTCGATCGAACGTGCTCGCAAGCGACGTTCGAGAAGCGCTGCGCTGCATCCGCTGCGGCGCGTGCATGAACCACTGCCCGGTCTACCAGAACGTCGGCGGACACTCGTACGGCTGGGTCTACCCGGGCCCGATCGGTTCGATCCTGACGCCGATGTACGTAGGCCTCGAGCAGGCGCTGGACTTGCCCCAGGCTTCGACGATGTGCAATCAGTGCGGCGTCGTCTGCCCGGTGAAGATCCCGTTGCCCGATCTGCAGCGCAAGCTCCGCGAAAAGGAATTCGAGCGTCGGCTGCGCCCATGGTACGAGCGAGCTGCGCTGCGAGCGTGGGCGTTCGTCGCGGCGCGCCCTGCGCTCTACGGCGTGGCAACGCGCGTCGGAATCCGCGCCCTGCGCATGCTTGCCGATCGCAACGGGATGATCCGCAAGCTTCCGCTCGTTGGCGGCTGGACGGACGAGCGCGACATGCCGGCGCCGGCCGGCCGCACGTTCCGCGAGCTCTACGCGGCCCGCGCGCAGGCGCGCCCGGTAGCGCGCGAAGCCGCAGGAGCGAGCCGATGAGTGCCGGACATCCCGCGCTGACGACCGTGCCGCCGCTGTCGAGGCGCGCCGATTCGCTCGGCACCGAGAATGCATTCGTGGTGCTGGCGGAGGTGAATGCGCTGGCGCGCAGCGGCAGGGACATCGTGTCGTTCTGCATCGGGCAGCCGGACTTTCCGACGCCGCACAACATTCAGGACGCCGCAATCGCCGCGATTCGCGGCGGCAAGCACGGCTACACACCGTCGGCCGGCATCGACGAATTGCGCACGGCGGCGGCACGCGACATCGGTTCGCGTCGCGGCCTCGACATTCACGCGGACGACATCGTTGTCGCCGCCGGTGCGAAGCCCTTCATCGCCTACACGATCGCTTCGGTCACCGATTATGGCGTCGGCGACGAAGTGATCTATCCGGTGCCGGGATTCCCGATCTACGAGTCGCAGATCATCGCCAACGGCGCCGTTCCGGTTCCGATATTTCTGCGGGAAGCGCGCGACTACGCATTCGATCCCGCCGAGCTGGAAGCGAAGATCACGCCGAAGACACGCCTGCTGATCCTGAACTCGCCGCAAAATCCCACGGGCGGTGTGCTGTCGGCGCAGGATCTCGATGCGATCGCCGAGATCCTGCTGCAGCATCCGCAGATCTGGGTGTTCGCCGACGAGATCTACTCGCGCCTGATCTACAACGGCGAGTTCGACTCGCTCGCCCGTCGCGCCGGCATGCTCGAGCGCACGGTCATTTCCGACGGCGCGTCGAAGACGTGGGCGATGACGGGGTGGCGCCTCGGCTACGTCGCGAATCGCGCGCTGGCGCCGGTGTTCACGCGCTGGATCACGAATACCGAATCGTGCGCGTCGCAGATCTCGCAATGGGCTGGCGTCGAGGCGATCAACGGCCCGCAGGACTCGGTGGCCGACATGCACGCGCACTTCCTCGCGCGCCGGGACCTGATCGTGCGCCTGCTCAACGACGTGCCCGGCATCACGTGCAAGAGTCCGGGCGGCGCGTTCTACGCATGGCCCAACGTCACGCAGGCGTGCAAGCGCGTCGGAGTGGCGGACTCGGAAGCGTTCCGCAAGCGACTGCTGCACGAAGCGGGCATCGCCGTACTCGCCGACATCCATTTCGGGCGCCGCGTTCCGGGCGATGGACAGCACATCCGCTTTTCGTACGCGGCGTCGAATGCGGCGATCGAGAACGGCATCGCGCGGCTCGACGATTTCGTCCGCCGGAACACGGTGTAGGGGGCGCAATGGCGATCGACGACAACCGGCAATCCCGCGATGCGGTGCTGGCGAGCGTGCGCGCCGCATTGCATCGCGACGGCCCGGACGACGTTCCACGCGCCGCTGCGCTCGCGTACATGGCCGCGCACCGCCGCGGCCCGCGGCCGGCGCTGCCGGGAGACCTCGCCGAGCGCTTCCTCGCGCGGGCCACCGACATGGCAAGTACGGTTGAGCGCGTCCCGGCGTTCGACGGCGTCACGGCTGCGGTTGGGCGTTACGTCGCAGCGCTCGATGGAGTCTCCGCCGATGGGGCGAAAGATCCTCGCGCGGGCGTGTGCTGGCCTGAATTCGCGACACTCGGCTGGCGGGACGCAGGTGTGGCCATCGAATCACGGCCGACGCTGGGTCACGACTCGATCGGCATCACCGGCTGCTTCTGCGCGATCGCCGAGACGGGCACGCTGGTCTTCGTCACCGGTGCCGAATCGCCGACGGCGACGTTCCTGCTTCCGGAGACTCACATCGCGATCGTGCGCGCCGACCAGATAGTTCCCGCGATGGAAGATGCCTTCGCGCGCATTCGTGCGGAACGCGGCGCGATGCCGCGAGCGGTGAACCTCGTGTCGGGGCCGTCACGTACGGGAGATATCGAGCAGACGATCGTGCTCGGTGCCCACGGTCCACGCCGGCTGCATATCGTGCTGGTAGGGTAATTCGAAGCCGCGCAAAGTTTCGCTCGCTTCGCTCGCACGATACTTTGCGCGGATGTGTTCTTCGCAAGCCGGCTTGGGACGGCCCTGCGCCGGCTTGCCGGCGACGACGTATCAGTCCGCGAATTCGCGCAGCACCGTTTCGATGGCACCGCGGTCCGACAGGAACGCATCGATGACCGTCGGATCGAAATGCTTGCCGCGCTGGCTCTTCAGGAACTCGATCCCTTCGTCGACCGGCCACGCCTTTTTGTAGGGGCGCTCCGAAACGAGCGCGTCGAACACGTCGGCGGCCGCAACGATGCGCGCGACCAGCGGGATGTCCTCGCCGTGCAGGCCGTTCGGATAGCCCGAGCCGTCATATTTCTCGTGATGCCCGAGCGCGATGATCGCGCCCATCGACAGGTACTTCGACGGGCTGCCTTTCAGGATGTCGTAACCCATCCGCGGATGCCCGCGCATGACGTCGATTTCCCCGGACGTCAGCGGACCTTCCTTCAGCAGCACGGCGTCGGGAATGCCGATCTTGCCGATGTCGTGCATCGGGGCGGCGACTTCGAGCACGTGAACCGTCTCGGCGCCTAGACCGAGGTGCTGGCCGATCAGCGCCGAATAACGCGCCATCCGCATCAGGTGATTGCCCGTGGTCTTGTCGCGGAACTCGCCCGCCTTGGCGAGCTTGGAGAGCGTCTCGAGCTCGCGCTCGTGAATCTCGGCGACCGACTTGTCGACCTGGTACTGCAGCACGCGCGCCTGGTCGGACAGAACGATCTTGTGCCGCCGCAACTCGAGCAAATTGGCGCAGCGGGCGCGCGTCTCGTGGTCGTCGAGCGGCTTGATCAGGAAATCGGTGGCGCCCGCCTCGAGCGCGTCGTAGCGGATCTTGCGGTCGTCGACGACGGTGATCACGACGATCGGCACGTCTACGCAATGGGGCAGGGCGCGCAGCTGCTTCACGAGCTCGATCCCGTCGAATTCGGGCAGCTTGTAATCGGTAAGGATGATGTCGACGCGGTTGTTGCGCGCGAACTCCAGTGCGCGCGACGGCGTGTCGAAGAGCTCGAGGTTCAGCTTGCCGTCGATCTGCCGGACGATCTCGGCGAGCAGCAGTCGGCTGGAGAAAAGATCGTCGACGATCAGGACGGTGTTGCGCTGAGCGCGCGCGAACGCGAGCTCAGAAACGACGCCAGTCGCTGCATAGGGGCGTGCCTGAACGGCCGACATTAGAATTCCTCTTGGAAGCGCCCGCGGGCGTGGACGCCACACGTAACGCTGCGTACTTCAAAAGCAAGAAAGGTGCCGATAAAGCGGCGCATCTGTAGCTTACAGTTTTTGCCAGTGGATGGAAACGATCTCATCCGTCCGGGCTGCGCGGTCATTTGGGCAGCGGGGCGAGTCAAGCAGAGTTCCCATCCTCTCCGGCACTTCCATGTCGAAACCGGCAATGAGAGCGCATTTCCGAGTTTACGTGTAGGCCCGAGGGTAAGTGCATGATGTGCCGCACCTAGGCAGCATGCGGCGGGAAACCGCTGCCGTCAACGATTTGCGAGCCGCAGCAGGATGGCGGCGTGGCATTTGTCGTCTTCGTCCCCTTCCGGCAACGGACACCAGCACGCGAGGTTGCGATTGCGGAGTTCCGCGCGCGCCCGCTCGCGCGGGTTCCCGCCGAGTCGCCGCAGCCAGGCGGCATGGGCGGCATGCATGCTTTCTGCGGTTTCCGCATCGACGTGCCGAACGTTCGAGCGAGACCAGCAGCCATGCGCCGTGTACTCGAACACGTGCAGCGACAGGTCGTCGCCGTATTCGCGGACGTCGTAGGGGTTGCCCCAGGGCGTCGTCCGGTCGACTTTGACCGTGTTCTCGGGCATGCGCCAGCCGCGGGCACGCGAGAGCTGGATTCGGGTGGGCGAGTTAGCCATCGCAGTTCCGTGGCGCGGTTGGTTTTGCGCGCCACGCCGTTTCGGGTTGTGGGACAGTCGGGTTGGACTTCGGTCGGAACGAGAAGATTCGCGGACGCTCCGATCGTTCGACGGCTCAGCTGACGCGCCCAGCCGTTGCACGACGTTCCCGGCGAGCCGCACGCCGAGTCCCGGACGGTCCGGCACCTGCACCGTCCCGGATTCCGGCGGCTGCAGCGCGTTGCCGACTAGCTCGTCGAACAGCGGCGTTTCGTCGCCCACCCCGACCCGGCCTTCGCGATCCTCGCTCTCGACGAACGTCCAGCGCGTCTTCGGCGTGACCTGCAACGGCAGCCAGCGGACGCGCACGGCCGTCGTCGAGGTCATTCGCGCCGTGAGTGGGACGGCACTTCCGGCGCTCGCGATATCGCGCGCATCGCATCACGCACCGGCGGGGACCGGCGCGTCGGCGGCGATCAGCCGCCGGTGCTTGAGCTCGTCCCAGAAGGCGCCCGGGATTGGCGCGCGGCAATGCGCGATGTTCGCATCCGCTTCGACGTCGGTGCGCATTCCCGTGACCACGCTGGCGACAACCGGATGCGCCAGTGGGAACTGCAGCGCGGCGGCGGCGAGCGTCACGCCGTGCCGCTTGCAGACGTCCTCGATCTGCCGCGTGCGCGCCATGATCTCGGCGTCGGCGCCGGTGTAGAAGTAGGTCGCGCCCGGTCGCGCGCCAGTGGCGAGGATGCCCGAGTTGAAGGGTGCCGCCATCAGCACCGAGATTCCGCGGCGCTCGCAATCGGGCATGAACGTGTCGAGCGCGGTGTGATCGAGCAGCGTGTAGCGTCCCGCCAGCATGAAGCAGTCGAAGTCGCCATCGGCCGCAAAGCGCAGCAGGATGCTCCAGTCGTTGACGCCGACGCCGAACGCCTTGATGGTTCCTTGCGCGCGCAGGTCGACGAGCGCGCGATGCGCGCCCGCCATCGCCTCGGCATACCGCGTTTCCACCTGGTCGCCCTGCCAGCGCCGGTTGACATCGTGGATCAGCACGATGTCGATCCTGTTCGTGCCCAGCCGCTGCAGGCTGTGCTCGAGCGAGCGCATCGTCCCGTCGTAGCTGTAATCGAACGCAACTTCGAACGGCGATGCGCCGCCGCCCACACCGGGTGCCGTGCCGCCGCTGACCGGCTGCAGCAGCCGGCCAATCTTCGTCGAGAGGGTGGTGGAGCGGCGGTCGATGCGCCGCAGGCTTGCACCCAGTCGATGCTCGGCAACGCCGAGACCATAAAACGGTGCCGTGTCGAAGTAGCGCAGGCCGGAGTCGTACAGCCGCGAGAACGCCGCGGCGATCGATTCGTCCGAATCCTCGCGCACCGTGCTGCCGAACGGCGCGGTGCCGACGCCGAGCAACGAAACGTCGACGTCGCGCTGCCCGATGCGCCGCGTGGCCGCAGGGTCGAAGCTCACGCTTGCCGCCAGCCGCGTTGGGTCGCCGCGGCGGTCACGCCTTCGCCGTGCGGACTTCGACGCCCGCGGCCTCTTCGCGCAGCTTCAGCAGCGCACCGACGTCGTGATCCTGCAGCCCGCGCCGCACGCCTTCGTCGAGGCTTGCCAGCGCGGCCTTGCCGACGGGCGCGGCCACACCGAGTTCCTCCACCATCTTCAGCGCGAGCCGGCAATCCTTCTGCGCGAGCTTCATCATGAAACCGGGGGCGAAGTCGCCGGCAAGCGGTCGCTTGGGCAACGCGATTGCCAGCGCGTTGTTCCACGCCATTGTCGTGCCGAGCACGCTCATCATCGTTTCGAGCGCGAGCCCCGCCTTGACGCCGGTTACGAGCGCCTCGATCGACGCTTCCGACACTGCAGTGGCGAGCAGGTTGTTGACGAGTTTCATCGTCTGACCGGCGCCAAGCTGCCCGCAGTGAAAGAAGTCGGTGCCCATGCAATCGAGCACCGGCCGGCACCGCGCGACGACCTCGGCGTCGCCGCCGACCATCAGCGTCAACGTCCCGGCGACGGCGGCGTCCGCCGTCTTGCCGACGGGGCTGTCGATCATTGCCGCACCTTTGGCGACGATCGCTGTGCCGACCGTGCGCGTCGTCTGCGGATCGATGGTGCTCATATCGATGTAGACCGCGCCGGGCCGGATGCCCGCGACCACACCGTCGTCGCCGAGGGCCACGCGCAGCACGTCCGGGGCATCGGGCAGCATCGTGATGACGATGTCACTCGCGGCGGCGACTTCGCGAGGTGTCGCGGCTGCGCGAGCGCCGGCAGCCGTCAGCTCGCTCACGGCTGCAGGCTGCACGTCCGCGACGACGAGCCGATGCCCCTTCCGCAACAGATTGCGCGCCATCGGCGCTCCCATCGTGCCCAGTCCGATGAAACCGACGTTCATGCTGCTCCCGCTTGGTTGTGCACGATCCATCACGTCCGTTGCCGCCACGTTTGCAGATCCCATACCGGCGCACCACGCAGGTCCTTCGCATCCTTCGCGTCGAACTGCTTCTGGTCGGGGACGCGACCGCTCTTGTCGTAAGCCGCGCGCACGGCAGGGGCACTTGCCGCAAACGCATCGCGAACCTGCTCCCACTCCAGCGGCTTGGGAATCATCCGGCCCTCGACCATGAACTTCGACGTTTCGAGCAGCGCAAGCGCGTCACCCTCGGTCGGCCACACCCAGCCGCGCTGAAACAGCACTTCGTCGCCGACGACCTTCGCGCCGAGCGCAGGCTCGAGCTCCCAATACTTGCGCGACAGTTGCGAGACGTCGGCGCCGTTCATCGCCGAAAGCTTGGTGACCGCATCCTGCTGCGCGGCAACGAATGCAGTGACGATGGCCGGATCGCTCTGCAGGATCGTCGGGCTGCCGATCCAGAACGAGCGGTGCAGGTAGTAGCCGTCCGGATAGAACGGCGATTGCTTGACCGACGGCAGCAGGATGCCGGCGCCTTCGCCGGCCGGGCCCTTGTAGTGGCTTTCGGTGTATCCGAACGAATTGACGATGCCGACGGTACCGAGCTCAACGTTCGCCTTGAGGAATGCCGGGTAGATCAGCACGGCCGCATCCATTCCGGTCGGGATCGTGGCTGCCTGCGCCTGCGTCGGTGTGTTGACGACGGTGATGTTGTGCGCGCGCGGATCCGGATTGCCGAGCTCGAAGCGCAGCCACTGCGACAGCACGTTGTACGGGTCGCCGCCGAGCAGGGCGCCCACCGTCTTGCCCTTCAGATCCGCGACGTTGCGGATCGGCGAATCCTTGCGCGTCGCCAGCACGAAGCGGAAGTGGCCTTCGCCGACCGACACGAGCTGGATCGGCTGCTTCTGCGCGATGAGCCGGACGATCGGCGTGTTGCCCCACATGCCGAAGTCGAGGTTCTTCGACACGAACGCCTCGACCATCGGCAGCGCGGACGGATAGTCGCGATAGTCGACAGTGAGGTCGTAACCCGCGTCGGCAGCGAAGCGCTCGAACGTCTTGTTGCTGATCATGTACTGCGTGACCGGCGAATTGCCTGCGGCCCAGGGCTGCCGGCCTACGGCGACCTTGATCGGCTTGCGCGCCTGCGCGCGAACGATGTTCGGCGCGGCAAGCGCCAGTGTCGTAGCACCTGCCGCCATGACGAAGTGGCGGCGTGACAGCGGCTTGGTTCGGTTCTCGTAAGTCATCGATTCCTCCGGTTGAATGACATCAGGTTACGGTCGCGCGATACGCCTCGTCGCGAATCAGGCTCCAGATGTGCTGGCCGAGTGCCTGGAATTCGTGGTGGGCCCGCGTCGCGTCGTTGCGCGGTCGGCTGAGCGGTACGTCGATGACGGCCTTCAGGCGGCCGGGGTGCGTCGTCATCACCGCGATGCGATCCGCGAGGAATACCGCCTCGTCGATCGCGTGCGTGATGAATACGACCGTGCGGCGCTCCGCCGCTGGACGATCTTGCCCCCAGATGCGAAGCAGCTCTTCCTGCAAGATGATCCGCGTCTGCGCGTCGAGTGCCGCAAGCGGCTCGTCCATCAGCAGCACGTCGGGTTCGTTGGCGACGAGCCGCGCGAGGGCGACGCGTTGCCGCATGCCGCCCGACAGCTGGTGCGGATACTTGTCCTCGGCACCCGCGAGTCCGACGAGATCGATCGTGCTGTGCACGCGCCGCGCGCGCGCGGCGGCATCGAGTCCGGCGCCGGCAGGCCCGTGCCGCAGGCCGAATTCGACGTTCCCGCGCACCGTGTGCCACGGGAACAATGCGTAATCCTGGAACATCACGCCGCGCTCCGGGCCGGGTCCGCGAATCACGCGTCCGTCGAGCACAACGGTGCCTGAAGTGGGCAGCTCGAGTCCCGCGAGCAGGTTCAGCACCGTCGTCTTGCCGCACCCCGACGGTCCGACGATGACGAGAAATTCGCCGGCCGGAACGTCGAGCGTGAAATCCTGGACGGCGGTCGTTTGTGCCGCCCCGGCGTTGCCGAAGCGCTTGGCGACGTTCTCGAGCCTGAGCTTCACCGGCGCGTTCATTGCGCGTTCCACGGCATCGCGTACCGAAGTGCCAAGCGCAGCGCGCGATCGAGTGCGAGTGCGACGATGCCGACGGCGATCATGCACGCGACGATCCGGTTGAGTTCGATGCTGTACGCATAGAACACGAACATCATCTGGCCGATCCCGCCCGAGCCGCCACCGCCTGCCTTCGCGCCAACGGCGAGTTCGGCGGCGATGATCGCCGTCCATGCAACGCCCATCCCGATGCGCAGGCCGACGCCGATCGACGGCAGCGCACTGGGAACGATGACGGTGCGGACTGTCTTCCAGCGGCCGAGCCCCATCGTCGCGGCTGCGCGCAGCAGCGTCGGGTTGACGAGCTTCGCGCCGGCGATCGTGTGGATGACGATCGGGAAGAAGGCGGCGTACGCGACGATCAGCACGGCGGCCGGCGTCCCCGTTCCCAGCCACAGGATCGCCAGGGGCAGGATCGCGATCGCGGCGATCGGCCGGAAGCTTTCAACCAGCGGGTCGACGTTGCGCTCGATGCTGCGAAAGGCGCCCATCGCAAGTCCGAGCGGAATCGCGATCAGCGCAGCGCTAGCGAATCCTGCGAACACGCGCGCGAGGCTCGTCGCGATTGCCTCGATCATGTCGCCCGACGTGACGAGATCGATCGCGGCGCCGATCACTCGACTTGGCGTTGGCGTGCGGCGATTGCCGGACGCCACGCCCCATGCCTCCCAGACGACCAGTAGCGTCAACGGCAAGACAACGCTGCGTGCGGCGCGCGCCGCCCATGCGCTCACCGGACACCTTCCAATTGCGTGGCCCAGGGCGTGAACCGTTGCGCCAGCGCACGCAGCGTGCGGTCGGTCAGATAGCCCAGCACGCCGATCGTCGCGATGAACGCCATCACCTGCGGGGTCATCAGGAGCTCGCGATACCACTCGACCGCGTAGCCGACGCCGCTCGGTGCGCCGATCAGCTCGGCGGCAACGACCGCCGTCCACGACGACGCGACACCGAGGCGCACGGCGACGAGCAGTGCCGGCAATGCGGCGGGCACGACGACGCGCGCGACGATCGTCCGGCGCGCAACGCCCATCGTGCGCGCGACGTCGATGAGGCGACGATCGACGCTGCGCACGCCTGCAATCGTACCGAGCAGGATCGGGAAGAATGCCGCGTACGTCATGATGAACACCGGCAGCACGTTGCCGATGCCGAACATGAAGAGGGCGAGCGGAATCCAGGCGATGCCGGAGATCGGCCGCAGCAACTCGACAACAGGATCGACCAGCTCGTCGAGCGTCCGCCGCAAGCCCATCGCGAGTCCCAGTGGAATTGCGAGCAGCGACGCGAGTCCGAGGCTGAGCAGCATCCGACCGAGGCTGATGCCGGCGTGCATGAAAATCTCGCCGTCGGCCACGAGCTCGATGATCGCCTCGACGACCGCGAACGGCGACGGCAGCAGCGCCGGGTTGGCGGTCCAGCGAGCAAGCGCCCACCAGAAAGCGACGAACAGCGCCATCGTGCGGACGTACGCGGTGACGTTCGGGAATCGACGTGCGATTGCAGTCGCGGCCACTACAGCGATCCCCCGCCGCGGGTAACGCATTCGACGCTCAATTCACCTCCAGCTCGCAAGTCATCGCCGCCGTGCATTTGTTGTTGCGATGTTAACGTTAACATGTTAGCGTTTCCATCCAGGCTGTCAAGCGAGCGGAAGGCTCTTCAAGTGTTAAGGCGCCAAGGCGGTCGGTCACGCCAGGCAGCGGCGGCCGCCGCAACCGGGCGCACGCGGCTGCTCGATGTCGCGCGCGCGGCAAACGTGTCGACGATGACGGTCGTTCGCGTGCTGCGGGAACCGCACAAGGTCGCGGTCGCCACGCGTGAGCGCGTCGAGAAGGTGCTGGCCGATACGGGTTACACGCCCGACCTCGTCGCGCGAGGTCTCGTCTCGAACAAGTCCGGTCTCGTCGGCGCGGTCGTTCCGTTGCTGACCAATTCGCTGATCGCCGAGATCGTCCAGGGCTTGAGCGAGATGCTCGCGCGCGACGGTATCCACCTGTTGCTCGGGCAAAGCGGATTTTCGCTTGCGGAGGAGGAGGTGCTCGTTCGCGCATTCCTGTCGCGGCGCATCGATGCGATCTTCCTGTCCGGCGTATCGCATACGAGCACGACGATCCGGATGCTCAAGCAGGCGGCGATACCGGTCGTCGAGGGCGGCAACCTGACGAAGCATCCGATCGACATGGTCGTCGGATACTCCAACGTGAAAGCGGCGCGCGAAGTGACCGAGTATCTGCTCGCGGCCGGCTACAGGAAGGTCGGGTATATCGGCGCGTTTCCGACGGACAACGATCGCGCGCGCGATCGCCGTCACGGCTACGACGAGGCGATCTCGGCGGCCGGGGGCGAGCCGGACCCCACCCTCTGTGTCGAGACGACGCTCGACATCGATGCGGGCGCGGTGGCGATGGCCGCATTGCTCGCGCGACACCCCGACGTTCGTGCGGTGTTCTGCTCGGCCGATGCGCTCGCCGTCGGTGCGTTGTTCGAATGTCAGCGCCGCAAGATCGCGGTCCCGGAGCGCGTCGCACTCGCGGGCTTCGACGACCTGGCAATCGCCGCACGCGTCGTGCCGTCGCTGACGACGCTGCGCGTCCCGCGCTACTTCATCGGCCAGCAGGCGGGCAAGTTGATCCTCGACCGACTGGCGGGAAAGGCAATTCGCCGAAGGATCGTCGACACCGGATTCGAGTTCGTGCGACGCGACAGCGCTTGATTGCAGCGTGGCACTGCGCGAATCGCTGCGCGCGACTTTGTCATGTCGCGCACAAGCGCCCGCCGGCTAGCGCGTTTCGAAATCGAACAGCCCGCTGCAGCCGTCGTTGACCCAGATCCCGTTGCGTTGGAAGCCCCATGTCTGACCCTGGATGCACTCCGATTGCGAACGCTGCTCGACGAGCCACGCTCTCGCGATGTACGGCGCGACGGGGCAAAACGCCTGCTGATAGCCGCGACTCTCGCAGACGACTGCGTTGATCGGCGGCGGTCCGGGCGGGCGACCGCGACCGTCGACTGCGAACAGTCCGCTGCATCCCGCGGACACCCAGATCCCGCGATCCTGGTAGCCCCACGTGCGTCCCTGCACGCACTCGGATCGCGAGCGCTGCTCGACGAGCCACGCGCGCGCGATCCGTCGATCGCTGGGGCAGAACTGCTGCTTGTAGTTCTGGCTCTCGCACAGAATCTGCCGGCCCGGACCCGGACCGGGCCTTGGCTCGTTCGCCCACCTGTATTCAAACTCGCCGGAGCACCCGCGCGTGACCCAGATGCCGTTCCTATCGTAACCCCAGCTCTGGCCCTGGATGCACGCCGAGCGCGACTGCTGTACCACGAGCCGCGCCGAGGAGATGCTTCCGGTCGGGCAGTAGTTGCGATGGTAGTCGCGACTCTCGCACGAAATGCGCGCCGCCGACGCCGTGGCTGGCGAGCCCAGCAGCAGCGCTGCACCCAGAACAGCAACAATCGCATGGCATGCGTTCACTCGCCTGCCCCCTCATTGACAATGATCGAGGTGTGAGCATATCCGCCAGCCGGCCGGCTGCAAAATCGATGGCCACACGAGGGCAACAATGGGTATCTCGACAATCTTTGCAAACGTCAGCTGCCGCGACTTGGCGACAAGCGAGCCGTGGTACGAGAAACTGTTTGGCTGCGCGGCGAGTCGGCATCCGATGCTGCGCCTTGCGGAATGGCACTTCACCGACAGTGCGGAAGTCCAGTTGTACGAGCAGCGCGAGCACGCGCGTTTGACGCTGACGTTGGGTGTGCTTCCGCTCGAGAGGGAGCGCGGGCGCTTGGTCGACGCCGGGCTCGAACCCGGCCCCATCGAAGAAGCCGATGACTACTTCATCATGCGGATCCGCGATCCAGACCAGAACCTCGTTGTCTTCGCGAGTGCCAAGCGCGATTAGGCTGGGAGCGGTGAGTGCTCCGATGCGTGCAATTCCGGTATCCGATCATCCCATCTCGGCGGTCACTGGGGATGGCCGCTGTGAGGCCGAGACAATGTCGTTTCATCCGGGGCCGAAGGTGAACACGTAGGCCCGTACGCCGGGCTCGCTCGCCAACAGCGTCAGAACGTGGTTTCCGCGTGGCGCATGCGCGACCAGGCGAAGCATTCCCGATCGATCGAACCGCGCGATTCCGTCGGGGCTGACGTCGTCGCCGGCCGCCGCGCCGACCGGCTTTCCGTCGAGCAGCACCGTGACAGCCGCTTTTCCCGAAGGTCCCGGCTGCATGACGAGGTTGACCTCACCGGCGTTAAACGGAAGAACGATCTTCCCGGTGCCTTTTTTCAGCTCGACGTACTGGCGGTCAGTGCGCCAATCGCCTTCCAGAGTGAACGCACCGCGCTCGCGTCGCTCGGCGCCGACGTAGGTCTCGGCAGTGATGCCGGCGTAGGAGGGCGCGCCGGTCTTGGCGAATGCGGTTGTCTCCGGGCTGACGGGCGGCAACTGAGTCGCCGGGTTCGTCGAAACCAACAGGCGCCGTATTTCGGTCTCGATTTCTGCGTAGCTTCCCTCGCCGACCCACCGCCTCACCAGCCTTCCTTGCGCGTCGAACAGGTATTTCGCGGGCCAGGCGTCGTTGTCCAACGCCCGCCAGATCGCAAAGTCGTTGTCGAGCGCGATCGGGTAGGTGAGTCCGTGGTCGCGAATGCCGCGATCGATATTCTCTGTCCGCTTGCCGAACTCGAACTCCGGCGAGTGCACGCCGATGACGACCAGGCCAAGCTTGCCGTAGTCGCGGTTCCACGCCTTGACATAGGGAGACGTGCGAATCCAGTTGATACATGTGTACTCCCAGACATCGACGAGTACCACCTTGCCGCGCAACGCGTCCCTGGAGAGCGGCGTCGAGTTGACCCAGCGCTCGGCTTTGAAGGCGGGTATATCGCTCGCTGCACGGGCGGCGCCGGCGGTGATGCCAAGGCACAGGAATGGAAGAAGAAGGGCACTGACGACGCGGCTTGGGATCGACTGTTGGAACATTTGCTTCTCCAGTGGAAGTGCGCACGGTGGCTTCGACCACGGCATTCTCACGCAACTGCGGCAGCATCAGATGCTGCAACGATCAAGCCGTTCTGACCCGGAACCTGGCCAAGGCGAGAAAGGCACCATCAGCTGATCGGACCAGCACGTTCCAATTCTTCCGCGCGAGAGTAAAGTTAGGGGTGGGGTACCGATGATAACGGCAGATGTATTTGAGGATAAAACATGAAATCGAAGACCATGCATGCAGCGGCATTGGTTGCGGCGTTGACGTTCTCCGCACAGTCTGCTATCGCGCAACAGTTCGTCTATCCGGCGAAGGGACAGTCACCACAACAACAGAAGAAGGACGAGGGTGAGTGTCACGTATGGGCCGTGCAGCAGAGCAAATATGACCCCGCGAACCCGCCACCGCAAACGGCGGCAGCTGCCCCGCCCACGACTGCGACCGGAACGACGCCAGGAGCTGGTGTTCGCGGCGCTGCGCGTGGCGCGGTTGTCGGCGAAGTGGTCGGAGGCGACGCGGGCACGGGTGCAGCGGTGGGCGCGGCCGCGGCGCGCGGGCAGAGCCGGCGTCAGAACGCTGCACAAGCAAACCAGCAACAGCAGGCGGCAGCGCAGCAGCAACAAGCGGGACAAGCCGGGTATCAAAAGGCGCGCGCCGTCTGTCTCGAAGGACGCGGCTACACGGTGAAGTGACGTGAAAACGATAACTGCGACCGAGATTGGCCGGTCTCCGCGGCCGGCGTAGTCCCATCGACTGCGCCGGCACCGATTGCTACGGACGTGCCGGACTTTTCGGACGCGCCGCTGATGAGGCGCGCAAGCGCGACTGGGTGGCGCTCGTGCGGCGTTCGCAGCGTCACCTCCGAAGTGTCGGCGGTCCGCTGACGTGCGCATTGCCGGCTTCATAGAAGCGCAGGAGGCGCGTCGTTTCCTTCGAGATCCCGATGCGCACCGACGTGGCGACGCGTCCCGGCGCACGCACCTCGGTGGCGAGCCATAACGGGCTGCGCGAGCACAGGTCAATGCCGTCGAGGCTGCGGTCGATGGCCATCGCTTCCGCCAGGCGACCGGGCCCGCGTGCAAGCTCGGTTAGACGATGCGTGCGACGTCGTGCCTGCATGATTTCCACGCCCTCGATCGGCTCTAGCGCGCGCAGGAGCACGCCGGCGCCAATGCCGGGGCGCTCGCCCGACACGTTGACGCAAAAATGCATGCCGTATATCAAGTAGACGTAGGCATGCCCGCGGCGCAGAAACAGCGAGCGGTTGCGAGGCGTTACACCGACGTAGGCGTGACCGCTGGCGTCGCCGGGCACGTAGGCCTCGACTTCGACGATGCGTCCCCTCGTGCGGCCGTCGGGAGTGTCGCGCACCAGCGTCTTGCCGATCAGAAAGCGCGCGAGCGCGGTGGTGTCGACCGGAAGGTCGGCGCGCTTCAGTCTTCGCATGGGCCGACCCGACTCTCGCTCAGCGGCCGTTCGCACTTCGGTACAGTCATTGACGCCGCAGAACGTCGCCTTACGTTATCACGCTGCGGTGTGCCGCCAATTGGGCGCGCACGAGGCGCGCCAGTGTCAAGCCGTCCATTTCCGGCGTGACGACATCAGAAAAAAGTAGGTCGAGTTTCGCCGGACGCAATCACTCGGAGAGCGCTTCCCCGGATGATGCGCTTAGGACAGTGCAGCCGAAGACTTGGGCGATGACCTGCGAGAATGCCTTGAGCGTTAGATGGTCGTCTTCGACGACGAGCACGGTGAACCCGCGGAGCGGCAGCGACAATGTCATACGATTCTCCTCAGTGCATCCCATGCTACACCTGCACTGGCATGGCAGATGGGCGCAAGCCCGCGCGCTTGACCGGTTCGCGCAGAAAAGCTCCGGCCTCCGTCGGCGCGTCGACCCGCTTCGCGACGATCCCTCAACGCTCCTGCTTCGCCGAGCGTCGCGACGTTGGCTTTTCGACGATCCCTATGGAAGCCGGGCGAGAACTGTCTTCATCAGTGATTCGAGCGCTGGACGCATCGAATCCGCCGAGCTGCCCTTAGGCGCGTCGAGCGATAGTGCGAGCATATGGTTGCCGGATTTCGCGACGAGGAACGCGACGTTACCTTGATACTCGTTGTCCGGCTTCGGGAGAGGAAATAGGCGCGCTCCCCGACGCCTGAGATTGGCGTCTGCGGTTCCTTGTCCTTCTTGAAGCCCTCCCTGGCCGGCGGGCTCCGGATCAACGTACGGATCGCGGCCTGTGGCCTTTGAAACGTCGGCGCGCGTGATCAGGGAACAGGCCTGAACACCATCGACGGGCGCCTTTCGGCTCAGCTCCTTTTCAGATTGCGCGCGCGGCGTTTGCGCCGTTGCCGGAATCAGCGCCAGGCCCAACGCAATAGAAATACTCGCATGTGCAAACGACGTCAGCTTGGTATTCATCGCATCCTCCCGTGAATCCCATCATCATGAATGGCAGCTCACATTCTTGTCGAAAACGAATCCGCATCCTGTCGCAAACGTTTTACAGCGCACACGGCGATCTCGTGCCGCTCGGCAACGTAACGCGCCTTTCCCCCACTTGCCGGTTACGGCGTTGCGGTAGCGGAACGGAAAGAGATCGAGGCGAGGCATGTGCGGACGATGCCGCGGGCGGTGCGAAGCGCGCAACGACCATCGCCGCGACGGCCGCACCCAGTCTGCCAACCGTCGCTCAAACAAGGAAAGAGAAGTGTGTTCGCCGCCGGCAGTTGAACAAGCGCTCGTCGCTGCGCTTTACAAATAAAATGCGATACAGAGGGCCGCTCTCTAGAAACCATTGATTAATTTACAGGTTTAGGAAGTGGCTTCGTTCGTGCTTACGCTGGTCGCCGGCGTCGACCCAAGAAGAACTCACCTTAATTTGAATCCTCGCAGGGGCAAT
>Ga0207689_10001122_pt1 | contig 25837 bp, 18 predicted proteins | sample KBSMisM52_FD_184312 | JGI IMG/M metagenome (GOLD analysis project Ga0207689, IMG submission 184312) | Miscanthus rhizosphere microbial communities from Kellogg Biological Station, Michigan, USA - KBS Miscanthus M5-2 (SPAdes) (version 2) | ecosystem: Host-associated > Plants > Roots >... | reverse complement strand
CCGAACTCGCCGGACCGCGGGATGGTGTGGAAGATCCACAGGCGCTTGCCGGTGCGAATGTCGTAGCCGCGCACGTAGCCCTTGTCGTTGCGCTTGCTGACCGGCCGGCTGCCCTCGGTGTGCGCCGCGCCGATGATGATCGTGTCCTTCACCACGAGCGGCGCCGCATGCAGGCCGATGTCCCCGGTGATCGGGTCCATGTCCTGGTCGTCTTCGAGCTTCAGATCGACGATGCCGCCCTTGCCGAAATTGGCTACCCGCGCGCCGGTCTTGGCGTCGAGCGCCACCAGCTGGTAGCCGATGGTCACGTAGAGGATCCGCTCCACGCGGCCGTCGGTCCAGTACGAGAGCCCACGGCCAGACAGTTTCCGCGGCGCTTCTTCCGCGCGCTTGCCTTCGGCTTCGCGGTGCACCCACAAGGTCTCGCCGGTCTTGGCGTCGATGGCCACCACGGCGCGTCTCGATCCGGCGGTGGAATAGAGGACGCCGCCGGCCATGAGCGGCGTGGACTGGAAGTTGAACTCCGGCGACGGCCCCAGGTTGTCGGTCTTGAAGCGCCAGGCCACTTCGAGTGAGTTGAAGTTGGCCGCCGTGATCTGATCGAGAGGGGCGTAGCGCGTGCTCGCGAGATCGCTGCCGTACGTGCGCCACTCCCCCTTCGGCGGCGCCTGCTGCGCGAAGGACGACGTGCCCAGCACGCCGGCGACGAGTCCGGATGCGACGAGCTTGGCGAGCGACCCGGAGGCTGTTCTGCTGCTCAACGCGGCCATACCACCCCTTGATCTTTGGCGGCCACCGGGCGCAGCCCCTTGTAAACGAAGCGCTGCACCCGCTTCCCTTCGTAGGTTTCCGTCGTGTAGAGGTTGCCCTTCGAATCGACGGCAATGCTGTGCGGCGCGTAGAACTGCCCCGGCTGCCGTCCGCCGTCGCCGAAGTTGGTCAGCTCTTCGAGCGTGTCGCGCTTCAGGATGCGAATCTTCATGTTCCGCCCGTCGGCCAGGAAGATGTAGGTCTGCTGCGGGTCCTTCGAGAAGGCGATGTCCCAGACCGAGCCTTCACCCAGGCTCTTCTTGGCGATGAACGCTTCCTTGAGGAACTTGCCGGCGGGCGTGAACACCTGGATACGGTCGTTGACGCGGTCGCAGACGTACAGCAGGCGATCCACCGACAGCTCGGCGCAGTGCACGGGGTTGCGGAACTGCGGCGCCGGCGGCGCGTCGGGGTTGTAGGGACCCAGGTTGGTGTCGTCCGGCTTGTTGCCGTAGGCGCCCCAGTAGCGCTTGAACGCGCCGGTGTCGGCATTCAGCACCACCACGCGCTTGTTCAAGTAGCCGTCCGAGATGAAGGCTTCGTTCTCCTTCGGGTCCACGAAGATCTTCGCCACGCGGCCGAAGCTGGTGTTGTCGTTGCTGTTGCCGCCGAACTTCGACACGCCCTCTTTGTCCGCCGGCACCGCGCGCGCGTTGGCCTTGCCGACCTGCAGCAGGAACTTGCCGCTCTTGGTGAACTTCAGCAGCTGCGCGTCACCCTCGCCGTTGCCGCCGATCCAGACGTTGCCTTTGTAGTCCACGGTGATGCCGTGGTTCGACGAGGGCCATTCGTAGCCCTGCCCCGGCCCACCCCAGTGATTCAGGAGGTTCCCCGCCTGATCGAACTCGAGGACCGGCGGCGCCCCGGCGCAGCATTCACCGGTCGGCGGCTTCAACTCGAGCCCCTTTTCGTTGTTCCCGAGCGTCGCGGAGCTGCGATGGATGATCCAGATGTGATCGCTCTCGTCCACCGAGACGCCAATCGTCGAGCCCAGCACCCAGTGGTTCGGCAGCGGCTTGGGCCACAGCGGATCCACTTCGAAGGCAGGCGCCTGCGCCGCGTTGCGTGCCTGCGCCGCCACGTCGCGTGACAGGTAGAGATACGCCGCGCCAAGCCCGGCGAACATCACGAGAAAAGCCACCGCGGTGATTGCGTTTCGATTCATCGCACGCTCTCCGTTGCTTCACGTACGTAACCGCGACGGTCGATGACCCGGCGCACACCCCAGGCGCCGGCCGCCGCCGCGAGAACAATCGCCAGCCACATCGCGACGGCCATCAGGGCGGCCGCCGAGGGAACCGGCCAGGGGTACTGCCACCACACCGCGCCGCGCTCGAGCAGCCAGTCCCAGCCCGTGTGCGCGGCGACCGCCGACACCACGATCGCGGCCACGCGCGGTGACGAGAGGCGGCGAAACGCCAGGGTCACCGCCGTCGCGGCGCTCACGATCACCACGACCTGCGCGATCTCGACGCCCACGTTGAAGGCCAGGAGCGACGTCAGGAGATGCGCGCCGGCGAACTGGAGCTGCTCACGCAGCGCGAACGAGAACCCGAAGCCGTGCACCAGCCCGAATGCGGTCGTCGCCGCCCAGCGGCGCGCCACGGCGCGCCCTCCGGCCGCCTCGATGTCGCGGCCGGCGACGCTGTCGAAGATGTTCTCGAGCGCCATCCAGACGATCGACGCCGCGATCAGCGTCTCCACGAGCGGTGGAAACCAGCCACCCGACGGCGCCAGGCCATAGGCCGACGCCACGAGCGTGGTGGCGTGCGCCAGCGTGAAGGAGGTCACCACGAGGACCAGGGTGCGCACCCTCCGCAGCGGAATCGCGATGCACAGGAGGAACAGCAGGTGGTCCGGCCCCGTGAACACATGGCCGATGCCCGCGCGCAGAAACGACAACGCCGCCTGATACCAACGCGGATCGAGCTGGACCTCGCCCGGGTCACCATGCCATTCGAAGGCGCGGACGGTGCCGTCCGCGGTGACCAGGCGCAGCACCGTCGTGACGCGCTGGCCGAGCCGGCGGACGTCGGCGCGCCACGCGAGACGCCCGCCGGGATGGTCGAGCGGGTACTCGATGCGCGCGTCGAGCACCCCCTGCTCCCACATCACCTGCATGGCGGGGTCGAGCGGCGGGCTGTCGATCCGCGCCCGCGCGGTCTCGAAGCTCTCGAAGGCCCGATCCGACGGCAACGAGAAGCGGAGGCCCTCGAGCCGCCCCGGCGGGAGCGCCCGGCCGTCCTGCAGCACCTCGATGCCCTGCACGAGCCAGATGGTGGCCGCGTGGCGCAGCGCCGGATCTACGCGCGTCAGGTCTACGAAGCCGCCCGCGCGCGCCGGCACGTCCACGTCGCGCATCGCGGTGAGCGGCACCCGCATGAGGACGGACAGGCTCGCTCCGCTGGGATGGAGAAACGCCTGCACCACGACGTCGTCGGGGACGTCGTGCGCGAAGGCCGAGCTGCTGAGGACCACGGCCGCGGCTATCGCCGCGAAAATGCGCACTGGGGAACTCTCCGAAGACTTGTCCGCCGCAGCCTTGGCGAAGGCGGAAGCGAGCGGATTATAGCCCGCAGCCGAGTCCCGCCAACCCCGAACCGATGCGGCCGAGCGGCTAGACTGACGGGAGGACGATGACGACCTCGCTCACGCTGGTGCGCGTGTTCGACCGGACCTGGGCCGCCTGGCTGCGCGGCGTGAATACCTGCAGAACGGCCCCGACACGCGGGGCCGTCCACAGGCTGCGCATCGACGCCCGCCGGTTGCAGGCGCTCATCGGGGTACTGACGTCCGCCACCGGGGCGCCGCCCAAGGCCCTCCGGCGCCTGGCCAAGGTGGCCGCCGAGCCGTTGGAGGCGCTGGCGCCGCTGCGCGACGATCAGGTGCAGCGCCGGCGCGTCGGCCGGGCCGAGGGCACGCGCGGCATTGAGACGCTGCTCCAGCACGTCCGCACGCGGGAATCGCGCCACCGGAAACGCGCGCACCGGGCTTTGGCGCGCATCGACCGCACGCACGCGGAGGAGGTGGCCCGTCGAGTGCGCAAGGGCGTGGTGCGCCGGCAAGGCGCGCCGACGCCCGGCGAGCGGACGCTGCTGCTGCTGACGGCCGTGGACGTCGCCGCGACCGATCTGCGCAGCCGGCTCGCCCGGCTCGACGTCAACGCCCCCCGCTCGCTGCACAAGCTCCGGATCGCGCTCAAGCACTTCCGCTACATCACGGAGATTGCCGAGGAAGTCTCGCCGAGCGTCCATGTCGCATCGCAGCCGACCCTGCGCTCGCTCCAGCGCCGGCTGGGGCAGGTGCACGACGACGACGTCCTGCTCGAGCGCCTCGATCGCTTCGCCGGCCGCGAGCGCCGGCACCGCGACGACGTCCGCGCGTTCAAGGCGACGATCGAGTCGGAGCGCGCCGGCCTCCTGCGCGGCCTCTCGCGCTCACTCCCGGCGTTGCGCCACGCGCTCACCGATCTCGCCGCGCGTGCGTCGAGCGGCGCCGCCGCCCGCGCGTTGTAGCGCATCGCGTACTCACCACACCGCGCGCTAACGCCGCGTGCACCGAATCGGGACACCGCTCGTGGCCGAACCGTGCCGTTGCACAACAAAAAGTGCAAACCCATCCATTCCCCGGCTCCATTTTCCGCGCCGCCCTTTCACCATCGCAGCGCATGGAGCAGAACTCCGACTTTCACGCCCGCGCGATTGACGACGATCCGCGTCTCCTCGAACTCAGTTACGGCCTTCGCTATCAGGTCTACTGCCTCGAACGGCAGTTCCTCGATGCCGCCGCCCATCCGGACGGGCGGGAGACCGACGAATTCGACGAGTCCTCGGTGCACCTGGGCGTCGTCGACTCGTACGGCGGTCTGGCGGCGACGGCACGTCTCATCCGGGTGAATCGACGCGGATTTCCGATGTTCCGGTACTGCTCCTTCTTCCCCGAGGTGCAGACGCTCGATTCGCCGCAGGTGGTGCCGGTCGAAGTCTCACGCGTCGCGATCAGCCGCCATTACCCTCGGCCGCGCCGCCGCACCGAACCCTTCTTCACCCTGGTGAAGGCCATGGTGCAGGGCGCCAGGCGGGCCGGCGCGACGCATCTGATGGGCGCCACCGACGCGGCCCTCCATCGGTGGCTCGTGCACTTCGGACTCCCCTATCGCATCTCCGGACCGTCGGTGGACTACTACGGGCCGGTCGCACCCTGCATCATGAGCCTCTCCGAGCTCGACGAGATCATCACCAGCGGCCGCTTTCCGGCGCTCGAAAGCTTTGGCGTGGGCTGGGATCCCTGTTTGTGGCCCGGATACGCGGAGCGCGCCGGGCTCGCCGCGTGCTGACGGCCTCCGTTCTCCACGCCTCGTCCACGGACGACACCGTCGCGGAGAGGCTGCTCGGCGAGTTCCGCCGGGCCGCCGAGCAGGTGCCCGCCTACGGGATGCTGCTGGCGGAATCCGGGGTCCGGCCGATCGACGTGCGCGACGTCTGGGCGTTCTCGACGTTGTGCCCGGTGCTCTCCAAGGTCAACACGTTCGACCGCTTCCCTCTCCCGCAGTTGTGCGCCGGCGGCGCCCTCTCCGACGTCGGCGAGGTGCTCACCAGTTCCGGTCACGGCGGCCGCTTCTCGTTCGGGGTGATCAGCCGGGCCGAAGCCGCCGGGAGTGCCGTGTTCGTGGACGCCGCGCTCGACGCCGCGTTTGCGGTGAAGTCCAGGACCACGCTGGCGATCAACTGTCTGCCGATGGGCGTCGGCATCTCGTCGGATTGCATGACGGTCGCCACCACGAGCGTGCGCGAGGACATGGCGGTCGCGCTCGTCAAGACCTTCGGCGGCGGCTACGACCAGATCGTCCTGATCGGCGACCCCTTGTTCATGAAACGGCTCGCCGATCACGCCGCCGAGCAGGCGCTCGACTGGTCGCAGTACCGCGTCAACGCGGTCATCGGCGAGGAGGTCTTCGGCGAGCACTTTCGGAGCTACATCGGGCAGTGTCTGGGCACGACCCGGATTCTGTCGTCGTTCGGCGTCGCCGAGCTCGGCCTGCATCTGTGCTACGAGACCGCCGGGACGCTGGCGGTGGCCCGCGCCGCGGCGGGCAACCCGGCTCTGGCTGGCGATCTCTTCGGCACCACGCCGGGCGAGTGGCCGCCGATGGTGCTCACCTACGACTCGCAGCGGACGTTCATCGAAATCCTCGACCCCGACCCTCGGGGGTACGGCCGCCTGACGATCTCGATGCTCGATCCGAGCCGCCAGGTCCCGCTGCTGCGCTATCAGACCGGCGACGTCGCCCGTTTTCTGGATCGCGATCAGGTGACCGCCAGTCTTCGCGCGCACGGCGTGGGCGCGGGCGAGTTGCCGCCGGCGCTGCTCGCCCTGCGCGGGCGCACCCGCGAGGCGCTCCCCAATGGCGCTCAGGTCGGCGTGTACAAAGACGCGCTCTATGCGAATCCTGAGCTCGCCCGTCGCTTCACCGGCGCCACGCGGCTCGTCTTCTCCCGCGGACGGTTCACGATGCACGTCCAGCTGATTCGCGGTCAGAAGCCGGCGGCGGCCGTCGAGCGCGGCCTGCTCCGGGAACTAGCGGGAGATGTCCGGCCGTCGCGTCTGGTCCTCTGGCCGTATGAGCAGTTCCCGTTCGGGATGGGGCTCGACTACGAGCGGAAGTTCTCGTACTACGTGCCCGGAGAGCCCGATCGGTAGGTCATGACAGGCAGAACCGGGCGGTTCTGTCGGGCCCTTCAAGGTCTGTCCCGGGCAGGTCGATGAGCAAGGGGTGCGCGCGCGCATTTCCCCTCTCGTCCCACTCGCGATCGCCTCGCTGGCGCTCGTGCTGCTGGGCCGTACTGCCGTCGCGCAGGACGTAACCGAGCCCGCGCTCAAGGCCGCCTTCATCTACAACTTCGCCCGCTTCACCACCTGGCCGGCCGATGCGCCGCCCGGTGACAGCTTCGTCATCTGCGTGCTGAACGACACCGCCGTGGCCGAGGCGCTGCAGCACGCGGTCGCCGGCCGCTCGCTTACCGAGCGCCCGGTGTCGGTCACCTCCGTCGCGCCGTCGGCCTCGAAGAAGGCCTGTCGCGTTCTTTACCTGGCGGGACTGCCGGTGGCTCGCGCCGCCGAAGTCGTCGCCGAGCTCCACGAATCGCCCGTCCTCACGATCAGCAACATCGACGGGTTTGCGTCGGCGGGAGGCATGACGCAGTTCTTCTTCGAGCACGGTCAGCTTCGTTTCCGTATCCATCTCGAATCCGCCAAGCGCGCCGGGCTGCAGATCAGCTCCCGGCTGCTCATCATGGCGAGGCCCCAATGACTGCTCCCTTCTCTTTCGCACGTGCGGCGTGCGCTGTGGCGTGCGCGGTCGTGCTGCCGGTGACGGCGGCGGCGCAGTCGCTCACGGACCTCAGCCTCGAAGATCTGATGCAGATCGACGCCGGACAGGTGTTCGGCGCCTCGGAGCGCCTCCAGCCCGCCATCGAGGCGCCGGCCTCGGTGTCGTTCATCACCGCGCAGGAGATCTCCCGTTACGGCTACCGGACGCTCGCCGACGTGCTGCGCGCGGTGCGCGGCGTCTACGTCACCAACGATCGCAACTTCAGCTTCGTCGGCATCCGGGGGTTCGGCAAGCCGGGCGACTACAACAGCCGCATCCTGCTGCTGATCAACGGCCACCGCGTCAACGACAACATCTTCGGCCAGGCCGAGATCGGCGCCGAGTTCGGCCTCGACCCGGCGATGTTCGAACGGGTCGAGATCATCCGCGGTCCGGCCTCGTCGCTCTACGGCGACAGCGCGTTCTTCGCGGTGGTCAACGTCATCACCCGGTCGGGCGCGGCGCTCGCGGGCACGTCGGTGACCGTCGAAACCGGGACGCTCGGCACGCGGCTCGTCCGGTCGAGCACCGGTCAGCGGCTGCCAAACGGGTTCGACCTGGCGATTTCCGGAACCTATGAGCACAGCGACGGCGTGAGCCGGCTGTTCTTCCCCGCGTACAACACACCGGAGACCAACAACGGCATCGCCGAAGGGCTCGACGCCGAAGGCACGAAGCAGTTCTACGGCCGCGTGAGCAAGGGCGGCCTGACCATCACCACGATGTATGGCGCGCGGCGCCGGGCTGTCCCGACCGCATCGTCAGGGACGCAGTTCAACGAGCAGTTCTTCCACGAGGAAACGACCGACCGCCACGGGCTGTTCGACGTCGACTACGGCCGGTCCTTCGGTGAGACGCGCCTGACCGTGCGCGGGTCGTACGACCGCTTCTCCTACGCGGGCTCCTACCCGATGATCGTGGAATCCGACGGGACGCCGACCATGGTCGGCGAGACCCAGGGCCTCGGCGCGCGGTGGAGCGCCACCACCGGCGTGACCCGTACCTTCCGCGGCCGGCACACGCTGCGGGCCGGGGCGGAGTTCATCGACAACCTGCACCAGGATCAGCGCGCCACCTTCGTCGGCGTCCCCGATCCGTTCTTCGACCTGCCGCACTCGTCGACGCAGCAGGCGCTCTACGTGCAGAACGAGACCAAGGTGACGTCGTGGCTCATCGCCAACGGCGGCCTCCGCTACGACCGCTACGAGCAGTTCGACCGCGTCACGCCGCGGGCCGCCCTCATCGTGCTGCCGTCGTCCGCGCAGTCGTTCAAGTACCTGTATGGCGGCGCCTTCCGCGCACCGAATTTCTTCGAGCAGAACGACTTCTACTTCGGCGACCGGGTTCACGCGCTGCGGCCGGAGGCGATCGACACCCACGAGTTCGTGTGGGAGCGCTACTTCAACGACCGGCTGCGCACCGCCGTGTCCAGCTACTGGTACAAGGCCGACCGGCTGATCACGCCGGCGCTCGACGACACCGCCTTCCTGGGAGCGACGTGGGTCAACCAGGGGCAGGTGCGCGCCAAGGGATTGGAAGTCGAGGCCCAGGTGCGGTTGCGGGGCGAATCCCGCGCGCTCGTGAGCTACGCGATTCAGCGCGCCGCCGATCATGAAACCGGTGACGAACTGCCGAACTCGCCGCGGCACATGGCCAAGGCGCGCGTCAGCCTGCCCGGACCGATCGGCCGCTCGTTCGTCTCGTTGGAAGCGCAGTATTTGAGCAGCCGCGCGACCATCCCGCATCCGGATCCGGGCAACGGCGAAGTGTTCACCGGCTCGGTGGGCGCGGCGGCGACCCTCAACGTCACGCTGGTCCAACCGATCGGCCGCGCCTGGGAACTCTCGGGCGGTGTCCGGAACCTGTTCGACACGAAGTACGCCGACCCGGTGTCCGACCAGCACGTCCAAGAGGCCGTCGAGCAGAACGGCCGCACGGCCCGGATCGGGCTGACGTGGAAGTTCCAGGCGAAGTAGCGTGACCAAGGGCCTCGCCCAGTGGTTCCGGCGGCTGCCGGTCCGCCGCAAGCTGACGGCGACCATCCTGAGCACGAGCGCCGCGACCCTGATCACCGGGTGCGTCGTCTTCGCTGCCTACGATTACATCGACGCCCGTTCGCGCCTGGTCCGCGACGTGACGCTGCTCGCCGACATGCTCGGCACCAACAGCATCGCGCCGCTCACCTTCAACGACGCCACCGCCGCCGCCGAAACGCTGCGTGCCACGGCGGTCAACGAGCACATCGAGAGCGCCCGGCTCTACATGCCGAACGGCGCGCTGCTGGCCAGCTACGCCCGCGGCGCGAGCACTCCCGAACCAGACCCGGTCAGCGAGCTGGGCGGGCACACGGATGCGGCCGTCTTCGAGGGCAACCGGCTCCATGTGGTCCGGCCGATCGTGCTCGACCGCGGCGTCATCGGCACGATCTCGGTGAAATCGGACACCAGCGAAATCGCGGCACGCGAGCAGCGGTTCATCGCCATCGTCGGCGGTACGGTGTTCGGCGCCTTCTGGATCGCGCTCTTCCTCTCGCGGGCCACCGCGCGCCTCATCTTTCGCCCGATCGAGCCGCTCATCGACGTCACGCGCGTGGTACGCGACAGCGGCCGCTATGACGTGCGCGCCGCGTCGGGCGACGCCGACGAGATCGGCGAGCTGATCGAGCAGTTCAACGCCATGCTGGCCGGGATCGAGAAGCGCGACCAGCAGCTCCTGCAGCAGCAGGAGGGGCTGGAACGCACGGTCAGCGCCCGCACCGCCGAGCTCCAGGCGAACAACATCGAACTGATCCAGATGCGCGATCAGGCGATGGAGGGCAACCGCGCCAAGAGCGAGTTCCTGGCCAACATGAGCCACGAGATCCGCACGCCGATGAACGGCATCCTCGGCATGACGCAGCTCGTGCTCGACAGCGACCTCACCGTGGATCAGCGCGACAGCCTGGCCACCGTGAAGACCTCGGCCGAGAGCCTGCTCTCGATCCTGAACGACATCCTCGACTTCTCGAAGATCGAGTCGCGGAAGCTCGACGTCGAAGCGGCGCCCTTCCTGCTGCGCGAGGCGATCGACGCCGCGGTCAAGCCCTTCAGCCTGCAGGCTCACCAGAAAGGGCTCGAGCTGATCTGCAACGTCGCGCCCGACGTACCCTTGGGCGTCGTCGGCGACCGCACGCGCATTCAGCAGGTGCTGACCAACCTCGTGGGCAACGCCTTGAAGTTCACCGACGCCGGCCACGTGCTGGTGTCGGTCACCGAGACCGCGCGAACGCCGACCACCAGCCACCTGCAGTTCAGCATCAGCGACACCGGCATCGGCATCCCGGCCGAGAAGCACGGGGCAATCTTCGAGGCGTTCCGGCAGGCGGACGGGTCGACGACGCGGCAGTTCGGCGGCACCGGGCTGGGCCTTACGATCTCGTCCACGCTCGTGACGCTCATGGGCGGGCGGATCTGGGTGGAGAGCGAGAAGGGCGCGGGCAGCACGTTCTACTTCACGCTCGGCCTTCCCGTGACCACGATCCCGGCCGCCGCCACCGCCGCACCGGCGAGCGCGGCGACGCCGCCGCTCCCCGTTCGCCCCGCGGTCCCGGCGGCCCCAGCGCAGACCACCAGCGGCGGCGTCAGCCAACGCATCCTCCTGGTCGAGGACAACATCATCAATCAGCGGGTGGCTACAGCCATGCTGACCAAGCGCGGGCATCAGGTGACGCTGGCGCAGGACGGCGCCGAGGCGGTGGCGCGGCTCGAACACGACACCTTCGACCTGGTGCTCATGGACCTGCAGATGCCCGGCATGAGCGGACTCGACGCCACCGCCGTCATCCGCCAGCGCGAGCAGACGACCGGCGGTCACGTGCGCATCATCGCCATGACGGCTCGTGCGATGGCCAGCGACCGCGAGCAGTGCCTCGCGGCCGGCATGGACGGCTACCTGTCGAAGCCGATTGACCGCACCCTGCTCTTCGAGGCGGTCGAGGCGACCGTTCCGGTCACCGCGCCCGCCTCCCGCCGCCTTTAGCCTTTAGCCTTTGGCCCAGAGGCTAGAGGCCAAAGGCAGCGGAACTAGGACCCGAAGGCTTCTAGTTCCGCTTGAGGTGCTCCGTCGAGCGCTCGTTCTCGTTGCAGATGAACTCGATCATCTCCTGATCGACCATCAGGCGGTGGTTGACGCGCACCGTGAACGGCCTGGTGTACGCCTTCGCGTCGTCGATGGTGATGTCGATCTGGAGCGAGCCGAAAGTCGGGCGCCGGAAGCGCTCGGTCATCTTGAGCGCGTCGGTGTAGGGGCTGCCGTTCACGTCGAGCCAGCCGGCGCGCTCTTCCCCGTTGAAGTTCGTCGTCTCGACCACCAGCGTGTCGTTCCCCTCGTACCAGCCGCGCGAGTAGCCGAACCACCAGGGCGTCGGGTCGTTGGTGGGCGCCGGGCGGCCGTCCATGTAGATGTAGCGCAGCCCGTAGTTCGACTCGTAGGTGATGAGCATCAGGTTCTTCGTCTGCACGATCTGCCGCGGCTGCGGATGGTTGTGGTACTGCATCAGCCCGATCGGCAGGCACCACACGTCCGGGTTGTCCTTCATATTGTCGGCCATCCGCTTCTTCTTCAATTCCGCGGCCCAAGGCTGAAGCGGCAGTGGGTAGCCGCGCCCGGCGACTTCGCCGAACGTCGAGTTCGCGATGGCGTTCGGATCCACGGGCGGCGGTGGCTGCTGCGCCGCGCCGGCGCCGGCACCGCGGCCCCGCCCGCCTCCGCCGCCACCAAACGAGAGATTCCAGATCCCCGAGAAATCCACCTTTCCGTCCGGCGTACGCGGCGCGGGCCCGTCGAGGACTGGCTTGCCGTCGGCTGTTCGCGGCACACCCGGCGTGGGATACGACGGCCACTGCGCCCCGATCCCGGACGACATGACCATGACGGCAGCTAGTACAACGGCAATGCTGGCTCCCCAACTCCTCACGCCTGACCTCCCCTGAAAGCTCCACAGTGTCCCGGAACTCCAGCAGAAGCGCAAGCAACCGACCGGCGTGCCCCTTGCATCGTCGAACCCAGCATGGCGACCACAGCAGCTCCCGCGCCGCGCCGCCCGCGAGGACGCCCGCGCGCCAGCGAATCGCTCATCGATTGGCAGGATCCCGACCGTAACGCGCGCATCCTGGATTGGCGCCAGCGGGCGCACGAGTTCGGCCTGCTGCCTGTGTCCGACGCCGACGGCACCGCGACCACCGCCGAGTCGGACGAGCCTCATGCCCCTGAACAGCTGCTGCACGACGAGGAGCCGGAAGCGTTCGACGACCAGGCGGTGGACGAGGACGAAGAAGAGGAAGACTCGGAGGAGGACGCAACGGCCGAGGCTGACGTCTCCAGTTCAGCGGCGCCCGAAGCAGCTGACGCCGACCTCGTTCGCACCTACCTCTCGAACATCGCCCGCCGAAAGCTCCTGACCGGCAAGGACGAGCAACTCATCGGCGCCCGCATCGAGACGGCCCGCGGGGAGCTGCTGGTGGAAATGGCCGCCATCCCCTGTGCGCTGCAGACGTTGATCTCGCTTGCCGACGGCGTCGACGCCGGGTCCACTCCCGCAGCGGAGCTGATCCTCATGCCCGACGGCGGCGAGCTGCTCCCCGAGAAGATCCAGCCGGTGCTCGCCACGTTCGCGAAAGTACGGCGCTGCCAGCGTGCCGGCAACGTCGAACGCTGCGGCGTGCTGCTGAGCGGACTGCCGATCCGCCCCTCGGTACTCGACGACCTCTTCATGGAACTGCGGCGGATGGACGAGGCCTTCGCGGCCATCGAGGGGCGCAGCGCCGAGGCCGATCGCGCGCGACAGGCGCTCGAACAGCAGGTCGGGCTCGCGCGCCGCGAGTTCCGGCAGCGGTTCGCGCGCGTGCAGAATCGCGAGGAGGCGGTGACCGACGCCAAGCGTCACCTGATCGAGCCGAACCTCCGCCTCGTCGTGTCCATTGCCAAGCGGTATCTCGGCCGCGGCTTGACGCTGCTCGACCTCATTCAGGAGGGCAACATCGGGCTGATGAAGGCCGTGGACCGCTTCCAGTACCGGCGCGGCTTCAAGTTCTCGACCTACGCCACCTGGTGGATCCGCCAATCCGTCGGCCGCGCGGTGGCCGACTACGGGCGGACGATCCGGCTGCCGGTGCACGCGATCGAAATGCTCAACAAAGTGACCGGCGCGCGCCGCGACCTGGCGACGAAACTCGGGCGCGACCCGCGTCCCGAGGAGGTCGCCCTGCGGCTCGGCATGGGGGTCGACAAGCTGCAGATGCTGCTCGACGCCGCGCGCATCCCCACGTCACTCGACGCGCCGATCGGCGAAGAAGAAGAGAGCACGCTCCGCACGGTGCTGCACGACGCCAACGCGCCCTCCCCGGAAGAGGAGGCGATCCGCGGCCAGATGGCCGAGGAAGTCGAGCGCGCCATGGCCCCGCTCAGCGAGCGGGAGCGTGAGGTGCTAAGGCTGCGCTACGGCCTCGGGACCGAGCGCGAGATGACCTTGGAGGAGATCGGCCGCCGCCTCTCCGTGACACGGGAGCGCGTCCGGCAGATCGAGCAGGCCGCCGTGCGGAAGATGCGCGCGGCGAGGAGTGCCGCATAGCGGCAGACCTCCCGCCGTAGAGGCGAACCTTTAGGTTCGCCGCGAACCTACTTCTTCGCCATCAGCGCCTCGATGGCCGCCGCCGTCTCGGGGAACCCTTCGCCCGCTGCTTGACGCACGCCGGCCACGCCGACGCCCTTCGCGAGATCGAGCGGCGTCCGGCCGGCCGCATCCTTGGCCTGCAGGTCCGCGCCGTGCTCCACGAGGAACTTCACGAACGGCGTATAGCCGCGCTGCGCGGCGCCATGCAGCGCCGTCTGGTCCGGCACCGCGTTGGCGGTCGGCACCTGGCTCGGACGCGCGCGCAGGACGAGGTTATAGGACGCCGCCTGCGACGCGCCGTTCGGTCCGGCGTTGCCGCGCTCGATCAGCATCCGGGCGTTGATGTCGGCGCCGGCGTCGAGCAGCAGTTGCATCGTCGCGAGCACCCCTTCGTTGGTGCGGTTGCGGCCGCGCGTCACGCGCGTGCCGAAATCCACGCCGGCCGCCGCCATGAGCGGCGTCACGCCTTCCTTGCTCGGCAAGTCGACGAGCGCCTTGTGCTCGAGTAACAGCTTGACGAACGGCGCGTCGCCGGCGCGGGCTGCCCGCAGCAGCGGCGAGGCCCCCTGCGCCAGGATGGCATCGCCGCCCCGATCCTGCGGCACGTCGCGATACGGCGGACGCCGCTTCAGCCGCAGGTTCGGATTGGCGCCCTTCTCGAGCAGCATCCGGCCGACGTCGAGCGCGGTCACCGAGTCCTCGCTCGGGATGACGGCCATCGCGCCGTTTCCCTTCAGCGGCAGCGTGCTGACGTCGGCCGCCATGTAGATCGGCGACCGGCCGTAGAGATCCCACTTGTCCACGTCGGCCCCGCCCCGGATCAGTTCGGCGGCCGCCTCGAAGTGGAGGTTCATGATCGCCATCACGAGCGGCGTAATCCGTTCGGGGTCTTCGGAATCGAGGTCCGCGCCGGCCGCGATCAGATGGCGGATGCAGTCCACGCACCCCTCGCGGGCGGCGTAGAGGAGCGGGGTGAACCCGCCCTTGTTCATGTCCTTCGGCCGCGGCTCGGTGATGACCTTGCGCTCCCACTGCCGCACCACGCCGTGGGCGTTCAAATCGGCGCCCTTCGAGGCCAGCAGCTTCACCATGTCGCCCTGGCCCTGGGCCGCGGCCCACATCAGCGCCGACTGCCCGCCGAACGATTCGGTGGCGTTGATGTCGGCGCCCGCTTCGAGCAGACGCCGGGCGGCCTCGACCTTGCCGCTCCGGGCGACCGCCATCAGCGGGGTTTCCCCTTCGGGGTTCCGCGTGTTGGGGTCGGCGCCGGCCTTGACCAGCGCGTCGATCACCTTCTCGGAGCCGATGATGGCGGCTTCGGTGATCGCGCTCGTCCCGAACTGGTTCTTCGCGGCGACGTTCGCCTTGGCGTTGATGAGCGCCCGCACCAGCTCGAGATCGTCGTTGGACGCCGCCCACATGATCGCGGTCGTCCCGTCCGGTCCGGGTGCGTTGGGATTCGCGCCTCTGGCCAGGAGCCGGAGCGCCGCCGCGCGGTCGCCGCGTTCGGCGGCGGCCACCAGTGAATCGGCCTGGCCGGCCGCGTTCGCGGCCGCGGCTGAGAGCAGAATCGCGAGAACGGGCCACCTCAAGGTGGCCCCTACGAAGAATGTTGGGCGCATCCTAGACCTCCGACAGGATGCCGCCGCTGTCGCCCAGCTTCTCCACCGGGATGTTGTTGCGGTCGAACAGCGTGACGAGCAGGTCCGAGAAGCGCGAATCCTGCGGGTACTTCAGGTGCTGGCCGCCTTTGATCTTCCCGTTCGCGTGTCCGAGGATGGCCGCCGGCAGCGGATCGTTGTTGTGCCGGTCGCTGTTGCTCATGTTGCTGCCGAAGAGGATCGTCGAGTGATCCAGCACCGTGCCGGTGCCTTCTTTCGACTTCGCCAGGCGGTCCACGAACTTCGCGAACACGTCGGTGTGGTAGGTCTGGATCTGCACCAGCTTGTTCAACTTCTCCGCCGCGTTGCCATGGTGCGAGAGCGGGTGGAACGCCTCGGCGATGTTCAAGTTGGTGTAGGTCCGCATGCTGGCTTCGCGGTCCATCGAGAAGGTGATGACGCGCGTGATGTCGGCCTGGAACGCCAGCGCCATCAGGTCGAACATCAGCTTGAAGTGGTCGGTGATCTCGTTCGGCACGCCGACGGGGGCGTCGGGAATGTCGAGCCGCGACATGTCCGCCTTCTCCGCCATCTGCACGCGCCGCTCGATCTCACGGACGGAATCGAGGTAGTCGCTCACCACCACGCGGTCCTGGACGCCAAGGCTCGACTGCAGCCGTGCCGCCTGCGCCTTCACGCGATCGAGGATGCTGCCGGTCTCGTGCAGAATCGCCGCCCGCTCCTTCTCGGTGTCGCCCTGCCCGAACAGCTTCTGGAACACCGCGCGCGGATTGCCTTCCTGCGGCAGCGACTGCGTCGGCGTGCGCCACGCCACCCGCGCGCCGCCGAGCGCGGTCGTCAGCTCGAGCGACGGCAGCCGGGTGTCCTGGCCGATGTGCCGCGCGGCGAGCTGGTCGGCGCTGACGCCCGAGTCGGGGCCCGCGACGCCGTGGTCCCACGGCTTCACGCACGTGAGCCACGTCATCTCGATGTACCCGTGCGGCTCCGGCGTCTCGCCCGGCTTGTTGCGCAGCCCGGACACGATCGTGAGGTGATCGCGCAGCGGCTCGAGCGGCGACAGGATGGGCGACATCTCGAAGCCCTTGCCGGTCTGCGGCGGCGACCAGCGGTCCATCACGGCGCCGTGCGGGAAGCCGACGAAGGCGAACCGCTTCGGCGAGGCGGCGGCCGCCGTCTGCGCCCAGGCGGTGGAGGCCGGGCTCATCGCGTCGAGGAACGGCAGCGCGATCGACGCGCCCACGCCCTTGAGCACCGTACGCCGGGAGATGTGCTTCTGCGACAGATACATCGTGGTCTCCGTCTATTCGTAGGGCGCGGCTTCAGCCGCGCCGGCGGGGCTAAAGCCCCGCCCTACTTGCCGTCTGGGTTGCCGCCGCCGGCTGCGGCACCCGCCGCATCCGGAACTGATCGCTCTTCACGACCGCCTGCACGAGGGTCGAGAACCGGTAGCCGCCGCCCGCCGCGCCGTGCACGACGCGGCGGACCGCCGGCATGTCGTACGCCTCCAGTTTGCGCCCGGTGGCGTAGGTCAGCAAGCCTTCGGCAAAGGTCTGCACGAACTGCTCCGGCTTGCGCAGCAGTGCCTGCCGCAGGTCGTCCGGCCCCTTGATCGGCGTGCCGTCCGGCAGCTCACCGCTCGAGTCGATCGCGGCGCCGGCGTAGCGGTCGCGGTCGCGCCACATGCCGGTGGCGTCGAAGTTCTCGAGCGCCAGCCCGAGCGGATCCATCACCGCGTGGCACGACGCACAGGTGGGATTGTTGCGGTGCTTCGCCATCATCTGGCGCAAGGTGAGAGCCTTGGTCGTGCCGATGTCCTTCTCGTCGAGCGTCGGCACGTTGGGCGGAGGCGTCGCCGGCGGCACGCCCTGGATGTGCTTGAGGATGAACGCGCCGCGCAGCACCGGAGACGTCCGGTTCGGATACGCGGCCGCCATCAGCACCGCGCCCTTCCCCAGCAGCCCCCATCGCGCCGACTGCTCCAGTTCCACGCGCCGGAAGCGGTCGCCCTTCACGTCGGTGATGCCGTAGTGCAGCGCCACTCGTTCGTTGAGGAACGTATGCTTCGCGCTCAACAGGTCCACGACGCTGCGGTCTTCCTTGAACAGGCTGTCGGCAAAGAGCGTGAGCTCGGTGCGGAAGTCGTCGCGCGGATCGGAGCGGCCCGACGCGTAGGGGAACACGGTGGAATCGGGCACGATCTCGTCGAGCCGCTTCATGTCGAGCCACTGGTGGACGAAGTTGCTGGCCAGCGTGATCGACCGCGGGTCGGCGAGCATGCGCGTCACCTGCCGCTCGAGCACGGCGGGCTGCTTCAGGCGCCCTTCGACGGCGAGCTGCAGCAGTTCGTCGTCGGGAATCGTGTTCCAGAGGAAGAACGAGAGGTTCGACGCCAGCTCGAGGTCGCTGATCGTGTAGGTGGCGCCCGCCTTCAACCCGCGCGGCACGTGCTCGCCGCGGTAGAGGAAGAACGGGCTCGCCAGCACGCCGGTCACGGCGCTGCGCACGCCCGACTCGAAGCCGCCCTCTTTGCTGCCGTCCTCGTAGTAGGCGAACAGCTCGTCGACGTCTTCGGGCGTTGCCGGCCGCCGGTAGGCGCGGCGCGCGAGCGCGCCGATGATCCGTTTGGCGCATGCGGCCTGCACCGCCGGCGTCGCCGTTGCGGCCGGCTTGCAGACGAAGATGCGGTCGCGGCTCGGCGTCGCGCTCAGCCCGCTGGCGTTGAACGGCCCGCGCACCTGGAACGACTGCACGCGGTAGAAGCGGTCCTGCCCGCCGCCCTTGGCGAACATCTGCAGCATGTCGTCCGACTCGGCGAACGTGCGGCGGCGGAAGGTCACGCCGATCTTGTGCGGCCCCGCGGTGGCCTTGAACTTGATGTTCTTCAGGCGGGCGTTCACCCGATCCAGGGCGCCGTTCTGCACCTGGTCGTACGCCTTCATGTCCTCTTCCCCGCCGACCACCGTTTCGTAGACCACCTTGTTGTCCACGACCACCACCAACGGGTTTTCGAACTCCATCCCGTTGCCCCAGATGTGCGTGGCCATGTCGGCGACGTCCACGATGTACTCGCCGTCCGACGGCAAATCGACGTCGGCGAGGATGCCGCCGCGGGTGCCGAGCGGCAGCCCCGGGACGTGTGTGAGCTGCGAGCCGGCGCCGGCGCGGAACGTCCAGCCGCCCGGGCGCGCGTCGGGGCGGCCCATCGCCTTGACGGACACCGCGCGCGCCGCGATCACGTACTGCTCGATGAACGACGGCGACACCTGCAGCGCCGTCGCGATGTTGTCGTAACCCTCCGCCACGTCGTCGGAGGGGAGCACTTCGGTGGCGTCGAAATCCACCGCCAGCAGATCGCGCACGGCGTTGCGGTATTCCTTCCGGTTCAACCGGTGCAGCACGACTTTGTCGGGCACGTGGGCCGGCGTCTCGGCCTTGTCGAGCGTCTGCTCGAGCCACGCCACCAGCGTGTCGGCTGCCTGGCCGCTCGGCTGACGTGCGTTCGGCGGCGGCATCACGCGGCCGCGCACCTTGCGCACCGCCTTCTCGAACACGTCCGCCTGCTGCGCCACGCCTTCGGCGGTGAGACCGTCGAAGCTCACACCGCCCGTCTTGACGCGATCGTTGTGGCAGGTGGCGCAGTAGGTCTTGACGGTCGCGAGCTGCGACTGGGGGTCGAGTGCCGGAGCCGCTACGGTTTTCGGCGCCGGGGCCTGTGCGCCTGCTGCGACGATCCAGACGGCGCCGACGGCCGCAGCCACGAGAAGAGAGGTCGCTCGCATCGTGTTACGCATCCGGCGAGAGATAGGCCCACAGGCTTTCGAAGCCGCGCCGCACGAACTCGTCGGAGTTCCCCATCTGCGCGTCGAATTCCTTGGTCGGTTTGGCGGCGACGGCCTCGCTCGGGCCACGGCCGCGGTTGAGCAGCGTCGACAGGCGCTCGTAGATGGTGGCGTACATGCTCGCCTGCGTCTTCAGGTCGGCAAACGACAGCACCGGGCCGCGCGCGGGCACGATGCGCGTCTGCTCGTTGGCAATCGTCAGCAGCCGCTGCGTCGCGCCCACCATCCCGCCAATCCAGCCGCCGGTGATGTAGTCCACCGTCGGCCAGCTCTGGGTCGACACCAGGTCGCCGGCCGCGAGCACGTTCTGGCGCTCGAAGTAGACATAGAGGTCGCCGTCGGTGTGGCCGCAGTCAGGCAGGTAGCCGTAGCGAACACCCGGTTCCAACGTGTCGCTCGTGTAGAAAGTCTTGTTCGGCTGCGCCACCTTCGGCAGCCGCTTGAACGTCTGGCCGTTCCACGGCCACTTCACGTCCGTGGTGAGCCAGAGGCGCGTGTTTTCCTGAGCGATGATCCGCGCGCCGGCCTTGCCGAGCGTCTCGTTGGACCCGGTCTGCTCCGGGTGCCAGTGCGTGTTGAAGAGCGTGCGGACCGGCCCACCGCCTGGCAGCGCGGCCACGGCTTTCAGAATGGCATCGGACGTGGCGGCCGAGCCGCCGTCGACCAGGGCGAGACCGCCCGTGCCCGCGTAGGCCAGCACGTTGACGCCGCCGGCGGTGATCACGGTCAGATCGTCGGTCAGCCGCTGCGTCACCGGCGCCACGGCGCCCTGACCGGCGGCCGCCAGCAGCCGCCCGGGGCCGCCAAATGCCAGCCCGGCCGCGCCGCCAAGAGCGGCCTGCAGCATCACGCGACGGGAGTAGCCCTGGTTCGCCACGATCGCGACCTAAGTGTAGGGCTTCCGGGCACTTGAATCCACCCCCCGAATCGCGGCGGTTCCGGGGTAGGCTCTGCAGGATATGCAGGACCTGACCACCGGTTCCATCTCGAAGCACCTGCTCACGACCGCCAGCTTCATGCTGGTGACGATGGTCTTCCAGACGCTCTACTTCCTGGTGGACCTTTTCTGCGTCGGCTACCTGGGCAAGGAAGCCGTCGCCGGCGTCGGCGTCGCCGGCAACCTCACCTTCGTCGTCCTCGCGGTGACCCAGATGCTCGCCGTGGGCACGACCACGCTCGTCTCGCACGCGGTCGGCCGGAAGGACGAGCCGCGGGCGCTGCTGGTGTTCAACCAGTCGCAGGTGCTGTCCACGGTCTCGGGCGTGCTGTTCCTCGCCGTGGCGATGGCGACGCGGACGGCCTACACGCGGAGCCTTGCCGCCGATGCTGCCACGGCGCAGGCCGCCGGCGACTATCTCCTCTACTACCTGCCGGCGATGGCGCTGCAGTTTCCGATGGCGGGCATGGCCGCCGCGCTGCGCGGCGTGGGCAATTTCAAGCCCGGGATGATCGTGCAGACGTCGACGATCATCATCAACATCGTGCTCGCGCCGCTGCTCATCTTCGGCCCATTCGGCCTGCCGCGGCTCGGTGTCGCTGGCGCCGCGCTCGCGACGCTCCTCGCCGTGATCGTCGGCACAGTGTGGCTCTCGACCTACTTCTTCGGCCGCGAGGGCTATCTGCGCTTCCACGGCCCGGACCTGTCGCCGCAGTTCGGCCTCTGGGGCGCGATGTTGAAGATCGGGCTGCCCGCCGGCGCCGAGTTCCTGATGATGGGCGTCTACCTGATGCTCGTCTCGGCGCTGGCACGCCCGTTCGGCGCCGAGGCGCAGGCCGGCTTCGTGATCGGCATGCGCGTCGTGCAGGCGCTCTTCATGCCGGTCGTCGCACTGGGCTTCTCGGTGGCGCCGGTGGCCGGCCAGAACGTCGGCGCGCGCCTCGGGGATCGCGTGAAGACAGTGTTCAAGGACGCCAGCCTGATGGCCGTCGGCTGGATGCTGCTCATGGCGGTCCTGTGCGAGATCGCGCCGGCCGCCCTCATCGGCATCTTCTCGAACGACCCGGGGGTGATCGAGGTCGGCAACGGATACCTGCGCATCGTCGCGCTGACGTTCGCGTTCTCCGGGCTGATCTTCGTCTGCTCGAGCATGTTCCAGGCGATGGGCAACACGATGCCGTCGCTCATCGCGTCGGTGACGCGCATCGTGTTGATCGCCGTGCCGGCAATCGCGCTCTCCTCGTCTCCCGGATTCAAGCTGGTGTGGATCTGGTACCTGTCGGCGGGCGCCGTCGTGCTGCAGCTCGCGATCGTGCTGTTCCTGCTCCGGCGCGAGTTCCGCGTGCGGCTCGGCGCGCTCGCCGTCCCGGCCGTGCCTCTGCAGAATGTAGAGGCGCACCTTTAGGTGCGCCTGCAGGCGGACCTCAAGGTCCGCCTCTACGAAGTTCGCGCAAGCTTGCCTTCTGCTGCCCGGCCTCGTCGAAGTTCGACGGGTCGAGCCACGCCTCGAACGCGGCGCTCAGCAGCGGCCACTCACCGTCGATCGCCGCATACCACGCGGTGTCGCGATTCCGCCCCTTGACCACTATCGCCTGCCGGAAGATACCCTCGTACGAGAACCCGAAGCGCTCCGCCGCCGCCCGCGACGGCGCGTTGAGCGCGTCGCACTTCCACTCGTAGCGGCGGTAGCCCAGCTCGAAGGCGCGCCGCATCATCAGATACATCGCCTCGGTGGCGACGCGCGAGCGCTTCATCAGCGGCGAGAAGTACAGGTGCCCGACTTCGATCGACCCCTGCGCCGGTTTGATGTTCAGATACGACGCCTGGCCCACGGCGCGCCCGGTGGCCGACTCCACGATGACGAAGAACAGCGGGTCGTCGCCGAGGCAGTCGCGAATCAGCCAGGTCCGGAACTCCTCTTCACTCGCGAACGGTCCGTACGGCAGATAGGTCCAGCTGTGCCCGTCGCGGTCGTGCGACGCCGACGCGTAGAGCTCGGGCACGAATCGCTCGTGGATGGGCTCGAGCCGGCAATAGCGCCCACCCATGGCCGAGCGCGGAGGTACAGATGGTGGCGTCCAGCCGGGCAGCGGGGACCCGATCGGCTGGCCGAACGCGTTGGTGGATGACATCTCCACCTCATCGTGCCGCGAGCGGCAGGCAAAGGACCAGATCCACTTTCCGCCCGATTCCATCGCGCAGTGGCTGGGATACCATACGCGCCGGACTGATGAAGAAGCACCTCGCGGTCCTCGTGCCGATCGTGCTGGGGATCGCGGGCCTCGCGTGGGGACAGTTCCGCAGCGTCGGCAACAACGTCGAGGCTCACCTCGCCCGCGACGACAGCTTCGACGGCAAGTTCCACTACTGCCGCGCCGTCTACCGGCTGAACCCGCGCGGCGACGGCGGCAGCTGGCTCACCGACTATCCGCTCGCGGACATCGACCTCTCGGTTCGCCTGTCCGAGCTGACGAAGGTCCGCGTGAGCTTCAACGGCGCGGGCGAGCCGAACCATCTCATCGTGCGCCTGACCGGCGAGGAGCTGTTTCGCTGTCCGATGATCCTGATGCAGGAGGTCGGCCGCCTGTACATCGCGGACGACGACGCGGCGGCGTTGCGCTCGTACCTCGAGAAGGGCGGCTTCTTGTGGGTGGACGACTTCTGGGGTTCCTACGCCTGGGAGGTGTTCGAGAACGAGATCCGGAAAGTGCTGCCGCCGCCGGACTACCAGATCGTGGACGTGACGCGGGACCACCCGATTTATCACACGATGTTCGACCTCAAACAGGGCGTGCCGCAGATCCCCGGCATCGGGACGTTCCTGGCTGGCCGGACGTCGGAGCGCGGTGCCGACAGCGCCGAGGTGCACGTCCGCACCATCGCCGACAAGCGAGGGCGCTCGATGGTGTTCATCACGCACAACACCGACGTCAGCGATTCGTGGGAGCGCGAGGGGGAAGACCCCAACTACTTCCGGCAGTTCTCGGTGGACGGCTACCGGGTGGCCGTCAACGTCATCCTCTACGCGATGACGCATTGACGAGGCGGCAGGTAGAGGGCGGCCTTCAGACCGCCCTGAATCTGCCGATTGAGGGCCTGTGGCGAACGCAGCGACCTTCGCAGAGATACTCGACACGCACCTCGGTTGCACGGTTGTGCCACCGGCCGCGGCGCCGCTCTGGAGCAGCCGGCCGCTGACTGCGCCGCTGTTCGCGTTCGAGCAGGCCGGTCTGAAGACCGGCAGCCACGTACCCCTCGAGCAGCCACGTCCTCTACGACTCAGCCCACTGGAACGGCAGACGCTCGACGAGGCGCGGACGCCGGACGACCTCCGCCGCGCCTACCGGACGCTGGCCCACCGCTATCACCCCGATCGGCATCCCTCCAGCGGCCCCGCGGAGCGGGAGCGCCTCGCGCGCCTGTTCGCCGAGGCGACCGAGTACTACCGTCTGCTTACTCGTCGCTTTTGACGGGACCCGTCGGCGGGAGCACGTAGCCGTGCTTCGTCATGCTCATGTCCGGCGCGTGCTCGCACGGTGTGCAGTCGGGCATGAACAGTTCCGGTTTGCGGCCGCTCACCGGGTTCGTGTAGTGCCACCACATCGGCAGGATCTTCGGCCACGCCCACTCCTCGCCGGTGCCGCCGCGGAAATGCTCCTGCCGGACACCGAGGGCGGTGATCGCCACGTCGGGCGCGTACTTGGCCACGAGGTCGGCGCCGAAGTAGCCGTAGGGGCGATTCGGGTTGGGAGCAGGCCGCGGTGCGGCAGGCGCGCCCGCCGCTGCCCCGAACGTGGTCGCGCGATCCTTCATGCCCGCCCATCCCGTCTTCCAGTCGCCGCTCGAGAAGTAGGGTTCGTTGAGCGACAGGCTCCACAGCCGCCAGATGCCGTTCTCGAGCACCAGCTGGTCGAGATACATCGCGCCTGACAGGCCGCCGGGTCGATCCTTGGCGGACCTGGGCTGAAAGAGATACGTCCGCAGATTGGCCGAACGTCCGTCGGCGGCCACGAGAATCACCGGCTGCGCCCGCCAGTGCCACGACAGGGTCGTACGCGTATCGGTGGGGTCGCCCCATTCGAGATACGTGGCGCGTGCGATCCGCTCGGCGCCTTTGTAGTAGCCGACGAACGGAATCTGCTTGGCGCCCTTGGTGCCGAAGATCGCGGCCATCGGCGGCCACTGGAAGTCGTCGGCGTACATCCCGTAGGTGGTCGAGACATGCTCGGCACCGTCGTACGCGGTGGCCATCCGCAACCGTCGCGCATCGTCCGCGAGCCGCGCCGCCATATCCGCGGGCGGCGTACGTCGCGGCCCGGCCGCAATCGCGCCCGTGAGTGGCGCCGCGCCGACGACCCGCATCCCCTCCGGTGCCTTCACCGGCGACAGGAACGCGGGAATCGCCCGATCCTCGGCATGGTCGAGGCGACTCTTCCCCCACCCTTCGTGGTACTCGGATCGGAGCACGGGAAAGACGCGCATCTCGCGCACCTTCCACAGCCCGTCCTCTTTCACGAAGCGGTTGCCGAAGACGTTCACTTCCCAGAAGCCTTCGTTCTTGTCGGCCTCGCCCAGCAGCGCCAGCTCGATGCCGCGCGCGTACGCCTCGCGTCCGCCGGGCGCGATGGTTACCACCGTGTCGAACTGCAGGCGATCGTTCAGGACGCCGTGCGTGAGGCCGGCGGGCCCCATGCGCTCCAGCGCCGTGCGGACGCCGGCCGGCCCGGTGTGTACCTTCCCCGCCACTTCGTAGACGCTGTTGGCGGCAAACAGATCGACGACGTCGTCCCACATGCGGCGATTGACGTAGTGGCCGTACGCCGCCTGGATGTTGCGAACCAGCCCCTCCTCGGTCATCACCGCGATGCGGCGCTCGAGGTCGGCCAGGGGCGCCGCGGCCGCCGCCGGCGGGCCCACCGGCGGCGGAATCGGAATGCCGCTCTCGTCGGCGTTGAAGTGATACGGGATGATCGGGAGGTTCCCGCCCTTCCAGTTCGTCCACCCGGTCTCGTAGGCGCCGGTGAACTGCGGATAGAAATGGAGCGCGCGGATCTTCCACACGCCGCTCTGCACGACGTAATCGTTCTCGAACATGCCGCCGTCCACGCTGGCATGCCCGGCGCCGTCGGCGTTCAGGAAGAACCCATACCAGCGCCCTTTGGCCGTGCGGCCGTCGGCGGAGAGATTCACGACCGGGCCGTCGACGAGCTGCGTGTGGATGGCGCCTGGGGCCAGCCCCTGCCGGCCGCCGCCTTTGGTGGCGAACCAGCCGGCAATCGCGACGCGTCCCGCTGCCACCTCGTCGCCGATCGTCAGCGTGGCGTCGTCGACAAAGAGCGCCGCCATCTCGTTCCAGAGCCCGTACTGCGAGTACTGGGCGTAGGTGCGCTGCAGCGTCTTCACGGCGCGCACGGCCTCGGCCCGCTCGACATCGCGCGCCAGCGCGTCCACCGGCGGCTCCGCTCCCGCGCGGACCGACAGGAGCATGCACGCCGTTGCGATCACCAGGCTTCTCGTCATGGGCGAAAGAATCCACCGGATATTCGCCGGCTCAAATAGCTCGACCGGGGTATCTCCGCCATCGACTGCAGAGGTCCAGCCGGATGCCGA
>Ga0207689_10001121_pt1 | contig 25839 bp, 26 predicted proteins | sample KBSMisM52_FD_184312 | JGI IMG/M metagenome (GOLD analysis project Ga0207689, IMG submission 184312) | Miscanthus rhizosphere microbial communities from Kellogg Biological Station, Michigan, USA - KBS Miscanthus M5-2 (SPAdes) (version 2) | ecosystem: Host-associated > Plants > Roots >... | reverse complement strand
GTTCCCAGCAGGCTATAGAGCAAGATCACCAAGACAATTGCGGTAAAGCCGGCGTACATACGATCTTTCTCCGCCGCGAAGCCAAACAGGGCGAAGATCACTCGGGCAATCGGTGTTGCAATCAGTAGCAACAAGCCCAGTTGGATAATTCCTCTTCCTCTCAGATGCAGCGCTTCATGTACGATGCCACTGATCTGGCGGTAGTCTGCCGGTTCCCCTTGGAATATTCGGTAATCTACGGTCGAGCGGCCGTGACGTGCCAGATAGATCGCGCCTCCGAACAACACTACCAATGCTGAGGTTAGGACTCCGACTCGCAACAGGGTCCCGATCACGTTCTCGACTTTTTGATCTGTCCAATCGCTCAGTTTCACTTAGATCCTGCCGGCAAGGCCGTTGTAGAGCATCTCTACTGCCAGAAGAAGAATGACTACCGTGAATATTGAACGCACGGAGCGCGTTTTTATTTTCAACAGCAACTGTGCTCCCAGCAGAGAGCCGGCCAGGACTCCAAGCATTACGGGCATGGCTACACCGGGATCGATATATCCGCGGCTGAGATAGACGCCGGCGCTGGCCGCTGCCGTGACTCCGATCATGAAATTGCTGGTTGTGGTAGAGACCTTGAACGGAATTCTCATGGCCTGATCCATGGCAAGGACTTTGACCGCGCCAGATCCGATCCCCAACAATCCCGATAACGTGCCGGCGCCGAACATAATGCTAAAACCTGCGGGAACGCGGCGGATGAAATACGGCTTCGGGCCGTCTGGCGAGGGATACGAGCCGTTCATCTTGAGCCGAGTCGCCAAAGGATCAGGCTGCGGGTGCTGCGGTTGGGGGGGCTGCGCGCGTCCCGAGAGATATGCGGAGTAAAGGAGCACTAGTCCAAATACGATTGCGATGGCGTGCGTGGGAACTTTCAAAGCCAGATATGCTCCGAGCAGGGCACCCATCGTGGTGGCGATCTCCAGGAACATCCCAATGCGGATGTTGGAGAAGCCTTCTTTGAGGTACGCGGCGGCTGCGCCAGAGGAGGTCGCAATTACCGCAACCAAAGATGCGCCGATGGCGTAGCGAATATCGACGTGGAAGAAAAGTGTGAGGAGAGGAACTAGAACCACTCCGCCGCCGAGTCCGGTCAATGCTCCAAGGAAGCCTGCTGCGAAAGAACCAACTCCGACCAGGAAGCTGAACTCGATGACGTTCATTCAGTTTTAGGCGCTACAACAACAGGAGTTCATACGATTGTGTCCGACTCCTGACGTGGCGTGGCTTCGACGTGTTCGTGCGCGTGATAGCTGGAACGAACCATGGGGCCCGACTCTACGTGGCGAAAACCGAACTTTAGGGCTCGGTTCTTCATGTAGACAAATTCATCGGGCGTATAGAAGCGGGCAATGGGCAGATGGTCCTTCGAAGGCCGCAGGTACTGGCCAACCGTCAGGATGTCTACTCCGCGAGAGCCGAGGTCAAAGAAGACTTCTAACAACTCTTCCATGCTCTCGCCCAAGCCGACCATGACTCCGGATTTTGTCAGAATCGACGGTGCGATCTTTTTTGCGTTTTGCAGCAGGTCGAGTGTGCGTTGATAACGCGCTCCTGAGCGTACTGCACGATACAGGCGCGGGACAGTTTCGGTGTTGTGGTTCAGCACATCCGGGTGCGCGCCGAGAACGATTTGCAGTGCTTCTTCGAGGCCCTGGAAGTCAGGGATCAGGACTTCGACCTTGCAATCCGGAATTAATTCGCGGATCTGACGGATGGTTTCGGCGAAAACCTTTGCGCCGCCGACATTGTCATCATCGCGGTTCACGCTGGTGATTACTGCATGCTTCAAGCCCAACGTCGCCACCGCTTCGGCTACCCGCCGTGGTTCATCCCAATCGATTGCTTGCGGACGGCCTTTTGGCACGGCGCAGAAACCGCAACGGCGAGTACAAATGTCCCCCAGCAACATGAAGGTTGCAGTCTTATGGTTCCAGCATTCGCCAATGTTGGGGCACTGGGCCGATTCGCAGACCGTGTGCAGGCCCAGGCCTCGGGCTAGCTTCTTTAGATTGTGGAAGTTCTCCCCGACCGGGGCTTTGGCGCGCAACCATTCCGGCTTCGGCTGGCGAACCGGGGGGTGAGTTTCGATTTGGATTAGTTGGGATGAGCCTGCCATGCAATCAGTTCAATTTTACCTGACCCAGGGCATCGTGTCGTGTAGAGGCGGGTCTTGCCCTGGCTGTCAGATCGGCTGGCTTTGCTCCCGGACGGGGCAAGCCCCGTCTCTACGCCAGTTTGTCAGCATTCCAGGTAAGACTCTACCCAGCTTTTGATCTTAAGCCGCCGCTCGTCGGAAGGCTCGAATCGCATACCAAACAGGTGGCTTTGCGGTTTGCGCCAGGTGACGGCTCCTTTGACGCAGATTCGCGGCAATGTCAATAAAGCGAAGGAAACCTCTAGCGTTTGACTAGACTGAAGGTCTTCGATGGTCTTGAAAGACATTCCACCCGAGCTGATTTCCGCACTCGTGGCAGAGAACCGGCGGCCGTCCGCCAACACAACGTTTACTTCGGTGACGATGGGGATACGCACGTAACGACGAAACTCATGCGTGATCAAGGGCTGTGTTGCACGGACCAATTTTAATGCGGCGGTCCGTTCCAGCGGCTCATGAAAAATTGCGTTGAAGCCGTACTTGGAAAACCCGATGGCATCCTGCGCACTCCCGCCCAGGCCATACAGCACGACACGACTGTTGGAAGGTGAGCTTCGCGCCGACATCATGACCGGTTCGGATTCGGGGTTCACTTTTACAACACAGGCCTCAAACTTTTCTTTTTGCAGCCGCTCGGTGGCTTCGCCCGTCATGGCGATACTTTCCATGCCAAATTGACGAAAGCACTCGGTTAGCATCCGGTGAGTGGCTGGATTGAGATTGACAAGAGCAACCCTAGCGGAAGCTTTCTTGCTGGGGGGGATGGCGAGCGGCGCAGCAGTGGTTCCTAAGGTTCGTTCCATAGTTTGATGTTTCATCAGGGATATTTGTTCGTCCGGCTGAAACCCCATTCTGGCGCGGGTTTCACGGGATGGCAAAGACGAATAAGGACAATGACGGGTACATAAGTGTCATTACTGGGAGTGACCCGGGTCGCTTCCCGTAATGGCTCTTAGGTAAGCAGGGGTCTACATAGGAGTGCCCAAGAAAACGGGTAATTTCGGTAGAAAGCACTAAAAAAGGCGGGGATTACGGGAGTGGGTGGAGAACGCTACTGGTGCCAGCGGCGGAATAGCAGCGCGCCGTTGGTGCCGCCGAAGCCGAAGGAGTTTGACATGGCGTATTCGACTTCTGCTTTGCGGGCTACGTTGGGGACAAAGTCCATGCCTGCGGTATCTGGATCCTGATTTTCCAGGTTGATGGTTGGTGGAAGAATCTGGTCGCGCAAAGCTAGGACGGTGACGCCGGCTTCCAGGCCTCCAGCGCCGCCCAGCAGATGTCCGGTCATCGATTTTGTCGAGCTCACTGGCAGAGTACGCTGAAAGCAGTTGCGAATGGCGTGCGCTTCCAGGGTATCGCCGATCGGCGTCGATGTGCCATGAGCATTCACATAACTCACGACGTCCGGGCTTATGCCGGCATCGCGTAGTGCATTGCGCATGACTCGGAAACCGCCTTCGTGCTCGGGAGCTGGCTGTGTCATGTGGTAGGCATCGCCGCTCATGCCGTAGCCGACAATCTCAGCAATAATCTTGGCACCGCGTTTTTGGGCATGCTCCATCTCTTCCATGATGAGGATGCCCGAGCCCTCGCCGATCACGAATCCGTCACGATCTTTGTCCCAGGGGCGGCTGGCCTTTTCAGGCTCGTCATTGCGCGTGGACAATGCGCGCATGGCAGCGAATCCGCCTACGCCCATGGGACTGATGGCGGCTTCGGAGCCGCCAGCAATCATGACATCGGCATCGCCGTGCTGGATGATGCGGAAGGAATCTCCGATGGAATGGGCGCTTGTCGTGCAGGCAGTGGCTGTCGCCTCATTCGGGCCCTTGGCCCCTACCCGCATAGATACTTGCCCGGCGGCGAGATTCACAATGGCTGCGGGAATGAAGAAAGGAGATATCTTGCGCGGGCCGCCCTTCATCAAGGCAGTGTGCTCACGCTCGATGACGTCGAACCCGCCGATGCCCGAGCCGATGTGAACGCCAACCATCTCTGCATTGTCCGGCCCGATCTTCAGGCCGGACATTTGTAACGCTTCATCCGCTGCCGCGATGGCGAAATGGATAAAGCGGCCCATCTTCTTCACTTCTTTTTTCTCGACGAATTTCAGCGGGTCGAAGTTTTTCACTTCGGCTGCGATCTGGCAGGAAAATTGGGAAATATCAAACGGAGTGCCGTCGAGTCGCTCGAACTGGTCAATCTGGGTGATTCTGCCTACGCCGCTCTTACCTGCGAGCAAGTTCTTCCACACCTCTTCCGTGGTATGGCCTACGGCGCAGATCAAACCGATCCCAGTGACTACGACGCGTCGACCCAAAGCTACTTGCCGCCTTTCGCATGCTTGCCGACATAGTCGATGGCATCCTGAACGGTACGAATCTTTTCCGCGTCCTCATCAGGAATTTCGATTTCGAAGGCCTCTTCGAAAGCCATGACCAGCTCGACGGTATCGAGCGAGTCAGCACCGAGATCGTCCACGAACGAAGCGCTGGAGGTGACTTCGCCTTCGTCTACGCCAAGTTGTTCCACAATGATCTGTTTTACCTTCTCATCTACTGCTGCCATAGTTCTCCTTAAATGCCGGTGCCCGGCTTTAGATAGTATGCGGCTTTTTTCTATCGGATTTGTTGGTAATGAGGACTACTTTGCCACTTTGGCGCGCTTGTCGATGTAGTCGATGGCGTCCTGGACGGTGCGGATTTTCTCCGCGTCCTCGTCGGGAATTTCCACGTCGAAAGCTTCTTCAAGGGCCATGACCAGTTCGACGGTGTCGAGCGAGTCCGCGCCCAGGTCGTCTATAAATGAGGCGCTGGGAGTGACTTCTCCCTCGTCGACTCCGAGCTGCTCGGAGATGATCTGTTTTACTTTCTCAACTGCTTTTGCGTCGGCCATATAGCTACGCCTCCCTATGTCTTTAAGAGAACAACTAGTTTACTGTCGGGAGGGAATTGATGTAAAGGAAGGGGGGCTCCCGGCTTTCCTCACTAGGATCGAAGCCTAAGCGATTCGGTCTTTGCATCCATGCTTTTGGCCTTGATAGCACGGCGGACATTGCTATTAATGTCCCGAATATTGATCCCGCAACCGTGTTTGCCGACTCGTCATTGGAATCTCACGACCTTCGATGAATACCTCCTTCACGTCAGTTTTTAGATCCAGAGGATCGCCGTTGGCCACCACGATGTTGGCAGTTTTGCCGACATCGAGAGAGCCCAATTTGTCAGCCACGCCCCAGATTTGCGCGGGGTTCAAAGTGATGGCCTTGAGGGCTTCATCGTATGGCAGACCGAATGCGGTAGCGAACCCAGCCTGGTAAGGCAGGTTGCGCGAGTCGTGAGCACTGTAGGACGCAAATGCAATCTGCACGCCGCGCTTCTGTAGCTGCGCCGGAAGGCTGTAGACTGCGTCATAGCGCTCGTCGGGTTTGGGGTCTTCGTAAATCGGCCCAACGATCACTGGAACTTTCAAGCGGGCCACGTAATCCAGGACTGCCTGCGAGTGGCTGATGTGGTTCAGCACGAACTTAAGATGAAACTCGTTTGCCAGGTTCACTGCAGTTTCCAGATCGCTGGCTTCTTCGGCCGCGAGCACGATTGATTTCTTGCCGTCGAGGTAGGGAAGCAAGGCCTCCAGCTTTAAATCGCGTTTGGGCGGGCTGGGCGGGCCTTTTTCCTCTTTATCGCTACGCGTGTCTGATTTCTTTTTCTCGTAGTCGGCCCGGTCTTGCGCGTAGCGTTGAGCATCGAGGAAGGCCTGGCGAAGCTGTGCCGCCAATCCCATGCGGGTAGAGGGGAATTTTCTCTTATCCCAGCTTTCGTTGCGGCGCTGCTCACCGGTAAAGTTCAGCGGCATGGCAATGTCGCGGATCAGCAACATCTCGGTGGCTGATTGGCCACTGAGTTGAACGAAACAATCCTGGCCGGGCAGCGTGTCGGCATTGTCGGGTGCGACGATGACGTTAGTGATTCCGTTTAGACGGGTCACGGGAATCAGTTCCGACTCAGCGTGGAAGGCGTCGTAGACGTGCATCTGGGGAGTGATCTCGTCGCTCGACTCGACCATGTCGTTGGTCATGTTCTCTGCCGAAATTTCGATTAGGCCGAGGTGAGTTTCAGAGTCGATCAAGCCGGGATAAATGGTCATTCCCGTGACATCGATGACGCGCGCGTCCTTGGGAATTTTGACCGAGGCAGCCGTGCCAACGGCGGCGATTTTGCCGTCCTGTATGAGCAATACCCCGTTTTCTAGTACCCCGTGGGTCACGGTGAGGAGTTTGCCGCCCTTCAGGGCCACGGGTTTTTCCTGGGCGAACCCAAATAGAGAAATCAGCAATACAAAGCCAGCAACCAACGACCGGCGGCTAGCAATTTTCATTGCCCCTCCTGATAGTGCGGCATGCCGTATTTCGGCAGCGAACGGTCGAAGTACACATCACCGTCAATCAGAACTTTGTTGGGAACTCCGTAGCTGGAGAGCGGATAACCGTCCCAGATCACCAGATCCGCATCTTTGCCGACATCGATGGAGCCGACACGGTCATCCACGCCGATGATCCACGCAGCGTTGAGCGTGATCATCTTGAGCGCTTCTTCTTCGCTGGCGCCGCCGTAGTGCATGGTTTTGGCGGCTTCCTGATTTAAGCGGCGTGCGAAATCTTCGGAGTCGCTTTTGATGGCAACGCGCACGCCCTTGCGCATGGCGAGCACGGCATTCCAGGGAATCGCATCCCAGGCTTCGTTCTTGAAGCCCCACCAGTCGGCGAAGGTGGCGATACCAACGTTTTCGGCGGCGAGTTTCTCGGGAACCTTGTAGGCCTCTAGAGCGTGGTGAAAGGCGCGGACTTTGTAGCCGAACTCTTTCGCCATGGCCATCTCGGTGATGAACTCGTCGGCACGATAGCAATGGATCTGTACCAGCAGTTTGCCGCGCAAAACGTCAGCCAGGGCATCAAGCTTCAGGTCACGCTTTGGCTGTTTTGCATCTTTGTCCCCGGCTTTTATTTTGGCATCGTAGGTATCCCATTCCCGCATGTAATCCTGCGCTTCCACCAATGCCGCGCGTTGCACGGCAAAATTTCCCATGCGCGTGGATGGCATCTCGCCCTTGCTGCCATAAACGCGCTTCGGGTTTTCCCCGCTGGCAAACTTGATGGACCGTGGCGCATTGGGGAACAGCATGGCGTCGCGTCCGGCACCGTACTTGTGCTTGATGACGATGGCTTGCCCGCCGATCATGTTGGCCGAGCCATGCAGCAGTAGCGAAGTGGTCACACCGCCTGCCAGTCCGCGGTAGATGGCTTTGTCCTGATAATCGAAGGCGTCGATCATCATCATGTGCGGCGTGATCGGGCTGGTGGCTTCGTTCACGTCATCATCGAGCGCGATGTGGGAGTGGGAGTCAATGATGCCCGGAGTCAGGTATTTCCCGCCGGCATCGATCACCGGAACATCGGCCGGCGCGGTTACGTCTTTACCTACAGCGGCGATTTTGCCATCCTTCACATAAATGCTGCCGCCCTGGACGTTGCCGTGAGTTACCGTCATCACGATGGCGTTTTTGATCAGGACATTGTTGTGAGGGTTTGACTGTGGGGTCGAGGTAACAACGCCGACCAATAAAACTGCAACTACTCCGGGTATGCTCATCCGTAAAAGACGCAGCATGAGAGTCTCCTGTGCGATGAAGGACACCGATTGTATTGCGGTTGGGCTTGAGTCGGCAATCTGTCGAGAAACAATTGTGAGATATGTGAAGTGTTTAGACGCAGGATTTCTGCTAAGGTGAGCGTCCATGCGAGCAGTCGTGCAGCGTGTTAGCCGTGCGCGGGTAACGGTCGACGGAGAAGTCACGGGAAAAATTGCGCAAGGTTTGCTGGTTTTGTTAGGAGTCGGCAAAGAAGATGCTGAATCCGATGCCGACTACCTGGCGAATAAAATTGCCGCATTACGTGTCTTCGACGATCAGAATGGAAAGATCAACCTGGCGGTTGCGGATGTAGGCGGCGCAGTCCTGGCCGTCTCACAGTTCACGCTTTACGGAACTGTCGTGAAAGGGAACCGGCCATCCTTCGATGGCGCCGCTTCACCGGAACGGGCGCGGCAGCTTTACGAATACTTTGTCGAGCGGATTCGCGCCATTGGACTGCGCTGTGAGACCGGGCAGTTCCAGGCCATGATGCAGGTGGAACTGGTGAACGACGGCCCAGTTACGATTCTGCTGGATTCATCGAAAGCGTTCTAGACCGCTGCTCCTCCTTGATGTTCTGCGGGCTATGGCTGGCAATAATCTGCAAGACTTCATCCCAGCCGTTGGCCCGCAGCGGTGCGGCTTCCCGGGCATTGTGCGGTGCTGTGAACAGGATTCCAATCCCGCGGAATTTCTTGAAGTGGCGTGAACGGTCGTCGATCAGCACGTCGGCATCGATAATGTGCTTGTCTCCGCAGAATACGATTCTGGCTGGAGGAATGAAGGGGAAATGTCTTTCCAGCCACTTGTATTTGGCGTCGAATGAAGTAGGGACATCCATGGCAGCGCTGGTGATGAAAACATCGTGTTGCTGAGAAAGTTTTTCCAGAGCGGCCCGGCTGCCATCGATCACTTCCAGGTCTGCGAAAAAGTCATCCGCGAAAGGAACGCGGTTGTAGATCTCCTTGTGCTTGTCGGGAATCAGCGGACGCAGTCCGTTGTGTGTGACCATCTCGTGCGTCAGATTCTCGCCAGTTTGCTCGTTGTAGTGGCGTAGATGTTTGCTGAAACTATCCGCGATGACTTCATCCATGTCTACGGCGATGCGAAGTCTTGCGGACGCAGATATCCTTCTATCAGTGCCTGCTGCCTTTAGAACGATACAAATCGTAACGAAGAGTACGCCCAGGGCGTTGGCCCAGATCACCGCGGCAGCGTGGATCATCAGGCCGTAGATGAGCCATAGGATGACTCCAGTCAAATACAACACCAGCATCGGATAAGACAGATCTTGGCCGCCCTGCTTGCGCAGTTTGATGATTTGCGGGATGAATGCCACTGTGGTGCAAAAAGCCGCCACGATTCCTACCAGGCCCAATATCGACATGCGTCTCCTTTACATATTTAGTAAAGCGTATGTTTGCTGATTCGTCCAATGAAATATTGATCGATCTGTGATAGCTTTTGGTTATGAGTTTGGGAACCGAGGAACTCGCTTCCTTCGCGGTGGTTGCCGAACAGCTTCACTTCGGCCGGGCTGCATCGCGCCTGCATATCTCGCAGCCGGCGCTAAGCAAACGCATCAAGAGTTTGGAGCAGAAAATAGGAGGACCTCTTCTCGCACGTGACCGGAGAGGTGTGGAGCTTACTCCTGCGGGCGCGATGTTCTACAAGCAGGCCCGACGGATCCTACGCGACCTCGATATCACGTTTGAATCTGCCCGTGGCACGGTTGCCGGGCAGTTAGGCAAACTGCGCTTAGGTGTTGGGATTGCGACGATCCATAGTTTGATCCCTCGTGCTCTACTTAAATTTCGAGAGACTTGTCCCGGAATCGAAATTGAAATCGCGGATATGTCCACGGTCAGTCAGATCGAAGCCCTCATTGCTGGACGGCTTGATGTTGGATTTGTCCGGCTTCCGGCAAAGCATCCCCAGGTGGCTGTGCGGAGAGTTTTGTCCGAACGCCTTGCAATCGCGGTTTCTGACAGGCTCAAAGGGGTAGTGGCGATGGTTCGTATTCGGGAGCAGCCGTTCATTATTATTAACCGCGGAGTTTCCGCCACCTATCACGATCATTGCATCAGCCTGTGTAACCGTTCTGGATTTGCGCCACGAATTGTGTATGAAGCAAATGATATGTTCACCATTCTTAATCTCGTCAGTGTGGGAATTGGAGTGTCACTGGTACCCAGTTCTGCCAGAGCGATGCACGTCACCGGCGTCAAATTTGTTCCCATCTCCAACCGTGATGCGGAATGGGACATTGGAATGGCGTGGAACAAGAAATTTGAGTCTGAAGCCATCCGGAAGTTTGTGGAAATTTGCCTGCCTGGAAAGGGCGACAAGTTTTAGCTGGCCAGGTCGGCAATGCGAATTGTGTCGGCGCAAATGCGGACATCGTGAGTGCGAATGATGTGCGCGCCTTTCAAAATCGCCACTGTCTCCGCCGCGAGAGTTCCGTAAATACGCTCGGTGATTGCTGCATCCTTGCCATCGCGGGCCAATGCTCTTCCGACAAATGACTTTCTTGAGATTCCCACTAGGAGCGGATAGCGCAGCCCGTGAAATTCCTCGAAACGCTTCAGCAACGGGTAATTTTCCTGAAAGTTTTTGCCGAAGCCAAAGCCCGGATCAAGCACGATTCTTTCCCGCTTCATCCCCGCCATCATGGCGGCATCCACCCGCTCTGAGAGTTCGCGCTTGACCAGCGTGACGATGTCGGACGCAGGCGGCAGATTGCGCCATTGGTCGGGACGCCCGCGCATGTGCATCAGGATCGCGCCACATCTAAGTTCGGCCAGCATCTTACGCATTTTGGGGTCCCACAGGAAGCCGCTGATGTCATTTACGATTTCGGCGCCGGCCTCGACGGCGGCGCGGGCTACGCTGGCTTTGTAGGTGTCGACGGAAATCAGGGCCTTGGGCTCGACTTGCTTCAGCAAAGCGATGACCGGGATGACCCGGTCTAGCTCTTCTTGTTCGCTGACGGCTCCGGGCGTGATGGGATTTTCTGCGTCCGAAGTTTTTGCTCCGGGCCGGGTGGATTCTCCGCCGATGTCGATGACATCGGCGCCGTCCTGGAGCAGTTGCAGCGCGTGTTCTACTGCACGGTCTTTGTCGAGGAACTTGCCGCCGTCAGAAAAAGAATCCGGCGTGACATTCAGGACTCCCATGATCAGCGTGCGCTTGCCGAGCAGGAGTGTGCGTGTCCCGATGTTCCAGTCGAAAACCGAGCGCATGAATAAATCTTAAATCATGCTGGAGGGGCTTTAGGGGCTAAGCTCGTCTGTTTAGTGCTGAATCGCGGGCTAAAGTCCCTACGCCCCAAATCCTTGAAAAGCCTTTCGTTCAGATGAGCGAGACGGAAATTTTGTCAGTTGCTGCTGCGACACGCGATGGATATTCGACGACTCTAATTGAAAAGTTAGTGGGCCGTTCGAACAAAGGTGGTTCCAAGCGACATTTATCCGGTTCGCGATAAAGACGAAAGGCCTTTTGATTGAACCTTTGGGGAAACTCAACATTCTCTGCTGATCCGCTGCATACATAGAGCGATAGCAAATCGAAGAATTGAAGCACATCAACCAGTAGGCTGATTTCTTTGCTACCTCGCGATTGCTGATTCCACAACTCTTCCTGTTCGGCGATTTGCCGTTCCACGAATGTAGTCAGTGCCTGCGCAATTTCTGGCGGTGTAGTTGCGGCGCGGGAAAAGTCGCGGGCGATACGACAAAAGTGTTCGCTGACTAAAATTCCTGCGATTGGAGCAATTTGAGTCGCGCTGGCAATGGAACCTTTCCACGCTTGGAAGATGTCTGCTGGAGCTTCCTCGAAAAACGAAAGCGGGCGGTCAGGATTCTTTTGGCGGCTGGCTTGGTCGATTTGTTTCCAGCCATCGTCGTGTACCGCGATGGCCTCAATGACTTCTGGTTCCAGCTTCGGAAAGTCGGGACTCGCGAGTTTACCGGCCATCTCTCCGGCTAGCGCGGCGTGATCTGCTTGTGCGACCAAACGCCATGCAGTTGCCGGCTGCTTTTGGGTGCGCAGTACTGCGTCCCACACCGGGACAATCCTCGAAGTTGACGGTGAAATCGGATTTCGGGGATGAAGAATCACGCGACCCGCTTATCTGGGCATTCGTTTGGCTTGGCGGTCGCGCATGGCGCGTACCGCGCCGGGGCCCGTTCCGGTCGGAGGTTTGCGCATGCCATCGAGCAGGTCTTTCAAGACGATGGCGTTATTGCGATCTTCATTCTTGGAAGCAAACAACAATGTGAGCCGCCTGTTTTCGTACGCCAATTTGTAAAGCCGGTCCAGATCGGCGGATGCCTCGGGGCGCATCAACTCTTTCAGATAGCGCCTGCGAAAAGTGAGCCATGCATCTGGACGCGCGTGATACCACTGGCGCAATGCATCCGATGGCGCCAGTTCGCGCAGCCAGGCGTCTAGGGCAGCTGCGTCTTTGCTTATCCCGCGCGGCCACAACCGGTCGACCAGTATGCGTTTCCCATCAATGCGCGCGGGTTTTTCGTAGATTCGTTTAACGGAGACTGACATGCTCTTGCTCTATGATTTAATTTTACGTCGAACGGAGGCGGAGTGGAGCTACTCGAAAGTGGCAGGAGGCCAGGATGGAAGCTGAGTGCAATTTCTCTGTTCCTCGGTGTGGTTGCGGTGAGTCTGTTTGCAGGCTGCGAGGCGGAACGCCGCAAAAGCGATGCCGAGCTTAGATTGAACCCGCAACAGGCCACGGGGAGACATTTGTATGACCGCCAGTGTGATCGCTGCCATGAGCCGTATTCTTCACGAGGGAAAAATGGTCCGAGCCTGCAAGGTGTTTTCAAAAAACAATTCTTGAGCATCAGCGGGTTGCCTGCGAATGACGAGCGCGTCACCGAGATTATTAAGTTCGGCCGTGCCAAAATGCCGGGGTTTGGTCAGGTGCTCGATGACCGCCAGACTGCTGACTTGTTGGCTTACTTGCACACTCTCTGAATTTCCCCGGACGTTACAATAGCCGCGTGAGTACGTCCGCTTCTCGGCCAAACAAAACTCCTGATCTGCCCTCGTTTACTTTGGGGCAGAGATTCTTGCTTTGGCTGATTACCTGGCTCGGCGTGATTGTCATCCGCCTAATTGCTCCCACCATGAAGCTGGCGGTTTCTTTTGAAGACGGAGCTCCGCCTAGTCTTGATACCAGGCCGCTGATCCTGGCGTTCTGGCACAGCTGCATTTTCCCCGCGATCTATGCGTGGAGGAATTTACAGATCCGTGTGATGAGCAGCGACAGCTTCGATGGCGAGTACACGGGACGGATCATACGCAAGTTTGGGTTCGTGAAAGTTCGCGGCTCAAGCAGTAAAGGTGCTGTGCGCGCCTTGTTGGGGATGCGGCGGGAGATTGAGCAAAATGCGACAGTGGCGTTCACCATCGATGGGCCGCGTGGGCCTCGGTACGTCGCCAAGCCTGGGCCTGTTGTGCTCGCGCGGGCTACCGGAGTTCCCATGGTGGCGTTTCATATTGCTCTGGAAAATCCCTGGATTTTGAATACCTGGGACAAGAGTATGATTCCCAAACCTTTTTCGCGCGCGTTATTACGAGTGAGTCGTAAGATTCACGTTCCGGAAGATTCGGGAGACGCCGAGCGTGAACGCTATCACGCGGAGTTGCAAGCTGCGCTTGATCGAGTGCGCGAGTTCGCTGAGGCGAATGTGGGGCAGAATCGGCCGAGTGAATAACGCCAACACATGTTTGCATCTGTAACCGAACTCCGCAAGACACTGCTGACAAAGTGGATTTTGAAAAAACAGCTCGAGTAACCAAGGGCATTCAGGAGTTTAGTTGTCGCGCTGGCGTCGGATGCAAATTGACAGCCATAATCGCCAGCATTTACATTCATTCCTCACCTAGTAAGTTCTTTTACAACATTTTGGTTCGCGTGTCCTCATCACCGTGATGAGGATTGGGAAGCGGGTGTGAATCCCGCGCTGCCGCGCAACTGTAAGCGAGGAAATGGCATTCAGTCACTGGGAAACTGGGAAGGCTGATCGCAGAACTGGGCGTTGCCCTCACTCGCAAGCCAGGAGACCGGCGTGAACCGTCACCACCAACCCTTTCGCGTGCGAAGGAGAAGTGATGCGGTCCCTTGGAATTCTTGTCGGTGTTCTCTCTCTGGTAGCGGCTGCTTCTAGTGCTGAGCTCAAAGTCAAAGTTGTGGATCCGCAATCGGCTGCAGTTTCCGGAGCGCAGGTCATTCTCCTGAATGGGCAGACGCCGGTTGCCCTGCAGGTGAGTTCTGCTGAAGGGGCAGTGGTATTTCACGCCGCTGCCGGACCGTTTCAAGTTAAGGTGCTTGCGCCGGGATTTGCTCCGCAAACAGTGAGCGCGCCTTCTGGTTCGGATACGCTTACGGTGAAACTTGCAGTTGGGCCCGTCTCCGAAACCGTGTATGTCTCGGCGACGCGCACACCGGTTCCGGCTGAAGCTTCGGGAGCCGATACTACTGGCCTCAATGGATCGCAGCTGGAAACTATGAATCCAGTCGCAGCCAACGATGCGCTGCGTTTTCTTCCCGGCGCAGTGGTCGGCACTGCTGGGCGCCACGGAAGTCTGTCATCGCTTTTCGTTCGGGGCGGTGAATCTCGCTACAACAAAGTGATTGTGGACAGCGTTCCCATTGGTGAACCGGGCGGGACCTTTGATTTCGGAGTTGTTCCGCTACAGCAGGCTGACCGTTTGGAGTTTGTGCGCGGGGCACAGAGCACGCTGTACGGGTCGGATGCGATGACCAGCGTCGTACAGGTATTCACCCGCAACGGTAGCACGCAAACTCCCGATCTGAGCTTTGGCGCGGATGGCGGAAACTTGGGAACAGCGCATGGCTATGTGTCGCTGTCCGGTGCGCGCGGACGTTTCGATTACAACCTGTTTGGCGATCAATACAACACCAGCGGGCAGGGGATTAATGACGACTATTCCAATTCCTCGCAGGGAGGAAATATTGGAGTCGCATTGAACGATTGGGCGACTCTGCGCCTACGGGTGCGGCATTCGAACAGCTACAGCGGCGTGCAGGGTGAGTGGCAGTTTTATGGCGTCACTGACATTCCGCCGGATGACAACCAGTTCGCACGACAGAATAATTTGCTGGGCAGCGTGCAGCTGGATATCAACCGTCCGTCGGGCTGGCAGCATCGTTTTACCGCGTACGATTATTCGCACCGGCGCGACAATGAAAATGGAGACAATCCGGACCGCGTGTTCGATTTAGCCTTTCATTCCATCGCCAACATCAACCGCTCTGGGTTTGATTACGAGGGCAACTATCTGGAGCGCGGTTGGGCGCAATCCAGTTTCGGTTATGAAGTAGAAGATGAGAATGGATACGTCGGCACGTTCGGGGAGGCTGCGCACGGCTACCGTGTGAACCAGGCATTTTATGGACAGCAACTGCTGAACCTGAAAAGACTTTCTGTGGTGGTTGGTGGACGGTTTATCCACAATGAGACTTTTGGAAACAAAGGTGTGCCGCGCGTTGCTTTAGGCTATCAGTTGCTGCGCGGGAGCGAGACTTTCTCCGGCACGCGCTTGCGGTTTTCTTATGCGACAGGAATCAAGGAAGCTGGGCTGGACCAGTCGTTCATCAACATTCCCGGCGTGATTCGTCCGAATCCGGATTTGAAGGCGGAAGAGAATCGTGCTTTTGAAGCTGGCTTCCAGCAGGGATTGTTCAATGGGAAATATTCGTTCACCGCCACCTATTACAACAATCTTTTCCATAATCAAATTGATTTTGCCATTTTGGATTTCACAACCTTTGAGGGGCAGTACCAGAATATCGATAAAGCCTTGGCCCATGGGGCGGATGTGGAGCTCAAAGGACAGATCACCTCGCGTCTGGCGGTAGATGCAGGATACAACTACACGTCCACGCAAATCCTGTCGCAGCCATTTGCCTTTGATGATCTGCATGCGCCGGGGGCTCCGTTGCTACGGCGTCCGAAACATTCCGGAAGTTTACTGTTCACTTACACGGGGCATCGTTGGGGAGCGAATCTTGGCGGGAGTTTTGTGGGACGGCGTGCGGATTCTGATTTTCTGATTTTCAACATCACGCACGCTCCGGGGTATGCACGCGTGGATGCTGGTGGGTGGTATTCGATCCATCCGCGGGTCACGGCTTATTTCAACGTGGAGAATTTGTTGGATAAGCAGTATCAGGAAGTGGTGGGGTATCCGGCATTGGGGATTAATGCCCGGGCGGGATTGCGGTTCCGCATTGGCGGGGAGTAGAAAATTGTAGGAGACGGGCTGGCCCGTGTGTTTTGAAAAAATCGCCACAGGCGGGGCCAGCCCCGTCTCCACACGGCTTCATGACAGACAATTCTGCTTTATAATCACTAAACACGGTGGGAATAGCTCAACTGGCAGAGCACCGGACTGTGGCTCCGGCGGTTGCGGGTTCGATTCCCGTTTCCCACCCCATTCCTTCTTACTTGATTTCCCCGATATAAACAGCATACGGAGGCAGAACCAACTGGCTGGTTTGGCCAGAGATGGTTCCGGATGTCAGCAGCGGCGTGACTTTTCCCTGGGTGATTCCGTACTTTGCCAGATCAAATGGAACCTCCTGGGCTTTTCCCGACATGTTCAGAGCCACTAGAACTGTCTGATCCTTGTACTGCCGCAGGTAGGAGAGCACATTCGGATCATTCTCATTCAGCGGAACATACTTGCCGTCGAGCAAAGCGGAATTGGTATGGCGGAGCGCCAGCAGCTTTTTATAAAAGGCCAAAATTGAGTCTGGATTGGCCGATTCGCTAGCCGCATTGTGAGTCTTGTAGGTGGGCGGGACCGGCAGCCACGGTTTTGTCTCACTGAACCCGGCGTTGACGCCGGTGTTCCACTGCATGGGAGTACGCTCGCCGTCACGTCCTTTTTCCTTGGGCCAGCCGAGTTTCCCGATTGGGTCTTTTACATCTTCACGGCGTGTGGGTGGAGTGGTTTTCATCCCCAACTCCTCGCCGTAATACATGATGGGCGTGCCGCGCAACGTCATATAAAGTGCAGCCATGAGTTTCGCGATCGCTTCGTTGTGCTTGCCGTCGCCGTAGCGATCATAGGAGCGTGCATTGTCATGGTTGTTGAGCACGTAGGTCGGCCATACGCCGGCTGCCTCAACCAACGCAATCTGTTTGCGAAAGTCCGGCGCTGAGAGCTTGTCGATCAGCCCCAACATCATGTCCATGGGCATCTGCACTTCATCGTCGTGCGGGCCGTAGTATTGCTTGAGCTCCTGAATGTCGTCGGTGTAAGTTTCGCCGATCAAGACTGCGCCATATTGATCTGCAACCTTGCGGAGCTCCCGCATAGCGTCGTGCACCTCGGGCAGTTTGTTGTTGTACTTGTCTTTCTCGTTGGCATCGCCGTAGACGTTTTTCCCCGGCAGCACAGGATTGTCCTGCAGATTGGGATCTTCAAACAGCGTGTCCACCGCATCCAGACGGAAGCCGGAAACGCCGCGCTCATACCACCAGCGCGTCACATCGAGAATGGCATCCTTCACCACTGGATTACGCCAGTTGAGATCGGGCTGTGCAGCGTAGAAATAATGGTAGTAATACTGTCCGGTTTTTGGGTCAAGCTTCCACGCCGGTCCGCCGAAAAGTGAATTCCAGTTATTAGGCGGTCCGCCATTTTTCCCGTCGTGCCAAATGTACCAGTCGCGATGCGCCGAGTTGCGGGAAGAACGCGAATCCACAAACCATGGATGCTGGTCGGAGGTATGGTTCACCACCAGATCGAGAAGAATGCGAATGCCGCGCTTCTTTGCCTCGGACGCAAGCAGATCGAAATCCTTAAGCGTCCCGTACATGGGATCGATATCTTTGTAGTCGGCAACGTCGTAACCGAAATCGACCTGCGGCGATGGGAAACAAGGAGTGATCCAAATTGCATCGACGCCCAATTCCTTCAGATAATCGAGCTTCGAGGCGATTCCTTTGAGGTCGCCGACACCATCGTTATTGCTGTCGGCAAAGCTGCGTGGATAGAGTTCGTAGAAAACAGCATGCTGCCACCACTGAGGTCGTTCGGCATCAGTTTGGGCTTGGGCGGTTAGGGAAGCAAGGCTAATCAGGAGACAGATCAGAACTTTCAACATGAACCCACCTTTGTCATTCCGACAATGCGCATAGCGCAGAGCAGGAATCTGCTATTTGCCGACACAGTTGTGAAGCTGCCCGAGAGTAGCAGATTTTTCTTTGTCGCTACGTTTTTGTCGGAATGACAAATTGTAGATGCGAATTGGCTGATGAAAATTAAGTGCCAGACAGAGAAGCCACTCAACGAAACAACTACTGCTGCGGAGCTTGCTCAGTCTCAGCCGGAGCAAGCGGCAGCTTAGAAACTCCGCGCAGCATCTCCTGCTCCTGTGGGGAGTACTGGCTGAAGCGTCCGGACTGAATTGCGCGCTCACGTGCGTCGGGGGGCATGGCACGTAAAGCATTGACGGCGTTTTGCATGGCTTGACGGCGCTCAGGCGGCAGAGCCCTGATTCCCGAATAAACACGACGTGATTCGGCTTTTTGCTCCGGAGTCAGATGTTCCCAGATTTCCATGCGGTTTAAAACCCGCTGTTGCCGCTCCGGCGGCAGGCTGTTGAAACGCTGCAAGCGGTCCTGCAATTTCTGTTGGCGCTCTGCAGGTAGCTTGCGGAAGTTGGGATCGTTCTCCAGAGCTTTTTTCTGCTGATCAAAAGGCACGCCCTGGTACTGACGCAACCATTGTCCTGCATGGCGTCCCTGAGCCGGCGGTTGGGTTTGTGCCGGCGGACGCGGTACAGGCTGATTGTTTGGACGATTCTGATTGCCCTGATTGTTGGGACGGCTCTGCGGTGGACGCGGCGGATCGTTCCGGCGATGGTTCTCAGCCAGAGACAGCGGTGCCGTTGCGCTAGCGAATGCGACGGTCGCAACCCAAGCTGTGATGTAGCTCTTGCGGAACATAAATTTTCTGCATGCTCACTACGGAATCAAGGCCCTTACGGATTCGCCGTTACGTCTGACTGCACTTGCAAATCATCCAGCTCGTCAAAGTTGGCGTACATGTCGTCGTTTCTGTCCAACGCTTGTAAATCGCCCACTGCCGTACCGGGCGCTGCTGCGATTATTGGAGGACGGTCAGTCATGTTATTTCCAGTGATGCCACCCCGCTGAAACACAGTAATGCCAACCACAGCCACAACCGCTAAAGCTCCAGCCAACGCCGGGCGACGTAGCCACGCCCACCGGGTCGCCGGCTGCGTGGCCTTTTGCTTTTCCTCACGCAGGCGTGCCTGGAAACGAGTATCGAAATACGGGGAAGGCTCCGGAGCCTTCCATTCGTCAAGCATCGTCATGGTTTGGCGGAAAGCGTTCAGCTTAGCTTCGCACTCGCCGCAGTCCTTCAGATGCTGGTTGATTTCCGGAGTGACCGCGCTGAATCCAGCGGCCAGGTCCGGCATCAGTTCGCGAATTTCATTGCACTTCATAACTGCTCCCCGGTCTTGCCAAATAATTTATACAAATTCTGCCAGCTGTCCGCGTAAAGTTTCGTAAGCGCGAAACAGTAAACTCTTCGTCGCCGATTCACTCAGCTTTAATATTGCAGCGATCTGGCGATAGTCCATCTGCTGGTACTTATGCATGATGACTGCCATGCGCTGTCTTTCCGGTAATGCCTGAACCTTAGCCCGGATTGCATTCATCCGTTCCTGACGGATGATGTCCTGCTCGACTGTCAGCGACTGATCAGCGACATCCAGCGTCTGGCCAGATTCCTCATCCGGCTCATCCAGGCTGGCCATATTCTCAGGCCGATCGTGTCTAGTGTCCCGCGCATGGTTGACCGCGAGGTTGGTCGCGATTCTGTACAACCAGGTCGTGAACTTGGCACTCGGCTCGTAACTCCCTCGCGAGCGGTACACCCTCAGAAAAACTTCCTGCGCCAGGTCTTCCGCAGCCGCCGCATTATGGGCCATGCGGAACATGAAGCTCAACATGGCCCTGCGGTATTTCTGGACCAGATAATCAAAGGCAGCGTCATCGCCCTGTTTTACCCGCAGCATGACAGCGGCATCGCTGTCGACGCCCTGAGCCTCGCCCGCCATCGCGAGCAGGCCGCGATCCATGGCCATGCTGCTCACATCAGTTGGAACCCCGTCCTGGGGAGAAAGTTGCGACTCCCGGGCGGGATTTACACTCTGGGAAGTCCCTTCTTTAGAATGGCTTACGCCCGCCTTGGAGGAGTCTTTGCTCATCTTTACACGGGATAGGCTACCACGGCCGACGGGGAGATCAAACCCTTTAACCGCAGAAAGACACTGAGCTTCACTCAGTCTGTATGTTTTTCATCCAGATCGACTGATGAAAATGTTCCCTTCGGGTTTGTATCGGTCGCAGTGTGATCTTGATCACATCCCCTGGTGATTCCTTTCCTAACGACGTGACCCCGAATTTGCCATGCTGACCATGAGGTTAGCGTCATGGCAAAAAATGATGTGGTCCTAGAGGTCCTCCGCTTTGAGCTGAAGTTTCTTGAAGATGGCGGCTATGGTCGTTCTCCACGGACACCCTGGCGGGCCACCAATATCTTTGAGGACTCCCCGACATGCCTCAACTTCGGTGATCCATCGCATCCCCATCCCTGCAATGAGTGTTTCCTGATGCAGTTTGTCCCGGAAGAGAAACAGGGCGAGCGTGTGCCCTGTCACTTCATACCTCTGACGGCAAAGGGAGAAACGGCGGACGACTTCTATCGTTGGGGGACGCAAATCGAGGTGGAGGAAGCCCTAAAAAACTGGCTGCGAAAAGAAATAAAACGCATCGAGGCGTTGGAGGGTTCCGAGCAAGCAAACACCTAAATCTCTTACGCCACAAACCTGAGCAACAAGTAACAGTTCAGGAGGTCACGCAATGTCTTTCCGATTTCGGGTCATGCCCAGAAAGAAACGCCGCGGAGTTGGCCAAGGCAAAGCTAAGAAAGGTTCACCCGACCTTAGATTTGGCGAAAGCTGGTTGGACGGTTCTTTGATGAAAGAGCAGATTTTCTACGATCTTCGTCAAGATGTGCAAGCGCAGTTGGAGGCTATCTCTTCGCCGGTAACTTACGCAAAGGGAGAAGTGCTCTTTGTTGAGGGGCAGAAATCTACCGGAATATTTGTACTTCATAGCGGCAGCGTAAAACTTTCAGCCGGTTCCGCCGATGGTAAATCGCTCATTGTGGGAAGAGTAGAAAGCGGCGAAATATTGGGGCTGCCCACAGCTATTTCCGGAAAGCCCAATGAATTGACTGCAGAAGCCCTGAAACCGGCAGAGTGCAGCTTTGTTGCCCGTGATGTCTTTCTGCAATTTTTGCGTGAGCATGGCAGTGCGGCACTACGCGTCGCCGAAGTTTTGAGCAACATGTATGACGCAGCCTTTGACCAGGCGCGGTACCTGGGGCTTGCAGCGAGCGCACCGGAAAAATTGGCCCGCCTTCTTTTGGAGTTGTCATTGGCCAAGCCACAAAATGGACACTGTTTTCCGCTCACACATAAAGAGATTGCGGAGATGATCGGATTGTCACGTGAAACTGTGACGAGAATGCTGGCCCGCTTCAAACGCATCAACCTGATTCAGACTCACAACATGGGTTTTCGTGTACTGGACCGTTCCGGTCTGGAGCAGTTGCTCATTAAGAAGATGTGAATTTTGTAATAAATGTTCAGTTTGTGATTAAGGTCACAGATTTTTTGATTGTCGGTGTGAATAATCAGCCTAAGTTCCGGCCGAGCTTCGCGTGGAAAAGTAAGGTATTTACCGGCCGTTCAATGATTTGGAATCTGTAAATAGAAACAGTTTCTTCTCTTCTTAGGCAACAGGACAATTCCATTGGTGGGTGTGTCAGCCGTGAAAGGAATCGCCGTGACACGCAAATTGCTTTGCACATTGGCCTCGCTTGTGGGAATACTCGTTGTTGCGAGCATTGCCTCAAGTCAGGACCAGGATAAGTCGAGTAGCTCGCAAAAACCGACGGCCACTGATTCTGCAAGTACAACTGCAAAAGCTGATGGTGACTACGTCGGTTCCGATGTCTGCGTAACCTGTCACGCTGACCAGCAGAAAAGTTTCATTCACACACCCATGGGGAATGCCATGGCGCATCCCAAAAGCGATCTGGATGCACGTGGCTGCGAGGCTTGCCATGGACCAGGCAAGGCCCACGTCGAAGCTGGCGGTGGTAAAGATACGATTCCTGTCCGTTTCACCCAAGACTCCAGGACGCCTGTAGAAGAGCAGAACGCGGCTTGTCTCTCTTGTCATAACAAAGGCGAACAGATGTTCTGGCGCGGGAGTCCACATGAGTCGCGCGCCATGGCATGCGTTGATTGTCATAATGTCCACTACGGCAGTGCTGCCGAACGCTATGCGCAGCTGGCCAATGAATCCCGCTATAGCGCTCCTCTAACCGAACATGTTGGGACCAAAAAGCCTCAGCCGGAACTTTGTTTGACATGCCACCAGATGCGGCGGGCTCAGCTACAGCGCTCCTCACACATGCCCTATCGTGAAGGAAAGGTTACCTGCACCAGCTGCCACAATCCGCATGGCAGCCCAAACCCTACCCAGCTGCGGCAGGCTTCGATCAATGAGAATTGCTACAGCTGCCATGCTGAACGGCGCGGTCCGTTTCTCTGGGAGCACCCGCCGGTGATGGAAAACTGCGCCAACTGTCATGAGCCACATGGCAGCAGCAATCCACAGTTGCTGAAAGTAAGAATGCCGCGGGTGTGCGATTCCTGTCATGCCGCGAGCCGCCATCCTACCCAGCCGCAGCCGCTCGGCTCGATCAAGAACTTCGGCCGCGCCTGCACGAATTGTCATTCCGAAATTCACGGGTCGAACCATCCGTCGGGAAATGTTTTCTTGCGCTAGGAGGAGAGCAATGAAAGCCGAACGAACAAAGATTGGGTTTCTCCTGCTGGCATTTGCAATAGCCGCCACGATGGCGACAAGCCAGGAACAGCCGACTGAACACGTTGAACATGGAATGGTGGACGCCGGAACCCGCTGGAGCTGGGGTCAGGTATACGGCCGCCCTGACCTGCCATTTACACCGAGTTTGAAAACCTCAAAATACGAGGAATACCGTGACTTGCGCGATGGTTTTTTTGTGCGGCGCTTTCGTCTAAGCAAGGATGACATTGCCGGATCGAAATATTACTTAGACCTGCAATCCGAGAAGGCGATCTATCACGACCAAAGTTACCTTGGCACTTTTGGCGCTTGGAACCGTTTCAAGATTCAGTTTCGCTATGATGAGATTCCTCATACTTATACCAACACGACCCGTACGCTTTACACGCAAACCGCGCGCGGCGTACTTACAATTCCTCTGATTACCCGTAACGCCTTACAAACCCTGGCCGCTTCAACGCCGACCGCAACTTCTCCTCTACCTTCCACCATACAAACACAAGTAGTTCCCAGTATGAGCTTCATCACACCGGCAATTGAGCGCCGGGCGGGGAGTGCGCTGTTCCTTTACGACATCACCCCGGACTGGGATGTCCAAGCCTCGTATGGACGGGAACGTGAAACTGGGAACCGGCCTTTGGGTGAAATCTTTAACAGCAGTCCCAGTGCTTCTGTAACGAGCGGTTATGGCGTCGAGGTGCCGGAACCGATCGATTACTTCATCGACACTACCCGGGTCATGACCGAATTTGTCCACCGCCGTTGGGGCATACAGGTCGGGTATAACGGATCGTATTTTCACAACCATACGGGAACGCTGACTTTCGACAATCCGTTTCGCACTACCGATTGCGTCCAGCCGACCGGATGCACTTCGCAAACACAAGGACCAGCTACCGGCTTGGTTGACCTCTATCCCGGCAATCACGCCAATTACTTTAACTTTGCCGGTTCGTTTCAATTGCCTTTCCGGCTTACGCTCCTCGCCAGCATTAACGCCGGATGGTTGCGCCAGAATGATCCTTTTGTTCCCTACACAACAAATTCGATACTTGAGGCACAGACCGCAGCGTTGCCTGCTTCAAGCTTGCACGGAGAAAAACATACGCTGGCGATGAACTACAAGCTCATCGAACGCCTGACCAAGAAGTTCGAGATCAAGGCCTCATACCGTCAGTATGACTACAACAACGACACTCCGCCACTAGGCCTAACGCCAGTACCGGCTGATTTCGCCGCTGCGGACCTCACCAGCCCAGAGGAAAGCACACCGTTTAGCTACAACAAGAAGACTATCGAAGTGACCGGCAACTGGTATTTTGCCCGCAAGAGTTCCTTCAAGGCAGGCTACATCGGCGAAATCATAGATCGCTCGCACCGCGACGCCGATCACTCCAAAGAGGATGGATTCATCGTTGCCGTAGACTCAGACATCAGCAAACAGCTCTCTTTCCGAGCTTCCTATCGTTACTCGACCCGCCGACCGGACGAGTATTTAGATGAGGAAGCCACGGTGATCAACGGCGGCATCACGGCAAATTCAATATTCAACCGCCGCTTTGACGAGGCGCCACGGGACCGCTACCGGGGAGATGTACAACTCAGCTACAGCCCTAGCGACCGGTTCAGCATCTCCGGTTTCGGCGGAACGTTGCAGGACAACTACAACATTCGCGGCGGTGTGAACAGCGCGACGCCACTCAACTTTACAACCACCACAGCCGACCCGTACTTCCTGTATGGGTTGTTGAAGGATTTGTCGTACAACGCAGGCTTTGACAGTGATTTCATGCTGAACAGCTGGGCATCGGTGTTTGCGGAATATTCCTGGGAGCGCTACGACAAGCCGATGGCTGCCCGTTACCGTGTGCCGGGTGGTGCGACACCTTTGCCGCTTGATTGCAGCATCTCAGGCCGCGGGTGCGACAGCGCCAACAATGATTGGGGAAGCCGTGCCCGGGAATTCGTTCATATCACGACCGCCGGTTTTGATTTGCATCCGGGCAAGAAGGTTTTCATTAATGCCTACTATTCCCTGTCCGCGTCAAAGGGGAACGTGACCAGCCGCCCGTTTGGCGATCCAACCCTTCTTACCGGACCAGATAAATTCCTGCTCACCGGCACCAATGCCGCCGTGGACTATCCCGAAACCGTGAGTAGGACTCATGAAGTGGGAGTAATCTTCAAATACAAGTTAACCCCCAAACTCATGCCGAAAATTGAGTATCGATATCAGCAGTTTGACAGTCACGACTACCAGACTTCGGCGATGACTCCGTACATGGGCTGCGTAAGTCCGTTGCCGCCGGGAACGGCGGTGCCAGGATGTCCAAATGTGTTGCTGGGCACCCCGAGCCAGTTCTATCCGTTCTTTGTGGTGGGAGACACGAGCGCGGCGAGGTATTTATTTCTCGGTACCGATCAGCCTTCATACAAGGCACATTATTTGGCAACGACCCTGGAGTATCACTTCTGATATGGCTGGGTTTCGATGCAGATTTAGACTTAAATTCGTTGTACTCGATGATAGGAGGATGAATGTTAAGCGTGAGAAGACATGGAGTCCGTTTCCTTTTCCTAACAGCAATTGCGCTGGGCATATCGGTGTGGAGCGTTCCTGCTGTGGCCGATGCTGCGGCTAACTACAAGGCAAAATGCGTCATGTGCCATGGGGCTGACGGCAAGGGGGACACTCCTGCCGGCAAGAAGATGGCGGCGGAGGGGATGGAAGCCCGCACATACCGCTTCCATCCCTCGGACAGGTTGGCCTCGTCCACATAGCGGAGCGCGACCAGTGATAAGACCAGCAACACTCCCGCGTGCGCGTGGCCGGCGCGAAAAAGGTTCTGTCGCAAGGGGTTCTCCATGTATCGCGAGTTCCGGTCGAGCAAGAACATCAGCAGCGATATGCCACCGTAGAGAACGGTGGGGAATACAACGAGAAGG
>Ga0207689_10001120_pt1 | contig 25840 bp, 18 predicted proteins | sample KBSMisM52_FD_184312 | JGI IMG/M metagenome (GOLD analysis project Ga0207689, IMG submission 184312) | Miscanthus rhizosphere microbial communities from Kellogg Biological Station, Michigan, USA - KBS Miscanthus M5-2 (SPAdes) (version 2) | ecosystem: Host-associated > Plants > Roots >... | reverse complement strand
CACAAGAAAGTCTCGCTCGAGTTCGGCGACATGGACGAAGGATTCGCCGAAGCCGATCTGGTGCGGGAAGACACTTTCTTCTACGAGGGCAACACGCACCTGCCCATGGAGCAGCACGCGGCCGTTGCGCATTTCGATTCCGATAAGAAGCTCACGCTCTGGAGTTCCACGCAAACCCCACACTATGTCCATCGCGCGCTAACCAAAGTCCTGGAGATTCCGGCGAGTCACATCCGCGTTATTGCCACGCCGAACGGCGGCGGTTTTGGCGGCAAGAGCGATCCGTTCAATCACGAAGTCGTCGTCAGCAAACTGGCGATGATCACCGGTCGCCCGGTGAAATGCACTCTGACGCGCGAAGAAGTCTTTTATTGTCATCGTGGCCGCCATCCCGTGCTGATGCACGTGAAAACAGGTGTGAAAAAGGACGGGGCCATTACCGCAATGCACTTCCAGTCGTTTCTTGACGGCGGTGCGTACGGAAGCTACGGCGTGGCCAGCACCTTTTACACCGGCGCGCTGCAAACAGTTACCTATGACGTGCCGCGCTACAAATTTCAAGGCCTGCGCGCTTTCACCAATAAGCCGCCTTGCGGCCCCAAGCGGGGACATGGAACGCCACAGCCGCGTTTCGGTCTGGAAGTTCAGCTGGACAAGATCGCTGAGCAATTGAGGCTTGACCCGGCCGCGATGCGCCGTGGAAATTTGGTAAAAGCGGACTCTGTTACTGCGAACTACCTGCGGATCGGCAGCATGGGACTTGGTCAATGCATCGACAAAATTGTCGACGGCTCTGACTGGAAAAACAAATTCTCGGGCTGGGATAAAAAAAATCGCAAACTGCCGTACGGCAAAGGAATCGGCATCGCTTGTAGTTCGTATCTTTGCGGCGCCGGATTGCCTATCTACTGGAACAATATGCCGCAGTCCGGTGTGCAGCTGCGGCTTGATCGACAGGGCGGAGTTTGCGTGATGTGTGGCTCGACGGATATTGGTCAGGGATCGGATTCGATTCTCGCTTACATCGTCGCGGAAGTGCTCGGCATCGATCCGTTCGACATTCGCGTGATCACGGCCGATACCGATCTGACGCCGGTCGATCTCGGCAGTTATTCGAGTCGTGTGACCTTGATGACCGGCAACGCGGCGATTCAAGCCGCGGAGCGCGCGCGTGAACTTTTGGTCATGGCCGTGGCAGAAAAGCTCGGCGTGCCGATTGAGAACTTGTCGCTCGCCGAGCGCAGGATCTTCGACGTTGAAAACCCGGAAGTTGGTGTGTCGTTCGCTGAAGCAGTCGTACTGGCAGAATCAAAGTTTGGAACCATTGGAACGGTCGGTTCATATTCCCCGCCGCGTTCACCTGGAAAATACAAAGGCGCAGGAGTCGGTCCTTCGCCTGCTTACAGTTATTCAGCGGCGATTGCCGAGGTCGACGTGGATCCTGATACCGGCATTGTTGCTGTCGAGCGGGTCTGGATCGCCCACGACATCGGCAAATCGATCAATCCCATGCTGGTGATGGGACAGGTTGAAGGCAGCGTCTACATGGGTCTGGGCGAAGCGCTGATGGAAGAGATGACCTATCGCGCGAACCGGAACGTAGTGCACAAGTTTCCTTCGATGCTCGAATACAAGAGCCCAACAACGATGGAGATGTGCGACGTCAAGACTTACCTGATCGAGGATCCGGATCCGAATGGGCCTTACGGCGCGAAAGAAGTTGGCCAGGGGCCGCTGTTGCCGGTTCCGCCCGCGGTAGCAAACGCGGTGTATGACGCGGTGGGCGTAAGAATTGATGAGGTGCCGATCACGCCAGAGAAGGTTTTGAAAGCACTAAAGGAAAAGGCGAAGGGGCGCGGCGGCAGGTTCGGTCCCGGTGCGGTGCCTTCGGTCGACTGGCCTGAGCCGCTGCGCGTGCTAACGCCGGAAGAGGGGGGCGATGGACGAGAGATGCCGCGAGTCGCCGTACATTCGTAGGCTCTACCAGAAGGCTTGTATGGAAGAGAAGACCACATCGGGGAACGGCGAATTGCGTTTGGCCAGCCACGTCCGCACAATCCGTACGCATGGTTACATCGGTTCCCGGTCTGAACCGGACTCGCAGAATGAAGACGCACTAATGGGTGAAGTAAGAGTTAAAGTTAAGCTTACCAACGGCGTTGAAGAGGCGCTGGTTCGCCGAGGATTGCTTCCCGTTGACCAGGTTCGCTCTTACGAGGCAAACGCTTTGGTTGATACCGGCGCAGTTCGTTCCGTACTGCCCGTCCAGGTTGTGCAACACCTGGGTCTAGGGATAGCTAGAAAGACAAGAGCCACCTACGCGAATGATTCTTCCGAAGATGTTGATGTTTCGGAAATGGTTGGTATTGACGTCATCGGCCGCCGCACAACCGAAGAGATGTTGGTGCTGGGTTCTGAGGTAATAATCGGCCAAACGGTACTTGAAACTCTCGACCTTTTGGTTGACTGCACGAATTTGCGAGTCATTCCAAACCCAGCGCATCCTGACCAGCCGGTGATTAAGATCAAGATGAATTTGGTGGGTCGCAATTGCCAAGATCTACAAGTGAGCAAATAGGCCATGATGCGACTACCCAAATTTGACTACCGCGTGCCGCGAGAAATCGCGGAGGCGGTGAGGATCATCGCCGGCTCGGGGCCGGAGGGGCAGTTCGTCGCCGGTGGCACCGACCTCTATCCCAACATGAAGCGCCGGCAGCAAACTCCGCGCACCGTTATTTCGGTGATGCGGGTGCCGGAGCTGCATCAGATTACTGGAGACGGCCAGAAAGGGATTCGCATCGGCGCTTCAGTAACACTCACTGACATCGTCGAGCATCCTTTAATAAATCGCGACTATCCCGTCATCGCTCATGCCGCGCGCACGATCTCCACGCCAATACTCCGGAACATGGGAACGATCGGCGGGAATCTTCTGCTCGACACGCGTTGCAACTATTACGATCAGAATTATGAGTGGCGTAAGGGCATAAATTTTTGCCTCAAGAAGGATGGCGACGTTTGCTGGGTGGCGCCCGGCAGTTCTAAGTGCTGGGCAGTCCAGTCTTCTGATTTAGTTCCGGTGATGGTGGCGATTGGCGCGAAGTTTCGTTTAGCCTCGACGCTTGGTGAACGAATGATCGATGCGGCTGGTTTCTACAACGACGACGGTATCGACTATCTGAAGAAGCGGCCTGATGAGTTATTAGTCGACATTCATTTGCCCCCGCTTAATGGCTGGCGTGCTTCGTATCAGAAACTTCGTCGGCGCGGCGCTTTTGATTTTCCGGTGCTCGGCGTCGCAGCGTTCGTGCAGCTGGAGCCGGGTAACGGTAGCGGACAGGCCGCTCAGGTTAAGAATGCAAGATTGGTTCTCGGCGGCATCGGACCGGCGCCGGTTGAGGTGAAAGAAGCCGCTGAAGCACTTATCGGGAAACCGCTCGACGACGATCGCATACAGGAAGCGGCGGAGGCTGCTTACGTGAAGGCCCGCCCGCTCGACAATACGGACTTCGTCATGAACTGGCGCAAACAAATGACCAGGCAATACACGCTCCGCGCCTTGCAGGAGCTAATTTCCAGGGATTGATTTTTGTTTTTGGTCTTTGGACTTAGGCCTTTGGTCTTAGTAACCTGCTCCCGTGAAGATAGCGTCAAAGACCAAAGACCGAAGACCCAAGACCAATGCGATTGCAGCCATAATCCTCGCGGCCGGGCGTTCAGAACGCATGGGTGCATTCAAACCTTTGCTTCCCTTCGGCCCAAAGACCGTGATTGAAACCTGCATCGATAACATGCGCCGCGGTGGTGTAGAAACCATTGTCGTGGTTCGTGGCCTGGGCCCAGGAGCTGAAAAACTTCAAGCTCACCTGCACGCTGCCAACGTAGCTTTTGCGATCAATCCCGATCCGGAGAGCGAGATGAGTGCCTCCATCGCCTCTGGTGTTCGCTCACTCCCCGAAGGAATTCAAGCTGTCCTGATCAATCCCGCAGACCATGCGGCAGTGCCGCCGGAGGTAATCGCGACACTGGTCAGCGAATGGAAGAACGGAGCGCGACTGGTGAAGCCGACCTGGAAAGATCGCGGCGGACATCCCGTGTTGATAGACCTTTCCTTTCGCGATGAGTTACTGAATCTCAGCCCAGCCGGCGGTCTAAAAATGTTCTTCAATCAACGCCTGGACCACGTCAGACGCGTCGCGGTAAATTCGAATTGTATTGCGCGCGACATGGACACGTGGGATGATTACGTCGCTTTGCACCAGGAGGTCTTTGGCTTTCCAGCGCGGGAAATGCCTCGCGAGCGGGACCAGAAAGAACGAGTGTCGGACGCAAAGTAAGCGTTTTTGCCTTTAATTCAGGCATTGCCAGTCTGACCAACTAAACTGCTGTCCCACTCATCTAACGCAATGCCCCACCTTTGGGTACGGGCAAAGGAGAGTAAATGCACCTGTCAAATCGAAAACCCCTATTGGCCCTGTTGTTAGTCGTCCTGCTGGGCTGTTCGTTTGTGTTGGCCCAAAACGGACCAGCCACGGTCAACTTCTCGCTGCGCACTACCGACGGTCAGACAATCACTTCCGACAGTTTACGCGGAGAGGTTGTCGTGCTGGCCTTTGGCGCATCCTGGCTGCCGCTATCAAAGGCCCAGTTGCAAGGTGTGAGAAAGCTTGCCGACGAATATAGCGACCGTGGCGTCGTGGTCTACTGGGTAAGTACCGAGTCGGAGGATCCGAAATCGAAGAACTTTGCCAGCGATGAAAACCTGAGGGCGTTCGCCCAGAAGTATGGTCTCAAGGTCACGGTACTGCGCGATCCTGACGGCGCAACCTCGAAAAAGTTTGGCGTCGATCAGTTACCGTCGTTCGTCATTGTTGATAAGCAAGGTGTGGCCAGCGAGCCGATTGGCGGGCTGGATCCGAATGGCAACCTGGCAAACCAACTTGCGGAGCGACTCGACAAAGTGCTCGATTAAGCTCTCGCCGGATAATCAATCTGAAGGCCGCCATAACCTGGCGGCCTTTTTCGTTCTGAGGTACCTGTAATAACCGTCAGGACGCCATGGAAGCCAAAAGCAGAGGACCATTCAAAAGGTTAACCGCGAATTCTGCAGGTATGTCGCTGCTTCGTTTTGGCGTCCCTGGTATCCGGGCGGTTATGTTTGCCCTTGCCCCCCAACGCGTAATCTAATAACGTGCTTTCGTCGTCCGCCTGAAACTTCTTATGACTTTCAAGTTGATCAACCCTGCGTCACTCGGTACGCCGCGAGGCTATTCCAACGGTGTTTTGACAGACGCTGGCGGCAGATTACTTTTCGTAGCCGGGCAGATCGGCTGGGATGAAAAGCAGTCGCTCGTCAGCGACGACTTCGTGGCGCAATTTGACCGCGCTCTTGCCAACGTTGTGGCGGTTGTCATCGCAGCCGGTGGCGAGCCGCACCAGATCGCGCGCCTGACCCTATACGTTACCGATAAACGGGAATACGTTAATCGACGCGAGGAAATTGGGCACTCGTATCGCGCTCATCTCGGCAAACACTTTCCCGCAATGGCGCTGGTCGAGGTGAAAAGTTTGGTGGACGATGGGGCCAAGGTAGAGATAGAGGCGGTCGCAGTTTTCAGTTCTTAACGTTCCCGCAGCAGGTTTATGCGTCGTCAATTCATTATCGCCCTCGCAATTCTATTGTTTGCCTCGGTTGGGCTGTCGTGTTCCCTGCTTCCCCGACGTGACCACTTAACCTGGCGCCTCGTACTGGAAAGCGAAGCGGCCGGGGCTGACAGAGATGCGGTAATACGGCGCAGCGTGACAGTCATCGAACGGCGGCTGGATGACCTCGGAATTCGCAGTTCCAGCGTGGTAGCTCAGGGCACTCCTCTGAATGGCCTGATCCTGGTGAGCCTACCGAACGTTGCCGATCGCGAACGCCTGAAAGGAATCATCACTGCTGGAGGATTACTGGAAATGGCAGCAGTAGTCAGTCCTCCTAATCCGACGCCAGTTCAAACTTATAAGACCAAAGAGGAAGCCCTTAGTTCTCTAGGCGACAAGGCGACTGACAATCGTCGCGTGTTGCCTTATGTAGAGCGAGGCGATCCTAGACCTGGCTTACCAAGCGGCGAACGGAGTTGGGTGGTGGTTGAAGTACCGGCGATCGTTGACGGTGCCGACCTTCGAAGCGCTTCTGCGATGCCATCGGCAGGCGTTCCAGACAACTATCAGATTCATTTCTCGCTCGGTCCCGAAGGGGCTACCAAGTTAGGAGCCTGGACGGGTTCACACATCAATAATTATCTCAGCGTCGTACTGAACGGCGAAGTTAAAACGATTGCCTATATCAGAACGCAAATACTGGATCAGGGGGAGATTAACGGGAGATTCACGAAACAGTCAGCGGAAGATCTGGCTCTCGTCCTGCGATCGGGAGCTCTGCCGGCGCCGTTGAAAATTGTCGAGGAGACCGCTATCAGATAAGTCCAGACATGATTAACCCCAGCAGTTTTCTCTATCAGTTGGACGCTGAAGGCGTGGCGACGATTACCCTCAATCGTCCCGAGCGTCTCAACGCTTTGACTTTCGAAGTCTATCGCGAACTCACGGAAACTTTCACTGCCCTGAGAAGTGAAACTGAAGTACGCGCCGTGGTGATCACAGGAGCGGGACGAGCGTTCTGCTCCGGCGGAGACGTACACGACATTATCGGCGAGCTTTTCAACCGCGACATGGAAGGCTTGCTTGAGTTCACAAGGATGACGTGTGAACTGGTCGCCAACATTCGCGCACTTCATAAACCGGTTATCGCCAGTCTTAACGGGACGACCGCCGGCGCCGGCGCGTGCATCGCGTTGGCCTCGGACATTCGCATAGCTTCTGAGGATGCGAAGATCGCCTTCCTGTTTGTTAAGGTCGGGCTTTCCGGCGCCGACATGGGCGCAGCTTATCTGCTGCCTCGCGTAGTCGGACTGGCCAAAGCCACCGAACTGCTCTACACCGGCGATTTCATTTCCGCGCCGGAAGCCGAACGAATAGGCCTGTACAATCGAGTTGTGCCCGGCAGTCAACTGAAAGCGGCAACACAGGAATTAGCTGAACGCCTCGCGCACGGCCCGGCGTTTGCACTCGCGAAAACTAAAGAACTACTGGACCGCGAAGCGCACATGAATCTTGAGGCGGCGTTGGAATGCGAGGCGCAAGCCCAGGCGATCTGCATGCAACATCCGGATTATCGTGAAGCGTATGAAGCGTTCGTTGCGAAACGAGCCGCGAAATTTGAGTAGAGGGGAAAGGGTCAAGGGGAAGGGCGAACGCGATTCGTCTTCCGCTTTGCCCTTTTTCCATTTCCCTTTTTCCCCCTAAGGCTTTGCATATGGACAAATTCATCGATCAGCTTCCGTTCTTTACCCCTGAGCATCGCACCCTGGCGGCGGACATGGAATCGTTTGTCCAGTTGGAAATTGAACCACGTGCGAGTGAAGAGCGAGATATGGATGCTCAGCTGCGCGAGTTTATCGCTGTGTTGGCAAAGGCCGGCGCACTGCACTACGCCATTGCCTCCCCTGGCGCAAAACTCGACGTACGCGCGCTCTGTTTGATTCGCGAAGCGCTCTCTTACTCTTCAGCCCTGGCTGATCTCGCTTTCGTCATGCAGGGATTGGGGACCTTTGCCATCAGCCAGGCGGCGCCGGAACACCTGCGCGATTTTTGGGTTTCGCGCGCCGTCGAAGGAAAAGCAATTGCTGCTTTTGCTTTGACTGAGCCCGAGGCCGGCTCCGATGTTGCCGCAATCAAGACTACGGCCAGGCGTGAGGGTGACGCATACGTAATCAATGGCCGTAAACGTTTTATTTCGAACGCCGGCGTTGCCGATTTCTACACCGTGTTTGCGCGAACCGGAACTGATGCTAACGGTCGTGCTTCTTTGTCAGCGTTTGTGGTTGGCGCCAGGATGCCCGGCTTCAGACTGATCGAGCGCACTGCAATGATCGCCTCCCATCCGATTGGTGAAATTGAGTTCAACGATTGTCGCGTTCCGGCAGAAGACATGGTTGGCGGCGAGGGCGAGGGATTTGTGCTGGCTATGCGCACCATGGACACGTTTCGGGCCAGCGTGGGCGCCGCAGCCTGCGGAATGGCGCGGCGGGCGCTTGATGAAGCGGTGCGCTACGCAAAATCCCGGACGCAATTTGGCCGGCCACTGGCTGAGCATCAACTCATTCAGGAAAAGTTAGCCGACATGGTTACCGAACTCGACGCCGCCCGACTTTTGGTTTACCGCGCTGCACACTTGAAAGATGCGAGCGCCAGCCGTATCAGTCGTGAGGCAAGCGAGGCCAAACTCTACGCCACCGAAGCGGCCTGCCGCATTATTGATCAAGCGGTCCAGATACATGGCGGCTCCGGGCTCCTGCGTGGAAGCGTGGTTGAGCGCTTGTACCGCGATGTTCGCGCGCTCCGGATTTATGAAGGAACTTCTGAGATTCAGAAACTAATCATCGCCAGTCAGTTGTTGAAAGAGTAGTTGTAACCGCCCAGACGCAAAGAACGCCAGGAGACTTAACGGAACTGCTTTCGGACCTGGTTGGCTTGGTGTCCTGGCGGTTAGTGTTTCGTAGGTTATGAAAATCAACATCATCGGCGGCGGTCCGGCAGGCATGTATTTTGCCATCCTGATGAAGAAGGCCGACCCCGGACATGAGATTACCGTTTACGAGCGCAATGGACCTGACGATACGTTTGGCTGGGGCGTTGTCTTTTCGGGAAAGACTCTGACCAATCTGCGTGCGGCGGACGAAGAATCACATGCCGAGATAACGCGCGCATTTGCAGCCTGGGACAACGTCGATGTCGTTCATCGACAGGAAAAGATTTCCATCCACGGCAACAGCTTTTCCGGTATTGCTCGGCTTCAACTGCTTAAGATTCTTCAGCGACGCTGCGAACAACTCGGTGTTCAGTTACGCTTCAGGACCGAGGTTCCCGACCTGAATTTGCTTAAGGCGAACAGTGACCTGCTGGTTGCGGCAGACGGCGTCAACAGCACTGCGCGAAACCAATACTCTGACCACTTCCTGCCTACCCTGGATGTCCGTCCCAACCGTTACATTTGGTATGGCACAAATCAACTGTTCCATGGACTCACGTTGACCTTTCGCGAAAACGAGGCTGGCGTGTTCGCCGCCCACTCGTACAAATTCAATCAGACCACCAGCACGTTCATTATCGAATGCGACCAGGAAACCTGGAACCGAGCAAGCTTCGCCACCCTGAATGATAAAGAGACACGGGAGTATCTCGAAAAAGTGTTTGCACCGGACCTCGAGGGTCAACCCTTGCTCTCAAACAATTCCAAGTGGATTAACTTCCTCCTCGTCAAAAACGACGCATGGTTTTTCGAGAATGTCATAATGATCGGCGATGCGCTTCACACCGCGCATTTCTCAATCGGATCAGGCACCAAGTTGGCGCTGGAAGATGCGATCGCGCTTTTTGAAAGTTTCGGTAGAAGCACAAGGGTTGGCGAAGCGCTGAAGGATTTTGAGAGGACCCGCAAGCCGGTGATCGAAGAGTATCAGGCAGCAGCTTTTGAAAGCATGCGCTGGTTTGAAAATGCGCGAGAGTATATGAACCTCACTCCCATTGAGCTTGCCCATACCTTAATGACCCGCAGTGGACGAGTAAGTGATGAAGACCTGAGACGAAGAGATCCGAGTTTTATCGCCAGATGGAGAGATGAACGCCAGGACGAAAAATAACCAACCGGGCGAAGAAACCCCCGAGAGCTTCGTCCTCCCGCTTCTGCCTGCTGCCTACTGCCACTGCCTACTGCCTCGTCCACTTGGGTGCAAGTAGCCGCCGCCTTCCCTCATCGACCGTCGCTATTCCCGGTTCATCCAGTTCAAAGCGATCCCAAAGCTTACAGGTAACAGGTCGATGCGCCTGATCGAGCGCCTCACAATAGTTCGTGTAAGTGCAGCGCCTTACTTCATCCCCACGCCCGAGTTTCACTTTAATAAACCAGTCAGGGTCAGCGAGCGCCTGTCGCGCGAGCCCGGCGATATCGGCCTGGCCCTCGTGCAAAATCGCCTCGGCCTGCGCGAAAGTTGTAATGCCTCCAGTGGCCACGATGGGAGTATTGAATCCCGCGTCGTTCACCGCTCGCTTGATCGCTGCAACCAGTGGCACGCTACGACCGAATGGCCCGGCTGCGTCTGATAGAACTGTCGGCATACACTCATAGCCACTCTGCCCGGTGTAAGGATAGACTGCTTGACCAACCTTCGGCTGCTGCGCGTCTTCAAACTTTCCGCCTTTCGAGAGAGACAGAAAATCAAAACCGGCGCGAGCAAACTCGACTCCGAAATACTTGGCATCGTCAATTCGGTTGCCGCCCTCGATCACTTCATCTGCTAAAAACCGCGTGCCCACCACATAGTCGTTGCCCACCGTCTTTCGCACTGACTGAAAAACTTCGAGAGGCAAGCGCAGTCGATTTTCGCGTGCCCCGCCATAGCCGTCATTGCGATCATTCAGGGCACTCAGAAATCCGGCCATCGTGTAGGCATGTGCGAAATGCAGTTCGACGCCATCAAATCCAGCTTCCCGCGCACGACGAGCTGCGGCGGCAAAAATGTCCGGCAAAACCTGCGGCAATTCGCGGACGTGTGGCAGATGCATGTCAGTCACGTGTTCGCGATAGCCAAACCGAAGTGATTCCAACTCACGCGCATCCAGGATCTCTTCAACCACCTCATTCGGCGCGCTGTTAAGGAACTCCCGCACTTTTGCCTCGGCGGCATCCAGCCAGGCTGCGTCTTCAGTAATCTCAGCGAGCGACTTTCGATGACGATCACTCACGTGCAGGAAGCGAGCGAAGTATTTTTCCTTTTCGGGTCGGCGCTTAACAGAGAGGAAGTCGATGATCTGGATGAAGAGTTTTGTCTGTCCTTCGCTCGCCTCCCTCACTACCTCTGCCAGCTGCTTCAACCCCGGAATGAATCGATCATGACCAATACGCAACAAAGGACCGCTGGGAATATCACGCACGCCGGTCGCCTCTACCACTAAAACTCCTGGCCGTCCCTCAGCGAAGCGTCGATACCAATCAAGGTTTTCCTGCGTCACGAAACCATCTTCCGTCGCGCGCCAGGGAACCATCGCCGGAACCCAGGTGCGGCTGGTGGCTCGTAGCGGTCCGATGCTGATTGGTTGGTAAAGAAGAGACTGTGCTGCTTCCTCGGCCGTGGGCCAGCGCGCTTCCGGAATCGAGTGACGAATTGGATGGGAAAACTTCCACATATGTTCGCGTTCACTTTACCATGGAGGCCTGCGGTTAGCGTTGAAGCCCTACATTAGTTCCACCAAGCGGGTAGCGGGTCAGTTTCAACGAAAATGTTCGACAAACTTCAGTTTGTCGTTGCACCACGACAAGATAAAGCTTATCGGACATCAAACTGAGCCAGTACCTCCAAGCGGCCAAATGAGAAAGATTTTCGAGGGTTATGGTAAATTAAACGTACCTCAAGAATTATCCTGGAGAGCCGCTTTGACTGATGAGCTTCTGAAATGGCGCAGTGAGTTTCCCATTCTGGACAAGACTGTCTATCTGATCTCCCACAGCCTTGGCGCGATGCCCAGAGAAACCTACGCGCAGCTAAACGAGTACGCTGAAACCTGGGCGACGCGCGGTGTGCGTGCCTGGGCTGAAGGTTGGTGGGACATGCCGGTCACGGTCGGCAACGAGGTGGCGCGCATTATTGGCGCTGAACCCGGTAACGTTGTGATGCATCAGAACGTTTCGATCTGCCAGTCTTTAATACTTTCGTGTTTCGAGCCTACCCCAAAGAGAAACAAGATCGTCTACTCGGAGCTGAACTTCCCTTCGGTGATGTATGTCTATGAAGCTCACGCGCGCGAGGGCAAACTAAGGATCGAAACGGTCCCCTCAGAGGATGGCATTACGATTTCGCTCGAGCGCTTTCTCGAGGCGATTGACGAAGAAACGTTGTTGGTGCCCTTTTCTCATGTGCTTTTCAAGAGCGGGTTTTTGCAAAACGCAAAAGCCATCACCCAACGAGCTCATGAGGTGGGCGCGATGGTTGTCCTCGATGCCTATCAGTCCGCCGGCACCGTTCCCTTCAGTGTGAAGGATCTCGAGGTAGACTTCGCCACCGGCGGCTCGGTGAAATGGCTCTGCGGTGGACCAGGGGCGGGCTATCTCTACGTGCGTCCGGATCTGCAATCGCAACTGCAACCAAAAACTACTGGCTGGATGGCGCACGAAGCGCCTTTTGCTTTCGACACCAATATGCGTTACGCCTCAGGCATTGAGCGGTTCCTCCACGGGTCACCTGCGATTCCCGCTCTATATGCCGCAAAGTCGGGTTATCGAATTATCAACGAGATCGGGGTGGAGAAAATTCGTGCTAAGAGCACGCGACAAACCAGGCGCTTGATTGAATTGGTTGAAGAAGCAGGATTTACTGTGACTAGTCCAAAGGATGCCGCAGACCGCGGTGGGACTATTACCATCGGCCATGAGGATGCGGCGGCGATCACCACAGAGTTGATTAGAAGGGAGTTCATAGTCGATTATCGACCCGGCGCCGGTGTGCGCATCTCGCCGCACTTCTATAACAGCGATGAGGAGCTCGAACTGGTGGTCCGCGAAATGAAGGAAATTAGAGACACCAGGGCTTACGCGACTCATGAAACCGCAGGTGCGGCATTCTGACAAATGAGCTTTGTACTTTGTTCTTTGAACTTGGTCTTAGGTCTTGGGTCTTAGGTCTTGGGTTTTAGAGCCTTGAACCACGCTTCCGAGATTGATTGAAAATCAAAGACCCAAGTCCAAAGACCTAAGACCACCAATCTCAAAGTGCAAAGTTCAAAGAACGTATTCGAATATCAATGACTAAAGACTACGGCAGCAACACTCCGCTTTCCTACAATAAATACCTGCGCGTGGCCGACTTGATCGGTTTGCAGGACTGCCTGTCTGATCCGCAGCATCACGACGAGCTTCTATTCATAACCATCCACCAGGCCTACGAACTCTGGTTCAAGCAGATTCTTCATGAAATCGATGCGACCATCGTTTTGATGAATGAGGACCGTCTCGCCGCCGCCGCGCGGGCGCTGCGGCGCGTGGTTGAAATAGAAAAGTTGCTGGTTAACCAGATTCATCTTCTGGAAACAATGACGCCTATTAGCTTTCTTGCGTTCAGGGATCAACTTAATCCTGCCAGCGGCTTTCAATCAATGCAGTTCCGAGAGATCGAGTTTGCCTCCGGTCTAAAACACCAGAGTTTGTTGAACGAATTTCGCGAGGATGAGTTTGCGCAGGCCCGGGTGCAAAAGCGTTTCGACACGCCTTCATTAGGAGATGTGTTCTTTGCGGCTTTGCGGCAGCGGGGTTTCGACGCGCCTGCCGGCTCAGATTCTGTGGGCGAAGAGGAGCGCCGGAAACGTTACGGAAAACGCACTCAGGCTGTGCTGGAAATCCTCACCCACTTTGAAGAGCGAAACGAAGAGTTTCAACTAGCGGAAGCCTTGCTGGAGCACGACGAGTACTTTGCTCTTTGGCGTTCGCATCATATCAAGATGGTCGAGCGCATGGTCGGAACGAAACGCGGCACCGGCGGCTCGGAAGGTGTCGGTTACTTGCAGACCACTCTCGATAAGAAGTTTTTCCCAGAGCTCTGGGAAGCGCGCACGCATCTGGATACCAAACACGGTGAGGCAGGTTGTCCCTTTGCCGGCCAGGCGGCCAAGGTCGCCGAAGCTCCGCCAGCGGAGGAAAAGACGAAGAAGGCTCCCCCCAAGCCGGCGACCAAGAGTAAACGAGTGCCGACCAACGAACGGCGGCGAGCGCCCCGGGCGAAAGTGAATTTGCGCGCGCGCTGGGAAGGCGATCTTGGTCAGCACGAGGCAGAAGTGACGAGCCTAAGCAAGAGCGGCTGCTTTGTACTTAGCGGCGGCAAGGTGAAAGCCAAGGAACTTATACGTCTGGAACTTATGCTTCCCAATGAAGAGACAATCCATCTTTGGGCTGAAGTTGTCGAGGAGGCAGATGAGATTGGGTTTGCCCTGCAATTCACTTCATCGGAGGAAACATATCAAGCGAGGCTCGAGAAATTCCTCCAAAAATGTCTGACTGACTAAGAACAGATGACTCGTCATTGGCGAAGTTCCCACCAGTTGCCGGCTAAACCTGGATCCAGGCTCGAAATATACCTAGCGCCATGAACCCGCAATTCCCCGAGCACTTCAACATGGCCGACTACTTCCTCTACCACAATCTCGAGGAAGGGCGCGAAAACAAAGTCTGTCTTTATTTCGAAGATCAAACCTACACCTATGGCGAGACTGCACGAGTCTCGAATCGCGTCGGCAATGCGCTTCGCGAATTGGGCGTCGAGCTTGAAGATCGGGTACTGATCGTCTTACCAGATTGTCCTGAATTTGTCTGGACCTGGTTTGGCGCCGCTCGCATTGGGGCAGTGATCACGATGGTTAACCCACTGCTGCCGGCTGAGGATTACAAATACTATCTCGACTACACCCGTGCGCGCGTCGCTATCGTTCATGCGTCGTTGCTGAAGACCTTCAACGAGGCGGTGGCGGAAGCACGGCATTTACGAGCAGTATTGGTGGTGGGTGATCATGAATATGACTTTGATTTCACAAATGATTCGCTGGTTTGGACTTCTTTCGACAGCGCAGTGCTAACGTCTGGCGACGAGTGCACCCCGGCCGACACCCATCGTGACGACATCGCAATTTGGTTATTCACTTCCGGTTCGACCGGTCATCCCAAGGGCGCTGTGCACCTGCAGCACGACTTGCCGTTCAATACCGAAGTCTTCGCCAAGCAGACGATGGGTGTCCATGAGAATGATCTGACTGTTTCGGTGCCTAAGCTTTTTTTCGGTTATGCGACCGGCACAAATCTGCTGTTTCCTTATGCTGTCGGAGGTGCGACCGCGCTTTTTTCAGAACGCTCAACCCCGGAAAAACTGTTCGAGGTCATCGAACGATATCGTCCCACAATCCTTACCACAGTGCCGACAATGATCAACTCGATGCTTAACGCGCCTGACGCTGGTAGTCGCGATTTATCGAGTTTGCGTTTCTGTTATTCGGCCGGCGAGGCCTTGCCACCAGAACTCTACGAACGCTGGAAGAGGAGTTTAGATGTGGAGATCTGTGACGGCATCGGATCGGCTGAGATGTTTCATATTTACATCACGAACCGGCCTGGTGATGTAAAGCCCGGAAGTCTCGGCAAGATCGTCCCCGGCTATCAGGCAAAGATCGTGGACGCTGCCGGCAGTGAAGTTGCAGCGAACGAGATGGGAACGCTAAGAATAAAGGGCGACTCGGCTGCGCTTTGCTATTGGAACGCTCACGAAAAATCGAAAGAGACTTTTGCCGGTGACTGGTGCACAACTGGAGATCAATTTCACGTAGACGAAGAAGGCTATTATTGGTATCACGGCCGCACGGACGATATGTTGAAGGTTTCAGGGATCTTCGTGGCGCCGGCTGAAATCGAGAACTGCCTGCTTCAGCACGAGGCGGTGCTCGAATGCGCGGTTGTCGGTAACGATGCGGGTGATGGGCTCGTCAAGCCGAAAGCCTTTGTGGTGCTGCGCGAGGAAATCCGGGGGAGTAGCTCGTTCGTAAGAGAGGGCTCCATTAATGTTGGTGCCCGGGATGACCTCGCCGAACAGCTGAAAGAATTCGTTAAGTCTCAACTCGCACCTTACAAATATCCTCGCTGGATCGAATTCGTTCCTTCGCTGCCAAAAAACGATCGCGGCAAGATCGATCGCAAGCTGCTGAAACAAAGCTGAGTGTGACTTTCCCAACTCAAGCGCTTTGCTGGGACCGCGGGCGTCCCGCCCGCAATGAACGAAGCGAAAATGGACTAGCAGCCACTTGCGCAAGATTGCGTGCCTGCGACGCGTTTGCGGGCGAGACGCCCGCGGTCCCAGCAAGAGCGCTTGAGTGGTGTGGTCCCAGTTCATTGCTTAGAACCATTCGCCGTGTTCCTGCGTATACTCTTTCCACGTCCAACTGATCAGATTAGGAGCCTACATCTTGATACATCCATTTTCTCGTAATGATTTCCGTCGTCGCGGATATTTGCACGCCTTCGTCTCTATCTCGCTTGCAATAACACTGCTTTCACCTGCGACCTTCGCCTGGCAAAACAGTGCAGGCTCAGCTGCCGTTGCCACTAAAGCGGCAGCTACCTTAACCTCTACCGAGAAGAAAGCGGCTGCTCGAGTCAAACTCGAAACTATTCGGGAAGTTACTACCACGTTGAGCTCACCGGCTTTTGAAGGTCGCGGAACCGGGCAGCCGGGCGCCGACCGAGCAGCGCAGTATTTGGCTGATCGGTTTGCAAAACTTGGACTCAAACCCGCCGGTGACAATGGCACTTACCTGCAAGCGATCAAATTCAAGTCAGCACAGGTTTTGGCCGAATCCTCCGTCAAGATCGGCGATGCGGCGCTCAAGCATGGCGAAGACTACGTAATCCTGCCGCCAGTCACCTTCGATCAGGTTGATGTTATTGGGGGACTCGTGTTCGCGGGTTATGCAGTCGTTTCTCCTGAGTTGAAGCGCGACGATCTTGCTGGTCTCGATCTGAAGGGGAAAGTAGTAATAATTACGGGCGGACAACCTGACGGGGTTGATGCAGCGGCCTGGAAGCGCGCCACTAGCCCCCAGGCAAGGGGCATGAATATTTTCGGACGTGGCGCGGCGGCCATGATAGTTGGTAACGCAGGATCAGCTGGTCAACCGTATTCTCTGATTGCGAATTATCTGTCACGCCGTCGCGTGAGTTTGGCGACGCAGGCGGCAATGCCTTTCAAGATTCCACCGGTCTTGCTCGCAAGCGACGCGGGACTAGAAAAAGCCTTCGCTGGTTCAGATATGACTTACGCACAAGCTCTGGCCAAGGCGAAGACGGGCGAAATGGTTTCCCGCGAACTTGGAAAGACGGCAACTCTGGCCTTACGTATCAAGCGCGATGAAACCACCAGCAGCAACGTGGTCGGCGTTCTGGAGGGCTCGGATGCGAAACTCAAGGAAGAAGCTATCGTCTTCTCAGCCCACTACGACGCCTACGGGATCGAGAGCGACGGTCGAATCTTTCCGGGCGCTGCCGACAATGCGCTCGGCGTGGGTATGATTTCTTCGGTGGCGGAAGCCCTGTTCAAAGCGTTTCCCAAGCCGGCGGGGCGGCCGCGTCGCTCAATAATTTTTCTTGCTGTCACCGGTGAAGAGTATGGCCTGTTTGGCTCTGAGTATTGGGTTGCACATCCCACCTGGCCACTTGAAAAGGTCGCCGCGAATATTAATTTCGACGGTATCGGCACAGAAATTTATGGCCCGGTCAAACGCGTGGTCGGCTTTGGCGCGGAGCATTCCGATCTGGGCACGACCTTCGAAGACGTTGCCGCGGCTACCGGCAACATTGTCACACCCGATCCTTTGCCGGAAGAGAACGCCTTCGTTCGTTCGGACCATTATGCATTTGTGAAGAAGGGCGTGCCGGCGCTGATGCTGCTGGGCGGACCGGCGGGCGAGGTCTCTGCCTGGATTCCACGAGCGCAAAAATGGATGGAAACTGATTACCACTCGCCCAGCGATACGGTGAAACCTGACTGGGACTGGACTGGTCCGCAAACACTGGCTCAGTTGGGGATGATAATTGGTCTGCGCGTTGCGAATGCCGATACGATGCCGGCGTGGCGGACCACCTCGCCATTTAACAAGCCGCGCAATACATTAAAGGCAGCGTCGACGAATTGATTTGCGATCGAGGTTGAAGCGGACCATCCGTAAAGTTGGCTAGCCGTTGCGGCGTTCGAGGTTATAGTCGCGCAGGCGGCGATAGAGTGTCGAAGGGGAAATACCAAGAATCTCTGCGGTCTTGCCGCGATGCCAGCCCGTCTGTTCGAGCGCAGAGAGAATCTGTTGCCGCTCGACATCGCGCAGTGAGGTCGGCGACGACAATGCACCCGGAGCGAACGAACCTGGAGCGGCGTTGTAGTCAGCAACCGGAGCCGCGCCTGGCTGTGAACTCGGACTGACAAAAGCCGGAGCAGCGGGCCGCACGACTTCAGGAGGCAATTCGGCGACAGTGATCCGTCCATTGTTGGAAAGAATCACTGCGCGCTCAAGACAGTTTTTTAACTGGCGCACATTTCCCGGCCAGTTATAAGCGCGTAAGGCATCGAGTGCGGCTGGATCGAGTTCGGGTGAAGGCGTCCCACCTACATAAGCTAAAAGATGTCGGGCTAATGGCTCAATGTCTTCCGGCCTCTCACGCAAAGGCGCCAGATCAATCTGAAAACCATTGATGCGATAGAGCAGGTCAGAACGGAACGATTCGTTGGCCACAACTGAATCCAGATTGCGATTGGTTGCGGCCACAATACGGACGTTGACTTCTACTTTGCGCACGCCGCCCACGCGGAAAAAGGTTCTGGTCTCAATCGCCCGCAGGAGCTTTGCCTGCAACTGCGCCGGTAACTCAGTGACCTCATCAAGAAAGAGCGTGCCGCCGTCGGCCAGTTCGATTAATCCGAGCTTGCGGCCCTTGGCGCCTGAAAACGCACCGGCCTCGTAACCAAAGAGCTCAGATTCGAGCAGCGATTCCTGAAATGCAGCACAGTTAATATCGATGAAGGAACCATCGGCGCGCGTCGACAATCGATGAATCGCATGAGCGATGAGTTCCTTGCCGGTGCCCGACTCGCCGGTTATCAGAACCGAAGCTTCCGAAGGAGCCACGCGCTCCACCAATCGAATGGCCTCAGTCATCGCGGGCGATACGGAAACGATCTCAGGCAATCCTGACTGCCGTGCCAGTTGTTCGCGCAAGCGCAAATTGTCCACACGCAAACGGCGTTTTTCGGCTGCCTGCTTCACGCGGACATCCAGCTCAGTGATGCTGTAAGGCTTAGTGAGGTAATCGTAGGCGCCGAGCTTCATGGCCTCGACCGCCGTTTCCACGGTTGCCTGGCCCGTAAGCATTATTACTTCAGGCGGGTTTGGACGCTGATGAACGCGGCGCAGGACCTCCATTCCGTCGATGCGCGGCATGTTGATATCGCAAAGCAGGACATCGACGTTACTTTCCTCGAGCTTGCGCAACGCGGCTTCCCCGTCGGGCGCAGCCTGGACACGATAACCTAAACGTTCCAGTTCTTTCTGCAACACCAGCCGCAGGTTGGCCTCATCTTCTGCGATCAGAATTCGCGCTGTTCTTTGTTCGCTCAAGCCTGGGGTTCTCCGTCGCTGTTTATTGCTGGAAGCGAAATCGTAAATGTGGTTCCGACACCTGGCGTAGATTGTACGTCGAGGCTGCCTTCGTGCTCGGTTAAGATACCATAACAAACCGCCAGGCCAAGACCGGTACCTTTGCCAATTTCCTTGGTAGTGAAGAATGGTTCAAAAATCTTGGTGATGTTCTGCTGCGGAATGCCGACGCCGGTATCGCTGACTTCGACTAGTACGCTATTGGCATTTCTTCGGCTGGCTATTTTCAACACGCCACCATCCGGCATTGCGTCAATGGCATTGGTTGCCAACGCAATGACAGCCTGTTGCAATTGACCAGCGTCACCGGCAACGAGCGGCAAATCGTTGGCAGTCTCGATTTGAAATTCTACCAGCTCACCGCGCTGCTGGTGCGACAGTAGTCGCGCGGCGGAAGCGATTACATCAGCGAGATTTACCAGTATGTGTTCGCTGGAGCGGGTGTGACTAAAGTCCAACAGCCCATTCGTAATCGTCTTGCAGCGAAACGCTTCGCTGCGAATTAGTCCGAGGTACTCACGGAGATCCTCAAGAGCAGAGGACTCCTTGAATTCGCCTCCGCTAACCCGAGACTCGAGGGCCTCCGCGCACGCTGATATGGTGGCGAGCGGGTTATTTATTTCATGCACGACCCCGGCAGCCAGCCGCCCGATCGCCGCGAGCTTCTCGGCGCGCGCTACGGCGCGATTTGCTTCCACGCGGGCTGTTATGTCTTCTCCGATCGCAATCACATGAGAGACTTGGCCGCTGCGATCGATCCACATTGGAATCTTGCTGATTAGCCAATGTTTCAGTTCACCATTTGCCAGAGCGGTAGTGTTTTCAAGACGTTGGATTTCCCCGCTCGCAAATACGCGAGCGAATTCGCTCTCCAGCAGTTCACGTTTTTGGCGAGTGAGGACGCCGAAAATGCTTTTTCCCAACACGGAGCCGCGTGGAATGCCCAGCTCGCCAAGCTCGCGGTTGCGATTCCACGCGACAATCTCAAAGTTGCGATCGACCGCGTAAAGCGAGAGCGGCAGACTGTCGATGATGGCTTCGATGAAGCGACGTTGTGCCTGCACTTCCGCAGTGCGCCGCTCGACTTCAATAGTTAGATTTGCCGAAGCCGCACGTGCTGCCTGGTAAAGACTGGAGATGTGCGCCGCAAGTGCGGCCTGTTGTGCAGCGGCATCGACCAGCCGGCAAACGGTGTCGTCGCAATCTTCACGTTTATCAAAAGCAACAATCAGCGCGCCCTTGGGGCGACCGCCGAACCTTAGCGGCGCCGCGTATTCCACTCGGTGAGTGTCATCACGGAGTAGAAACTTATTTGATTCGCTGATCAATAAAGGCGCAACACTTGAGGATGTGGAAGCAGTCAACCAGTTCTTCAGTCGATCGACTTGCAGCAGGGCAATGCCTTCCGCGCTTCCTTCGCGATCGAAAACACAAGCGGCCTCACTATCGTCGCCCAGGCTAATGAAGGCGGCGCACATGGCGGCGCTGGTGCCTTCGTAGGTCGCACCAGCCACACGGTTGACTAGCTGATCAAGCTCAAGCGTCCGCAGGAGCCCACGGCCCAGATCGGCCAGGAACCTCAGTTCCCGGTTGCTGTCAATGAGCTCCCACTCTCTCTGCGCGGCCCGTAAGTGGGCAGCCGAGCGCGAGACAATTTCAACCGCCGAAGCCGTCTTGACTATACATTCATCGGCCCCGGCCGCGAATGCCTCCTGCTTTTGGCTGTCTGAGTCGTCATCTGATAGACCGATGACCGGCAATTTGCTGGTGGCAGGCTGAGCGCGAAGTAGCCTGCAAAATGCCAGTCCATCGACTTCAGACAGCGCCAGATCAACAAGCACAAGATCGCACGACTCTGCTTGCAGCAAGCGCAGGGCTGACGTGGTGTCGGCAGCGCTTAACGCGCGGTAGCCGGCTCTTTGGAACATGCCGCGAAGCCGTTCGCCTGCGTTGAGGTCGTCGTCAAGAACCAGAACGGTGGCAATTTGTTGGGGATTGGTGGCAGAAGGCATGCTTGAATCCTGAACCGCAGGGCCGGTCTGGGTAACCTTGAGCCCGGAGTATGATGTTTTGCGTTCGCCTAACCGAACACAGAGCCACATATCCAGCAGCGATTGAAAGCGATGCCAATAGGAATGTCAAGACTCTTGTTTTGAAAGCGGCTGAATCGAGCCTGCGCCAGCTGAGTTAGGTAAGGAAGGAGAGCGTAAGATTAACTCAGTTGACGGAAGAGAGAACTTCCTCGTGCCCGATTTTCATTAACTTGTCGTTTTTCAGGCGACTGGAATCTGAGGGACCCGGCTTTGCCATTTTGTTCAGCTTATGTTTTGACTTGGCGCGGTACATGGCCTGATCAGCAGCGACCAGCAGTTGATCCAACGTTTCGCCGTCAGCGCCGTAGGTCGAGGTGCCGATGCTAATGCCCACCCGCGCCTTACCGACACTACGAACATGAAGCGAGAATTCTGAAACCGCGGCCTCAATGCGTTGCGTTAAGTCTTCAACCTGGTTCCCGTCCAGTTCCTGCACAATGGCAATGAACTCATCGCCGGCGTAGCGGGCGAGAAAGTCATATTCGCGAAGTTGGCCCTGGATGATTCGCGCCATCTCGCGCAGCATCTTGTCGCCAACTTTATGTCCAAAGGTATCGTTGACGAGTTTGAAGTCATCCAAATCGAGCATGACAACCTGGAATGGGCGCGCGTTGCGTCTGGCCCGGGAAGCTTCTTCATCAAAACGCAAAGTCATGTAACGCGCGTTAGGAAGGCCGGTGAGCTGATCAGTAAGGGCATTGGACTCGGCTTCTGCGTGTTGCATCGAGTTTGATAAGGCGTCGGAAGCCAATCTGGTGACTGTCTCCAAGAAACGCATATGGTCGTCAGTGTATTGCTCCAACTCCGTCGAATAGACCGACAGTACACCCAGAACCATTTCATCCTTAAAGAGAGGCAGCGCCGCCATCGAGTGGTATTCGCGCTCGATGTCAAGGCCCGCCAAATCCAGACTTGGGTGCAGTTGATTCACGGGAACGCGATTCGCCAATGCAAATCCGGTAACGCCTTCGCCGGGTGCAACACATTTGGCGGCCAGGATCTGAGCGTTTCGCCCGGCGACGTGAGCCGGTGTGGCGTAGCCTTTCAATTCATCGAAAAGGTAAACCACGCAAGTTTGAAACGGCACGACCTGCCCAACTTTTTCAACCAAAACTTCCACGGTGTTTTGTACGCTCAATGAGGAGCCAAAGGTACGCGCAATTTCATAAAGGGCATAGACTTCCCCGTGTGCGCTCTTGATCTGGTCATAAGCCAAATAAGCGCCGCGTTCACGCGACTGCGCCAAGTTGACTTCGCCCAAGCCCAATTCCTCCAGCGCATCGTCAGACGCCCCTTGTTGCGGTAGACCAGCCGCAGCGATTTGCGACTCAAAGCGGGGCAGGTGTTTGATGAATAAGTCCACTACGCGTGGATCGAAATGCGTGGCGGATCCACGCAAGAGAAAGTCTACCGCTTCGTCGCGCGTCATCCCGCGACGAAAAGGACGGTCTTCCCTAACTGAGTCGAAGCAGTCGACTACCGAAATGATGCGCGCCGTAATTGGAATCTGTTCCGCCTTCAGTCCATCTGGATAGCCAAGGCCATCCCATTGCTCATGATGGTGACGAACGATTGGTAACACCGGATAAGGAAAGTCAACGCGGCTGAGAATCTGCGCGCCAACTGTGGTATGGATTTTCATTTTTTCAAACTCAGCCTGAGTAAGGCGGCCAGGTTTGTTGATGATGTGCGCGGGCACCGCGAGCTTTCCAATGTCGTGAAGTAATGCTCCGGCCTTGAGGGCAGCTATTTCAGCTTTTGAAAGTCCAAGAATTTCTCCCAATCCAGCCGCGTAGATTTGCACACGACGCACGTGGCAATGAGTAGTCTGGTCCTTTGCGTCAATAGCAGTGGCCAGTGCCTCGGCAGTCGCAAAATGTAAGCGGCTTAACTCTTCACTCTCGCGAGTCTTAGCTGTAAGACGGGTCCAGGCAATATGAATTACTTGCGCGACGACAACTGTCGCAACGCTCAAAAGAGCAAGGGAATACGCTTGGTGAATACCCCAGGCAATAACGAAGGCCACAGCGGCAAAGAGAAATAACCGAGAGTGGCTAAGTAAAAACTTTCTGGCCCTGATGTAATTCCCCACGTCGAGCAGGCTCATCCAAGCTCCTAAAACCGACCTTTAGCTCTACAAAAACGAAATAGACTCCCATTCCCAGTCTCCGCGCGATCTACCACTGATCGTCGATCAGTTGTTTTGGCCGGAAGCAGAACTGGGGCAATCAGCTTTGCTTCCGGCCACGACCGGGGCAAGCGAGAGCAAGCTCAGAGCTTGCCTTGCTGGGTGAGAGTCTTGTCAAAATTGAGTGGCTGGCACTTCGCCATTCAATTTTAGAAATTGTGGCGGCTCGGACTCCGTGCGGAGAGCCCGTGAAGCACTAAGCTTCTCAGCCGCGCAGTTCTCCATTCTCAATTGCTGTGCCGCGTAAGAAGATACTGATAACCGAAATGGATCAGCAGAGTTGCTGGCAGTTTTGCAACGCCAACCGGATGTCGTCGTTTGGACAAGGATCGTAAATCATTCTGACAGGTCAGATTGCAAAGCTCGCGTCAAACTGCCCAAACCCTCGGTTGACAAATGTCGAAGTGAGCGGGCAACCTCGTCATTTCAATTGATGCGGACGATTATTTTGCGAGTGAGCTTGTGCCAAGCGCAGCGGCTTTTCGCTTCTGGAATCACCGATCTAAGTACTTAAGTTAAGTAAAGTGGCAGATTCAATCAGCAAACGCCGGGAAGCGAATCGACCCGCAGGTTACCTTGAGTTGCTACGCGGCAATCGGAGTTTTCGCCAGGTTTGGCTCGGTCAGGTTGTAAGCCAGATGGGCGATTGGTTTGACACGATTGCCCTTTACACCATCATCCTTAATCTGACCGGCTCCGGCCGCGCGGTTGGACTGTTGTTGGTGGCTCGTTTTCTTCCGAGTTTTCTTGTTGGGTCGTTGTCGGGAGTAGTTGCGGACCGGTTCAATCGCCGGTCGATCATGATCATTTCGGATCTGTTGCGCGCGGTGGTGGTTCTCGGTTTTCTCTTTGTTCGTCGCGCCGATCAGTTATGGCTTATTTACTTTTTGACCGTCTTGCAACTGGCACTTTCCACCTTTTTCGAACCCGCCAAGACGGCAATAATTCCCTCTATTGTTTCTGACCGCGAACTGGTCGCAGCCAACGCAATTTCTTCGGTGACCTGGTCTGCGATGCTGACAATAGGTGCGGCTATCGGCGGCGTGGTAACTGGATGGTTCGGCACTGACGTCGCGTTCATTCTTGATGCCTTGACGTATTTACTTTCGGCAGCTTTGATTACCAGCGTCCGCATACCCAGGCGACCACCTCGCGAAAAAACCAAGCTCACATTTGGCCGGGCTTTGGGCGTTACGCAGACTATTGAAGGAGTGCGCTATGTAAAGGATCGGCCGCGCGTGCTCGCTCTATTGTTGGTGAAACCGGCCTGGGGTCTCGGTGGTGGAATCCTGACCCTGTTGGCGATCTTCGGCGAGAAGATTTTTCCGGTGGGCAAAAGCGCAGCTACTGGCATCGGTGTTCTTTTTGCGGCGCGCGGAATCGGCACCGCTGTCGGACCGATTGTAGCCCGTCGCATCGCGGGTGAAGGAAAGAGGCGCATGCAGTCTACGATCGGAATAGCATTTCTTATCGGGGGTGCCTTCTACATGGCGTTTGGCTGGGCCACCAGTTTTGTAGTAGCGCTCCTCGTCCTTGGACTGGCCCACACCGGCGGCAGCATTCTCTGGGTGTTCTCAACAGTCCTGCTGCAACGCGGGGTCGAGGACAACTTTCGCGGCCGCGTCTTTGCTGCTGAGCTGGCATTGCTTACACTGACCATGGCCATCTCAAATTATGCCACCGGCGAACTGCTCGATCGTTTCGGGCTCTCGGCTCGCACCGTCGCGATCGGAATCGGTGCCCTTTTCGTACTTCCCGGAGTCGCCTGGTTTGTTACGAAACGCTGGTGGGACAAGGATCAGCGCGCCGATGACAAAGACAGCCGAAAGAATACTGGTGATACCCATGGCCCTAAACAGGAGCTAACTCATGGAACCCCCAATTGAACCAACGGCGCAACTTTCACGTCCCAAAGAAACAACTTTAGCAATACAGTTTATTTATGCCTCGCTGGCGATCGGGATGCTAAGGGCCGTTTTCGGTTTGACCCAACGAGCATCCGGAGCGGCGCTGATTCTTGCCGCGCTCATAGTTATCTCTTTTTTCGCTTTGGGTTTCTTCCTGGTTTGGAAGATCTCAGTAGGAAGAAATTGGGCGCGCATCATTCTGCTGATACTCGTCCTGATTAACCTGCCTTTTGCGGTGCTGGCTAATGTCTCGGAATTGAAACAGAGCATTTTGTCCGGGACCCTCAGCGTCTTAATTGAGTTAATTCTGTGGGTTG